>JAALLR010000018.1_pt1 | contig 76802 bp, 81 predicted proteins | sample 7245931 | NCBI WGS metagenome assembly JAALLR01 (sample SAMN13049201, study PRJNA578106) | oil field metagenome | isolation source: filtered produced water from oil reservoir B9 | place: USA:offshore Texas | collected 2016 | reverse complement strand
AAATTCGAAGAATTTTTGTCGAGACTCACAATCCACCGCAACATAGTTGCGGGGAAGTTGAATAATCGTAGATTATTCAACTAAACCAAAGGTTTTTGTCGAGAAGTATATTTTAGTCAGCTTTATGACTGGTAGTGTTAAGTTTGTTATGTCCGATACTATAAAATTGCAGAACGATTATAAATTATTTTTAGTCTCTTATTGGAACTACCAGGGGAATTCCATTAAACTCTTCAACATGGACATCAACGCCATAAACTTCCCTTATGTTATGTGGGTTTATTATATCCCGCTCCCCCTCAGCAAAAATCTTCCCGTCTTTCAGCATTATAAACTTATCAGAATACCTTAAAGCAAGATTCAAATCATGCATAACAATAATTGAAGCAATATTTTTGGATTTTGATATGTCTCTTACAATTTTCATGGCTTCCAATTGATTTTTTAAATCAAGATTGTTTGTTGGTTCATCCAACAAAAGCACCTGGGGTTCTTGAACAAGAGCTCTTGCAATTATCACCTTTTGGAGCTCACCGCCGCTTAATTCATTTGTGTATCTTAAAGCATAATCTTCTAAATTCATAAGTTTTAAAATTTTGTGAGTTAGTTCGATATCCCTTTCTGACACTTCCCATTTTATATGCGGTTTTCTTCCCAAAAGCACAGCATCAAATACAGTCATGTAGTTTCCATCTGCCCGCTGTGGAACATATCCCATTTTCCTTGCAAGTTCCATGTTATTCAGTTTGCTGACGTCGTGATTATCAATCAATATGGTTCCAACCTTTGGTTTTAAAATTTTATTTATACATTTTATTAGTGTTGATTTCCCAGCTCCATTAACTCCAAGAATGGAAACAACATCCCCTCTATTTACTTCAAATTTCACATTTTCCAGTATTTTTTTACTTTTATATGAAAATTCAACGCCATCAACTGAGAGAATCATAATTACCACTTTTCATTTGTTATTTTTTTACCTTTTATACATCCTTATAATCAGATACAAAAACATCGGAGCTCCCATAAATGATGTTAGTATTCCAACAGGTAATACTATTGGAGATATTATTGTTCGTGCAATGGTATCGGCTATTAAAAGCAACACCGCACCAAATAGGGCAGATATTGGAATTAAAAATCTATAATCTCCACCAATAAATATCCTCACAATGTGGGGACATATAAGCCCTATGAATCCAATTATTCCTAAGAATGCCACATTTACAGCTGTTAATAGTGAAGCTATAAACATTCCTATTAATCTAGTTCTTTCAGTATTAACTCCCAATGATTTTGCAGTTTCTTCCCCGGCCTCCAATGCGTTGTAGTCCCACCGCCTGTATATGAAATACAACAATGCAGGAATCATAATTGCAACCATAATGTATATTTCATCCCATAGTGGTCTTCCCAAGTCTCCAAATGTCCAATATACCATTGCCGCAAGCTGTAAGTCATCGGCGAAGTATTGAATCAACATTGTGGATGCTGTGAATAGTGAGCTCATAGCTACCCCAGCCAAAATCATGGCCTCAGGGGACAGTCCCCTTAGCTTTGCAAGTAGTAGTATAACAAAAACTCCAATTAATGCACCGAGAAATGCAAAAATAGTAATGGAGTATGGATTATTTACAAATATTCGACCTGTGCTTTCCGCTCCCCCTGCACTGAAAAGTATTATTGCAAGTGAAGCACCGAACATTGCCCCGTGGGAAATTCCCATTGTAAATGGACTTGCAAGGGGATTCTTTAAAATACACTGCATAATCGCCCCAGAGACTGCCAAAGACATTCCAGCAATTACTGCAGCAAAAATTCTTGGTAACCTTATATTCCAAACAACCAAATTAGAGCAAGTGTCTCCATGTCCCATTAATACATCAACAAGTTGATTAACTGATAAGTAATAATCTCCAACACATAGCGAGTAAATACTTGTTAGAAACAGTAAAACAAATAAAACACTACCAAATATTATTTTTTTCTTTGTATGTTCTTTATATTTTTTTGGAACGTCCATAATACACTACCTTTTAAATTCCTCTGAGGTAAATAAAAAACGAAATAAAAAATTATTGGAATTATGGAATTATTGGAACTCTAATTTCTTAAATCCTCCCAATTGTTCCTTTACCATTCCATAAACTGGTTTTCCAACAAGGAATTCATATATTTCGTCTGCTTTCTTTTCTGGGTTTATATCCTCAAATTTATTAGGATAAATAACCTTACCAATGTAATAGGCATCTGCCAGTGCTGTTCCTATATTTGTGGTATAGAAGTTGTAAGGCAATAGTCCATAAACTTCCCCATTCTTAAACGCATTTAATGAGTTGTAAAACTCAGGATTCTTTTTATAATCATCCATAACTAATTTTAATCCTCCTTCGTCAATGAATATAATATCTGGATTCCATTTTAAAATTTGTTCTTTATTAACAAATGCCTGCCCTTCTTTATTCAGCTCATCAGCGACATTCTTGGCATTAACTGCTTCAAATGGGGGATACTTACATTGGGTGCTGTCTATTCCATGCACACCCTTAAATGCCACTCCACCAACATAGACTGTTGGTTTTTCTTCATCTGGAATGTCTTTTGTTCTTTCATTTAAGTCATTTTCGCAATCTTTTATAAATTTAATAACTTCTTCTGCTCTATCTTCTTTATCTAAAATTTCTCCTGCTATTTTTAAAGAGTTAAATATGTCCTCATTATCGAATGTTGCCAACTTTCCATAGCTTAAAACAACAACTGGAATACCTGTCTTTTGCTCAATTTCGTCTGCTTTCTCTTTAGTTATGTAGGTTATGAATATTACATCTGGCTTAACCTTTAAGGTCTGTTCTACATTTGGTCCTTTACCGATATCGCTAGGTCCTCCATTTCCAATTACTGGAAGATTTAAAAGTTCAGGATGTGCTAATATATAAGGCCTTCCTGTACTTTTTTTCTTTTCAAAGCCCTCAATTCCAACGACTTTATCGGTAGCATTTAAATAGGTAATTAACCTCAAACATCCCGGCCCAACACATACTATTTCATTTACGTCCTTTGGGATTTCAACTTCTCTTCCAAGCATATCTGTTATTTTTATTTTTCCTGTATCTTCACTTACAGCCGGAGCTCCCGATTGTGCCGGTGTGGCAGTATCTGCATCTACATCTGTTCCATCTATGCATCCACAGAATCCAACGGCTACAATCAGGATTGTTAATAATCCTATTAACTTTTTTAACACTCTATCACCATTTTATTCAATAATATATTATCGAGAATGAATATTATTAAATATAAATTTTTCTATTATTTTATTATTCTATTAAATACTGCATAAAATAGTGAATCTTTAAACTAAAATATAAAAATAGAAATTTCTTTAATTTTGAATATTTATGTTGTTGATAGAACGATTATAATAATTATTTCTCATTTTAAACGATTTTATCCCTTAAATTTAATAATGCCATAAAGAACATATCCTATAGCACAAAATGCCAGAGGTTCTACAATCCCGAATAACGAGAGAATTAATGAAACTGCAAAAATACCCATTGATATCTTTTGAGGATATTTCGGATATTGAATATCGCTAACCATTAAAAACCCGGCAATTATGGCAGTTATTGAAGCTAAATTTGAAGTTATGTTGTATTCTAAAATCATTTGAGATACTACACACAAAACCAAAGCAGCTGCAGGGATAGGCAATCCGACAAAATGTTTGACATCCAATATTCCAAATCTTGCCAACCTTAGAGCTCCGCCAATTAAGAATATTAAAGAAGCTATTAAACTAAGATTTCCTTCAAAGTAGTAATAGGTCAAATATGCAGGAGCCACACCAAAACTAACAACATCACAAATACTATCCAGTTCTGCTCCAAATTCGGATACTGTGTTAGTTTTCCTTGCAACAAAACCATCCAATGCATCAAAAACAACTGACGCATAGATAAACCTGAAATCGTGAAATAATATCCCCAGCATCCCTAAAACAATGTTTATTACCGTTACATAATCAGATATTGTTATTATTTTTCTTATACTAAACATGATTTCAACCTTTTTTAATTAATAAAATTTAAAATATATGTTAAAAGTGATATATTCTTTTTAATCTTCCTCTAATTGCTATACGACATGGATACTGTCCAATAAATAATAAGAATACCATAAAATAAAGTTTAAATTAATTTTTGTATAATCAACTTAAATAAAATTTTAAATCCTGTCGATACATTCGTTCCTCTTGCCATGGAATAATCCGTATATATTGTTTTTATTGGAACTTCTTTAAATTTTAAATTGTTTCTTTTAATTAAAACTATAAACTCTGATGAAACTTCGTATCTATTGCTCTTTAATTGATTGGTTATTTTCTCAGCAGCTCCGTAAGAAAATGCCCTTAAACCACTCTGACTGTCAGTTACAAAATGGCCCCCCATTAAATATGTTACAAAATTTAATCCCCAGTTTCCAATCCTTTTAACAGTTGGCATATTTTTAACTTCATTTTCATCCAATAATCTACTGCCTACAACTACCTCATAATCATCTTCTAAAATAGGTTTTACGATTTTTTCAATATCCTTTGGTTCATGCTGTCCGTCTGCATCAAATGTTACAATAACATTTGGTTTGTACTGTAGAGCACATTTTAATCCAGTTCCCAGAGCTCCACCTAACCCTCTATTTATTATATGTCTGCAAACTATTGCACCTTCCTTTTTTGCTATTTCGGAGGTTCTATCAGAGCTCCCATCGTCCACAACTATTAAATTTTTATATCCCTCATTCTTTAATCTTCTTAGGGTGTTCCCTATCATCTTTTCTTCATTGTATGCGGGGATGACCACAAAAACATTGTTTTTCATATTATCCCTTTATTAAATGTATTATTTTAAAATATTTTACTACCATATGGTGATGTAACTTTATAAAAATTATTCTATAAAAAATAAACACAACTAGTTAAATAATTTAAAATTAATTAAAATAGAAAAAAGAATATGTAACATATTATTAGCTTGAGGTACCCATAAAGCCTTTATTTTAACCGATTATAAGAATCCTCCACAACCTTTTGAACAAAATTTATTTTTACATTTATGCGATGATAGTGCCTTTTTTATAGAGTCTATTGCTATGTATCCTGCCTCATGTAGTATCGTGTCTTCTAATTCCTTGTCATACTCCATACTTCCCAAACACGGATAGTTGTGGTGGGCATTTGCTATTTCATCTTTTAACTCTCTAATTCCTTTATTTTTTATCCTCTTTGCAATGTAGTAGGTTTCCCCGCATGGTGATGAAATTTTAACTTTAACATCCTTTATAGTATGTCCCACTACCTCGGCTTCAATCTCTGGAGCTCCAATTCTAAAGTATTCTATAAATTCATTTATGGCATTTTTACCTTCTACCTTCTTTAAGGAACAGAACGGTTTTGGATTCTCAAACTCTATTCCGTTGTTCTCACACATTTCTTTTAAACTATTTCTCATAGCAATGGATAAATCATCTGGAGCTTCAGAAGGTACTATTAGAGCCCTATAATTTTTTTCCTTTAAAAACAGTGGGAGCTCATACAGTAAATCATCATGTAGTTGAGCTATACAAACATCCCCTTCTGGAACTTCTGGAATATATTCATAGGGATTGTCGATAAATTCCTCGTATGCTTTCTTTACTTCTAAAACATTTACATTATCCTTAAAACTCCAATCTCCTCTACAGTTATAACAATCCTCACATATTCTACAAAAATCTGGTTCATTTAGCAGGTTTTTATAGAACTTCTCCATTCTCTTGTTTCCCTCATGGTAGATAAATGTGACTTTCATTAATATCACCACACCTTAATAATTTAATATCTGGATTAATTCTTCGATTTTCTTCTCGATTTCATCTCTGACTTTCCTATAAACTTCAATATCTTTATCTGCAGGGTCTTCAATATCCCAACCTATATGCTTTTTTGCTGGAACAAATGGGCATTTATCCAAACATCCCATTGTAACGACAACGTCAAAATTTCCAACCTCTCTAACAACCTCGTCTATTGTTTGAGGCTTCTGTTTTACGTTTAAATTTTTTTCTTTTAAAACTTCAACAACCTTTTCATCAACACCATCGGTTTTTTCCAACCCTGCACTATAGGCATTTAGTCCATATTTCTTCCCAAATGCCTCTGCCATTATACTTCTTCTTTTATTGTGTACACAAACAAACAAAACCTTCATATTTTTCCCCTAATCAAATAGCACCAGTAATATAATATTTCACCACTTTGTCTTATTTGCAATCCAGACAAGTGTTAGCATCAATGGAACCTCTACAAGAACGCCAACAACTGTTGCAAGTGCAGCTCCACTGTTGAGCCCAAATAATGTTATCGCAACTGCAACCGCAAGCTCAAAGAAGTTACTTGCTCCAATAAGTGCTGACGGAGCAGAGATATTATGTGGTAATTTCCATTTTTTTGCCCAGGTGTATGCCAAACCAAATACAAAGAATGTTTGTATTGTTAGTGGTATGGATATCAGCAATATGTACAGGGGATTGTTTAGTATTATTTCTCCTTGAAATGAGAATAAAATCACCAGAGTCATCAATAAACTTAATATTGAAACCTTATTTAAACTTGGTATAAATGTTTTTTCAAACCATTTTTGTCCTTTGTGTGCCATTAGATACTTCCTTGATAGATATCCAGAAACTAATGGTATAACTACGTATAAGAATACTGAAAGGAACAACGTATCGTAAGGAATAGGAATGTCGCTTATTCCCATTAAGAACCCAACTATTGGAGCAAAGGCGATGAGTATTATTAAATCATTTGTGGCTAACTGCACTAATGTATATAAAGGATCTCCATCGGTCAAATAACTCCAAACAAACACCATGGCAGTACATGGAGCTGCTCCTAAAAGTATTGCTCCAGCAACATATTCCTTAGCCAATTCCAATGGAATAAAGCCCAATTTTGAAAAAATCGTTATTAAAAATAATGAAGCAAATAGATACATTGTGAATGGTTTTATTAACCAATTTACAGCCCATGTTATTGTCATTCCTTTAATGTAATTCTTTCTTATCATCTCTACAGCTCTAAAGTCAATCTTTACCATCATTGGATAAATCATCGCCCATATTAGAACTGCTATCGGAATGTTAACATTGGCTATCGTAAATTTTGAGAGTGTTTGAGGAATTATTGATAAATAATTGCCCATTAGAATCCCTGCGATTATACACAATGCCACCCATATTGAAAGATACTTTTCAAAAAACCCTAATCCTTTTTTACTCATTATTAACACCGTATTTTTTTTAAAAAATAGGGCCATATTATATTTAAAATTTTCGATATATTGATTAATTCTAATGTATTTAAAAAATATCTAAATTCATGAATTAAGTGGGAGTATGCCTATAACCTGTAAAACGTTTTTGCATTTTTGTAAATTGAATCAGTTATCTTCTTCTCATCAACCCCTATTTTTTTCATATGGAGTTTGGTTCTTGGGAGTGCATAGATATCTGCCTTTAAACTTCCTAAATCGCTACTTAAAATAAATTTTTTATCGTAGTTCTTTATTATTTCAGATGCCTCAACATGATCTATTTTCATTGATTGCTGAACAGTCAAACCAACGTAAACATCCCTATCGATTAACTCTACTGTTTCTTTGTTTATGTGGTCTATCATTACTAAATCATCTTTTATTTTAACTTCATCGAGAAGTTTTAAAATCTCAACTAACGCTTCTTTCTTATTCTTCTCCGGAGTATGAACAATTATTGGCATGTTGTAATCCTTTGCAAGAATTAGTTGTTCTCTTAGGAGGTTTTTTTCTTCGTCCGCAATATAATGTAATCCAGTTTCCCCAATTGCCACAACATTTTCATTGTCTAAAAACCCTGGAAGTTTTTTTATAAGGAGCTCCCAGTTTTTAGGGTATCCCATAGGATGAACTCCCAACGCTACCTTAACTTCCACATCTGCCATTTTTCCTCTTTTTGTTTCTAAATTAATCAACCTATCCCAGTGATCAAGATAAACTTCTGGAACACTCATTTTGTATGGGTCATGGGCACATGTTACAATGGTTTCAATTCCACTTAATGCCATCTTTTCCATATCTTCAAAACTTCTAACATCTAGATGGGTGTGTGCATCTATCATGTTATCGCCTCTTAGTTTTAATTAAAAAAGAAGGAATGAAATTTAAATTAAATATTTTTCAAGTAATGGTAAAACCTTTCATCATTTGTGAGACAATGTATTGTTGTTTGCCTTACTCCAAAGGTCATTCCACTCTCTTTTATAAGTTTTTTCTCTAATTCTATAGTTTCTTTTAAAATTTCCCTAATGTCTCCATCTAATTCAAATTTTATGTTAGGTTTTCCCCCAATATATATCATGTACTTCTCATAAAGTGCTTCTACATCCTTCATCTGACTATTTGATATATCATTGTATAATTCGTTATTATATTGTTCTATTGACTTCAACCTACTCATTAAGGACAGTTTCATTTTATTTGACATGATTTTTTCCATTAATTCTTCTAATTGCATTATATCACCATCGAAGAGCTACAATCTCAAAGAGATTTCAATTTAATTAATTTATATGCTTATTTGTAATATAAAAGTATTTTTGACTATTTTTACCCTAAAAATGGATAATTAGTATTCATTTAAATTAATAATGAAGATATAACTATTATAAAAAATAATAAAAAAGTAATAAGTTATTTAATTTAAAAATTAAATTTAGCACATATATTTAACTGTATGCCTATCGAGGGCATAGAAAATTGCAATGGTTATATTGTAAATATTATGAACATTACTTTTTATTTAAGTTATTCGTTAATTTTAATTGGTTCTTCTGGACCACCTATTTTTGAAGGATGTGGTGCTTTGATTACAAAGAATTCAAGAACATCACATGTTAAATTTTGAGCAATCATCTTTGTATTGAACGGCAAATGAATTATTGATCCAGCAGGATATACTTTTGGCTCTTGGTCTTCCAAAGTTAATGTCATCTCTCCCTTTACAACTATTAAATGAACCTTTGAGTTTGTAAAGTGCTTAGGTGTGCCTTCCCCTTTTGGAAATATCATATGAATAATTTGAACTTCGTCGGTATTAACTATTTTTTCCACAATCTTTGAATCAGATTCGGTTGTAAAATTATATACTGTTTCTATCATAATGTCACCTAAAAAAAATAAAAGATAGTTAGTAATTAATAATGACCAATAGCTAATTCTTATTTTTGCAATTATTTGTTTATCAGTCTTTCAATATCTTCATCAACGGTGGTTATTCCGCTTATTCCAAATTTCTCTACAAGCACCTTAGCTACATTTGGAGATAAGAATGCAGGTAGTGTTGGACCTAATACGATATCTTTAACACCTAAGTAGAGTAATGCCAATAGAACTGCAACTGCTTTTTGTTCGTACCATGCTACATTGAATGCAATTGGAAGGTCGTTTATATCATCTAATTCAAATACTTCTTTTAATTTAAGTGCAATAACTGCTAATGAGTAACAGTCGTTACACTGTCCAGCATCTAATACTCTTGGTATTCCACCAATGTCTCCTAAACCTAATTTATTGTATCTATATTTTGCACATCCTGCGGTTAATATGACTGTGTCGTTTGGAAGTTTCTTTGCAAATTCGGTGTAGTATTCTCTTGAAGGATGTCTTCCATCACATCCAGCCATTACAACGAATTTTCTTATAGCTCCTGATTTTACAGCTTCAACAACCTTATCTGCTAATGCCAATACTTGGTTGTGTGCGAAACCACCTACAATCTTACCAGTTTCAAGTTGTTTTGGTGGAGCACATTTTTTAGCCTGTTCGATTACTTCTGAGAAGTCCTTATTTCCATTTTCATCTTCTGGTATTCTTTTAAGTCCTGGGAATCCTACAACTCCTGTTGTATATATTCTATCCTTATAACTTTCAGCAGGCGGAACAAGACAGTTTGTAGTCATTACAATTGGTCCGTTGAATGCTTCAAATTCTTCTTTCTGTCTCCACCATGATCCCCCGTAGTTTCCTACAAAGTGGTCGTATTTCTTAAATGCAGGATAGTAGTGAGCAGGCAACATTTCACTGTGTGTATATACGTCAACACCAGTTCCCTTTGTTTGTTCTAAGAGTTGTTCTAAATCTTTCAAATCGTGCCCACTTATTAAAATACCAGGGTTGTTTCTAACCCCAATATCTACTTCGGTTATTTCAGGATGTCCGTAGGTTTCGGTATTTGCTTTATCGAGTAATGCCATTGTATCAACGGCATATTTACCACATTCAAGTACGAGTGCTGTGAGCTCGTCGGCAGATAGGCTATCATCAGTTGTTGCAACAAGTGCTTTTCTTATAAATTTGTGAATATCTTTGTTGTCATATCCTAAAACCATGGCGTGGTGTAGATATGCTGCAATACCTTTAACCCCGTAAGTTAATAATTCCCTTAAAGAACGGACATCTTCATTTTCTGTTGCAAGAACGGAAACCTCAAGTGAATTTGCCTTTTTTATAATTTCATCGTCTGAATCTGCAGTCCATGTTGCACAGTCAGGCAAATCTCCACCGCATCCTGGACATGTACTTTTTGATGCGGCCTCTTCACGAAGTGCCAAACCTTCTTTTATTTTTTCTATAATATCTTTATCATCGAAATTTACATTTGTAATTGTTGTAAATAATGCGTCTACGATATATCTATCGGTTTTATCGTTTGAGTATCCTAAATTCTCACGAACAACTGCTAAACCTTTCACAGTATATACCAAAAGGTCTTGAAGGTTTGCCACGTTGTCTTTTTTACCACAAACTCCGATGATTGTACATCCAGTATTTTTTGCAGTTTCTTGGCATTGATAACAGAACATTTTTGATGGTCTCATAGTTATACCCTCCCCGGTTGACTTAGTTATTGTAACAGCACTGGAGCTCTTCCCCATTATACCGTCTATAATTGATTTTATTTTTTGTCTAATGTCTTCCATAGACTCACCCTTTATTTAACAAATTTACATTTGTTTTTTATCATATATATGAATTTTTGACAATTATTATCCAAAAAGATACACAAATATTATTCATTATACGCTCCAATGTGACATAATTATTATTACGTTTTATCGTATATTAATACTCTTATGCAGAGTTCAATGTAGTGTTTATTCAACTACCCTACCATCAATTGATATCACATGCTTTCTTATTTCACAGCCTGTTCCTTCAAGTGCATTTTTTACTAACGCATATAATCCATGACAGCATGGAACGCTCATTATTACAACATCCACTTTTTTAATATTGTTCAATTCAACAATCGCCCTTATTTTTTCAGCGTATTCTGAAACGTCGTCCAATTTTGGACATCCAATGGCTAAAACTTTACCTTTTAAGAATTTTTTATGGAAGTTTGCATAGGCAAATGGAACACAGTCTGCTGCAATTACCAATTCAGCATCTTTAAAGTATGGTGCCATTGGATTTAGTAGATGAAGTTGAACAGGCCAGTTTATTAACTCTGACTCTATTTCTGAATCCATCCCTTGGTCGTTACTTTCGCATTTTTTTCTGTTAAAGGTCATTGCCATTGAACCTGGGCATTTGTGTCCTTCTGAATGCGAATGTGAATGAGCATGACTATTATTATGGGCAGAACTACTTACCTCTACCTCTTCTTTTGTGATTTTTATGGCATCAACAGGACACACATCTAAACAGGAACCTATTCCATCACAGTAAATCTCTTTATTTTTATCTACTTTTACCTTTTTAGTTTCAGGATCAGGCACAAGGATGTTTTCTTCACAGGCTTTAATACACAATCCACATTCTTCATAACCAAGACATTTGTCCTGGTCAACTTCAATTTTATATCGTGATATCTTCATACAACCCCCTCTTTATTAGGATTTTACATGTATAATTTCTAATCTATAAAACATAATTAATAAAAGTTGGGCTTAGAAGTGGGAACCCAACACTACTTTTGCCCCAGTTTTTTCAATTTCTTCTTTCATTTCATCAGTATAGATACACTTTGGTTTAAGTGCTGTTGTACATGTTGCAAAGTGAACAACTTCTACTCCGTGCTTTTCTACCAACTGTTTTATCTGATTTATTCCCAGTCTTCCTGGGCATCCACCGCATGTTATCATGGTTACAAGTTCAAAATCTTCGTAATCCTTAAATGTGTCTTTTTTGTTTAATGCCGCGGTCATACAGCCTACTGCAGGACAGGTTTTTGCTGCACTATCGCATCTTAAAATTGCAACTTTAACCATGTTCTCACCCTCATTTTTTATTTTTTGACAATCTATATAGTGCATTTAATAATATAAAAAGATTTTTGACCGGTTTTTTTGGGAAAACGACTAATACTTATGTTTTTTAGTTTGGGGATGAGATATAATTATTATGAAAAAAACTTAAAAAGTAATAAAAATTTTTATGGTTAAATTCTTTAATATTGAAAAGATTGAAAGATTAAAAAAGTATTTAATTTTGTTTCATAAGTTCTTTAACTTCTTCTAAGAACTTTCCATAACCTACTCTTTGCATAACTGCGCCCAATCTTTCCCTTACCTCCCTTCCGGTCTTACCTCCAACATACACCATAAATCCTTCTTCTTTAACATCCCTACCTTCATTTGGACATGCCTTTATACATTTTCCACATCCAATACATACATTGTAGTTTGTGTATGATGTTTCTCCCCTAATATCTATTGCCTCAACCTTACAAACTTCTGCACATCTTCCACAACCGTTACAGTTTTCTTCATTAACTACTGGGAACTTAACTCCGGCTATACCAATTTCACTAACTTGTGGTCTGGTACATCCGTTTGGACATCCGCTAACGGCCATTTTAAACTTAGTTGGCGTAGGTCTTTCCTCAAACTTACCCTCAATAATCTTTGTCAACTTTTCAGTTTCAATTAATCCGAGTGAACAATTACCTTTTCCTGGACATGCAACCACTGTTGTAACTACTGGACCAGTTGAACCAGGCAACAAACCTTTTTCAATTAATTTTAAAGCAACATCCTCTGCATCAAATCCACTTATGCCTTGTAGCTCTATTCCTTGCCTACTGTTTAATTTTATTCTTGCGTTATATTCCTTTGCAATCTTAGAAATAAATTCAATATCTTCGATATTATAGAATCCAGCAGGTTTTGCTCTAAGTCTTATAAAGTAGGTCCCGTCTGCCCTTAGTCCAATCCCATTGTAATCGGATAACCAATAGAATGATACTTTTTCATCTTCTGCTTTTCTTCTTTCAACTTCTTTCTTGAATCTATTGAGTTTTAAGTCTCTCAATTTTTCAATAGCTTCTAAATCTACACCTTCCATTAACTCTATAGCGTTTTTAATCTCTTCCCCTTTTTCTGTTCTTATTATAACTGTTGAATAGCCGTCTGGACTTCCAACGCATCCGACTGACACATCAGCCATTTCAGCGTCAAAGTCCCTACACATTTTACAGCCTGCACTTAGTTCGATCTCTTTTAATGGTATTTTGTGTTCTTCTCCATTAACATAGACGAGTAGTTTTCCTTTTTTGATGTCAAACTTCTCTACATCGTCCATGTTTATGTTGTATTTTGCAAGGGTTTCTTTTAATTCATCGTACTCAAACTTCTCAGTACATAATAATCCGATTAAGTATTCTATTTTTGGAAGTTTAACTGGTTTTCCGTTTTTACCTAGTTCTCCATCGTGCTTTGCCAAGTACTGGAAGTACTGAAGTTTTCTAAGACCGTTGATTTGGCAAGGTAATCCAACAACTGCGACTTTTTCTAAGCCCATTTCTCCAGCAGTTTTTAAAGCTTCAAGTGTTGATACTGTGTATTTTGATTTTGTAGTATTCATTAAATCCTCTTCATTTTGAACGATTAATGAGACTGGTTTCCAGCATTCATCCCCAACTACTATAGCACCGTCTATCTTTTTGTTCTTTAAGAGATACTTTAAGAATGTTGTTACAACTCCCCCGTCCTGCCCTTCTACGTCTCCTTTTCCATAGTAGTACTCCTCTTTGAACTTTTCTCTGATTTTTATTTGATATTTTCCTGATGAGACTCTTGGACAGACCTCAAAGCACATCCCATTTCCTTTTCTTAGACATTCTTCCCCAATATATGGTTTTTCATTAAATTTTACCAAGTTGTTTGGACAGACTATTGCACATGTTGAACATTTTGCACATTGGTTTGTATCAACTATAACATCGTTCAATTTCCATTCCATTAAATCACCTCCATATAGTTGTCCAGCAAAATGATATAATACCACTTCAAATTAGGCATTTTGTTATTACATTTAATCTTAATAAGTTCTGAGGATTTTACAGTATATGATTTAAACAATTATTTTCGCGAAGCAATCGTGACTTTAACCTTTGAAAATTTAAGTTCTGGTTCTTTTGAGAACGGATCCACAGCATCTATTGTAATGAGATTTGCAGGGGAATCACAAAATTCCAAACTATACCCAAATGGTGTAAACAAGTGCTTTCTCTTTATTTTTCCTATTTTTACCATTCTTGTGATTTCTCCCCTGTCAGAGACAAGGGTAATATGGTCCCCTTCTTTAACACCAATCTCGATGGCATCATCGACATTCATAAGGATATAAGGGATTTCCTCCCCTTTTAATATTTCTTTAATTTTTCCAGTTCTTGTCATCGTATGCCATTGTTTTTTTAATCTACCTGTTGTTAAGATGAAATCAAAACTTTCTTTTTTCTCATCTTCAGGTTCCTTGTACTTTGCAGGATTGAATTTTGCCTTTCCAGAATGTGTTGGGAATCTTAAATCTTCATATAGATGCTTTTTACCCCATCTTTTGGGCAAATCTTCATATTCAAAATCTGAAATATCGCACAATCTACCTTTGGTCGCTTTCTTATATTCCTCAAATATTTCTCTGCTGTTTTTGTAGGGGAATAATTTTTCTCCACCCATTTTTTGTGCCAGTTCCGTAAAAATCAGCCAGTCGGGTTTGGCGTTTTCAGGAGCTCCTTTGAACTTTTTGCAAAGAGTTATTGTTCTGTCTCCACCTGTCATAACTCCCTCTTTTTCTCCCCATTGTGCTGCGGGAAGTGCAATATTTGCAAAGTTTACAGTATCTGCATGGTATGCATCCTGGACTACAACAAAAACATCCTCCTTTTTTAGGGCTTTTTTGAATTTATTCAAGTTAGGTACTGTCACAGCAGGATTTGTACATACAATCCATAAAAATTTAATTTTCCCTTCAAGTATTTTGTCCACCGCTTCTACAATACTGTATCCTGGCTGGTCTTTTATCTTTCCCTTTTCTATTTTCCAATAGTTTTCTATAAACTCTCTATCCCCCTTATTCCTTACGTCTCTGTATCCCGGAAGACCATTTGCAAGATACCCTACTTCTCTTCCCCCCATAGCATTTGATTGGCCAGTTAATGAAAATGGGCATCCTTTTTCATTCAATCTTCCTGTTGCAAGATGAAGGTTTATTAATGCAAGGTTTTTTGTAGTTCCATTTGAAGATTGGTTAATCCCCATTGTCCAGAAACTTATGAGTTTTTTCTTTTTAGCAAAGAGCTCTGCAACTTCATAAATATCTTTTTCATCTATATCGCAAATTTCTGCTGCCACCCTTGGAGGATATTTCTTAGCTTCATTAAGGGCGTCCTCAAAACCTTCAGTATATTTTTTTATAAATTCCATATCAATCCAATTATTTTCATAAAGGACATATAATACACTGTTTAAGAATACTGTATCTGTTCCAGCCTTTATTGGAATCCATTTATCACTTTTTTCAGCCGTTTCCGTGTATTTTGGATCTATTACTACAATTGAGGCTTCAGGATGTTCTTTTTTTCTTTTTAAGACTCTTCTAAACAATCCTGGATGAGCCCAGGCAGCATTTGAACCAATGAATATATACCCATCAGCATCATCTATATCATCGTAGCTCCCAGGAATACCGTCAGAACCAAAGGCGAATTTGTACCCCATAACAGCACTTGCTACACAGAGTCGAGAATTTGAATCTATATTGTTTGTCCCAATGAACCCTTTGGCAAATTTGTTAATAACGTACATTTCTTCAGTTAACAATTGGCCCGACACATAAAAGTAAATCTCATCTGGAGAAAGGCTTTCTAATTTTTCTTTTAATATCTGGTAGGCGTTATTCCAATCTATTTCTTTAAAATCATCCTTTTTATTTTCCCGATAAAGAACCCTGTTTAATCTTCCAACATCCAAAGCTTTTGGGAGGAGAACCGCTTTTGAACATACACTACCTTTTGTCGCAGGATGGTTCAAATCGCCCTTTATTTTTATATGGTCTTCAGTCTTTACGACCTCCAAACCACACCCTGTTCCGCAGTATGGGCACTGTGTTTTTATCCCCATATTTTCAACCTCTTTAACGTCCGATTTTGTTTAAAACGGCATATTAACCAGTAATAAGCATTATTTATTACCTATTCTTGGATTAATCTATCATTATTTATTACCCTCTGTGAAATTGGAACAATATCATCGTCGTGTCCGACGTATCCCCACTCCATATATCCATCCTTTAATTTTAGCAGGGCAAGGAACGCTATTAATGCGATGGTTCCAAATATCAGATAACCTGGTCCATAGGAGTTGGTAAATTCCATTGCCAATCCCATTGTTGATGATAGATAGAATCCTCCAACACCGCCGGCAGCACCAATTAATCCAGTAGCCATTCCTGTTGCCCTTGGCCATCTCAATGGAACAAGTTGAAAGACCGCCCCATTTCCAAGACCAAATGAAGCAAATAATCCCCACAATAGTGGAATTCCAATTACTGCAGGAGGTACCATGAATCCAAGTAGGTAGTCAAATATGGCTATTGAAGCAAGGGTTGCAAGTAATAACCTAACTCCACCTATCCTATCTGCAATCCATCCACCAATAGGCCTTATTATTGCCCCTGTGAAGGATAGAAGAGACATTAACATACCGCAGGTAACTGGATCAAATCCATACTGTCCGTTTAATATAAATGCTACCGAGCCTGACATCCCAACGAATCCTCCAAAGGTTATTGCATAGAAGAGCATGAATATCCAAGGATCTCTTTTTTTAAGTGCATTCCTATACTCGGGGGATAAGAGGAGAATCGATATTAAACCTGTAATAATCGGCAATATTAGCAATCCGACTTTTCCAGTAACTCCAAACCATCCGTTATATAACGCAAGTGCTGCGGCTATTAATGATACAAAGGTTACGGAAAAATTGAATATTGCATGGTTTTTGAGCTCTGGCTTCTTTGGGGAACTATCCTTAATCCAACTCCAACATAGCATGAATGAAACTGCAAGAAATGCCAGTGCAGTCAATGCCGCAGTTCTCCATCCATAAGTTTCTGCAATTGGTGGGAAAATCAACCCATCCATCATTGCCCCAAGATTACCTGCTGCTGCCAATCCCAAAACAAGACCTTGATATTTTTTTGGATAATTACTCCCTGCCATTGGTAGGGCAATAGCGAAACTTGCTCCCCCAATACCTAAAAATGCTCCAAGAATAAGCAATGTTGTGTAGTTTATTGGGAACAAGTTTACAAACAAGATTGGTAATGCAGATAGGATAATACCCATCATTGCAATGTATTTTCCATTTATTGCCTGGTACATGTAACCGAAGGGAATTCTAAATATGGCGGCTGCAAGGATAGGAACCGCTATCATAAACCCTTTCTCAGCAGGGGATAAACCAAGCTCTGTTGCAATAAATAAACCTAAAGCAGGTCCAAACAATAACCAAACCATAAATCCTGTATCGAAGTATAACAGCGATGCTATTAACGTTTTTATATCTCCACTTTTAAGTGCTTCAATTATACCGAATCTATTTCTTTGTTTTTCAACCATGTTACACCTCTATTTAACTTCCGGTTATACTGTTGTAACACTACACCATAATTCCTATATTAATAAAACAGCCGGTAATCGGAAGCTTTATTCCGAGTTGACTATACATTCAATAATAATATAAAAAAATTTTTGACAACTTTAGCCCAAAAAAAGATATAATTTTTATGAAAAAAATTCAAAAAATAATACTCCGTATACATGGAAAATAATATATACCAAAAAATATTAGTTAGTAATTATTTTAAATTAGTGTGTCTACAAAATAGTAATTAATATTAATTACATGGTGTAAAAATGATAGATTTTGAAAAAATAGATGATATTGATAATGTTGCGATAAAAACATTAGTAAATGCGCCCCTAATGTCAGGGAGAGAGTTAAGAAATACTCTCAATTATTTGAGAAGATTGGCAATAAAAAAGAACGGTAAAAAAAATGTGGAAAAAACTTTAGACTATTGGGCCAATAGGGCCTATGAAATAAGCTTAAAATCATGATTAATATAATACCCCAATAAAAAATAAAAATATGTGTCCTTTTTACTAGCGAAAAAAATTAGAAAGTTAATTAATCTATTTTCTAATTACTTGTTTTATTTTGTTTATTTTTTAAAAACAATAGTAATAACCAATCAAAAATTATATATGTATTAATATATTTTTAAATTGGAATGCCAAAAATCCGTCATTTTTAGTGCAAAATGAAATTAAATTATCTAATAATTAGATAATTAACTGGCATTCCATATATTAGAAAATCTAATAGGTGAATACATGGGAAAATTGATGGCGCTAATACTGTGTGTAATAGTAGTTATTATGACCACATTTAGTGGTTGTGTATCCCAGTCAGCAGATTCTTCCGCGGCAGATGCAACGTCAGGCTTGGCAGATGAAAATAAAGTTATTAAAATTGTAATGATTCCGGATGAAGATCCAACCAAAATGCTTGAAGATATGAAACCACTGCTTAATAGATTAGAAGAAAAAACTGGCTATAAGTATGAAGTTAATTTAGTTCCCGACTACACTGCAGCCGTGGAGGCATTATTAAATAAAAAAGCAGATGTAGCGTATTTAGGTCCTTTTACTTACGTATCCGCTCATGCAAAGGATCCAAATATCGTACCATTTGCAAAAGAAATTTCAGCAAAAACCGGTAAGGCAACATACAAGAGTATTATTGTAGTTAACAAAGAAACATACGACAAGGGCGTTAAAGATATAAATTCATTAAAAGAACATGCAAGCGAAATTACTTTTGCGTTTGTCGATCCAAAATCAACATCAGGGTACTTAATACCAAGTGGTGCCTTAATAAAGGCAGGAATTGACCCAGAAAAAGATTTCAAAAAAATGATATTTGCAGGAGGGCATGATGCTGTAGAGCTCGCTATTCAAGAAGGAACAGTAAATGCTGGTGCAGACAACGATAAAACATATACAGTAATGACAAATGACGGAACAATATCAAAAGATAAAAACATAGTAATATGGGAATCAGATCCTATCCCAGGATATCCATGGGTTTATAGGGCAGACACACTTCCAGAAGACTTAAGAAATAAAATCAAAGAGGCATTCTTAACCACATCAAAAGAAGATGCTTTAAAAATATCTGGCGGTAAGATAATAGGATACGTTGAAGCCACACCTGATGACTACAAAATTATTGAAGAAAGTGCTAAGGCATTAGGTAAGTTATAATGTTGTAAATACACCATTTAATTTATTTTTTTACAGTTTATAGTGCCCGACATAACAAACTTAAATATATCCTTCAAAATATACCTACTCAACGAAGTTGAGTAGGTATCAGGTTTTGGAATCAAAACCTTTTTCTAAAAGGTTTTGTCTTTAACTATAAATTCATCATACTTTTTTTAGGTGAAAATATGGATGACTCCAATTCTGATTTTGCGATTATTGTTAAAAATTTAAAAAAATCATTTAAAAATAATCAGGTTTTAAAGGGAATTAATTTTAAAATCAAGAGAGGGGAAATTGTCGGCATATTGGGATTAAGTGGAGCAGGAAAAACTACTCTTTTAAGATGTTTAATGGGCTTAGAAACACCGGATGGCGGGGAGATTATTGTAGATGGCGAAAAAATAACTCCTAAAGACAAAGGAATCAGAAAGAAAATGGGTATGGTATTTCAACAGTTTAACCTTATTCCAAGAACTGACGTAATCACAAATGTATTGATGGGAAGATTATCGCATATAAACGATAGGGGTTTGTTGTATAAAATTGGGACACATATTGGCTATTTCCCAAAAAAAGACATTGAAATAGCCATAAATAATATTAAAAAAGTAGGGTTGGAAGAAAAAATTTATGAAAAAATTTCAAGTTTATCAGGAGGTCAACAGCAAAGGGTAGGAATAGCAAGGGTTCTATCGATGGAACCTATTGTAATATTGGCAGACGAACCTGTGGCAAGTTTAGATCCGAAAACATCGGAAGAGATTTTAGGTCTGTTCGTGAATATCTCAAAAAGCGACAATATTTCAACAATTATTAACTTACACCAATTGGATTATGCGAGAAAATATTGCGATAGAATCATAGGACTGTCCAATGGACAAATAGTATTCGACGGAGCTCCTGAAGATGTTGATAAAAAAACTATTGAGTTAATATATGGTGGTACAAATGGGGACATTTAAAAAAAATGGTGTAATTATTGCCATACTATGTACTGCATTATTTTTAATATGTGCAAAGTATGTTGGTTTAACCGTGGAGGATATTTTGGAGCTCCCGAAAATCACAAAATTGGCAAGAGTTCCAAATTTATCAACAATACCTGACTTAATTGATCCGACCATTCAAACACTTGCAATAGCCTATGTTGGAACATTCTTTGGGATAATATCCTCAATACTATTGGGAATATTGGCGTCTAAAAATATGACCATTCATAAAACAGTATATGCAATATCAAGAACAATAATTATGATTGCAAGGGTGATTCCCGATATAGTTTGGGCGTTTTTACTAATACCTGCTGTTGGATTGGGTGCCGCACAGGGAATCTTTGCAATAGCTATTCATTCAACTGGCATGATAGGCAGGTTTTTTGTAGAATCTATTGAAGAAATTGATCCAAAACCATTGGAAGCCCTTGAGACATGTGGGGCATCATATACTCAAAAACTTATGTATGGTGTACTTCCTCAGATCATGCCTTCATTTATAAATTACATACTGTATGCCCTTGACCACAATATTAGAGTTGTAATTATGCTCGGGATGTTTGGAGTCGGAGGTTTAGGTTTTCAGTTTGTCATAAAATTCAGGGTATTTAAATATGAGGATGTATTCGCAATATTATTGGTAATATTCTTAATACTATTCGGTGTTGAAAGATTATCCTCATACATCAGAGGAAAAATAATAGACAAATAAAATAAATAAAAAATTAAAATACTATAACTTTATCGTAAATCTTTCCATCAATCTTTGAAACTTTATCGTAAAATTTGGAAATTTCTTCTGCATCTCCTTCAACAATAAAAACTTCTACTTTTTTATTTTTTCCACAGGAAGTGGTTACATAGGACTGATTTATCGATTTAACTACACTGTTGTGTTCAAAGTATATTCTGCTCATTTTTTCAAGTGATTCTTTTGTTGGAGTATAAACAACAATAATAATCCCACTAATATTTCCTTCCCTATTTAATTGGTTGTTCTCTAATACTTGCTTTCTTGTAGCATCTCTTATTAATTCACTTCTACTTGAGTAGCCTTTCTTTTTAACAACATCGTCTATTTCCTTTAAAAGAAATTTTGAGAAGGATATACTAATTCTTTCAACATTTACCATTTTTTCCCCGTATCTTCAAGGTATTTTAAGATATTAAAACATAGTCCGGCGTAGTACGCATAACCTGATCCAACACATTATATGTGGATTAAAAATAATTCATATTCAAAATAGTTAAAAAGTTAAAGTTAATGTTTAGAGTGCATTTTCAAGTGTTAGATCCATCATTTCCTTAACAGCCTTTGCAAGATTTTCTGGTAGTCCCGAAATATCCACACTTAAGAAACCTTTTATAATTAATGAAGTGGCTTCGTCCTCTGTCAATCCTCTTGACATTAAATACTGCAACTGTTCTTCTGCAATCTTTCCTACTGCAGCTTCATGCGATAAATCCAAATTTGCTTTTTTAGCTTCCAGCTCTGGAACTGCATGTAGATGTGCATCATCTGAGAGAATAAGACCTTTACATTCCAGGTGTCCTTTTACGTCCTCATTTTCTCCCACAATATGTCCTCTTGCTATTATTTCAGCATTATCAACAACAATTACCCTTGAAACCATATCGGCACTACTGTTCTTTCCTGAGAGAACGACTCTTGACCCCATATCCATTTTGGAGTTACCTTTACCATAGAGTATGGTCTGGAATGTGGCTTTTGAATTTTCACCAACGCAGTAAGCTGTTGGGTAGCTCTGTATTGATTTTACAGGCATCATTGTAACGTAATTATTTATGAATACACCGCCGTCTTCAATAATTATTCCTGTCCTTGGCCTTACATGAACGTTTTCTCCCCAGTTGTGTATCATGGTAAATGTCAACTTACCTCCTTTCTTTATATAGAACTCTGAAACCCCTATGTGTAATCCTGATTTAACATGCGGTGAAGTTGTACAACCAGTAATTACGTGTAACTCTGCACCTTCTTCAACTATTATTATGTTGTGGACGTTCTGGGAGACATTCTCACTTCCAATTAAAAGACAGGTTTGAAGAGGCATAGTTTCCTTAACTCCTTTCGGAGCTCTGATGAAGTAACCTTCCGTTAACTCCAATTCAGTTCTTGCAGTATATTTGTCAGATATTTTAACTGCATTCCAGTAGTATTCGTCCAAATCATACTTTTTTAAAGCCTCGGATATAGGCATTATCTCTACTTTAGAGCTCATCTTTGAATAAACGGCTTCATTGTTTATTTGAAGGTATGAACCAGATGTGGCTTTTTCTTCAACATCAACACCTACATTGTAAAGTGCCTGTTTGTATTCCTCATCCAGTTCAGCTAATGATGATATAGATATCGTCTCATCTTCTATTCTATATTCGCTTAAATCTATGTCCTCCCCTAATGGTGCAGGAACATCTTTGTATTTTTCTGCCATTTCTCTTATTGTTGAGAGCTTCTCTCTTGATAACATGCAATACACCTCTCATAACCATGTTTAATTATTTGATCAAGAATCTCTTTAGGGCTTCCAGAGCATGCGATAACTCCATCGAATAATATATGTGCTTTATCAACATCCATAAAGTTTAATATGTATCCTAAGTGGGTAATTATAAGACCGGATTTTTTTCTATCGCAGAGTTTTTTATTTTTATCCAATAGTTCGTTTATTAATTTACCTAATAGTTCTACGTTTTCCACGTCAACCCCACTATCCGGTTCATCAAACATTATAAAGTCAGGATCTTGGGCAAATATTTGGAGTATTTCTGACCTCTTTGCTTCACCACCAGAAAACCCAACATTTACGTCCCTCTCAAGGAAGTCTTTAAATTTAAGGGTTTCAGCCATCTTTTCTACTTCTTCCCAATCCCTTTTTGAAATAACCTCCAACAGGGTTTTTAATTTAACTCCTGGAATTGCTGGAGGACTTTGATAGGAGATTCCAATTCCAAGTTTTGCCCTTTCATGCATTGGCATGTCTGTTATATCTTTTCCCCTAAAAATTATACTTCCATTTATAACCTCGTACTTTGGATTTCCAAGGATTGTATTTATAAGGGTTGATTTACCTGCACCGTTGGGACCAAATAGCACATGAGTTTCTCCCCTTTCAATGTGCATATGTATGTCTTTCAAAATTACCTTATTTCCTACCTTAACCGATAAATCCTCAATTTGTAACATTTAATCACCATCTCTTGGTTTTCTCTACGATCGAGACAAATCTCTTACTCTTACGAGATTTTAAACTCACAAACTTAATCAAATATTTAAGTTTGTCGAGAGCAGAAAATCGTAATTTGGTTTTCATCTAGCTTTAGTTTTTATGATCATCCGTCACATGCTTTAAAATGGCTTTACTTATTTCATCTACGCTATCTAAAACTGTTATGCCATCCATCTTTCGAAGTTTATCAACATTTTCTACATCTTCCTTCCTGATATATAACTTTAAAGTTCTTCCCCCAGGAATTATTGTTTCAATTTCACCTATTTTGTTATCCGGCGGATAGATATATATGGGCACTTTAGCCTTTGCCCCTTGAGCAACAGAATTTGTTATCAAGGTGTCAGCTATACAATGAGTAATCTTAGCAACTGTATTTGCAGTTGTAGGGGCCACAAGGAATAAATCGTATTTTCCAGTTTGTAGCTTGCCAGGTAAAAATGGGGCATTTGCATTTACCTCTTCCCTTATATCGTAAAACTCATCTATTAATAGGTCCCAAAGTTTGTACCACTTTAAAACCACTTTCGCATTTTTTGAGGCATATATGTCCACGTCAAGATTGTACTTATTTTTTAATTCGACCATCAAATCTACAATTTCCTCTATCTTATCCCCGCATCCGGTTATTCCCCAGGCTATTTTTACCATTCGATCACCTTTATAGTCGTTTGACATTTATTTGATTCATGATATATATGGGTATTTAAGATTTAAGTTATAACTTTCTTTCGTCAAACGACTGTGTACCCTTTAAGGCATTATAAAATTTATTTAACGTCTTTCTTAAAACTCTGAGACCTTCTTCATCTGCTTCTACCCCATCTTTACCTAGGTCCCGCGACCAAAACGTGGCCCCCAGATTTGCCCCAAAGGAGCCTCCGCCAATTGGAATCATTTCGTTTATTATGTAAAAATCATGTATTGTCCTTAAAGCTACTTCCTGCCCTCCATTCCTATCGCCACCTATTGCAATACCCATTCCATATTTACCTTTTAAAACCTGAGGGTCTTTTGCAACTATTGCCCTACATCTGTCCATTAAAGTCTTTAGCTGTCCTGAAATATTTCCTTGATAAACTGGAGTTCCCAGTATAACACCGTCTGCCCATATCAAACCATCATAAAATTCATCCATATCATCCTTATGAATACATCCTTCCTTTTTTCTTATGCAGAAATCACAGTGAATGCAGAATTCCAACTTTTTTCTTGATACCGATAGGTATTTTATTTCACACCCTTTATCATTCAAATAATCAAGTGCGTAATTTATCGCAAAATGAGTCCCCTGCAGTCTTGGACTAGCACTAATGCCTAAAATCTTCATATTTTCAACCATCCTGAAAAATTAAATATGCTGTAAAATACTGTAAGTTACACCACATTATTATTGTAAATCCTAATCATTTACATTTATCTACCAATAGTTAGTTTTTTAGATTATTTATATTTTTTCATATAATATTATTAATAATTCACGAGTATGATCATATAATAAATTAAGTATATTAAGAATATTGATTATTTTAAATTTAAAGGATTGTATTTTTTCAACAATAGAGACAATCCTACAATACTTATCGAGCTCAGAGTCATAGCAAATGCTGCAAGTTCTGGTTTAAATGTAATTCCGTATGGATAAAGAGCTCCTGCTGCAACAGGTATTAAAACTGAGTTATATGCAAAAGCCCAGAACAGGTTCAATTTTATCTGTTTTAGAATTCTCCTACTCAATTTAACAAACCCGACAGTATATCTCAAGTCATCCTTCATTAAAACTACTTCTCCACTTTCAATTGCTATATCTGTACCGCTTCCAACGGCAATTCCAATATCTGCAGTTGAAAGTGCAGGAGCATCGTTTATTCCATCCCCTACAAAACTTACAAAACCATCAATACTACCTTTAATTTTTTCTACAATTTTTGCCTTTTCATTGGGAAGCACATTAGCAAATATGTTACTTTCATCAATACCTATCCTTTTACCAACTACTTTGGCGGTTTTTTCGTTATCTCCAGTTACCATCAGAATTTCAATTCCAAGATTTTTCAGAGCTCCAATAACTTCTTTTGCATTATCCTTTAGTTTATCAGATATTGCAATTAAACCTTCAATTTTGCCATCAACTGCCACAATTACAACTGTTTTTGCCTCTCCTTCTAATCTATCTATTTCATCCTCGTATTTTTCAATCTCTGAAGGAGGCTGAACATCTTTCAATAAACTTTTAATTAAGGCTTTGTTTCCAATTATTACTTCTTTACCATCTAAAATTCCTCTTATTCCCCTGCCGGTTATTACTTCAAATTTTTCAGGTTTCTTTAAGGTTATTCCCATTTCTTCACTTTTTTTAACTATGGCCTTACCTAATGGATGTTCTGAATTATTTTCCATAGAAGCTACAATGGTTAAAAAGTCTTTAATGTCCATTTTTGTTATTATTTCATCTACTTCAGGTTCTCCTTTAGTTAAAGTACCTGTTTTGTCAAATATCATGTACTTCAATTTTTCGGACATGTCAAAAACTTTGCCCTCTTTAATCAGTATTCCGAGCTCAGCTCCTCTCCCAACTCCAACTGTGACTGCAGTAGGTGTAGCTAATCCCAGTGCACATGGACATGCAATTACTAAAACTGAAATAAAGGTTGTAACTGCAAATATAAATCCAGCTGAAAAATACCAATATAGGGCTGATATTATGGCTATTGTTAAAACTATAGGTATGAAGTATGTAACTGCCCTATCAGCCAAGTTTTGTATGTCTGGCTTTGAAGATTGGGCTTTTCTGACAAGTTCTATTATTTGTGACAGTAAAGTCTCTTTTCCGACTTTCTCAGCTTTTATTTTTAAAACTCCATTTTTGTTTATTGTTCCCCCTACAACACTGCTACCTGGTTTTTTTAAATTGGGCATCGGCTCTCCTGTAATCATGGATTCATCTACATAGCTCTCCCCTTCTAAAACCGTACCATCTACAGGAATTTTTTCTCCAGGCCTTATAATTATTAAATCACCGATTTTTACGTTTTCAACAGGAACTTCAACTTCTTCCCCATTGACAACTACTCGTGCGGTTTTTACCCTTAAATCCATCAGTTTTTTAATGGCTTCTGAAGTTTTTCCTTTGGCTCTTTCCTCCAAATATCTTCCCAAAGTTAAAAGGGTAGCCAACATTATTGTTGTATCGTAAAACATGAACTCCTTTGGAAGAAATCCTGCAGTGGTCATTAAAGCTGAAATATAGGCTATACCCATACCTAAAGAATACATTACATCCATATTCAAGGATTTATTTTTTAAGGAGTTGAATCCTTTCTCAAAAATAGGCATTGCAACGTAAATCAACGGCGGTATGGATAATAAAAAAGCCAGATATTGTTTATAGGGAATAGTTAGGTACATCATTAAAAATAGAACTATCGAAAAAACTGCACCAACTACTATTTTATTGAATTTATCTCTTAATTCTTCTTTTTTATCTTCTTCTTTAAACTCAGCTTCTTCACCTACTCCAACAACATCAAAGCCTAGTTTTTCGATTTTTCTCCCTATTTCTTCAATAGAAACTATTTCTGGATCATAATCTACATCAGCACTTTGGTCAACTAAATTAACAGCAGCTCCCTTAACTCCATCCATGTTGTTCAAGGCTTTTTCTATGGTTTTGGCACATACTGCACATGTCATACCGGAAATTTTGATTTTAATCTTCTTAATCCCGTTCATAATCCCCACTAAAAAGTAGTTATAAAAAAATTAGTTAATCTTCTCTGCAGGATATAGCTCAAAGGCTTCATTTTTTAATATTTCATCTTCGGTTATTTTGTTCTCGTCGTATTTAATAACTCCAATTCCTTTTTCCAGGTTTATGTCCACATCAATAATTCCATCTACCTCGGACAATAATCCCTTTATTGTATTTACACACATATGACAGCTCATGCCACTTATTTTTAGTTCCAATTCTTTCATAATATCACCTGAACGAGTGAAGGTGAGCTACAAAAATCACTCGTGATTTTGTTCAATCACCTGAACGAAGTGAGGGTGAGTTGTAAAAATCCGAAGGATTTTTACTCAATCACCGAGTATAACGAGGTGAGCTCACCCAAAAATAATTTGAATTTAAATAAGTATGAAAATAAGGGAGAGATGTAAAAATAATGTTATTTAACTACATCAAAAATCCAGTCTAAAAATCCCTTATTTGCATCGCTAACATCGATTTTGAGTATTGCAGGGGTTTCGTAAGGATGCACCTTATTAATAAACTCTTTCACCATTTCCCACCTGTCGTCTGTTGTTTTTAAAATAGCTCCAACTTCATCTTCCTCTTCTATCTGACCCTTCCAAACATACATAGCCTTATGTTCTCTTAAATTTGCACATCCAATTAGGTTTTTTTCCAAGAGTGACTTAACAATATCCTTAGCAGATTCCATGTTTGGAAAGGTAGCATATATTATAATCGCTTTTCTCATAAGCACCACGCACTAAGTTAAATATCCTTGGTAGAAAGATTCTTCCCAAATTCATAGCATTTTTTCAAATGCTCTTCTTTTGGTACAAACTTACAAGTCAGGCATTCATCTTCAATAATCTCGAAATTGAGTTTCTTAAATACTTCTTTTATAACTTCTGTGGCACCTTCTGCCCATCCATAAGATCCAAATGCAACTCCAATCTTTTTACCAGGTTTCAATCCTTCCATATATTTCAAGAATTTTGCCACAGGCGGATATACGTTAGTATTCAGAGTTGGTGACCCAATTAAAACATACTTTGCATCTAAAATCCCAGCCATTATTGTGTTCAATGGAGTTTCTGAAGTATTGTACATTTTAACTTTAACTCCACTGTCTATTAACCCCTCAGCAATCGCATAAGCCAATTTATGTGTGGATTTGTACATTGTATCATAAACTATTACTGCCTTATTTTCCACATTATCTGAGGACCATTCCACGTATTTTTCTATAATTTCCCCTATCTTCTCTTTCCAAACTCCACCATGGGATGGACATATAAGTTCTATTTCTAAATCCTTTAAAACATTTGCAACATTTGGAACAAGCATCCTGTAGGGCAGAAGTATGTTTGCAAAATACTCCTTTGCATGTTTAAATATATCTTCAATTTCATAGTCGTATCTTTCAGAAGAAGCCACGTGTTGTCCAAATGCATCGTTTGAGAATAAAATCTTATCTTCCTTACAGTATGTTACCATGTTGTCTGGCCAGTGCAGCATTGGGGTTCTTATAAACTTTAAAGTTCTCTTTCCAATTGAAATCTCTTCCCCAGAATCAACGATAATAAATTCCCAATTTTTTGTGTTGTAGTGAAGTTCCAGATGTTCCTTTGCCTTTTCGTTGGTTATTATTTTAGCTCCACTAATTTCAACTATCTTTTCAAGGGAACCGCTGTGGTCCATTTCCACGTGATTCACGACAATATAATCTATGTCTTCAGGATTTACGACTTTTCCAATTCCTATTATTAGTTCATCAACTAGATAATGCTTTGCAGTATCTATTAAAACCACTTTTTCATCCTTTATTAGGTAGGAATTATATGTGGAACCACTTGGTGTTTCATATCCATGAAATTCCCGAATATCCCAATCTATAACGCCTATCCAATATATGTCATCTTTTATTTTCAACACCATGTTAATCACACCTAAAATAGTAAAAAAATAAAAAAGTAAATAATGTATTGTGTATAGGTTATATACACTTATTTAGAATTCAACTACTTTATAATCTTCGTCCATGTATCCTTTTAAGCTTACATGTCCGTGAAGATCGCTTTCTATCTTTATTTCATCCTTGATATCGTCTAAAACTCCAAACATACTTGAACATGCCTCACAGGCAACAAAATCATCTTTCAATTTTTCAAAATGATTTTTAAGAGGGTGATCTTCACTTAAAAGATCTTTAGCCCACTTTACTGCCTCTCCTTCAAGGATTATTTTTACGTCATCTCCTTTCGCCTTCATTTCACTGGCAAATAATAATGCATGAAACATTACTGGCATGTTTGGTTTTCCATTTTTTTCATAGTTAAACATTAAAAAGGCTGTTTTCATAATTTCCCTCCCCTTATTCTAATTTTTTATAGCAAAGCCACCAGTCAAGACATTCAATTTCTCCTTTTTCACATGCCTCTTTTCTTTTCTTTATATCCTCTACGGTAGATGCTGGTGGAATTATAACCTTGTCTTCAAGCACATCATTATTTGGCCAGTTGGCAGGCATTGCTACCCCTTTTTCATCTGATGTTTGAAGTGCCTTAACCAATCTCACGATTTCATCAAGGTTTCTTCCAACTTCTTGAGGGTAGTATATTATCGCCCTCATGATTCCATTACCATCGACAACAAACACAGCTCTCACAGTGTTGTTTCCTTTGTACGGGCTTATCATACCTAACTGCTCTGCCAATTCACCCCTATCATCAGCTATAACTGGAAATTCAATCTCTACATCTAACTTTTCTCTTATCCATTCGATCCATTTTAAGTGGCTAAAAACTTGATCAATACTTAATCCAATTAGTTCAGTGTTTAGCTCTTTAAACTTCTTGTATCTATTTTGAAATCCTATAAACTCTGTTGTACAAACTGGTGTAAAATCTGCCGGATGGCTAAATAAAACAAACCATTTACCCTTATAATGGTCAGGTAGTTTAATTATTCCATGTGTAGTTTTTACCTCAACTTCTGGGAATTCTTCCCCTATTAAAGGCATTCCTCCCCCAATACAACAGCATGTGTCTTCTTCACTCATAAATATCATCCAAGTTTATTTTTTAATTAAATATTAAAAGAATTAAAAGTTTAGTTAAATTATTTAGCTTTATTATAAGATACGTGGCTCTTTCCTTGCAACCAATTTTGGGTCATAACCTTGACATCCACATTCTGGAGTATAACAGCTCACATCATAGAATGTACATTTTTCACCACAGTTTGGGCATTTTTCAGGAACAGAGTCTGCCTCAAATAAGTATCCACAGTTGGAACATTTCCACCATACCATTATATCAATCTCCATTTCTTAAATCCAATAATTACTCCGCTGGCGGCGTATATACTCTTTGTCCAAGATCTTTGTCAAGTAAGAGTAATGCCTTTTTATCTCCGTCAATTAACTTCAATTTGTCAAGAACTTCACTAAAAGATGCTTCTTCTTCTACCTGTTCATTTACAAACCATTGAAGCATGTTTACGGTTGCATAGTCCTTTTTAGACATTGCAAGGTCCATTAGTTCATTTATTGACTTCGTAACACATTGTTCATGTTCTAATCCGTCCTTAAATACATCTAAGATAGAGTCCCACTCTATTTTTGGTTTCTTTATAGATTCGAGTGTTACTTTTCCTCCCCTATCTTGTAAGTATTTAAAAAATCTCATAGCATGATCCATTTCTTCTTGATATTGAACCATTAACCACTGAGCAAACCCTTTTAACCCAATTGAATCAGCATATGCAGACATGGATAAATAAAGGTATGCTGAATAGAACTCTTTATTTATTTGCTGATTTATGGCATCTTGAATTTTTTCTTTAATCATGGATTTACTCCCCTACTTCGTATTATATACTATATTTATCATATTTTATCTATTCAACTTCTTTCTAAGGTATTCTTCAAATTGCTGGGTAGTAGGAGCTCCTACAAATGCTACCTCCCCATCCACTACAATTGTTGGAACCGCCATTATGCTGTACTTTTCAGCACTTCCTGGATCTTCTGTTACATCTATATGTCTAACTTCAATATCATCGCAGCTTAGCTTATCTACAACTTCCTCAACAACTCTCTCTGCCCCAGGACAGTGTGGACATATTGGAGATGAAAATACTTCAATTAACACTTTACCACCATTTGTAATTCATTATTTATTTTTTCTTTCGATTAAACATTTGTTTGATAACTTTATAGCCAAATCTTCAGCATCCTTTATTGGAAAATCTACATCATTTAACAATTTTACCAATTCTCCCGCTTCTATCTCCCCGCATGGTAATGATAATCCGCATGGTAATGCATTAGCAAGCTCTACTTTACTTTTTATGGGAAATACATTTTTATCCTTAAAGAACTCTACCAACTTTAATTTAAAATCTTGAATATCTTCCAGAGCTTCATATAACGGGTGGTTTGTTGTTATCATGATATCTATCCCTTAAATTTTTTTAAAAGCGCTTTTTCCAAGTCCGCACTGTGGACATTTGAATGTGTCCGGTAAATCTTCAAATTTTGTTCCTGGGGCAATATTTTGTGACGGTTCTCCTTCCGCTTCATCGTATATCCAACCACACATACATTGATATTTTGCCAAGCTATCACCGTTGCAAATTAATTTGTAGATATTTGATTTTTTAAAGTTGCCCCACTCCCAAAGTAGAAATAGGGCTGTATCCTTATTAAAATAAAAAATTGTTATTCTATTTTAACTTCTTTTTCATATTTCCAGAGTCCATGAAGGTTACAGAACATATATGCCACTAATTTCATGGTACTACCTTCATGACCTTCTGACGGTGCTTTAACTTTAAGCACTACATCGGGTTTAACCCATTGGGTTAATTGAACCCTTGCCAGTGGTAAATCTTCCACATTAAGTTCTATGAATTGAATGAAATGCCCATCTTCCATTGGGTGTTCAACACCAGCGGTATGGATCTTTACTTCAAATATTTCATTTGCTTTTACAGTATCTTTACATTCAATCATAGGAACGTGTTTTTTTTCAAAATCTGTACCATCTTTAATGGTTTTAGCTAAGGCACAGGTCAATCAAATCCCCTCTTATTCTATTTTGTTAAGTACTTTCATAGCTTTTATAAATGTAGGCATTCCGGAGGTTAATAATACAACCCTTAAAGTATCTACGATTTCCTCTTTAGTTATTCCTAACTCCTTCATACCGCTTCTCATCTGTTTTTCTGTAGCCACTTCATCCCCTGTAGCAGCTACGATTCCAATTGCTATGAGTTTTTGGCATTTATAATCTAAAACCTTCCCAGTATATACGGCTTCATTTAACTTAACTATGGCATCATACAAGTCTGGATAATCATCCTTAACAATTCTCATGCCTTCTCCAAAAAATACTTCTTTCTTCATAAGTTCCCTCTTAGATTTTATTAACTATTACAAACCATTAATTTCCTTATTATCCAGTTTGTAATGGTGTTATTCTAAACTTAATCCTAATTTCTCAAGTACAGGTTCTGGTGAAATGAAGTGTAAGTCGAGAGCGACATCTTTTGGGGACATACCCATTGCCAAACCCAGTAATTGCGAATAATGAATTACCGGGAGGCTATATTCTCTGCCAAACCTTTCTTTTATTTCAATCTGTCCTCTGTCAAATTGTAAATGGCAAAATGGGCATACTTCAGTCACACAGTCTGCACCTGCCTCTATCATACTTTTTAATTTAGATTCCGTCATCTCTAATGCAACATCCAGATTTCTTGCTCTAACACCTCCCCCTGCTCCACAACACATATTTTTGTCATTGTAGTATATAGATTTTGCGCCTAATGCTTCAACCAATCCATCAAAAGACTTAGGTCTTTCTGAACTTTCAATGTGTTTTACATCCGTTGGTTTAAGGTAATGACAACCATAATGAACTGCAACATCTATATCCAATGGTTTTTCCACCTTCTCTTTTATTGCATCTACCCCCAATTCATAATAAAGAACTTCTGGAAGATGTCTTACTCTAGCAGTACCTTTAAATTCTAATCCATATTTTGAAAGAACTTTATTTACTTTATTTCTCGCATTTTCATTTTCATGAAGTATGTGGTTTGCCTCATATAATGAACCATAACACCCGTTACATATTGTTATAATATCTAACCCCATCTCTTCCGCTACAGTTATATTTCTTGCAGCTAATGTAAGCCAGGTTTCTAAATCAAAAGAACCAAAGACTCCAGGTGCCGGACAGCATGAAGCTTTTTCAAAAGGATGCAACTTAATCCCTAACTTTTCAAGTGCCTTATATGTGGCACTTTCAATTCCCGGGTATCTGTTTGGTGCTATACACCCTAAGAAAAATACAAATTCCATATCATTCATTTTTTCACCATATAATTACTCACTCATATCTTCCCATCTGACAGGCTCTAATTCCATAGTTTCCGTACAAATACCTACTTTTTTACAGAACGCTAATTGATCCATAATATCTCTTACAATCTCCAAAGTTTCTGGATACTTGTGTGTTGTCGGCGGTATTTCAGTTAACCCAATTTTTTTCCTAGCTTCCTTTATTTGATCATTTATAGGTACTGCGTGACCTGTTTTAAACACATAAAGGGAAGTTTTTCTGTGTGGTTCTGCCATATACCCCCTTTCGGCAGCAATATTTCTAATAACCTTAATTATATCTGTGATTTTAACTTCTCTCGGACATTTTTCATAACATTCATAGCATGTAGTACACATCCAAAGGTCTTCACCTTCTAAAACATCTTCTACACCCATTAATGCACTTCTTACTAATTTTCTTGTTCTAAAAGGGGTTATTCTCCCACTTGGACAGGCCCCGGTACATGTTCCGCATTGATAGCACTTTTGAAAAGAAGAAACATGTTCCTCCCCCATTATTTCCTTCCCAGCATTGATAATTTCTACTGAGAAATTAGGATTAAAATCGCTGGATTTTAACACCATTTTATTCACCTCCAATATTACTCTTTTAAAAAAGCATTATATGCATTTGCTAAAAAGAGCGTCTATTATATAGTTGTATAATATCTATAACACAAAAAATCATTAATTTTATAAATATAAAACGTAGTTAATAAATATCATAATCGATAATGATAAATTTTAATTGTTCATGTATAGTGTTATTTATAATATCATAATCACAAGATTGTAAAAAAGTGAAATCATGTACGAAGGAGAAATAACTATAGGACCTGTTCATTCTACAATGTTGGAACCTCATAGATTGAGGCTTTTTATTGAAGATGAAATTGTAAAAGATGCTGAATTAACAATAGGCGTTAATCACAGAGGTGTAGAAAGACTAATGGAGGGCCTTCCCCCTGAAAAAGCCTGTATTCTATGTGAGAGAATCTGCGGAATATGCTCCCACATTCACCTTTGGAGTGCCGTAAGGGTAACCGAAATAGGCTGTGGAATAGAGGTTCCAGAGAGGGCAAATCATATAAGAATTATCGTAGAAGAACTTGAGAGATTACACTCTCATACACTCTTATTTGGGCATGCATTTGAAATCCTTGGACATGAAACAATGTCTATGAGAAGTTTCATGCTTAGGGAACCAATAATGCAAACATTTTTTGATATAACCGGCAGTAGGGTGCATTATTCATGCCCGATTATTGGAGGTATAAGACCGAGATGTAATATAAAAGATAGCCAAATAAGTCCTATTTTGGAGAGACTAGAAAAATTCGAAGAAAAACTTGAAAAATTAATGGACAGAACTTTAAGTGACCCCATGTTAACCTCAAGGATGAAAGAAATTGGAGTATTGGACAGAAAAACTGCAGCAAAGTATCATGCATTAGGTCCTACAGCAAGGGGGAGCGGAATAAAATCAGATGTGAGAAAAATGGGATATGTTCCTGAATACGATCCCTATGAATTTGATGAAATACTCTTTGATGACGGAGATGTTTTATCAAGAATAGCCGTAAGATTTTACGAATGCTTTGAAAGTCTTAAAATTATAAGACAGGCTTTAAAAGAGCTCCCAAATTTACCTGATAAAATTTACAATCCAAACTACGAGCTCCATGAGTTCAAACCAATAGACTGTTATACCGAGGCTCAGAGGGGGCAACAGTACTACTCCTATGGATTGGATAGTGAAGGAAGAGTAAGGCAGGCTAAAGTTAGAACCCCGACTGCAACGAATTTAGGAACAATGGAAGCGATTTTAAAGGACTACCATGTAAGTGATGCAGAACTAATTATAGCGAGCTGCGACCCATGCTTCACCTGTACCGATAGGCTGATAATTCTAAAAGAACCAATGAAATAGTGATGAAATAATAAATAACTAAAATAAATACAAAATTTATTTTTTTAGACAACAACAACCGACTTTTATTATTCAGTGGTTGATAAGATGGAAGAAATTTTAAAATTATATATTGTCAGAATGCCCGTTGTGTGTAATATTGAAGGAAGTGCTCGAACATAACGGCGTTAAATTCCAACTAATAAACGTTGATGAATTAACTGAAAAAGAAAGAGAAGGGTTGACTAGAGAGTTGGGATCTGATCAAATAGCTTTCCCACTAATAATTTACAAGGGTAAAAAGATTTTCGGCTACGACAAAAATAAACTTGAAAAATTGCTCGGTAAAACGTTGGATGAATCCATAGAAGCTAAATTAAATGATAAAATTTTAGAAATGAAAAATAATAAAAAATTACAGGAATACTACAAAATAGTAAAGAATTTCAGCGAATATCAAGGCTATTATCTAAATCCAGATAAGGACTATTGTTTAAGAGTACTTGATGCCCAGCTTAAAAACGAAAAAAATGGATTTAAATACTGTCCTTGTAAGTTAGGGGATATTTTATGTCCCTGTAATGAAAGGGATAAGGAAATCGAATTATATGGCCATTGTTTTTGTGGGCTCTACGTCTCTAAGGATTATGTCAAAAAATGGAAACCTGGAGAAACACTTTCAATGCTCTCAAATAGGAGTATTCAAGACTATATGGAAGTTCCTATCGACATTAAAGACAATTTTGTAAAAGTTCATTTATTTTTTGATAACGTTATGAAAAAAACTTTTTTAGATGAGGGAACACCACAAAGCGGAGAAAAAATCACAAAATTTGATATAAAAGAATTACTTGATGAATACTACATACTAAAAAACAGTGGTTATGGTTTTAAGGACAATATTTTAATCAAATTTAAAGAAGATGTTGTCCATAAAAACCTTCAAATGTGGTTTAAAAACCTTGAAGAATATCTTAATAATAATATAGACATTCCAAGCGATCATGATTTTGATATATGCATCAATACCTCAATAGAAATTCCTGCAAAAAGAGAGATTGAATTTAAAGGATTAAAAATATCGACTAATTACAATAATCCTCTGTATAGAAGACGGTATTTAATCAGCGGGGAGAATAAAATCATTAATAATGAAATCATTAAGATAGTCGAGTATATAATAATGCTTGAAGTACTAAGTAATTTAGTAGAAATTATGAAAAAATGCCATTTGAAATATTCTGAAGAAATGTATAAAATACAGGATGAAATAAAAGTCGTGCTAAACAAGATAAACATTTCAGGAAATGAATCATTTGAAAAATGGCTTTACCTGCTTGTTAACAATCTTTCGAAAATCTCAAATTTACAGGGAGAACTATCTAAAAAATATAACACTTTTGAGTACTATGTGGCTCAAAATATTGAGAAATCTGAGGATTTCAAGATGTTTTTAGGTGAGGTAGATCCAAATCTTGACGTTAATAAAATACTGGAAGAATTCTACCACCTACTAACCGAACTATCCACACTTAAAAACACTGTAAACGATCTTGTGGAAGTTCTGGAAACTAAAGTAAATATATCTCAAAACAATAAAACCATTAAATTACAGGGAGAGATACACAAAACTACAAAAACGCAGCTCGGTATGCAGAAGGCAATAGAAGGCCTTTATATGATTTTTGCAGCATTTTGTTTTACAGAGCTCGCATTAATTATATTTGAAGGTCTTCACAATAGGCATATAATAAATGAAGATCCCTACTTTTTGGCAGCTGCATTTATACCTTTCGCAATGATTTTAGGTGTTGTAATAAGTAAAAGATTAAAAAAAGGAGAGGAAGAATATGACGATGAAGATTAAAGAAGTTGTAAATAGTGAGTTTATAAGCCTATCGTTAAACGATATCGGGGGCGAAATAGTGCAGGTACTCTATAAAAAGAGAAAAAACTACGCCCCAGTTTTGGAGGATGGAAAACTTGTAGGTTGGATAACAGCTCTCGATTTACTTGCAGGATGTAAACACTCAAAAATTGAAGAGCTGATGTTATATTTAGATGAAATAAAAGTTTTAAATGAAAATGATGAACTAACAGATGAATTAATACATGAAATGATCCAAAACGAGGATTTAGCTTATCCAGTAGTAAATGACGACTACGAAGTTGTTGGAACATTGAGTGTTTTTGACATTTTAAAAATTTATAAAAAATAATCTTCATTTTATTAATTTTTTAATTTTCCGAAATTCGTCTATTTTTTCAATATTTATACGAGAAAAACACCGTTAATATTATTAAATCCAAAAAATAAACTAATTTTATAATTTATTTGGTGATAAATTTGCAAATTCAGCTAAAATTAAATAGGGACATGGAGGGGCTGTTCAGAGAGATGTTGAATAATGGAAGCGAACAGGAGGAGTTCCCTAATGATGAAGAATTGGTTGAAGAGGTTGTATCACATTTAAAAAAGGGATTTGATAGGGAGAAGTTAGTGTTTAAAGAGGAAGAATACACTGAAAGGAAAAAGGACTCGATACCATTAGAATTTTTTAGGGTAATGGTCTATATAGTGATGGATAAAATAAAAAAATGTGGTTCTGAGATAACATTGTATGAAATGGGTTATGAATTTGGGAAGTTTCTTAATCCAAAAAATTTGGGAGAATTGAAGAAGTTTTTTAGAAGAAATAATCTGGGTATTTTAAAGTTTGAGGGTAGAAAGCCGTTAATTTTGAAGGTTAATGAATGTGCCATGTGCGATGGTTTAGACACCAATGAACCAATATGCTATTTCGATGCCGGGTTGATTGCCGGAGCTCTAGAGTGCATATATAAAAAAACTGTTGTTGTAGATGAGATAAAGTGCATGTCTCAAGGAGCTGATGCCTGCTACTTTAAAGTGGATATTTACAGGCAGTAAAATCGTTTAACAATTTATCCATCACGATCATAACCCTAATTTTTTATTCTTCATATTTTCATTTAATTTAATTTTTATTCAATATTAAACGACGGATTTCGTATTTATGTACAGTCTTAACGATGAATTACGCACCGTTAGTATAATATACTACTTTAATACTATATTTACTTGTAAACTTTAAGGAGGGTTTAAAATGAAAGCAGATGCAGTAAAAATTGCAGATGGAGTATATTGGGTAGGGGTCTTAGACTGGGATATCAGAATGTACCATGGATATACCCTGAATGGGACAACGTACAACGCATACCTAGTATTTGGAGATGACAAAGTTGCATTAATCGATAACACATACCCAGGAACTTCCGCTCAGATGTGGGGAAGAATAAAAGACGCATGTGAAAAGGAAGGAAGAGAATTTAAAATTGATGTAATAGTTCAAAACCACGTAGAAAAGGACCACAGTGGAGCACTTCCAGAAATACACAAGAAGTTCCCTGAAGCACCAATATATTGTACCGAAGTAGCAGTAGAAGGTTTAGTAAAACACTTCCCATCATTAAAAGGTGCACCATTTAAAGTTGTTAAATCATTGGAAAGTATAGATTTAGGTGGAAAAACATTAACATTCTTAGAAGCTCCATTACTACACTGGCCAGACAGTATGTTCACATTATATGCTGAAGAAGGAATTTTATTCTCAAATGACGCATTTGGACAACACTTATGCTTCACTCAAAGATTTGACCACGAAATTCCAGAAAATATTTTAATGGATGCAAACCAGAAATTCTATGCAAACTTAATTACGCCACTTTCAAAGTTGGTATTGAAAAAATTCAAGGAAGTTATTGAATTAGGATTACTTGAAAAAATAAAGATGATTGCACCATCACACGGACAGATTTGGACTGACCCAATGAAAGTTATAGGTGCATACCAAGACTTTGCAACAGGAAAATGTAAAGATAAAGTAACAATCGTTTACGACACAATGCACGGTTCAACCCAAAAAATGGCCCATGCATTTGCAGAAGGTATTATGAGTGAAGGTGTAGATGTTAAAATGTACTTCCTTCACAACGATGAAAGAAGTGAAATTGTAAAAGACATTTTAGATAGTAAGGCATTCCTCTTAGGAGCTCCAACAATATATGACGAACCATTCCCAAGTGTTGGGGATTTAATATACTACTTAAAAGGCTTAAAATTCAACAGAACAGGTTTAAAGAGACTTGCCCTCGCGTTTGGTTCAATGGGTGGAAACGGTGGCGGAACCAAAGTACTTGCTGAAAAATTAAAAGAATGCGGATTTGAAGTATTGGATGAATACGAATTATACTACGTACCAACAGAAGATGAGCTCGAAAAATGCTACAACATGGGTAAGAGACTTGCAGTTAAAGTAAAAGAAATGAAGACCGAATAATTATAAAAACATAAAAGAAACATAACATAAAATGATATAAAATAACTAACATAGGTGAGACTATGGAATTAGAACTTGTAAATGAACACAAAGTTGGAACAACAAAAAAAACAGATCTTGAAAAAGAAGTTGAAGCAAACTTCAAAGGCGAATGTGCAGAAGTAGGAATGTACCTGGCAATGGCAAGACAGGCTCAAAGAGAAGGACTTCCAGAAGTTGCAGAAGTTTTAAAAAGAATAGCATTTGAAGAAGCAGAACACGCTGCACACTTTGCAGAAATGAATGGTGTAATCTCAGACAACTTAAAAGAAAACATTGAAATGATGTTAAAAGGCGAATGTATGGCAAACAAAGAGAAAAAGGCAGCAGCAACAAAGGCAAAAGAATTAGGCATTGATCCTGCACACGATTTCTTTGATGAAAGTTCAAGAGACGAAGCAAGACATGCTAAAATGTTAAAAGGAATACTTGATAGATACTTCAAATAATCAAGTACAAAAATAAAAATAAATATTATTTAAGCTGTTCAAGGATGATAGCAGGGCAGACCTTCTTAATGCCCTTTATCTTTCCAATCTTATTAAATATAATATCTGTAAGTTCATTACCGTCTTTAGCCCATATTTCAGTCATTATCATATGATCTCCTGTAGATGTAAATACCTTTTTTACTTCTTCAAATCTACAGAGCTCCTTAGCTACATTTAAAAAGTCTTGGGGGTCAGTATCAAATCCAGTTAATGCGATTACGTTATAGCCTATCTTTGCAGGATTCACTAGAACTGAATAACCTTTAATCACTCCTTCTTCTTCCATCTTCCTTATCCTCTTCCTTACAGAACTTTCGCTAGTATTTAATTCCTTTGCAATCTCTGTGAATGGTTTTCTACCATCGTCCATGAGTATCTCTAAGATCTTTCTATCTTTCTTGTCCATCGTATACCCCAACAATAGCTTTGCAATTCACGAACTAGCTATTTGTAGTACAGATATTTAAATATTACACAAAAGATGATATTATGACTGTTGAAATCATTGTAGATAAAGACAAATGTATTGGCTGCGGCAGATGTTATGATGTATGTCCAAAGGGACCATTAATCTGGAAAAAAGATGAGGATGGAAAATATTACGCATATTCTGTTGAACACTGCCATAATTGTAAATTTTGTGCTGGAAGATGCCCAACTAACGCTATTTTGGTAAGAGTAATAAAACATGAAGAAAAATAAAAGTATGAACTATTTTTAAACTATTTTTTTCTACAGCATTATTAAAACACAGGTATAATATAGGTATAATATTATAAAAATAGTTGGAGCTCTATCTAACACTATTTTTCTAATAACGTAAATTCATATCAATCCTGCAGAAATGTAATACATGACTATTTTAGAATATTTTACAGAATAATTTATCTTAATCTATTTTTAAGATTTCATGGGAGTGTATAATAACATAAATTTAATAAATAGAGGCAATAGACAAATAATAATCATTTAATATTATTTATTCCAAAGTAATTAAAATAGATTGATGATTTTCTTGTTATTCTATTCATTAGGAAATACATAAAAAAGATTTACTTATTTACTTCATTTCAGTTCGGAAATGGTGATATAATGATTATTACGGTGGCATCTGGAAAAGGAGGGGTAGGTAAAACAACAACTTCTGCAAATTTAGCAGTTGCATTATCAAAAATTGGAAAGAAAACACTAGTTATTGATGGAGATATTTCAATGGCCAATTTGGGGCTGATATTCAACCTTGAAAAAAATAAACCTTCTTTACACGAGGTTCTTTCAGGAGAATGTTCGGTGCAGGATGCTATTTATAAACACAAAACAGGAACTTATGTGTTGCCTACCAGCTTATCTATTGAAGGATACAAAAAATCTGATTTAGATTTATTTACCGATGTGATTAATGAAGTTGCAGATGATTACGAGTATGTTATTATTGATGCCCCTGCAGGGCTAAATAGAGACATGGCAATCTACTTAGCTATTGCCGATAAAGTCATGCTTGTAGTTACTCCAGAGCTCTTTTCAATTGCAGATGGGTGTAAAATAAAAAAAAGTAGTGAAATGGCAGGAACTCCCCTTATAGGTGTTGTTCTAAATAGGACTGGAAGAGATTTCGGAGAGATGGGTGAGGATGAAATTGAAATGATAATTGAAGAAAAGATAATTGGTAAGATCCCTGAAGATGAAAATATAAGGAATTCGACTTTGAAAAAAATGAGTGTTCTGGAATATTCTCCAAAATCTCCATCTTCAATAGCCTATATGGACCTCGCCCTTAAGACAGTAGGTTCCTATGTTGACCTAAATCGTATAGAAGGAATGTATAATGAAAGTCTTTTTGATAGGATAAAAAAAGTAATTATCTCCAAATTAAGAAGAACCTGGTAGACCAATAAGAAAGAAAAAAAGTAAGCATTAAAAGATTTCATCAAAATCTTGCTGATTTCTTCTTATCTTATACTTCAACCCAATAAATCCACCGATATCCAACAAAACGATATTTGCTATCAACAAAATTATAGTTGTGTATATTAAACCACCATTTCCTGTGGCTAATGCCATTCCTACCAGTAATGCAGGAATTAATATGGATACGTCTATTGTAACTCCTATCATTTCATAATCCTTTCCACTGGCAATACTCATTCCTCCCGAAGTTCCTGCAACAACGGCTACTATTGAACTTAATAATAGGGACGTTTCTGTTAAATATATTGAAATTAGTTCTTCAGATATGTTAAATATAAAACCTAATACAAATGCACATGATATAACGATAACAGTGCATATTAATTCTTTTTTCATTCCCTCGAATACCAATTCTTTTCTGTTCAATACGTTTCCTATGGCACTTGCCATTACAGTATCCACCAAGGGAGCTATGATCATAGCACCAATCAATGTAGGTATGTTGTGTTCTATTATACCAATGGCCCCCATAATACTTGCTAAAACTATCTTTACAATAACATCATTTGATAGCTTTGCCATAGTCTTTGCTTTGTAATAGAGCTCCAATGGAGATAGTTTTGAAGACGCCAGACCTTCGTCCTTACATGAAAATGCTATATTTCCAGGTATTATTGTAACGTTTCCATATCCCTTTTCACCAATGCCCATTTTCCTTAATTCTAAAACTATTTTCTCAGCATCGCTAGCTGTTGCATAGCAGGTGATTATTATCCCATCTTTAATGGATGTTTTTAATGGTTCAATTACTGAAATAGAGTATGCATGGGTGTTTTTTAGAATTTTTTCGACACTATCTAGTAGTTTCCTGGGTACAACTATCTTAATGTATCTTATACCAATCACCTTATTAAATGCAAAAGTAAGTGTTTGTCCAATCTCCACCAAGGACTATATATTTTAAAAAGTTAATACAAGGGCCTATTAATTTTTTAGCTTACAAGACACATCAGTTGGGTATTCTCCCGATAAACAAGCTAAACATAAATTCTTCCTACCTATTGCTTTTATAAGACCTTCAATACTTAAATACCCTACAGAATCTGCATTTATATGGCGGGCTATTTCTTCCGTGTCCTTTGAATTTGCTATTAATTCCTCCCTCGTAGGCATGTCAATTCCATAGAAGCAAGGGGACATTATCTTTGGAGAACCTATTCTTAAATGAACTTCTTTTGCTCCCGCCTTTCTCACCATGTTTACTATTCTTCTTGATGTAGTACCTCTTACAATACTATCATCAATTAAAACTACTTTTTTACCATCCAATACTGACTTAACAGGATTCATCTTTAATCTAACTGCTAAATCCCTTTCCTCCTGTGTAGGAAGTATGAACGTTCTTCCAACGTACCGGTTTTTAATTAATCCTTCATAATATGGAATATTCAATTCTTCAGAATATCCGAGAGCAAAGGTAATTCCAGAATCAGGAACAGGCGAAATAATATCTGCATCACACGGGTGTTCTTTTGCAAGTATTTTTCCAATATTTCTCCTGACCTTATAAACACTAATTCCATCAATTACAGAATCAGGTCTTGCAAAATAGACGTATTCAAACATGCATGAGGATACTTTTGAACTAGAGTTTGGTAGTTGATAAGAGTTTATTCCATTTTTATCCACAATCACTATTTCCCCAGGTTTAATATCTCTTACAAATTTGGCATCAACTACATCCAATGCGCAGCTCTCAGAGGAAAAGTATATTTTTTCCTCGTCTTTTCCCATGCAGAGAGGCTTGAATCCATGAGGATCTCTAACTGCAATTAATGTTTTGTTGTAAATTATCAGTAAAGAATATGCACCAATTAATTCCTTTGAAATATTGGCGATTGCTTCAACAATGTCTTCAGTTTTCAAAAGTTCTCTAACGAGTAACTGTGCTATAACTTCGGAATCGGTTGAAGAAACAAATATATGACCTTTGTTTTCCAACTCTCTTTTTAAAATAGATGAATTTACAATGTCACCATTATGGGCTATTGCAATTCTTCCCAAAGAGCTATTAACAACGAATGGCTGACAGTTTTCAATTATGCTATCTCCGGTAGTGGAGTATCTAACGTGACCAATACCAACATGGCCGTAGAGATTCTGGAGCTCCTTGTTTGTAAAAACATCAGGGACAAGACCTATACCTTTGTGGTAGCAAAGTCCCCTTCCATCGCTTGTAGCTATTCCTGCTCCTTCTTGCCCTCTGTGTTGCAAAGCATAGAGGCCGTAGTATATCTTTTTAGACACATTATTCTTTTCGTAAGAGTAAATCCCGAATATTCCACACATGGTATCACAGTTTAAATTGAATGGTATAAAATAAATTAGTCTAGTATTTAAAACTTACAAAAGAGTAGTTATTCTATAAAATTTATAGTGGTGTGCATTACTTAATTAATTAATACAGGTAATTTTATTTAAACATATATAAACTGTTAAATTGAAATATAATTTTATCTTTGCAGTTTTCATTTTTATAAAGTATGTAATAGTTCGTTTAAAATTGCACATCACTATATTTATGAAATAAAAAGGAAAGAATAATATATATTATTTTAATCTTTGTCCATTCACTTTTTTCCATTGCCAAGCGAATCTTTTCATTCTTTTACTTGCACCAAATCCACATGCTGCGCATACTTTTTTTCTTACGTGGTATGATCTTCTTCCGCATCTTCTACATATTATGTGGTTTGAACCTTTGTTGTGTTTACCTTGTGAAGGTGTACCTTTACTCATTCTTTCACCGTGTTTATTTTTTCTATTTTATTTCGCCTAAGTGAATTTAAACGAAGGCGGGCTATGAAAACCCTAGGGGATATATATGTGGGTTTTTAATTATAATGAAATGTAGAGTACGTTATCTCCCCTAATGAGTAACATTTGGTATTCTTTTTCTTCTTCAGCTTCAACTTTTGCATTTTCTAATGCTAAATTTATGTGTAAATCATAAGCTTTTAATCTTCCTTTAACAACTTTACCGTCTTTTAAATAGACGGTTACGTTTGTGTTTATTGATTTACCTAACGCATCTAAAGGTCTTTGAGTATCCATCATTTATTTACACCTCGCATATTATAAAAAAAGCTGCTAATGTGTTTGTAGAAATACTTAAATAGTTCTAATATATAATACTTTCCAAACATTTAGGTATGTCGTTTGGCAGTTAAGCAGTATAAATACATAACACTCTTATTTGAACAGTAAAAGTTGTTCAGCTCTATCCTACTGTGAATAATAAAACTACCTATCTGTTACTACCATTAATAGTAAGTATATAATAAGAATATATTAAATTTTTAGTGAAATATTTAATATGGTTACTTGTCAAACGACTATAATTGCCACTAGTTTATCATTGTATCCCTCCAAATAGCTGAGGAGATATGGTGATAAAGATTTCTAATTTTTTTCATTTTCGTTCGAAAAACTACATACTCATCAAGTTTGTTTAATTACCGGAGGTATAAACATGGGAATGACTCTAGCTGAAAAAATACTTGCAAGAGCATCAGGTAAAAAGGAAGCATCCCCTGGAGATATAGTAATGGCAAAAATTGAAACTGCCATGGTTCATGACATAACTGGTCCTTTAACTGTAAACACTTTGAAAAAAGAAGGTATTGAAACAGTTTGGGATAGGGAAAAGATAGTAATACCATTTGACCACCAGATTCCTGCTGATAGTATAAATGCGGCTGAAAACCATATATTAATGAGAAAATTTGTAAAAGAACAAAAGATAAAGAACTTCTACGACATAAGAGAAGGTGTTTGCCACCAAGTTTTACCTGAAAAAGGACATATATTACCAGGAACCGTGGTAGTTGGTGCAGATAGTCATACCTGTACATACGGAGCATTTGGGGCATTTGCCACTGGAATAGGAAGTACAGACATGGCTGCAGTATTTGCAACCGGAGAATTATGGTTTAAAGTCCCTGAAACACTTTACTTCAACATTACCGGAGAATTAAAACCTTATGTAATGTCAAAAGATATTATCTTAAGAATAATCGGGGAAGTTGGGGCTGATGGTGCAACATATAAAGCTGCTCAGTTTGGTGGAGAAACAGTTAAAAATCTTTCAATAGCTTCAAGAATGACAATGTCAAACATGGCAATTGAAATGGGCGGTAAGGCTGGTTTAATCGAACCTGATGCAAAAACAGTTCAATTCATAAAAGACGCAATGGCAAAACACGGAACAGAAAGACCATTTGAAGTAATTAAAGGCGATGAAGACGCCGAATATGAAGAAGTATTTGAAATTGAAGTAAACGACTTAGAACCTGTGATGGCTTGTCCTCACAACGTAGATAATGTAAAGGCAGTTAGAGAAGTTGCAGGCACACCTATTGACCAGGTGTTCATTGGTTCATGTACAAACGGAAGATTGGAAGACTTGAGAATAGCAATTGAGATAATAGAAAAACACGGTGGAATATCAGACGATATAAGGGTAGTTGTAACACCTGCATCAAGAGAAGTTATGTTACAAGCTATAGAAGAAGGAATTATCCAAAAATTCTACAAATACGGCTGTGTTGTAACCAACCCATCATGTTCAGCTTGTATGGGAGCTCTGTATGGTATTTTAGGTCCTGGTGAAGTTGGTGTAGCAACATCCAACAGGAACTTCAGAGGAAGAGAAGGTTCCTTAGAATCTGAGGTTTATTTGGCATCCCCAGCTACTGCAGCAGCATGTGCAGTTAAAGGGGAAATTGTAGATCCAAGAGATTTATAAATTTATTTTTTTATTTTATTTTATTTTTTATCGCTAAAAAAAGAATATTAAGTTGAGTAAATCTTCAAAAAATCCTTCAAATTTTGATGATCATTTTAAGTATCATCCAAAAATTAATTTTTATAAAAATAAAAAAGTATGATTAATTATTCCACATACTCACTAATATCTAATCCATTTTTCTCACAGATTTCCTTTAATTTAGTGTAGAGCTCAGTATCTATCTCAAAACCTTCTTTTCTTTTTTCCATATTCATCCTCTCAATATCCCCTGGAATCAAAACATTGGCAAATCCTTTGGCAGGTTCGGAGCTCTTTATTTCATCTATTAATTTGTCCACTTTTTCCATGAACTCTTCCTTATCTCCAAAGAACTCTGGATCTATTGCAATAAACAAGTCGCCTTTTGTGCATCTTTCGTTAGGGTTTGCCGTTCCTTTAACGTTTGTTCCCATTTCAGCTCCTCCAAGTGCTGAAAGGATCTCAATTGCAAGGGCAAGACCATATCCTTTAGGCCCACCAAAAGGCAATATGCAGCCTTCTAATGCCTTTACTGGATCAGTTGTTATGTTTCCTTCTTTATCAACTGCACAGTTTGGAGGAATTTCTTTTCCAACCCTCTTAGCTTCAAGCAATTTTCCCCTTGCCACTGAGGCAGTAGCCATATCCAATGAATAAGTGTGTTTTTTTCCTTTAACTGCAATTGCTATCGGATTTGTACCCAATATTTTGGCCTTCCCTCCAAAAGGAGCCATTGCAGGTTCGGTGTTGGTAATAACAATCCCAATTAAATCATGTTTTAACGCCATTTCTGAATAATGTCCTGTGATTCCAAAGTGATTTGCGTTAACTGTAGCAACTGCACCAATACCTACATTTTTTGCCTTTTCAATAGCGAGCTCCATTGATTTTGTTCCTATAACATAACCTAATCCCATATCGCCATCTATTGTGGCAACAGCAGGACTTTCTTTTAATATTTTTATATCGGGATTTGGATTTATATTGCCTATTTCAAGACCTATGACAGTTTGAGGGAACCTCCCAATTCCATGTGATGTAAACCCTTTTAAATCTGCTTCAACATATATGTTCGCAGTTATTTCTGCATCTTTCTCGTTGATACCATGTTTTTTTAATATATCCATGATTAATTTCTTTTCTTTTTCAGGTGTAATTCTCAAGCTATCACCCCTTTTATTTCCAATAAAATTATAATCTTTTAACAGTTAATTAGATACTACAAAGAATACTACAAAGTTAAGATTTTAGTTCATGGTTTTAAATAACTCATGTTGTAATAGACAACATCTCCATCAGCATCAACGATTGCCACTATTAATTTTTTCCTTACTGAATGGGCAACTCTTACAAATCCCGTAATTTCTGAAATGTCACAGGGTTTTTCCTCTGAAAAAACCTTAACCAAATATGTAGAGTGAACTTCATCAATATTGCTCCTTTCATATAGTCTGAAATCTGAACCATATTTTAATCCAGTTTTTACAGTATAGCCTCTATTTCTAAGGTCTTTATATACTAAATACCTAATGCACAACTTCTCTTCTATTTGATGTGCATAATCATATAGTTCCTCAAAGGATAAGAACTTATTTCTTTTATCCTTCACTCTAAGCCAATTTTTTGACACAACATACAATGCTTCTACAAGAGATAATGATAGAAAATTATCATTTAACTCCCCATATCGCTTTGAATGCAATTTTGAGATTCCATCTCTATCAAAAACCAAAACTCTTTCATCTGAAAGTTTACCGATGATCTGTTTTTTAGCCATTATTTCCCTCACAAAAATAAAAAAGTATATATACTTTTTAAAAATATTGGTTACTAAATCGTCATTAAGGTTTTCGTCCGATATTTTTAATAGTGTTGTTAATATAAGTTCATCTCATACCGGATGTATATTTTATTACAATCCATATATTCTATAACAAATTAAGTTAAATTGAAGTAACATTTCAAATATGATTGGTTGATTAAAACATTTATTAGTACTTGGAATTATATGAGGTGACTATAATTTAACTAGTTTTAATATATATAATCTATTTTTAAGGTAAGGTGATTTAATGGGTGAAAATTCATCAACGGATGTATATCTGTTTAAAAAGGCACTTAAGGAACTCAGAGATAAAAAAGGAAAAGGTACAGAGCTCATTAGTTTATACATTCCAGCAGGAAGGAGACTCTCAGACGTTTCCCAGTATTTAAAGGAAGAGCTGTCACAATCCTCAAACATTAAAAGTAAAACTACAAAGAAAAACGTTCAATCAGCAATTGAGGTTATACTACAAAGATTAAAGCTTTTAAAAGAACCTCTTGAAAAAGGAGTCATCATATTTGCAGGAATGATTCCTAGGGGAGGTCCAGGAACAGAAAAAATGGAAGTTTATGTATTGGAGCCTCCTGAACCTGTAAAAACTTTCATATACAAATGTGATTCTCAGTTCTATACAGAACCTTTAGAAGGCTTTATTCAAGATAAAGACGTTTACGGGGTTATTCTAATAGATAGGAATGAAGCTACGTTGGGTATAGTTAGAGGAAAGGATATTCAAATTACTAAAAAATTGACCAGTGGAGTTCCTGGAAAGTTCAAAGCTGGTGGTCAGTCTGCAAGAAGGTTAGAGAGATTAATTGACGATGCTGCACACCAATTTATGGTCAGAGTAGGAGAATATGCAAACGAAGGACTTTTACCTATTTTAGAAGAGAAAAAACTAAGAGGTATATTGGTTGGAGGTCCTGGAAACACCAAAAACGAATTCGTTGAAAAAGACTATCTACATCATGAATTGAAAAAGAAGGTTATAGATACTTTTGACCTATGCTATACCGAAGAATTTGGTATCAGAGAATTGCTTGATAAAGCATCCGACCTTCTAAGAGATATGGAATTAATGAAAGAAAAAGAAGTCGTCCAAAGATTCTTCAAGGAACTAATAAAGGAAGATGGGGGACTTGCAGCCTATGGTGAAAAAGAGGTTATGAAATATCTCTTGATAGGAGCTGTCGATGTTCTCATAGTTACCGAAGATATAAACATGACAAGGGTAACTGTAAAATGTAATAACTGTGACTATACTGAAGAAATCAACGTAAAGACTGATGAGTTGTCAAAGTTTGAAGAGGAGCTGAAGACAAAAACCTGTCCAACATGTGAAGGTATGCTCTATATTGAAGATACCAAAGATATTATAGAATATTTATCAGAACTATGTAAAGAAAGTAACACTGAATTAAGAGTTATTTCCACAGATACAGAAGAAGGTAGCCAGATTTCAAAGGCTTTTAGAGGTATGGCTGCAATATTAAGATATAGATTGGATTAATCAATTAAATTTTTATTTTTTATCTTCATTATAATATTTCTAATCGTATAACTCATTTTTAGGTGGGACTTTATGCTTTTTGAATATTCAATTAAAACAAATTCAAGGGAAGAATTGATTGATATTACCAATTTTGTTGTTGAATCCATTGGAAAGTCCAAGATTCAGAACGGAATTGCAGTAGTATTTACACCCCACACCACATCGGCTATAACTATAAATGAAAATGCGGACCCCTCAGTAAAAAAAGATATAATTAAATTTTTAAATGAAAAAATACCAAAAAATTATAATTTTTCACATATGGAAGGAAATTCCGATGCACATATAAAAAGCAGTCTTTTTGGTTCCTCTTTAACCGTTATAATCAAAAATGGTTCAATTTTGTTAGGTACCTGGCAGGGAATCTATTTTTGCGAATTTGATGGTCCAAGAAATAGACGCTTTTATGTAAAAGTTTTAGAAGGATAGTATCATTTTTTTAATTTTTTTCTATCAAATAATTACCCAATAAAAGGGCGTCCCCTACTTTTTTAAACGACCTAATGGCATCTTTTTCATTACAAACTATTGGCTCACCGTGTAAGTTAAAGCTGGTGTTTAAAACCATAGGAATATCCTTGGACTCATAGACATGGCTTATTACTCCGTAGTAAGTACTATTGAAATCTTTCTTTAAGGTTTGAGGTCTTGTAGTGTTGTCTTTGTGAACTACCCCGGATATATCGTTTATATTACTCATCTTTTCTTTATTTTCTTTAACATCGAACAACATAGTCATAAATGGACTGTAAGAAGGATTTTCTAAGTAGTCATTCACATAATCGTAGAGAATCGTAGGGGCAAATGGCATAAATAAATCCCTTTTTAACATTTTTCCAATTTTTATAGCATTTTCTTTTGTAGGTAATGCCAATATACTCCTATTTCCTAGAGCTCTAGGTCCAAACTCCATCCTACCTCTGCAAACACATACTATTTTATTTGAAGTTATTAAATCTCCAACAACTTCAGGGATTTCTTCTTCCTCAAGATATGTTATTTTGTAATTCAAGTTATTGTTCAGGCCAGTACTGTTGATGGTAATATCTTCGTTTTTTATTTCATACCCTAAGTAGGTGTCTTTTAAAATTATATTTGACTTATTAAATTTTGCATTATCTAGTAAGAGCGAAGAACCTATTGATAAACCTTCATCCCCCATAAACGGAGGTATAAAAATCTCCCCAACGTTTTCCCTTATTACTTTGTTGAGTTTGACATTCTGTGCAACTCCCCCACTAAAAACAATATTTTCAATACCTGTCTCATGAACAAGGCTTTTTATTAATTTTAAAACAGTATCTTCCAAGGTTTTTTGGGCAAACTTAGATATTGAAACTTTTTCATCCCAAGAACCAGAATAATTGAAAATTCTCTTTAAAGCCTTTGTAGCTTCATAACCTACGGTACCTAAATAATTCTTAAAGGATTTTGTTTTTTCATTGTAATCTAAAATTTTTAAATCGTAGTCGTAGGTTACACCCTCACAATCATATCCTGAAAGGCTCATAACTTTTCCTTCATCTTCCATTGGCTTAAAACCCAAAAGTTCTGTTATTGAGGCATAGAAGTCCCCCACTGAATCAATTAAATCACTTTGAGCAATAATTTCAAGACCTTTTTTAGTTCCAATTGAAACTGTTGAAGAAAATCCATCTCCCCCTCCGTCTATTGTTATTGACAAACACTCTTTAAACTCAGAAAGTTGATAAAGAGATGCATGGCAAAGATGGTGATTAAAGTAGAGCATTGGAACTTGGATTTTTTCCTGAAATCTTTTTAAATCCTTTAACCTACCCCCTTTCCTAAATACTCCCCCTACGGTTATTAAATCAATGTTACTGTTCTCATTACTTCCAGTATTTTCCAAACTGTTCAAAATATACTCTATACTGTTTTTTGGAAAACCCCGTTGATTTTTTTTTCTTGTAAATCTCTCTTCGCTTATGGCGTACTTTATCCCATTACTGTCAATTAATGAAGCACTTGCATTGTGTCCGTCGTGAATCCCTAAAATCATATTTTCACCGAACGAGTTGGACAACGAGGTTGCCAACTTCCCTGTAACATCTTAGATTTTTGTTCATTGAACTATTTATGTATTAATTTATTCGATAGCTTTTAACTTTCTTTCTATAGTATTTTCCTTGTCTGTTCTTTCATCTATCTTCAAAGTACTTAAAACTCTATCTGAATCTTTTAGAACTTCTCTGTGAGCTTCCTTAAAGGCACTAAGTACAATATCTAAATCCCCTTCTAAAACCGTGCTCATAGCATTGGATTCTACCTTTAAATTATCATATTTTTTAAATACTTCAATAGCTTTTTTAACATACTTAGAGACACTTGCTCCTTTCCCAAGTGGGACTATTGTAACTTCTGCAACTACCATAAAACCACCCCAATTAAAAACATACTAAAATATATAACCCTCATATGTTATATCCCTTATTCAATTTTTCCACTTTTTATATCCAAAATAAATTAATCTTTGATATTGCATACTTCACATAATATTTATATAATATTTAGATAAACTAACCTTACAAATAACCTTACAAATAATGTTAGTAATTACCAGTATCTGTTTATTTTGGTGATGTCATGAAAGGATCAGAAGTTATGATGAAGGCACTTGAAGCAGAAAATGTTAAAGTTCTTTTTGGTTATCCGGGTGGAGCTCTCTTACCTTTTTATGATGCACTCTATGACTCCGACTTCATACATGTGCTAACAAGGCACGAACAGGCTGCAGCACATGCAGCAGACGGTTATGCAAGAGCTAGTGGTGATGTTGGGGTATGTATCGGTACATCAGGTCCAGGAGCTACTAATCTTGTAACAGGGATTGCAACAGCTCATGCAGATTCTTCCCCTGTTGTGGCACTAACCGGGCAAGTTCCAACAAAACTAATAGGAAATGATGCGTTCCAAGAGATAGATGCCCTCGGTCTTTTTATGCCGATAACTAAACACAATTTTCAGATTCAAAAACCTGAAGAAATACCTGAAACATTTAGATCAGCATTTGAAATAGCTAAAACCGGGAGGCCGGGGCCTGTCCATATAGACTTACCTAAGGATACTCAAGAACTAGATGTAGATTTAAAAAAGCATCCTATTCCAGCCAAGGTTAACTTAATAGGATTCAAACCAACAAAGGTAGGACACCCCCTCCAAATTAAAAAAGCTGCAGAGCTCATATCAATTGCAGAAAGACCTGTTATTATAGCCGGTGGTGGGGTAAATATTGCAGGTGCTACAGAGGAGCTCATAAAAGTTGCTGAACTTGCAAAAATTCCTGTGTGTACAACGTTAATGGGAAAAGGAAGTTTCCCAGAAGAACATCCTTTAGCTCTCGGTATGGTGGGAATGCACGGTACAAAGCCTGCAAACTACTGTGTAGCTGAAAGTGATGTTTTAATTGCCATAGGGTGTAGATTTTCAGATAGAATAACTGGAGATCTAAAATCATTCGCCCCATATGCAAAAGTAATTCATATAGATGTAGATCCTGCAGAAATCGGGAAAAACATAAAAGTTGATATTCCAATCGTAGGGGATGCAAAAATAATTTTAAAGGATTTGTTAATCCATTTAATGAAGAAGGATATAAAAGCAAAAGTAGAATGGATGGAATACATAAATGACCTGAAAAAAACTTCCATGCCAATGATGGATTATGACGACATTCCTATGAAACCACAGAGAATAGTAAAAGAATTGATGGGAGCTCTAAAGGAAATAGATCCAGAATTAAAGAACAGTATTATAACAACTGATGTTGGACAAAATCAAATGTGGATGGCCCATTATTTTAAGGCAAATGCTCCAAGGTCATTCATTTCATCCGGTGGATTAGGTACAATGGGCTTTGGGTTCCCGTCTGCGATTGGAGCTAAAATCGCAAGACCTGATGCAAATGTCATCTCCGTTAGTGGAGACGGTGGATTTTTAATGAATTCCCAAGAATTGGCTACAATTAAAGATTATGAAATCCCAGTTGTAGTATGTATATTTGATAATAGAACCCTTGGAATGGTTTACCAATGGCAAAACCTATACTATGGAAAGAGACAATGCCAAGTTCATCTTGGGGAAAGTCCTGACTTTGTTAAACTTGCAGAAAGCTACGGCATTAAAGGAAGAAGAATAACCAATCCAAATGAAATAAAAGAAGCATTTAAAGAGGCAATATCAAGTGATGAACCATATTTACTTGATTTTGTAATTGATCCAGCAGAAGCATTATCTATGGTTCCACCTGGAGGAAAGCTAACAAATATTATCGAACCAGTTAAGGAAAGTCCAAACATAAAGTCGTTATGTTTCAGTGAGATGAAAAAAATATTAATGTCTTCAGATGAAAAAAAATAAAAGAATTATCAAATCTGTAAAGAAAAACAATGGTAGAACATGCTGCCGAATTACTAATAACTACCAATTAAATAATTTTTAATAAAATGGGTGGTTTTATGGAACACAAACATGTTATTTCAGTTTTGGTTTTACACAGGCCGGGAGTTCTTCAGAGGATTTCTGGCCTTTTTACTAGAAGATGGTTTAATATTTCAAGTATTACTGTGGGGATCACTGAGAATCCAGACATTGCTAGAATGACCATTGTAGTTAAAGGAGATGATGAAACTCTAGAGCAGGTTATAAAACAGCTAAATAAGCTTGTAGAGGTTATCAAAGTCAGTGATTTAGATGATAAAAATACGGTAAAAAGAGAATTATGCCTTATCAAAGTATATGCCCCAACTGAAAACAGTAAATCCCAGGTTATTCAATACACCAATATATTTAGGGGTAAAATTGTAGATTTAAGTACTGAAGCTCTAACTGTGGAAATAACCGGGGACGAAGATAAAATTAACGCATTTATCGATTTGGTTAAACCGATGGGCATTAAAGAAATGGCACGAACAGGGCTAACTGCACTTGTAAGAGGTTCAAAGATATTAAAATCAAATAAAAAATAAAGTATAACCTTTGATTAAACAGAGAGATTGAGCAAATTCCTTCGGAATTTGCAGCTCTCCGTTCGCTTCGCTCACTACGATAACCCTTATATATATCTATAATATAACTTGTTATGATTCTAAGAGGTGAAATAATGAAGGTATTCTATGATTCAGATACAACATTTGATGCTGTAAAAGATAAAACAATAGCTGTAATCGGATATGGTAGCCAAGGAAGAGCTCAGTCATTAAACATGAAAGATAGTGGATTAAAAGTTGTTGTAGGTTTAAGACCAAACGGAGCTTCATGGAACAAAGCAAAAGAAGATGGCCATGAAGTATTATCAATAGAAGAGGCTGCAGAAAAAGCAGATATAATCCACATATTAATACCAGACGAAATCCAAGGTGACGTTTACAACAAACAAATAAAACCATACTTAAAAGAAGGAAAAACATTAAGCTTCTCACACGGTTACAACATTCACTATGGATACATTGTTCCTCCTGAGGGGGTAAACGTTGTTATGGTTGCTCCAAAATCACCTGGAGCTATGGTTAGGAGAACATACGAAGAAGGATTTGGAGTTCCAGGGTTAGTTTGTGTTGAAAAGGATGCTACAGGAGATGCTTTAGATATTGCATTAGGTATGGCAAAAGGTGTTGGATTAACAAGAGCAGGTGTAATTCAAACAACATTTAGAGAAGAAACCGAAACAGATTTATTTGGAGAACAGGCAGTATTGTGCGGCGGTGTAACTGAATTAATTAAGGCAGGATTTGAAACACTTGTTGAAGCAGGATATTCACCAGAAATGGCATATTTTGAAACATGCCACGAGTTAAAATTAATTATCGACTTAATATACCAAAAAGGATTTGCAGGAATGTGGAATGACGTAAGTAACACCGCAGAATACGGTGGATTGACAAGAAGAAGCAGAGTAATAAATGAACAATCAAGACAGGAAATGAGAAAAATTTTAAAAGAAATCCAAGATGGAAGATTTACCAAAGAATGGGCACTTGAAAACATCTCAGGAAAAGCTCACTTAAATTCAATGAGAAGAATAGAATCAGAATTATTGATCGAAGAAGTTGGGGCCAAATTAAGAAAAATGTGCGGTTTACAAAAAGATTAATTGGTGTGAAATTTACATTATACTTTTCTCATTGGCAGTCAAAACTGAAACATATTTAAATGCGTTTTGAACTGTCCCTTATTTTCTTTTAATTTTTTGAATTGAAAGGTACTATATCCTTTTTAATGTCTTATAACTATAATTATGTAATAAGTGAACTAAATTATCGGTGACATCTTGAAGGTTTTTGTTGACAAAATGGGGGAAAAGTTCGAAGTTGAGTTACCTGAAAACTCGACTGTAAAGGATTTACTTGAAAAGCTAGACTTAGAAGACTATTTAGTTGTTAAGGGTGGAGAAATACTATCCGAACATGAAAAAATAAGCGATAGTGATAAATTAAGATTGGTTCCTGTTGTATCTGGCGGTTAATATTTATATCATAAACACTATTTTCAAATTTTATATGGTAAATTTATAATAGTCGAATTTACAAACAATAGAATATCATATTAAATAATTATTTTGTTGATCAAGATTATTAAAAACAGATTTTAATATTATTGATATATTATGAGGGATATTGTGGCTTATATCGATGTGGACTGCAAAGATGAAACTGGAAAAAGAATATATAGCAAGATTATTCAAACCTCACTTGAAGATTTAGTTTTAGGAAAGTCTATTGTAAAGGTAAAGATGATATGTAGGGAAGAAGAACCTTTTTTTATAATTGGAGTACTACCTAAATCAACATCAAAGTTAATAAAACTCACCGATGTGGCAAATATTGAAGAGGTACAGGAAAAAAATGGTAAAAAAATCTACAAGTTAAGGATAGAAGACGAAACATATGCACCGCAGCTCTTTGAAAAGATAAATATAATAGACCAGCCTTCGAGATTTGAAGTTTATACAGATACTCCTGTGGACCAAGACATGATAATTCATGATGCAAAAGATGACTTTATAGCCAAAGTTCTTGACTTCATGAATAGAGTATTTCCAGAAGGCATGAGAATTAGAAAAACACTCCATGGAAAGGCCATAATTATGATTGCATCAGAACGGCCTATTGAAGAGGAGTGGACTAAAAAAGGTCTTGAGTTGAAAGAAGAATTAGAATCAAGTAAATAAGTAAATAAAAAAGATTTTTATTTTTTACAGTTTAAATTCTGTGCATATATCTGAAAATATCTTCATGTTGGGCTATAATTTTAACGCCTATTTTTTCCCCTAATTTGTCCAATTCTTCTTTTAATTTTATAAAGTCGATTTTTGAAATATCAACAAGCATGATCATGGTAAAAAGATCATCCATTATCGTTTGCCTTATGTCCAATATATTAACATCGTTCTCTGCAAGAGTATTTGAAATACTTGCAACAATTCCGGTCCTATCCATTCCTGTAACTGTGATAACAGCTCTTTCCATCTATAACACCTACAAAATCGCTATTAGATTATTTGTGTTTTTACTATCCTGTCTTTCTTTATATCATCTTTTATATTTTTCTATAAATCAGGATTTTACAAAAATGAAAATAAACTATAACTAATATATAAAAATAATATAAAAAAGTTTTAGTGTGAGAAATGCTTTAAATCATACACATCTAGTTTCTTTCCTTTTTTATTTAAATGTTCCGTTTCATGTAACAAACCAGCAGCATCTGCCCTACACTGCTGACATGATCTGAATTGGTGCAAGTATTCTTCAGCAGCATCCCTTACGTTGCTTATTTCATCGCAGGTTGGCCTACTTAAATTCTCCATCTTGTACATTGGTATAAGTGGGATTATATTTTGCATATATGCAACATCTTTAAATGTTTTTGAAACCTCTACCACGTGATTTAGATTTATTTCAGGAATCAAAACTGTATTTATCTTTACAACAATGTCTAAATCATAGGCCTTTTGAACCCCTTCAATCTGGTTTTTAATTAATATCTCTGCTCCTTCTTCCCCTTTGTGCACCTTACCGTCGTAGTAAACCCAATCTACAATTTCTTTTAATATCTTTGGATCTACTGCATTAACTGTAACTGTCACAGTTTTTATACCCAAATCTGCCAGTTTTTTAGCATGCTTTGAAAGCAGAAGACCATTTGTGGACAGACACTTTACCAAATCCGGGAACTTTTCATCTATAATTTCAAAGGTTTCAAAAGTTTCTTTGTTAAATAAACTGTCCCCAGGTCCTGCTATCCCTACAACTTTTAAGTTGGGCATTTTTTTAAGTAACTCTTGCAGATAAGGTTCAACTTCCTCTGGTTTCATTATATGCTGTGCTACCCCTGGTCTATCTTCACAGCATGACTCTTCACCCACGCACCTCTTACAGAATCTGCACGCTATATTACATTTAGGTGCCACTGGAAGATGTACCCTTCCTATTTTATCGTGAATTTTTTCATTGTAACAAGGATGAACTTTAGTTATATGTGCAAATTTCGACATCTTATTTTTATCCATAATTATCCCCAATAATAAAATTTTAATATAATTTTCGTCATGTCTTCTCTTAGCATGACCGGAAAATTTAGTCCGGTGATTTTTTATATCGTTTTAAAATATAAAAAAGTTTTTATAGTAATTCATTATTTAATCAAACTTCTTTGAACGAAAATCACTTCATGATTTTCGTAGCTCTTCGTTCGCTTCGCTCACTCCGATTAAAATATATACCTTATCGTTTTCCCTAACAACGTTTTTTAATTTAACTCCCACACTTTCTCCTTTTTTAGCAACTTCTACGGATTTATGATTTATTTCCATCGAAACTATTTCCTCTTCCACACATCCGGTTTTATTCCCTACGATTAAGACTGTATCCCCTACTTTCAAGTCATTTATTAATTTTATTTCCGCTACACCTACTTTTTTGTAGTAGTTAACAACAGAGCCAATTTCGATTTTTTTATAATTTGAAACGTTTCCTTCTTTTTCATACTGGAAGTCGTGAGATTTTTTAACATCCCTGAAGTAAAAACCGGTATCATACTCCCTGTTATAGACTTTTTCAAGTTCTTTTTTAAAGTACGGCAGTTTTTCTTCATAAGTACCATCTATTACGGAATCTATGGCAGTTCTATATACTTTGGTTACCCTCATGACATAATCAACGTTCTTTGCCCTTCCCTCTATTTTAAAACTGTCTAAAGCTTCCATGAGCTCAGGGATATGTTCGATAGTACATAAATCTTTAGGGGATAACAAATATTTACCCTCACATACAACCTCATGGGTTCCATCAACATGTTCATTTACAAGTTTCCAGTTTCTTCTGCACGGTTGAAGACAGTCTCCACAATTTGCATGCCTGTTAAATAAGTAGGAGCTCAGGAAGCACCTTCCACTTACTGCAACACATAGAGCTCCGTGAACAAAACCTTCAAGTTCTAAATCGATATTTTGTTTTTTTAAATTGTTCCTTATTTCATTTATTTGATTTAAGGTGAGCTCTCTAGATAGGATTATTCTTTTTGCAAATTTTGAATAAAACCTTGCAGTTAAAGAGTTGGTAATGTTTGTTTGAATACTCATGTGAACTTCCAATCCATAGTCTTTTGTAAGTTCCATTGTTCCCAAATCACTTACAATTAAAGCATCAACTTCGGCACTATTTGCAAAATCCAGGATGTCATTTAATTTTTCTAAATCGTTTTCATAAACTACCGTATTTGTGCATAGGTAAACTTTTTTATCCATATCGTGGGCAAATGCTATTCCCTCTTTTAAATCTTCTTTTTCAAAGTTTTTAGCCGTTGCTCGCATGTTTAATTCCTTTAATCCGCAGTAAACTGCATCTGCACCATATTTAAATGCCGTTTTTAAGCAGGTTAAATCCCTTGCTGGAGATAATAATTCTACCATAATTCTCACCATTAACATAATGTATATAATGTAAAGTAAAATATTTAAAGTACATTACAAATTAATAATATAGTATAATCAACTACCGACAATTAATGATAAAAAAGTAAGACATATGTCATAAACACATCATTATGTATAGAATATTATGTATGGAATATCGTATAACTTTTTTATTTATAAATTAGTTACACGTATTCTTCACTTATTTATGGCGTAAATTAAAATGTTTATAGTTGTGTGCATTATCCTTAAACTAACGATTTAGATAAATTCCTCGTATTCAAATCCAAAAATTGTATTATTTAATTTTATAAAATAATCATAAGTTTAGTTAAAATTGTATACCATCATATAATTGTCAACGACATATATTTGACTATTATTATATATTAATTAACTATTATATAACGTGATATCATGAAAACAGATAGTTCTAAAATTATTAACTGCGATATGTGTCTCCATACAAGTGAGAACAGAAAGATAATAGATTACAATGGGAAAAAACTATGTACCGAATGTATTAACTCATTAAAGTTTCCCAGAGATTTTGAAAAGATGAAAAAGGAAGTCAAAGAAATCCTAAAATCATCTTCTCAAAAGTCCAATAAAAAATACGATTGTATAATGGCATTATCAGGCGGTAAAGATAGTGTGGTGGCCCTATATTTAATAAAAGAAGAGTTAAAGTTAAAACCTCTCTGTGTAACTGTGGATAACAATTATTTAGCAAGGGAAGCCCTAGAAAACTGCTACAATATTACGAGATACTTAAATGTTGATTGGGTTGTTTTAAATAGAGATTATACTAAATTATTTAAAATGACAATTGGAAAGGGAGAATCCCCATGTAGAAGTTGTTCTGAATTTAATATGAGGGAGATATGGAAGTTTGCAAAGGATATGAACATTGATAAAATAGTAACAGGACATGAGCTCCCATTTGGAACTACTGCAATTAGAAATATGAAAAGCGGAATAATGATGATTAGACTTTTAGCTGCCTACCGATTAACTGAAGAAGACAGATACAAGATCTTAAAAAAACTACCATGGACAAAACCAAATCTCGGAGGATATACTACAAACTGTTTAGTACTCGGTCCTGCACTAAAAAAATTCCACGAAAAACATGGTTTTAGTTTTGAATTTGATAGAATCTCTGCCATGGTTAGATATGGACTAATGGATAGGGAAAAAGCCATAGATGCACTAAAATGTCCAGAAGTTCCAGAAGAAGTATATGATGAGCTAAAAAAGAGAGGGCTAGATTTAAAATCCAATGAATAATGTGATAATGTTCAAATTCTAAAATTTTATACTCCAAGTAATATTGATTTAAGGAAGAATAATTTATGGGAGATTATGATAGAATTTAAAATGGAAATTCCGGCAAGTGAGGAAATATTTAAAAGTTTAGAAGTTGATGATGTATCCGATGGGTTGATTATAAAAACTACCTATGATAAAAACTTAAGAAACTTAAAATTATTGATAAAAACAAATTCAGTAGGTTCATTAAAAAACATACTTGACGATTATTTTATCAATTATGATATGGCAATTGATATTATTGGAATAAATGAAAAATAAATAAAACTAAATAATTACATATGCCGACAAAACTCAAAATCGAAAATTTCGTGAATCGACATTTTCCTTTTTAAATAAAGAGATTGTTTCGAATACTGTTTTTTAAGGATGTTTTTTATTTATTCTTATTTTTATGAAAACCTACGATTTTACAGATATTACAATAGATCAAATACAACAAAATATATTAATAAAACAATGAAATAATAGAGGGAAACATGATTAAAAAAATTCAAACAAATACTGCTGAACAGGCGAAAAATAAAATAGTGGATTTAGTAATACCGAAGTCGAGTAACCTTAAAAATGATGTATTATCGGGGCTAACCGTTGCCTTGGCGCTGGTTCCAGAAGCAATTGCATTTTCATTTGTGGTTGGAGTAGATCCAAAAATAGGACTTTATGCAGCATTTATGATGGGCTTAATTGCGGCAGTATTGGGCGGTCGTCCCGGGATGATTTCAGGAGCAACTGGGGCTGTGGCAGTTATTTTTGCCCCATTGGTAATAACCCAGGTAAAAATCGGTGGGATGGATCAAGCCCTTGGATACCTTTTTGCAGCAGTTGCACTTATGGGTGTAATTCAAATATTATTTGGACTGTTTCGTGTTGGAAAGTTTGTAAGGCTCATTCCACACCCTGTCATGCTCGGTTTTGTTAACGGTCTTGCCATTATCATATTTATGTCCCAACTTGGACAGTTCTATACTGGTACAGGACCTGATGCAACACTGCTTCCCACCCCAACACTGTTAATTATGTTTGCACTCATTGCACTAACAATGATTATTAGCAGATTCCTTCCAAGGATTACAAAAGCAGTGCCTGCCACACTAGCAGCAATAGTTGTAGTTACAGTTATTTCATACTTTTTAAACCATTCTGGTTATGAAGTTCTTACAGTACTTGACTTTGTAAAGATGATCGACCCAACAAAAACAACTGTTGCAGCATCATTACCGTCATTCGGCATTCCGAATATTCCTTTCACAATGGAAGCTCTTAAAACAATACTGCCCTATTCAATACTTGCTGCAGCTGTAGGTTTGATTGAATCCCTTATGACTATGAGGCTTATTGATGAGCTCACTGAAACACGGGGAAGAGGAAACAAAGAGTGTGTTGGTCAGGGTATAGCAAACTTAGTTAATGGTTTCTTTGGAGGTATGGGAGGCTGTGCCATGATTGGCCAGAGCATGATTAACGTACGGGCAGGAGGTAGAGGACGAGCTTCGGGAATTGCCGCTGCAATATTTCTACTGATATTCGTAGTATGGGGGTCATCCCTTATAGAGCTCATACCACTTGCTGCACTCGTTGGTGTGATGTTTATGGTAGTTATAGGCACTTTTGAATGGTCGAGCTTCCGTATTATTAGACAAATTCCAAAATCAGATGCCATTATTCTCATATTGGTATCTGCCATAACTGTAATTTACGATTTAGCAATTGCTGTTTTTGCGGGAATCATTGTATCAGCTCTTGCATTTGCATGGGAGCATGGGAAACACATACGTGCCGAGAAAGAGACGAGAGGGAACAAAAAAGTATATAGACTTGATGGACCCCTTTTCTTTGCATCTGCAACATCATTCAAGGATTTATTTGATTTTCGGAATGACCCAGATGATGTTGTAATAGATTTTAAAAAATCACGGGTCTGTGACCATTCGGCAATTGAAGCAATTAACAATATTACTGAAAGATATGCCCAATATGGAAAAAGACTACATCTTCTTAATCTAAGCGATGACTGTTATAAATTAATTAAAAAAGCAGATAACATTGTTGAAGTGAGTGTTATAGATAATATAATATGGCCGGTGGCCGATGATAGGCTGGGATAAGCCAATATAATCAACAATATATGTCCCATCATAAAGTTTAAAAAGTGAAACAAAAGTAAATAAAATAAAATTAAAAATAGGGGATATATGGTGAGCTTAAAAGATACTATATCGAGTTTTAAAATGGGAACATTTGACATGAGGTATGTAATAAGAGGGCTTATTGATGGTTCATTATCCACATTAGGTGTGGTAATAGGGGCCAGTAGTGGTGACCCTTCGATAATAATCGCCGCGGGGATTGGTGGAGGATTGGCAAACGGAATATCAAATATTTTAGGGGCATTAACTGCAGAAAGAGCCATGTTAGAAGGGCAAAGGGGGCTCCAGGAAAAAACACTCTTAAAAGAAGATGGTTACTTAAAGAAGACTCTATTCTATAAAAAGGCATTAAATGAAACCCTATTTAGTGGTGTAATTGATGGAATTTCAACAATGGTTGGTTCTATCGTTCCAGTGATTCCATTTTTCTTATTCAAACCAACTACTGCCATTTTGGTAGCTATACTGGTAACCCTGGCCATACTTTTTGGATTGGGAATATTTATTGGAAGACTATCAAAGGAAAACTTGGTATTAGCTGGTTTGAAAATGGTATTGGGCGGCGTACTGGTAGCTATTGTATGTTTTGCAGTTGAAAATATGTTTAACTAATATAAAAAAGTGAAAAAGTGAAAAAATGAACAGCAAGAGACTATTTGCTGAGCTGAAAACAAAGGCCCATGAATTCAGTATATATGATTTAATGAATGTTAGAATATATCTAGAAAAGGAGATGAAGTATCTGCCTAAGGATTACCAGGAAGGATATATGAAAGACACCATTGAATATTTTTTAGATACCTTAAAGGAGATAAAAGGAAAAAAAGAAGAAGAAATAGAAAATTTTGAAATTGAAGAAGAAAAATTAAAAAATTTATTGGAACGAATAGACAGATTTAGTAAAGGAATACCTGAAGAAAAATCTTTCATGAAGCTATCAAAAATTGTAGTTCCATATTTGGTTTTTATTGCTAAAAAACCATTGCACGCCTTAACTACACGGTTTCCAGGTGGTTTAACAATCACCAAAAAAAATGGAGAATATTACTGCCCCGTAAAAAATAGACAAACTAACGAATACTCATTATGCGAATTTTGTATTTGTAAGGACCCTAAAGAAATTTAACATAATTAATCTTTTTTTAGATCGTTCACAAGTCTTTAATTGATTTTAGTAACAAAATGGAGATATGGTTAAAATCATAATCATTAGTGGTTCATAATTGGTAAAAAATTAGAAAACAGAATATCGCTTAATATTATAATAAAAAATAGACGTTGTTTTATACGTGCTACTACACTAAAAAACGATTTACTAAAAATTGGCAAATGTTAGTCATAGTCATTTGCAGAACAACTACAAAGACGTCCCTTAATTATGTGCCTTATTCTTTTCCCAGTTTTTATTTCATCCTTTTCTAATTTTAAACCCACTTCTTTTATTTTATCTTCTACTAAAATTCTTCGTTCTAATGGTTTGTGTGGGAACATAATTGCTATTAATCCATTTTTATTTAGATAGTTAATCCCTTCCTCTATGATTTTTAAAGAAAATTCTTCACCATACTTTCCACCACCTATTAACTCCACGTCCGTAGCAAGAGCTCCTCCAAAACTCCTCTTTGAAGGTACGGAATTAACCCCATAAAACGGAGGATAGGAAATTATCAAGTCAAACTTTTCATTTTCTAACTCTTCAATTCCATTAATTATTTTGCCCCTCGAATTAATTATTTTTATCTTGTTGGATAGGTTATTTCTCCCTACATTTTCAGTTGCAAGGCGTATGTAGTCATCTATTGTTTCGGTAGCGTAAACCTCACACCCATAGTACTTTGCAATCATTATGGAAATTATCCCTGAGCCTGTGCCAATCTCCAAAACCTTTTTTATGCCATTACCTTCCGTGGTTGCATTGAATTTATCAAATACATTCTTCACAAACATGAATCTGTTTATTGGTGTTGGTATGAGGGCGTCAGCGTGAAATTCAAGTTCTATGCTAAACAATTCTTTCAAAATCGCCTTGTTATAATGGTATAAAGCCTCTTTATTTTTAAAATCTATTTTAGGCTTTCCATCCTTGTAAAAAACGTATTTTTCTAAATCTTTGTTTACTTTTAGCGCATCTTCTATTTTTAATCCCAATTCCATGATTTCACTTTTGATAATTTGTGTTTTAATATGTGTACATACTCATATGAAGTACGTTATATTTTATCAGTACATCAGCATCAATAAGTTAAACAGGTAATGATAATTTTATTTTGATCTAACTATGTTATCATTAAAATTAAATTTACATGAAATTGACAAAATTAAATAAAATTAGAAGTAAAAATTATTTTACATAGAGGGATTATATTATTATATTTATTATATTTGATAGGCTGAGATAAAAACACAAAAGGGGGACATAATGCAGTTCGTACATATATCTGATAATCATCTTGGATATAGGCAATACAATATTGACGAAAGGGAGAAAGACCTATATGATTCTTTTAATCAATGTATTGATAAAATAATAGAGATAAAGCCTGATTTTGTGGTTCACAGCGGTGATTTATTTGATGGTCCCGAACCACCCATTAATGCAATATACACAGCTATGCAAGGATTTTCCAGACTTAAAGAACATAATATTCCCATCTATATAATACATGGAAACCATGATAAGCCCAAGAGAATTACTAAAGGATCCCCATTTAAGATTTTAAAGAATGTATTAGGGAGTTACTTAAGGGTATTCACAGAAAAAACGAAGTTTCATGTTCACGATGGGGAAGTATTTATTGGAGGCATTAACCACACTGTGAAAAATAAAATAGGTGACGTATATACAAATCTTGAGATTATCAACAACGAATCAAAGGATTACAAAAAGAAAATTCTTTTATTCCACCAAAATGTCTATCCATATCTTCCAGAGTATGAATTACAACTAAATGACTTTCCAGGGGAATTTGACTATTTTGCAGGAGGGCATATCCACCAAAGGGCGCTGAAACCTGCCGGAGAGGAGAGTGGAGTTTTTGCCTACAGTGGTTCAACTGAAATTATTTCTTACGATGAATACCGTGACCATGAAAAAAATGGAAAAGGATTTTATTTGGTGGACATGAGTGGAGATTTTGATATTAACGATGTCGAAAGCATACATATTAAATGCAGAGATTTTATCATAGATTGGGAAATCAAAAGTGAAAGCGAACTTAAGGAATTTTTAAACACGCTAAACAACCATAATCAAAAAAAGCCAGTGATACATTGTAAAACCACCAGACAGTTTTACGAAACTTTAAACGAAATTTTAAAGGAAAAATCTTTGTACTACAAGTTAAATGTTCTTGAGGACTCCGAAGAATCTGCCCATATAGTAAATATAAATGAAAATATTGATGAAGTGTTTAAAGAATACCTTCGAAATAAAAAGTTTGATGTAGATTTTGTTTATGAACTTTACCGAAAAGTTTTAAACGGCGATGAAGACTGTCTCCCCTATGTTGAGGACTATTTTAAAAAAGAGTATAGTCATTTGAAAGATTGACGGAATAATCTACTTTAAATTTAATTTAAATTTAAACTTTAAAGAAACCATGCAGATAAATTTTTATAAATTATGGACTTTCAACCAATTAAGACATAGGATTGGTGTATTAGGTGGGAATATGATTATAAAAAGTATTAAAATGGAAAATTTTAGAAGCCATAGAAATTCCTGTATCGAATTCAATAAGGGAATCACTACGATAATAGGGCAAAATGGAAGTGGTAAATCTTCCATATTTGAAGCCATGAATTTTGCACTATTTGCTCCAAGGCGTAAGAGCAAGGGATTTACACTGGAAAATCTAAAAAAAATAGGTGCAAAATCATTTTCTGTCCAACTTGAGTTTGAAGTTAGGGGAAATACCTACAAAGTGGTTAGAAAAAGACACAGTGGGAAAAGTGAAGATAAACTCTATATAAATGGAAGACTTTCTGCTGAATCTACAAGTGAAATAAACAAAAAAGTAGAAGAAATTTTAGAAATAGATGACGATGTTTTTTCCAATGCTATTTACATAAAACAGGGGGAAATATCAAGTTTAATCCATATAGAACCTGCAAAAAGAAAGGAAATCATTGGAAAACTTTTAGGAATTGAAAAATATGGGGCAGTATACAACCAGATGGGCGAAATAATAAGAACATTTGAAAACAAACTTGTAGAACTTGAAGGAGAGTTGAAACAGATTGACGGAATAAAAAATGAAATAGATGAGATCAGGGTAAAAATAATAGAAAGGGAAAAAGATGAAAAAATTATTGAGGAAGAAAAGGGAGCTCTAGAAAAATTAAAAGATGAAAAATACAACCTTTTAAAAGAATGTGAAACTAAAAAGGAAAAACACAATAATCTAAAAAATAAAATAAAAGAGTTAGGTAGCGAGTTAAAGAATATTAAAAGTGAGATTAACAGGCTCGAGAGGGATTTAAAGTTAGTTAGGTACCACAATGACATAAAAAATAACAATGAAAAAGGTTATATCAGATATATTGAACTTGAAAAAGAAATTAAGGAACTTTCAGATAAAATTAGAGACTACAAACAATATTACGACCTACATAGTAAATTAATCGGAAAATTGGAAGGTATTGAAAAAGACCTAAATAAAAACGAAGAAAAATTAAAAGACATGTTAAAGGACGCCGAGAATGTAGTTCAGAATATCGGGGAGAGAAATAAAATAAAAAAAGAAATTAACAATACTCGACGAAACCAAAGGTTTCGTGAGTCGACAAATCGAAGATTAGTCTCGATTGACTTGGAACTGAGAAAATTTGAAGATATAAAGGACAAACTTAAAGAACTGGAAAATATTGAAAAAGAACTGAAAAAAATAGAATACCATAAAAACCAGTTGAATGAGACTAAAAAATACTATGAAGAGTATTTAAAAGTAGAAAAAGAATTTGAAATCCTTAAATCAAAGAAAAAGGATTTTGAAAATCTGGCTATTAAGAAAGAAGAATTGGAAAAGGAACTGGAAAAGAAAAAAAATGATAAGAAAAAGCTTGAAGCTGAATTAAAAAGTTTTGAAGAAATTGGGAAAAAAATATCCTTGGAAAATAAATTACAAAAAGAATTAGAGGATTTAGAAATAAAAATAAATGAATTAAGTAAATTAGGGGGTGAAAAAGAAAGTAGAATAAAACAGTTGCAAAAATCAGTAGCGGAGCTCGAAAAGACTCAGGAAAAATGTCCAGTATGTCAATCAGAAATAACTGAAGATAAGAAAAATGAACTTCTGTCCCAGTATAAAATAGAACTTGAAGAAGAAAAAGAGTCCTTAAAAAATATTGAAAAAAAACTGGAAAAATACATGCAACAGAAGGAAGCGATAAATAAAGAGTTAAATCAGTTGAATGATTTAAAAAAGATATACGGAGGATTGAAAGAAAAAAATAACTACCTACAGGAGATAAACAATAATATCAAAGAAATTTGTTCCAAACTTGAAGAAGTAGAAAAAGAACTTGAAAAATACAAGGATTTACCTAAAGAACTGGAAAATATTGTAAAAAATATGGATAATTTGAAGGAGAAGCATGATAAATATATTTATTCCCTCGCCTGCCTAAAAGATTCAGATGAAAAACAGCTGTTATCCGAAAAAAATAAGATACTATCTATAGTTGGTAGTCATACAATAAATACAATTAACGAAAAAAAAGTAGAACTGGAAAAAACTAAGGATAATTTAAAAACTATCTTGAGATTAATGGATGAACAGGATAGATTAACTTATGAGCTAAAAGAAATTAAAGACAAAATATATTCAATTTTAGGATTTGTGGAACAGTATAAAGAATGGGAACATCAGAAGATTAAGTCTGAAAAAGAGAAAGAAAATCATAAGGAGAGTTATGAAAATTACAAAAATTCAATTGCAATACTTGAGAACTACTCAAAAAGTTACAAGATACCAATACCGGAGCTCGAAAATGCAATTGACAAAATGTTAAAAGAAAAAACTTTAGAGCGGGAAACTAAAAAAACAAAAATAAACGAACTAATGGAGGAAATCCAGAATCTTTCCTATATTCCCGAAAAACATTTGGAAATGAAATCAGAATACGAAAAAACATATCAAAAGTTAACTGAAAAAGAAAAAGCCCTTGAAGTAATAAAATCTGAGATTAAATTGAGTCATGAGAGAATAAAGAGCCTTGAAAATAAACTAAAAGAATTGGATGAAAAGAAAAAAGAAAAAGATAAATTGGCTGAGTTCAAAAATCACCTGGAAAGAATAAGGAATGAGGTATTTTCAAAAAACGGTTTCCAGAGATACCTAAGGGAGAAATACATTCCATTAATACAGAGGTATGCTAATGAAATATTTGAAGATTTCGAGCTACCTTACAGTCACATACAACTAACTGAGGATTACAGCTTAGTTGTAGATGGACTTCCAGTAAAAAGTTTAAGCGGTGGGGAGCAAATTGCAGTAGCTCTTGCTTTAAGATTGGGAATAGCAAAAGCCGTATGTAACAATGTGGAGTGTATAATTTTAGATGAACCTACTGCCTACCTTGACGAGGAGAGACGGAGGAACCTAATAAACATATTTAGGAATATAAAAACTATCTCTCAAATGATAATCATTACCCACCACCAAGAACTAGAACAGGTTGCAGATAACATGATAATTATTAAAAAAGAAGGGGAAGACTCAAAGATAATCAGCCAATAATGGTGCTAAATCGTTTAAAATTAAATAACATCATATACTTTTATTTCTTTTATTTTAAGTGAATGATTATGATTATTTATTAGATTCTAAATCATTATCATTATTATATTTTTGTTAAATTTAGGAGGCACATTATGACTCACCGTCAAACGACCGTAATTCCAGACACGAATTTCTTAATATACCTTTTTAAGCATAGAATAAACTTTGATTACGAACTTAGCAGGGTTTTAAACAGTAGTTATGAAGTCGTAATTTTAGAATGTATTGTGGAGGAACTTAAAAAACTTAAAAAGGAATTAAAAGGTAGTGAAAAACTTTCTGCAAATCTTGCCTTGAAATTAATCGAAAGGTACAGAATTTCTGACTACGATGTCGGTAGCTATGCAGATGAAAAAATAATGAACTATGCAATGGAAAATGAAAATGTGGTTGTGTGTACCAACGACAAAAACCTAAAAAGAAAGCTTCTAGAGGCAGGTATTCCCATAATCATAATAAAGCAGAAAAACCATTTTGAGTTACAAGGAACTGTTTTTTAATTTTCATCATGCTTGAATCATGCAATATTATATTCCGGGAATTTCTTATAAGACATTTTTTTTACTATTTTACGAAAAAATTACTAGTTATTCATAAATCTTATATACTATAAGAATAATTTAAGTTATTTGTTTAAATTTCTATTAAAACATTAAGGGGTGTTATTATTAAGAAATACGCTCTGATATCTGGATTAATTGGATGCATCATGATCCTACTTTTTGCAGGATGTGTCGGAAACTCACAAGAACAAAGTTCTGAAGTACCAACTTTAAAAGTTGCCTACTTACCGACAGATCACCACAGCTCATTATTCGTGGCTGCAAAAGAAGGAGACTTATTCAAAGAAAAATATGGAGTTTACTTAAAAGAAGTAGAAGCTAAGAAAAAATATGAGCTCTATGAAAACGACAAAAAAGTAGCCGATGTTGAATTGGTACAGGTTGTTGAAGGTGGAGCAAAAATTATGACTCTTATAGCTCAAGGTCAGATAGATATTGGGCTAAATGGTGTTCCACCGGCAGTATTCTCAATAGACCAAGGAAATAAGGCAAAAATTATAAGTGCTTTACAGGGAGAAGGTTCAGCAGTTGTAATTAGAAACGATATTCCTGTGGAAACCTGGCCAGAGTTTGTAAAATGGATAAAAGAACAGTACAGTAATGGAAAACAAGTGAAAATAGGTCATCCATTACCTGTTTCAATACAGTACGTTATGATAAAAAAAGCACTTGAAGCAGAAGGAATAACATATACTGAAAATTCAAAAGATAAAAGTGCGATGGTTTTATTGGTAAACTGTAAAGGGCAAAAATCCATGCCACAAATGTTATCTCAAAAAGAACTCGATGCAGTAATAGCATGGGAACCAATGCCTGAAGTTTTAAAAACAAAAGGCATCGGAAAACCTATAGTTTACAGTAAAGACTTACCTCCTGCAGGAATGTGGGAAGACCACCCATGCTGTGTAGTTGTAGCATCTGAAAACGCATTAGAAAGCAAAGAAGCTGCAGTGAAGTCATTGTTGAAATTAATGGTTCTCTCAACAAAAGAAATTAACGAAAATAATGAATTAGCAATAAAAGCAAGTTCAGAATGGCTCGGAACTGACAAAGAAGTGGAAGAGTATTCAATACCAAACATTAAATTCTACACCAACCCTGAACCACTTAAAAAAGGAACACATGTGTTTGTAAATGTTATGAACGCACAAAAATCAACAACCGGTCAGTTGAAAGGTGTTGAAGACCCTAATAAAATAGATGAAATACTTTTCAACTTCAGTATATACGACCAAATTGTTAAAGAGTTAGGTCAATAATAAAAATTTCTTTTAATTTTTTATTTTTTTATTAATTATTTTTTATTTTAGTTTTTTAAAGTTCATAAATTATATATATTATTTAGGTATAGTCTATCAACAATTTAAATCACAGAACATATAACATATATTGGATTTACGATAGGTGAAAATTAAATGAGAACAGTAATAATAGGTAGTGGAGCAGGAGGCTTAACAACAGCTTCAACGATAAGAAAATACGATAAAGAAATGGAAATAGTAGTTATTACAAAGGAAAAATATATCGCATATTCGCCTTGTGCAATTCCTTATGTTATAGGTGGAGAAATTGAATCATTTGAAAATATTGTAATGCACACACCTGAGGAGTACAAAACTAACAGAAATATTGATGTTATAACCGAAGCAGAAGTTTTAGATGTTAACTCAGAAGAAAACAAATTAAAATATGCATTAAACGGCGAAGAAAAAGAACTTGAATACGACTACCTCGTTATAGCCACAGGTGGAACGCCATTTATACCTCCAATTGAGGGAGCTACATTAGATGGAGTCTTCAAAGTAAGAACCATCGAAGACGGTATGAAAATAAAAGATTGGATAAAAAACTGTAAAAAGGCCATAGTTGCTGGAGCAGGCGCCATTGGTTTAGAAATGGCATACGGATTAAAAGAAAAAGGTCTTGATGTTACTGTTGTTGAAATGGCCCCCCAAATTTTCCCAAGAGGTTTAGATCCTGACATGGCTGAAAAAGTCATGAAATACCTTGAAAATGAAGGAATAAAGTTTATAATGGGTAAACCAGTTGGAAAGATAGTTGGGAAAGAAAAAGTTGAAGGTGTAGTTATAGATGGGGAATTAATGGACGCTGACTTGGTTATCATGGCAACAGGAGTAAGGCCAAATATAGAGCTCGCCAAAAAAGCAGGCTGTGAAATAGGAAAATGGGCAATAAAGGTTAATGAAAAAATGCAGACCTCAATACCAAACATATATGCAGTAGGAGATTGTGTAGAAGTTATTGATTTTGTAACAAAACAAAACACAATGTCTCCATTCGGAACAACTGCAGTCAGACAAGGTAAAGTCGCAGGTAAAAACATAGTAGGAATAGAATCCGAGTTCCCTCCAGTTTTAAATGCAATGGTTTCAAAAATAGGAGACTTGGAAATTGGAGGAACTGGAAATACCGAAATTTCAGCAAACCAAAATGGAATTGAAACAATAGTGGGAAGAGCTAAAGCTTTAACAAGGGCCAGATACTATCCTGGCGGAAAAACTATTGAAATTAAATTAATTTGCGATAAAAATAAAAAAATTATTGGCTGCCAAATAATTGGTGGGGAAAGAGTAGCTGAAAGAGTGGATGCAGTTTCAATAGCTATATTAAAAGAAACCACATGTGAAGAGCTCGCAAATATGGAGTTTTGTTATGCCCCTCCTGTTTCAATGGTGGTAGATCCTTTGGCAATTGTTGCTGAGGACGCATGTGAAAAATTTAAGGAATAATTTTTTATTTTTTTCTTTTTGTTATAGTATATCTCCAACCTTTAAAAAGGTTGGATCCAAAATCAATACACTACCTCGCTTCGCTCGGTAGTGTCTTTTCAGTTGGATTTTTTTAATACCATAGTGCCTAAGTTTATAGAATGACTATAATTAAATATTAAACAAACCACAAATTTATCAAAAAACCAAAGAATGTTCCCAAAACAACCTGTAAAAGAGTATGCTTTTTTAAATACAAGCGGGACCATATTGTAGCTATTAAAAATAAAAAATAAATAGGTACTATAAAATATAATGGATTTCCATTTAAAACATTGTTTGATTTAATCAATGCTATTATTATTGCAGATAAACCATAACAATGGATACTTATTTTCCAGAATCTTGTAATTATTAACAAAAATACCACATTTACCAAGTAAAACTTGATAGGAAAATCCTGCCTAAAAGCTAGTATTAAAAAACCGTATATAACTACAATAATTAAAGGAATTACTCTCTGGTTTCTATTTGGGATGTCCCATTTTTGATCGTTGATTTTTGCCCACAATAGCCAGATTACGAGCGGAATTAACACCAAAGCTATTAAATCCATAATGCCGTACATAAATATACATGCAAACACTATTAAAAATGGAAATATTCTTGAAATAAATTCTGCAAGTTGTAAAAGTTTCGCCATATTTCCCAAATCCATTAAATATTACATACGCTCATGTTTATCCTTTTATTCACGTAGATCATTTCATTTGTTTGAAATATATTATTTATATATTAAATATTAAACTATATCGTTATGATACATTATTTTAAAACTGGAAGCCTCAAAACTGAAATATTGGGCGTCCTATCCAACGGTGGGATATGTATGATTATGAGACCAAGAAGACTTAGAAAAAGCTACAAAATGAGAGATTTAGTAAGAGAGACCATTTTAACAAAGAATGATTTAATAATGCCCATTTTTGTAGATGAGAACTTAAAAGCTAATGAAAAGAAGGAAATATCTTCAATGCCAAACCAATACAGATTTAGTGTAGATGGAGCAGTTGAAGAAGCTAAAGAAATTGCTGACTTAGGAATTCCTGCCGTTATTTTATTTGGAATTCCGAAATACAAAGACGAAGTAGCCTCTTCAGCCTACGATATGAATGGCGGAGTTCAAAAGGCAATTTCAAAAATAAAGGAAGAACTTGGGGATGAACTTTTAGTTATAGCTGATGTTTGTATGTGCGAATATACTTCTCATGGACATTGTGGTATAGTTAAAGATAATGAAATTTTAAACGATGAAACCCTTGAAATCTTAGGTAAGATAGCATTATCCTATGCTGAAAGTGGTGCCGATATAGTGGCTCCTTCTGACATGATGGATGGAAGAGTTAGAAAAATTAGGGAAGTTTTAGAAGAAAACGGCCACAAAAATGTTGCCATAATGAGCTACGCGGCAAAGTATTCTTCTGCATTTTATGGTCCTTTTAGGGATGCTGCAGAAAGTGCCCCTAAATTTGGAGATAGAAAAACCTATCAGATGGATCCCGGAAATTCAAAGGAAGCCTTAAGAGAAATTGAGTTGGACATAGAAGAAGGTGCTGATTTAATACTTGTCAAACCTGCACTTCCATATTTGGATATATTAAAAATGGCTAAAGATAACTTCAACGTGCCAATTGGGGGCTATTGCGTAAGTGGAGAGTATTCAATGGTGGAAGCTGCAGCTGAAAAAGGCTGGCTTGATAGGGATGCCACAATTTATGAAACTCTTTTAAGCATTAAGCGAGCCGGAGCAGACTTTATAATAACATACTGGGCAAAAGAATTTGCTACAAGACATTTATTTCCAACCCCTTTATAAATCGAAGCAAATCTTCGATTTGCTGTCGAAGCGAATCCAAAGGATTCGCTGACTCACAAAAATTCTTTGAATTTTTGTCGAGACTCACGAAAACCTTTCAGGTTTTCGTCGAGAGGTGTTGGATCCCCAAATCTGATACCTACTCAACTTCGTTGAGTAGGTATATTTCTATTTTCCTACTATGGTCTGATTTTAACAGAAATTCCCCTTTCACCATTACATTTATCGACTGCAAAATTTCCATCCCACAATGGTCTTATTTTAACTCTCAGATAATGCTAATTTGAGTTATTGTACTTCTACATTTCCATCCCACAATGGTCTTATTTTAACAAATAAAGGAGGTAAAAAAAATGTCAGATTTTATTTCATTTCCATCCCACAATGGTCTGATTTTAACACGTATTCTGTATAGCTTTATTTTTAATTCTGGCAACATTTCCATCCCACAATGGTCTGATTTTAAC
>JAALLR010000015.1_pt1 | contig 81925 bp, 81 predicted proteins | sample 7245931 | NCBI WGS metagenome assembly JAALLR01 (sample SAMN13049201, study PRJNA578106) | oil field metagenome | isolation source: filtered produced water from oil reservoir B9 | place: USA:offshore Texas | collected 2016 | reverse complement strand
CGTATCATAAAACAGATTACAAACTAAATGTTTGTATTCAAAACGGGCCCGAAGGGATTCGAACCCTCGACCGCCTGGTTAAAAGCCAGGCGCTCTACCAGACTAAGCTACGGGCCCAAAGTAAAATGTCCCGCGGGCCGGATTTGAACCAGCGACATGCGGATCTACAGTCCGCCGTTCTACCAGTCTGAACTACCGCGGGTAGTATCTAAATAAGTGGTGGGCCTGCCCAGATTTGAACTGGGGTCTCAGGATCCCAAATCCCAAAGGATGGACCAGGCTACCCCACAGGCCCAATTACACATCTTGTTTCCATGATTGAGCAACTTCGTGTTTGTAACCATGCGCTAACTTCGTTCGCTCTGAGCTCCAAGGTAAAAGCTCAAGCCCCGGGGGGGATTCGAACCCCCGACCACCTGATTACAAGTCAGGCGCTCTACCAGGCTGAGCCACCGAGGCATTTTGTTTGCAAAATGAATAACAGCATTCCAGTATATAAACTTTTCGGTTGAGGTGTCGTGTATATAAAAAATATATAACATGATGGTCCAGACCTTGTTAGATCTGAACCTCAAATATACATAATCACTTATGAAATTAATCTCCCCTTACCTGTAAAAGTTCTCCTTCTTCCAACTTTGAAATATCCATTCCTTTCATAGGTTCTCCTAAGTTCTTACTAATTTCTGCAATCACGTCTGGTTTGTCGTAGTTGTATGTAGCTTCAACTATGGCTTTTGCCCTTTCCTCAGGGTTTGAAGATTTGAATATTCCTGAACCTACAAACACACCATCACATCCAAGTTGCATCATTAAAGCAGCATCTGCAGGTGTTGCTATACCTCCTGCCGCAAAGTTAACTACTGGAAGTCTCTTTAATTTAGCTACTTCATAGATCAAATCTATTGGAACTTTAAGTTCGTTTCTTGCCATTTGAACTAATTCCCTGTCCAATCCCATTTCATAGTATCCTACAACTCTTGCAATACCTTCATTTACTGCCCTCATGTGTCTTACAGCTTCAATTATGTTTCCTGTTCCTGCTTCCCCTTTAGTCCTTATCATCGCAGCTCCTTCATCTATTCTCCTCAATGCCTCACCAAGATTTCTTGCACCACATACGAATGGAACTTTAAATTGTGTTTTATCTATGTGGTTTACATCGTCTGCAGGGGTTAACACTTCACTTTCGTCTATCATGTCCACGCCAATAGCCTCTAAAACCTGAGCTTCTACAAAGTGTCCGATTCTAGCCTTAGCCATAACAGGGATTGAAACAGCGTCTTTTATTTCTAGAATCATTTCTGGATCAGACATTCTCGCTACTCCACCCTGAGCTCTTATATCAGCAGGAACTCTTTCTAAAGCCATTACGGCAGTAGCTCCTGCTTCTTCCGCTATTTTAGCTTGTTCAGCGTTTGTAACATCCATTACAACTCCGTGCTTTACCATTTTTGCAAATCCTCTTTTTAAAAGATCGGTACCTACTTTTTTCATAATATCCCTCTTTGAGTGTTCGAAACAAATCGAAGATTTGTCGAGTATCAAAAATTTTGAATCAAAGATTTCATAATTATTAAACATAAGTTTGATTATATATAAAAAATATGTTCTAACCTATCTTTAACATACCGTTGAGCGAAATGATAGACTCCATCCCCATGTATATGACCATTAATATAATTGAAGAATGTCGATGAAAGTTACCGAATATTCCAGCCTTCCTTACCTACCAGTGGGACAAATGCAACTTCCCCAAAGCTTTTTTCAATTATATCGTTCCCTTTTTTTTCTATAAGTATTAAATTTTGAGTATATCCACCAACTGGTGCCACAAGTTTTCCCCCGTCCTTTAACTGTTCTATTAAAGGTTCTGGAACTTTCGGGCCTGAGGCAGTTATATATATTCGGTCATATGGAGCATAAGGTTCATAACCTAAAGTACCATCTCCACAAACCACAACAACATTATCGTATCCCAGCTCCCTTAAGGTTTCTTCCGCCCTCTTTGCAAGTTCTGGAATTCTATCTATTGTAACAACAAGACCCCCTTTTCCAACTATCTCTGCCACAACAGCAGCATGATAACCTGAGCCTGTACCTACTTCAAGAACCTTTTGACCCTCTTTTAAATCAAGAATATCGCACATAATGGCTACCATATGGATAGCTGAAATAGTTTGACCATATCCTATTTCTAAAGGGGTATCTACATAAGCGTAACTTTCATAATCTTTTGGAACAAATTTATGCCTAGGGACTTTTAAAAGAGCTTCAGCAACTTTTTTATTTTTTATATATCCTGCAGCCATTAAATTTTCCACTATAGGAATCATTTCGTTTATTACCATGATACCATCCACAAGTACAAATATTGTATATAATATAACATATGGTAACATAGATTATAAATCAATATCACAAATACCATACTCAAAGTGGTGGTGGAATGGACAATATGGAAACTGCCCTTCAAAAATATCATTCAATAAAATTAAAACATATAATACCTCCAATGACCTCAATGCCCATAGTTTGTTGTGATTCATCGGTTATTGAAGTTTTGGAATTTCTAAGAACCCGTCATCACGTATGGGTTATAAACTGCGAAGAAGATAGGGAACTTTTGGGAATAATCGAATATCTAAATGTAATAGATCTTCTTTTACCTCCTGAGAAACATAAAATGAATATTGGGACTACTCGCTCTGCACTTAGATCAATCATAGGCGGGGCTAAAACAGCCAGAGAAATTATGGAAAAGAATGCACTTACCATAAACCATAACCAAACAGTATTGGATGCTCTTCTGAAAATGAAGAACTATGGAGTTCGAATATTGGGAGTGGTGGATGATGATGGTAAACTGGTAGGGGAAGTGAACCTCAAAATACTAATAGACAAATTTTTGAGCTTATGTTTGTAATCATGTAAAAATAAATTTTAATTCCCATGCTAACGCTTGGGATGGTGGTTTTAATGGATATTAGCTGGGTGCTCTTTACAATAGGTGTTGCATTAATTGCAGGAAAAATAGGCGACCACGTGATGGGAAAATTTGGCCTTCCGGGGGTTTTAGGCGAAATCTTGATGGGTATGATTTTGGGAAACTTATTATTTTTTGGAATAGTTGATCCAAAATATCTTACAATCCACAACAATGAGATATTTGATTTTTTATCCAGGTTGGGAATAATATTCCTCCTATTTCTTGGAGGATTAGATATAGATTTAAAGGCCCTTAAGAGAACCGGAAAAGTTGCTACAGTTTCCACCATTTTTGGAGTCATAGCTCCCTTATTAATGGGTTATTTTGCACTGTCAACTATGGGATATACTACCAAAGAATCATTTGTTGCTGGAGTTATACTAACTGCAACGAGTATCGGCATAACCGTTAGGGTAATGATGGATATGGGGGTTTTAAGAAGTGAAGTTGGTACTGCATCCTTAAGTGCCAGTGTTATGGACGACTTCTTAGGTATTATTTTAATAATATTTGCAGTTGGTTCAGGAAGTATTTTAGGATTAATTGGAAAAATAACGGGATTCTTAATAATAACAGGATTTTTAGGCTGGAAACTTGTTAACAAATATATCAATTTTTCAGAATATCTCCATGTAGAAAAAGGAGTTCTTTCAATGGCCCTTGCCATGATGTTTTTGTTTGCTTTTTTAGCTGAAAATTGGTTTGAAGCGGCCATTGAAGGATCACTTATAGCAGGAATGGTCCTTTCAAAAACCCCTGAAGGTAAAAGCCTTCTAGAAGATATCAAAACAATAGGGTATGGTTTTTTAATCCCAATATTCTTTGTATACACCGGAGCAATGCTTAATTTAACAGTTTTTGGAAATTTGGATTCTATCTATTTAGCTATAGTTTTAACAGGTATTGCAGTCGTAAGTAAGGTTATTGGAAGGGGATTTGGAGCTCATATAATGGGTTGGGATATTAAAAAATCCCTTCAAATGGGGATAGGTTCAATTCCAAGAACAGAAATTGCATTGGTTAACTTGATGGTGGCCATACAGGCGGGAGCCATATTACCGGAGAATGTACCAAAATTCATTGCAGCTACGTTGATACTTATAACAATATCGGTTCTAATAACTCCGCCACTTCTAAAATGGGCTTTTAAAGATGAGACAAACGCTTTAGAAATTTAAGTTGAATTTAAGGGAATACTATGGAACTTTTGGACCTAAATAAACTTGGAAAAATCGAAAAAGCTAGATTTATATCTAGGTTAAACAGGTTTGTAGGGATTTGTGAAATAAATGGGAAAAGAAGCAGTCTTCACATTGCAGATACTGGAAGATTAAAGGAAATATTGGTGGAAGGCAGGGAAATTCTGGTTTTAAAAAATAGAGAGGGGTTAAAAACAGACTACAAACTTTTAGCCGTTAAAATGGAAAATTGGATTTTAATAAACACTTCTTTGCACTCAAAAATCGCTAAAAAAGTCATAGAATACGGAATACTTGGATTCAAACCTAAAAAAGTTAAGGCAGAAGTTAAATTTGGTAACAGTAGGTTAGATTTTTTAGTTGATGACAAAATCTACGTTGAAGTTAAAGGAAGTAACCTAATGGTTAATTTAAATAACTTAAACAAGTGTTTATTTCCTGATGCACCAACCGAAAGAGGTAGGAAACATATTAGAGAGCTCATGAAAGCTAAAGAACAAGGATATGGATCTGTAATTTTAATAATGGGACTTAGGGATTGCGACTGTTTTTCCCCTAACTTCGAGATGGATAAGGAGTTTGGGGAAATATTCATTGAAGCTTTAAAAAAAGGGGTTGAATACGTTGGATTTAAGATAAAAATAGATGAAAACTTTAAAGTTGTTTTAAATGGTAAAATGGAGCTCTGTAGGGAGCTTTATTATTTTTCTATCAACAAATAACCTACAGTACTTACAATAAGGGAAAACAAGGCCGCAACCTTGTACATGTTTGTAATTCCCAAATAATCGGCAATAATTCCAGAGGATATGGCACCTACAAATATTCCCACATTTATGCTTGTCGTGAAAAGCCCCATAGCTTCCCCTTTTCTATTAAGCGGTATCTCGTTAATTGCCAAAGACATTACCGCAGGTGCAGAAATTGAAGCTCCAATTGCGGCGGTTATTAACGAGAAGAGCATCTTTATGAAAGAATCAGACATTGAAAGCAGATATATCCCTGACACCATTATTGCAATTCCAAAGATTATTACTCGGCTTCCTATCTTATCGTAAAGTATTCCAAATCTTTTTTGAAGGAAAGCCATTAAAAAATTCATTGTTGCAATCATAAACCCGACATAGGTTGGAGTTACACCATACTGGATAGCATATAATGCCAAATAAGCCATTACACTCGCATTTATCATCATATTTGATACATTAATAATAAATGAAGCTAAAAAATTCCTATTTTTTAAAAATTCAAGTGAGAAAAGTCTATTTATTTTCATTACTTCTCCGATACTATTTTCTTCAGAACCTCCATATACATTAATGTCTTTTAGCCTTGTATAGGCTATAATAGATGCTAAAATCCCCAAAATACCACATACGTAAAATGGTGCTTCAATTCCATATATGTCCGCAAGAGTACCTCCAACAAGAGGACCTACACCAAGCCCTAAGGTGATTGCAGAGTTGAAAACCCCCATATATTCCCCCATTCTGGCTTTTGGAGCTATGGTGGCCACATAAGAACCTGCAACAGGCGTTATAAACGAAGAAAAAACACCTGTAAACACCCTTACAACCAAAAGCCCTGCTATGGTACTTACAAAATTATAAAATAGCGTTGATATACCATAAAATAAAGTTCCAATAACCATGAAAATTTTCTTCCCATATACATCAGATAGGGAACCTACAGGAAGTTGAGCCATAGTTCTAGCCAGTGCAAAAGAACCGAAAATTATGCCCACTTCTAAATTGGTAGCCCCTAAAGACTGAGCATATATTGCCATAAGAGGTGCTATAAGACCAACACCAAGCATGGTGACAAAAGTTGTGACCCACACTACAAATATGTCATCTATCGGTTTTCCCATAAATTCACCTAATTGAAGTTGCAATACTCTATTGGTTTTGAATATATATCTACTTTTTGAATTTATGGGTGCGCCTTATTTCAAATCCGATATAAACATCCCAGTAAAGGATAAATTAAATTAAAAATTAAAATTTTTTTATTTTTAGCATATATTAACCAATCCATTTGTCCAAAGTAACCTTTGGTTCATACCATTTTATTTTTGGACGATTCTTCATAATTTTTCCATACTCTCCCCCACCACCGGGGTAAATATATATTTTATTTCTTCTAAATAACTCGATGGTTCTTCCGACTTTTTCATTTATGCCCCTGAGCTCTTCAACATCCGCATTTATAAGAACGTCTATTTCATTTCCGTATTTTTCGATATATTCTTGCCATAAGCCATCAACAGACTTTGTACCAATATTTTTTCCTATAGATAGGGATATAATTTGAGATAATGGAATTACCTTATAGTATGGGGGCCTAAAATCCGGATGGTTGATATTATTATCATCCCCGCAGGGTTCGGAAGTCTCTGATTTTTGTAACCTGCCGGATTCGGAAGCCAAAGGCTTCCGTAACGATAATTCTTTAATCCTGTCCAGTACGCCTTTTTTAATCCTTCCACCACATTCATCGCATTTAAATCCCAATTTTTCAGCATCCTCCAAATGGTATCTTAAATAACACTTTGTACAGGCCGTAAGATGGTACTTTCCCAAATTAGGATCAAGCCCATAATTAGCCACTATTTTATTGTTCTTTAAAACCTTCTTAACCTCTTCAAAGTTTTCTTCAAAATCTCCAAGATTGTCAACTTCAAATTGGTTAAATTCCCTTCCCAACCTATGCGGATAAAACGAGTGGGCGTCGGAATTGCTTAAAAAGTTTATATCCCTAAGTTCGTCTATCATATCCGCCATGTCAGTATCTGCAGACAGCCCGAGCTCTATAAAATCAGGCTTTTTTTCGTAACAATCGTATATTGAATTAAATGACTTGTAAATACTTGTCCATGGTGTAAAACAGTGGGCAGGTCCAATTAAACCACCTACGTCATGGACAATATTCAAAAGTTCTTTTCCGTCCAAAACTATATGGGGCCTTCCTTCAATATCTATATTTTTAGAGTATTTACTTAAAATGGATCTTAGTTCTTCAACCTTTGAAATATTTGGCAAAAAAATCAGATGATGAACTCGATGAATATCTTCAACTTCAGTTGTTAGAAGGAGATTTTCAGTTTTTCCATCGGAATATTCTTTAATCTCATTGAGCCACTTTGGATTGAGACAGTCGCCGGTACCTATTAAACTCAGACCTTTAAGCTTACCATATTTTAATATATGTTCAATATCCATATACTTAGAAGTTCCTTTTGAATACTTGGAATGAATATGTAAATCAGCATTTATAATCATCAAATCACCAGGTGAGGTTTTATGAATATTAACTATTCTATTTTAAAAAAATATCCTTTATGTCACAGGTGCTTTGGAAGACTCTATGCAAAGTTACTCCACACCACAAACTTAGAACGAGGTAAGGGCTTAAAGATAGCCAAAGCCATTGAATTAGAAGCTAGATTAAAGCTTTTAGAAGAAGAACTTGAAAAGAGTGAAATAAATGAGGAAATAGAAGGTATTGAAAAAAATGATGACATTAAAGATACTAAAAATATAGAAAATAAAGATGACGACGAACAGAAAAACGAAGAAGATCAAATAACAACCAAAACTGATGAAATACTGAAGGAGATAACGGAAATTAAAGAAGAACTAAAAGAGGTCTACAAAAGTGGGTTAACTGAAATAAAAGTAAATTTGGATGTGGAACCGGAAAAATGCCCTTGGTGTAAAAACATCTTTGATGAGGAAAATTTAAATGAAATATCTGAAAAAGCCGCTGAGCTCCTAAAAGAATATGAATATGACGCTTTTTTAGTTGGTACTACATTACCTAAAAAGATAAAAGAGTTAGAGAAGGAACTTGAAACACCATTTATTGAAAGTATAAGGCAAGAATTCGGAAGAGAAATTGGAAAACGTCTAGTTGCGAAAACTGGAAAAAGAGTCGATAAGGTTAATCCAGATATTGTGGTATTAATAAACCCGTACAATAAAAAGATAAACCTACAGGTAAACCCTATTTTTATTAAAGGAAGGTATAGAAAGTTAGTAAGGGGAATTCCACAAACCCATTGGCATTGTAGATCTTGTAGGGGAAAAGGATGTCCTAAATGTGACTTTACAGGAAAGCAGTACCCAACATCAGTTGAAGAGATTGTTGCAGAGCCTTTTATGAAGGCTACAAAGGGCAGTGGTGAGTCATTCCATGGAGCCGGTCGTGAAGATATAGATGTAAAAATGTTAGGGAATGGAAGGCCCTTTGTACTTGAAATAAAAGAACCTAAAATAAGAAAAATAGATTTAGAAAAGCTTGCAGAAGAAGTAAATAAAAGTGGAAAAGTCGAAATTCTCGATGTATCTTACGGTGTTAGAAAGGATGTGGTGTTCTTCAAAAACGAAGCTCATAAAAAAACCTACCTGGCACTTGTCGAATGTGAGGACGAAGTTAGTAACGATGAGTTAACACAGTTGACCAAAAAACTCGAAAACCTAACCATTAACCAGCGAACTCCAAAAAGGGTATCACATAGAAGGGCAGATCTGGTAAGAGTCCGTAAGGTATATAAAGTTTGGGCACATAAAATAGATAACCATAATTTTGAACTCAAAATATTTTGTGATGGCGGCTTGTATATTAAGGAGCTCATAAGTGGAGATGATGGAAGAACATCCCCGTCTGTTTCTGAAATTTTAGGTAAAAAGTGCATTTGTAAGGTACTGGATGTTTTAGACGTCCATGATAAAGAATAGATTTATTAATAGAAATAATTATATATGTAAAAAAGAAAATATGTCGAGAACCGAAGGTTTTTGAATACTCATCTAAACCAAGGTTTTTACTGCAAAAATATAGAAATTAGTATTAACACCTAAGCATAAGCTAAGGTGAGTATGGAAACCTTTACAGGTTTCACCCTATGAAACACTTTTAGGAGGAATGATTATGGCACAAAAAAGTGAAGGATTTAGAAGTAAAACAAGATACAAACTCAAAAAACACCCTAGAGCTAAAGGATTGTTTCCAATCACAAGAGCTTTAAAAGAGTACAAAGAAGGGGACATAGTACACGTTATATTAGACCCATCAGTACAGAAAGGAATGCCACATCCAAAATTCCACGGTAAAACTGGAATGGTTGTAGGACAAAGAGGAAGAGCATTCTTAGTTAGAGTAAGAGACGGTGGAAAATTAAAAGACATCATTGTAAGACCACAGCACTTAAGAGAATGTAAAGCATAATTACAATATATTTATTTTAAATACGTATTGAAACCGTTTTTAATGGTTTCAGATTTCATTTAGTCTCTTTTCGTCCAACTACTTTTTTGGGGGATATTATGATAGGAAAGGAAATTATTTCCGAAAGATATACTACAATAGCTCATGCAAAAGAAATAATGAATAATAGAGCGAATTTTGACGATTTATCTTACGAACATGGATGTGCATTGGATTACTTGGAAAAATTCAGTAAACTAAGCGTAGAAGATGCTGAAAAACTAGCTAATGAATTAAAAGAACTTGGGTTAGATGATAAAATTGTTCTCAAAATAGTCGATATACTACCTGAAGATGTTGAGGATCTAAAATTGATATTTTACAGATCAGATTTACCAGAAAATATGGAAGAAATACTTGATATAGTATGCAAATACAAGTAAACAATCACAAAAACTAAAAACTAAATGGCCTCTTTGCAAGAATTGCTGGCCATATTGATTACATACTCTTGGCACAGTCATAAGATAGTTGATCTCAAATATTGTAAAGGAACTTAAATAAATAGAATACTTGAAATCTCAATATTTGCGACACGATTCGCTATTTTAAATTTAAGTCATTAATTTTTTATGTGTTAAAGGGATATTTTATATTAATTATTATTTTAAATTAATTTACAAATATTAAATATACAAGGTGTAATTATGAGAACCACTGCCCGTAAAAAGAAGATGGAATTTGAAGATTATGCCTATATTCTAGACTATCTTGAGTACGGGTATTCTGATGATAAAAGACCAATTCACCAACGAAAGCCTATTGGGCAGGCGTTTGGTGAAAAACAATTTGTACTCATGGAATTAGTATTTAAAGATGAAGTTTCTGCCGAATTGGCCGAAAAAGTCTATATAGGGAAGGGGAAACGAGATAAAGTAGACCACGTCTCAAGAATGTTAAAATATAATGAACTAACACCAACTGCAAAAACAGAACTACTTTATGTAATAAAAGAAGCTGTTAAACAGGATGAAGATAGATTCATAAAATTCCTAAATGAATGTGGCCCAATAACCTCAAGACTGCATTCCCTTCAACTTATTCCTGGGATTGGAAAAACATCCATGTGGAAAATCATTGAGGAAAGGGAAGTAAAACCTTTCGAAAGTTTCAAGGATTTTGAAGAAAGAGTACATAAAAACATTATAGATGCCATAGCAAAGAGAATTGAGGGGGAGTTAAAAGAGCCTCAAAAATACTACCTATTTGTTAAATGGAAGGAAGGACTCCATGTTAAATAATTCATATATTAATTATAGCGAAACACTTTACATTAATTTTTTTATTTCCTGTGATTGGATGAAAATCACTTCATGATTTTCATAGCTCACCTCGTTACACTCGGTGATTGAACAAAATCCCTACCGGGATTTTGTAGCTCACCTCATTTCATTCGGTGATACAGTGAAGATTTTGATGCCAACTATTTATCATCCATATATGGGCGGAATAACTATTCACGTTGAAAATTTAATAAAAAACCTAAATAAAATTGGAGATTACGAATTTCATATTCTAAACTATAAGAGTGAGGGCAATACCCACTCTGAAGATGAATTTAATAAGTATTATTTTGACAATGTCTATGTTTATGAAGTTCCGTATATCTCTAAAATCCGCGGTCCAAGCTATTTTACCAAAGGTTATCAGCTTGGAAAAAAGATAATTAAAAATGAAGGTATAGACTTAATACACAGCCACTATGCATTTCCTCAAGGCTTTTTAGGTGCTTTTTTAAGTAAAAAATTTGATATTCCCCATATTTTAACCCTACACGGTAGTGATGTTTTAAGATTATCTAAAAACCCCGTAGGAAAATATTTTTTTAATTATGCAGTTAAAAATTGTGACAATTTGGTATGTGTCAGCAACTACTTAAAAAACGAGCTGATTAAAAGCAAATGCACTTGTAAAACTAAAAAAATAGATGTAGTATATAATGGAGTAGATACTGATTTATTTTACGAAAATGGAAATGATAAAAATTACGGGTTGTTTGTAGGTTCTTTTGTAAAGCAGAAGGGGATTGAAATTTTAATTGAGAGTGTTAAAGATTTGGATTTTGAATTTATATTAATAGGGGATGGGGAGCTCTTTAAAAATTTTTCAGATAAGATTAACAACGAGGGTATTGAAAACATCAAACTCTTAGGTAAGAAGAATCAGAACGAAACAGCCGAATATATCAGAAACTGCAGTTTTTTAGTTCTCCCGTCAATATCCGAAGGTTTGGGCATGGTTTTACTTGAAGCTATGGCATGTGGAAAACCAGTTATAGGCACGAAGGTTGGAGGAATTCCTGAATTAATAAAAGATGAATACAACGGATTTTTAGTTCCGCCAAATAATCCTGATGAATTAAGAAAAAAAATAGAAATATTAATAAACAATAATGAATTAAGAAAAAAAATAGGTAAGAACGGTAAGGAATTTTCCAAAAACTTTTCATGGGAAAATACTGCTGAAAAAATCGATAGGATATACAATAGTATGTTAAAAACCATGCATTAACTCTACTAAATACGTGAGCAACATGATACCAATTTTTGTTAATTTAGAAGGATATAAGGCCCTAGTTTTTGGATTTGGAAACGTTGGAAAAAGAAGAGTCAAAAAGTTATTGAAATCTGGTGCCAGTATAACCGTTTATTCAAAGGATGTAATCGATATAGAAAAGGAATACGAAAAAGTTGAATTTATAAACTGCGATGTAAACAGCTTAAGTTATAAAGAATTATATAATATAATTAAGAATTATGATATTATTGTAACTGCAATAGATAAAGCAAACAACGAAAGAATTGTTAAAATTGCAAGGGATCTAAGAAAACTCGTTAATTCTTCCACATTTGAGGACGATATCAATCTAATTATACCTGCCTATTGTGAGATTGATGACGTGTCTTTTGCCATTTACACCAAGGGAAAAAGTCCATTAATAGCCAGAGAAGTACGAAAACTTGTTGAAAATTACTTAACACATCATGAGGACCAGTTAATTCTTCAGAGCTCAGTACGGGATTTTTTGAAAAACATAAATTCAATTTCTGATCAGAGGGTTAGGAAGGAAATTCTTGAAAAAATATTCGACAACGAAAGATTCAGAGAAGAGCTCCTAAAGCTGATTGAGAGGTATAGGTGAAGGTATGCTACTGTTCAAAGCTGATTATAAAAAATACTCCATTCCCCTACTTGAAAAGATGAGATTCGATGAAGAGGAATTTTATAAAAAATACGATAAATGTGTTTTAATTCAGACCTGTAACAGAATAGAGGTCTATTTTGATAACTATTGTATCGATAAAAAAGAGGAAGAAAAGCTAGTCGAGGATTTTAAATATTTTGATACCTTAACTGGAAAAGAAGCCATAATTCACCTTTTAAGAGTATCTTGTGGTCTTGAATCCATGATAGTAGGTGAGGACCAGATTCTTGGCCAAATAAAAAAAAGTTACATTAAAGCTAGAGAACTTAAAAAAACTACAAAATATCTGGACAACATTTTGTTAAAAAGCATTCATGTTGGACAGAGGGTTAGAAAGGAAACAAAAATAAATGAAGGCGGAGTATCGATAGGAAGTGCTGCAGTTGAGCTCGTGGAAAAAACCGTTGGACTCTGTGGAAAAAAAGTATTGCTGGTAGGGGCAGGGGAAATCGGCACACTTGTTGCAAAGGCACTGATTGAAAAAAACATTAAAGCTATCATAGTGGCAAATAGAACCTATGAACGGGCAGAACGTCTTTCAAAAGAGTTAAAAGGTATGGCAGTGCATTTCGACAAGCTTAAAGAAGCCATTAACTTCAGCGACATTGTAATATGTGCCACAGCTTCACCACACTACATATTGGAAAAGAAGGACCTTGAAGATGTGGGGGAAAAGGTAATTGTAGATATTGCCAATCCAAGGGATGTTAAAGATGATGTTAAGGAACTAGACAATATAAAACTTTACACGATTGATGATTTAAGGCTTGTTTCAGATGAAAATCTGAAAAAAAGAAAAAGTGAAATTCCGAAGGTTGAAAAAATTATTGAAGAGGAGTATGAGCTCCTAATATCTCAGCTCGAAAAGATGAAGGTCGAAGATATAGTAAAAGACTTTAACAGCTACATTGAGGATATAAGGGAAAGGGAACTCCAAAAGGCTTTAAGAATGTTAAATTGCAAAGATCCGGAAAAAGTATTGGAGGATTTTTCAAAGGCATTCGCAAAGAGAATAATTCATGATTTTGTTAACTACTCTCATTGTGTTTCCAAGGATGATTTAACAAACTCTATGTGGTGGAAAAATGGAAAAAGGAAATAACGAAATACTTGAAAAACTTTTAAAAAAAGAAATAAAACCATATCAACTGGATGACCTTGTAGGGGAAAAAGAAGCCATTGAGTTAAGAAGAAAATACATTGAAAAAATCTCCCAAGTGGAAACCAAACACATTGGGCACTATACTATCGATGAAAAAGAAGCCATGAAGAAGAACATTGAAAACATGATTGGGGCAGTTCAGATTCCGCTTGGCTTTGCAGGTCCCTTAAAGATAAATGGAAAATATGCAAACGGAGAGTTTTATGTGCCCCTAGCTACAACAGAGGGAGCTCTTGTAGCTTCTGTAAACAGGGGGTGCAGTATTGTAACAAAATGTGGGGGAGTAACGGTTAGAGTGATAGATGACAAGATGACCAGAGCTCCAGTTATAAAAACAGAATCTGTAATTGATGCGGTTAAACTAAAGGAGTGGATAAAAGAAAACTTCCAAAGAATAAAAGAAGTTGCAGAAAGTACCACCAGACATGGTAAATTAATAGACATAAATCCAATTTTAATAGTTGGAAGATATGTATATCCAAGGTTTGTTTATAAAACCGGGGATGCCATGGGCATGAACATGGTGACAATTGCCACAGAAAAAGCCTGTAATTTCATTGAAGAAGAACTTAAAAAGGAAAATATAAACATCCATACTGTGGCATTAAGTGGGAATGCCTGTGTGGACAAAAAACCTGCTGGAATAAACTTAATAGAAGGTAGGGGAAAAAGTATAATCGCAGAGGTATTTTTAAAAGAAGAAGAGATAAAAAAATACTTAAAAACAACATCAAAGGCGATCGAACAGGTAAATATGTACAAAAACCTAATAGGTTCTGCAATAAGTAATTCAATGGGTTTCAATGCACACTATGCAAATATAATAGGAGCTCTGTTTTTGGCAACTGGCCAGGACGAAGCCCATATAGTTGAAGGTAGTTTAGGAATAACTGTTGCAGAATGTACCGAAGATGGAGTTTATTTCTCAGTTACACTTCCTGACGTACCGGTTGGAACCGTTGGAGGGGGTACAAGGGTAGAAACTCAGAAGGAATGTTTAGAACTGTTGGGATGCCATGGTGGAGATAAGGCATTGAAGTTCGCCGAAATAGTTGGTGCAACAGTTTTAGCTGGAGAACTATCTTTAATAGGAGCTCTATCAGTAGGTCATCTAGCCAGAGCTCATGCCCAATTAGGCAGATAAGAACCAATATTTTATCCCTTACTATTGCTCATATTTATTTTATTATTTTTTATTGAAATCAGAGCAAATCCAAGGGAACCTAACAAATCAGAGATTAAAGGTTTTCATCGAGATCCAGTATACTCCTACCTCAATTATAAGTATTAATATAATATATTTAAATTAATATAATATTATCCAAAACTAAAAAAATTTAAATAAATATATGTGTTTTAGAATGACTTTATTGTACAAATAATATAGGTTTCCATATATAACTTGTTTAATTGTTTAAAAATATAAGGTGGGACACTATGGATTCGTTTTTAACAGATATTCAGATTAAAATTTTAGAATTGAGGAAAAAGGGATACACCCAAGATGAAATTGCAAAAGTTATGGGCACAAGTCGGGCAAACATAAGTATGATAGAGAAGCGGGCCCGGGAAAACGTAGAGAAGGCAAAAAACACTTTGAGGATATATTGTAACATTATAGCTCCATTAAAGATAGAAGTTAGCCCAGGCACTGATGTCCTGGAAATTCCAGAGATGGTATTCACGAAGTCTGATGAAAAGAACATCCACGTAAACTACAATGCATTAGAGGTAATAGAATTTATCAATAAAAATGCGAAAAAATATATTGAAAATAGGATTGTTAAGGAACCTTTTATAATAAACATCCTCGAAAATGGGGATATTAACATCTATCCATCTGAAAATAAGGGATAATATGAGAATACTTAAAGAAATTCCTGAAAAAAATATAATAAAGGTGATGCCAGAAAACCTTGATGATCTATGGCACCTATCACACATTATCGGAAAATACAACGTAGTATCTGCAGTTACAGAAAGAAGAGTTGAAGATAAGGGAGATAAGTTAAGGGCAGACAGGGGAGCTAAAAAAAAGGTATTCCTAGGAATTAAAGTTGAAAAGGTAAATTTTCACGAAGATACCAATAGATTAAGAGTCAGCGGTAAGATAATTCACGCTCCAGATGATATTCCAATTGGTTCATATCATACAATAGATATAGAACCATTTACGGACGTTTCAATTCAAAAGAACTGGAAAAAGTGGGATTTAGAGAGATTAAAAGATGCAGAGAATTCTTCAAAGAAACCAAAAGTTGTGGTAGTAATTATGGATGATAGTGAGGCTGATATATTTTTAGTCAGAGAGTACGGAATAAAAGAACTAGTAAGTATAAAATCAGGAGTATCAAAAAAATTGGACTATAAACAGAATGAACAGGCTAAACTTAATTACTATCATGAAATAGTAAACGCAATATCTGAATTTGAAGGTAAAATCCTTGTTGCAGGTCCTGGATTTGGAAAAAACAACTTTCAAAAGTACCTATCTGAAAAGCATAGGGATTTAGTTCCAAGGGTGGTTGTTGAATCTACAAATCATACTGGAAGACTCGGATTAAGCGAGATTTTAAAATCAGGGATAATTGACAGAATATATGGAGAAGCAAGAGTTAGCAAGGAAACACAACTCGTAAATAAACTCTTGGAAGAAATTTCAAAAAAAGGACTTGCATCCTATGGTATCGAGGATGTTAAAAATGCCATGAACTATTCTGCAATTGAAACCCTTTTAGTTACAGACGAGTTTATAAGAAAAAATAGAAGGGCTGTTGAAGACCTAATGAACTCAGTTGAAAATATAGGCGGAAAAGTTGTAATTATATCTACCGAACATGATGCCGGAAAGCAGTTAAAGGCGTTGGGAGGCGTGGGAGCACTTTTAAGGTTTCCAATAGAATGAAACAGTTTTTTGTAATTTTATCCACCCTATAAAATAATATTTTAGTAAAATATTGGAGGGATTTAATGAATAACTTAATAGTAGCTAGAATGCAGAAATTCACAATAGAGGATTTAATGAGATGTATTTTGGGCCTGCAAGAAATAGAGATTAGAATATACTTTGAGCTCCTAAATCTTGAGGAAGCTCCAGTAAATGAAATAGCCAAAAAAATTGGACGAGACAGAACAACGGTGCAGAAAGGTTTAAGAAGCTTAATAAACTGTGGATTGGTAGAGAGAGAAAAAGTAACAGAGACTTTTGGATATAAATACATATACCGACCTGTAGAATTTGAAAAAGTTAAGGATATCATGGAAAAACTTTTGGACGATTGGTATATGGGTGTAAAAGAATGGTTAAAAAAACAGTAGTTTAAATTAAAAAATATGAATAAATATTTAATTTTGTTCCATAAGTTCTTTAACTTCTTCTAAGAACTTTCCTTTTCCAATCCTTGCCATAACTGCGGCCAATCTTTCTCTTTGACCTCCCTTCCGGTCTTACCTCCAACATACACCATAAATCCTTCTTCTTTAACATCCCTACCTTCATTTGGACATGCCTTTATACATTTTCCACATCCAATACATACATTGTAGTTTGTATATGATGTTTCTCCCCTAATATCTATTGCCTCAATCTTACAAACTTCTGCACATCTTCCACAGCCGTTACAGTTTTCTTCATTAACTACTGGGAACTTAACTCCAGCTATACCTATATCATGGATTTGTGGTCTAACACATTTATTTGGACATCCACTTATTGCAATTTTGAATTTATATGGTGCAGGATGTTCTTTGAAGTTATCTTCAAGTATTTTGCATAGTTCGGTGGTATTTATTAATCCACTTCCACAGTTTCCTTCTCCAGGACATGCCAGTGTTGCCCTAACCAGTGGCCCTTCTGAACCAGTTATGAATCCTTTTTCCATGAGCTCTAAAACCATAGCTTCAACATCAAATCCACTTATACCATGGATTTCAAATGCACCTCTGTTTGTCATTTTTATTTTACCATCGTATTTTTCAGCTATTTCCAGTATTTCTCTGGCTTCATCAATACTATACCATCCAGCAGGTTTTGCTCTAATTCTTATAAAGTAGGTCCCATCTGCTCTTTTACCTACTCCACCATAGTCAGCGGTCCAGTAGAATGATACTTTTTCATCTTCTGCTTTTCTTCTTTCAACTTCTTTCTTGAATCTATTGAGTTTTAAGTCTCTCAATTTTTCAATAGCTTCTAAATTTACGCCTTCTTTTAACTCTATGGCGTTTTTAATCTCTTCCCCTTTTTCTGTTCTTATTATAACTGTTGAATAGCCGTCTGGACTTCCAACGCATCCGACTGACACATCAGCCATTTCAGCGTCAAAGTCTCTACACATTTTACAGCCTGCACTTAGTTCAATCTCTTTTAAAGGTATTTTGTGTTCTTCTCCATTAACATAGACGAGTAGTTTTCCTTTTTTGATGTCAAACTTCTCTACATCGTCCATGTTTATGTTGTATTTTGCAAGGGTTTCTTTTAATTCGTCGTATTCAAACTTCTCAGTACATAACAATCCGATTAGGTATTCTATTTTTGGAAGTTTAACTGGTTTTCCGTTTTTACCTAGTTCTCCATCGTGCTTTGCCAAGTACTGGAAGTACTGAAGTTTTCTAAGACCGTTGATTTGACATGGTAATCCAACAACTGCGACTTTTTCTAAGCCCATTTCTCCAGCAGTTTTTAAAGCTTCAAGTGTTGATACAGTGTATTTTGATTTTGTAGTGTTCATTAAATCCTCTTCATTTTGAACGATTAATGAAACTGGTTTCCAGCATTCATCTCCAACTACTATAGCACCGTCTATCTTTTTGTTTTTTAAGAGATACTTTAAGAATGTTGTTACAACTCCCCCGTCCTGCCCTTCTACGTCTCCTTTTCCATAGTAGTATTCTTCTTTAAATTTTTCTCTGATTTTTATTTGATACTTTCCTGATGAAACTCTTGGACAGACCTCAAAGCACATCCCATTTCCTTTTCTTAGACATTCTTCAGTTAATTTTGGCCTATCCTCAAAAGTTAATATACCATTAGGACATACTACTGTACATGTACCACATTTAGCACATATCCCATTATCCACAATATCATTCAATTTCCATTCGTACATCAATACCACCTGTGATTAATTTATTCACACATTATACTTGAGCATGATAGTATATAATACTATTTATTGTGTGCATGAGTTTTGCACACGTCCTGTAATAGAATATAAATGCAATAATTTTTAAAGTGAAAAAATGGCATGTAGGAACAATTATAAGATGGGAGTTATTCCTAAAAAAGACGGACTTATGGTAAGATTATCCCTAAAGCCAGGTTATCTAAGTTGTGAACAGCTGATTGCAATCGGAAAAATTGCTAAGAAATATGGTTTTGGAAAGGTTCATTTAACTACAAGGCAGGGTTTAGAGTTTAAAATAAAATATGAAAATCTTGAAAAAGTTGAAGAGCTCCTTGAAAAAGAAGGTATTAAAATAGGGTCCACCGGAACAAGGATTAGACAAATCGTATGCTGTATTGGATCCGAATGTTATAGCTCAATTGGTGATTCTGTAAGCCTGGCTAGAAAGCTACATGATGAATTTGAAGGTATTTGGGTCCCAAAAAAATTAAAAATAAATGTTAGCGGATGTCCAAACAACTGTACTCATCATCAATTTTGCGATATTGGGATATACTTCAGATATATATTAGAAATCAACAAAGAAAAGTGCATAGAATGTGGAAAATGTGAAAATTTTTGTGAAATAAATGCAATAGATTGGAAAAATAAAGCTATAAAAGAAAACTGTATTGGAAAGGGAGACTGTCTTAAATTATGCGATGCCATAAATGTGGTAGATAAGGCAATATCCATAAATATAGGCGGTAAAGGCGGGAAGTTTCCAAAAGCTGCTAAGCATCTAATAGATGTTAAAACAGAGGATGAAGTTTTAGAAGTTGTCGATATTTTAATTGAAATGTATTCAAAATTTGGAAAAGGGAGAATTTACGATTTTATAAAAGAACTCGGTATTGACTATGTAAAACAGAAAGTTCAGGCCCAATTATGACTGAACAAAAATAAAAGTTATAAAATATATTAAATTTCAGAACCATCTTTTCGTCTAGCCTTTTTTTCAGCTAAACTTTCAATTGGTTTTATGTCAACTCCTTCTTCAGCTTCTAAATATCCATTTATAACTGCCCTATCAAAGAGGCCTTTGCCCCACTTGTTTCTTATAAGCACTGTTGAATATCCTTCAGGAGATCCAACATTTCCAACTGATATATCAGCAGTTATACCTGTGAAATCTGTACATACATTGCATCCAGACCTTACGACATCTTCTACTTCATTTAATCGGAAGCTATGGATTGTCCCATCTAAGAGCTCGACGATTAGTTTACCTTTATCAATATCCATTTTACGTACTTCCCACGGATCTACATTTATTGATTTAAGCTTTTCAGTCATCTTAGAGTAATCGAATGTTTCAAAGCAGAAAAGACTTATTTTAAACCTTATGGCATTTCTAAATGGAATTACAAGGTCGTTATCAGATGACATCATTTGATAAACTGCGTTAATAACACAAGGTGTTCCCACAATTGCCAACTTATTCAATTTTTTATCCATTACAGCCTCTTTTAAAGCCTCCAATATAGGAGCATTCCAGTTGTATCTACTTCCTGCAGATTTTAAAACATCTTCTTTTGAAGTTGCCAAATAGGACTCAGGTTTCATTGTCCATTTATCCTCCATCATTACAAGAGCTCCGTCTATAATCCCTTCATCAAATGCATTCGCCAGAATCGCAGTAACTGCTCCACCGCTTTGGACTCCCTTTGTATTAAGCTTGGACTTGGCCTTTACTGCCTTTATTATATTGTCCAGCCCATTTTCAATTTGAGACAATTTTCCTTCAGAGGTTCTTGGACATGCATCATAACAGGCCCCACATGGGACATCATAAAGGGTAACTTTACAGAATTCCGCAGATATCGGGTGTTCTCCATTTTGGGTAGGAGCAATTATACATGCACACTCATCACATACAAATTTTACAGGGCTTTGTTCTTTGAAATAAATATTTTCTGTAGGACAGACTGCAACACAAGCTCCGCATCCAGAACAGATGTTCTTATCCCAAACTTCTTCCTTTAAATTCAAGTATGACTTCATAATTCCACCTTCTATTCATTTAAAAAAGATAATTAAATCCAGCACCTTTATTTCCAACCCCTTTAAAAATCGAGACAAATCTTCAATTTATCGTCGAAGCGAATCCAAAGGATTCGCTGACTTACGATCCACCGCAACATAGTTGCGGGGAAATTGAATAATCTACGATTATTCAACTAAACCTGAAAGGTTTTCGTTAAGTCGAAGCAAATCGAAGATTTGCTGACTCACAAAAATTCTTCGAATTTTTGTAGAGACTCACGAAAACCTTTGGTTTCGTCGAGAGGTGTTGGATTAAATGAAAACCCAGTGGTTTTCATAGAGCTCATCTCGCTTCGCTCAATGATCCCCAATAGAATACTTCTTAACTTCATGAAGAGATATATTTGGCATCCAGCCTTTTAAAAAGGCTTGGGTTGGATCCAAAGGCATACTTACTTACCTTATTTACCTTAAATCAGGAGTATATAATTTTCCAAATGGTCTCTTTGATATTGGAGCTATTTTTGTATAGTCTGAATTAATTAACTTTTCCTTAATTTCATCACTTAATCCAAACTCCTTACAGAATTCCTCAATATGTGGTCTTATTTTATCCCTATCTTCTTCTGTAAATTCCTTAATATCTGCTGCCACTCCAAGCTGGGATTTTTCAACTTCTCCCCTTATATAGATGGCTCCACCATGAATTCCGGTACCAATCATTCTTCCTGGAATTTTACCTAAATCATTTCCTTCATTATCAATATTCAAAGCTATAATTATTCCTCCAGCCATGTACTCTCCTAAAAAGTCCTTAGCCTCGCCACCAATAACTAAGACTGGAAATTTATCTTTGTATTCCTTCATGTGAATACCGCTTCTATAACCTACATTATCTCTAACAAATACCTTTCCTCCTCTCATAGAGTGGCCGGTAACATCTCCACCACTACCGTGGATAACAATAACACCATCATCTAAGGTATTTCCAGGCGCATGGTCGGCATTTCCATAAACTACAATTCTTGGACCATTCATAAACATTCCTAAGTCTCCACCAGGAATTCCATGAATCTCAATTGTTAAATCCTTTCTTTGAACTCCATTACCTATAAATCTTTGTCCCAATACGTTTTTCAATACTATCTTTTCCAAATTCGGATTTTCATTCAAAATTTCATGTATTTTTTCGTTTAACTCCCTATAATCCATGTCTATGGCATCAATTATAGCTTCCCTTTTGCTCATGTTTTCACCTATGGCCATTACATCCCTGCAGGCTTTATTCCTAATGTCTTCAATTCTACCTCATTTAACCCTACGCCTCTTAATCTATCTCTATTTCCTCTTAAACTTTCAATTGAGTTTATTCCTGCAGCACCAAGTAATTCTTTAATTTCATGGGTCCATGCATGTATTAAGTTTGCCACTCTCTTGGCTGCTTCATCCACATCCAACCTACTGACCAGTTCTGGCTTTTGAGTTGCAATACCCCATGAACACTGTCCTGTGTAGCATCTTCCACATACTCTACAGCCCATTGCAACCATTACTGCAGTACCTATATAGACCGCATCTGCTCCAAGTGCTATAGATTTAAATACATCTGCAGAGTTCCTAATTCCACCACTTGCGATAATACTTATTTCATTTCTTACTCCTTCTTCCCTCAATCTATCATCAACTGCAGCAATAGCCATTTCAATTGGAATACCTACATTGTCCCTAAATACCTTAGGTGCAGCTCCGGTACCTCCTTTAAATCCATCTATAACAACAGCATCTGCATCTGATGTTGCAATACCGTTTGCAATAGCTGCCACGTTATGAACTGCGGAAATTTTAACAAATACTGGAATCTTCCATCTTGTAGCTTCTTTTAAACTTCTGACTAATTGGGCAAGATCTTCAATTGAATATATATCGTGATGGGGTGCTGGAGAAATCGCGTCAGAGCCTTCTGGAATCATCCTTGTCATTGAAACTTCTGCTGAAACCTTTTCCCCTGGCAAGTGTCCACCGATACCTGGCTTTGCACCTTGACCTATTTTAATTTCAATCGCAGCTCCTTTTGACAGATACTCCTCATTTACTCCAAACCTACCACTTGCAACCTGGGTAATTACACTATCTGCATATGGGTAGAGATCTCTATGCAATCCTCCTTCACCAGTACCCATAAAGGTTCCACATTCTTTAACAGCTCTAGCCATGGCCTTATGTGAGTTTAAGGATAACGCACCGTATGACATGTGTGCAATCATAATTGGAGTCTTTAACTTTAAATTTGGTGATATTTTTGTTTTTAATTTGGCCTTTTTAACTTTTTTACCATCTATTTCCTCTTCTACAAAATCAAAATCCAATTTTTTAGGTTTTTTACCTATGTATGTTCTTAGTTCCATAGGTTCCCTTAATGGGTCAATTGAAGGGTTTGTAACCTGGCAAGCATCTAAAACTATATTGTCGAAGTATATAGGGAATTCTTTGGCGTTACCCATACCACTCAATAATATACATCCGGTTCTTGCCTGGTTTATAATATCTTCTCTGGCTTCAGCGGTCCATAATGGATGGCTTCTCCAGCTAACTCTTTTTTCTTCAATAGTTATTGCATCCCTTGGACACATTGAAACACATCTTTGACAGGCACCACATCTATTTGAATAGGCTATTATCTTATTTCCCTGTCTTCTATATACTCCCCAAGAACACTCAGTTACACATCTCTCACACAACATACATCTATCAGAATCCACCACTACCTTGTACTTTGGAGGAACTGTTGAAGGTATCATATTTTCACTCCCTTAAATTTGTAAAATTGTAAATTAAAAAAGGTAAAAACCTTAAGATCTTACTGCATCATCCAGAAATGAATTATGAATTCGCTTACGAAGTAAGCGAGCAACGAAAACTTCAGTTTTCGTCTATTATTTTTCTATTCTCGCAATAACCATTCTTCCTGCATCAGGCATCCATACCCTATCCAATTCAGGGCATATCTTTCTTATGGCAGCTTCTTCACTTGAAACAAATACTAAATCATCCTTTTCAGCTGCTATAAGTGGTCTAAGTTTTATTCTATCTGTTAAACCAAGCATTGCATTACCTTGTTCAACATCTCCATTCATGAAAACCATTCCTTCATGGGTTCCCACTATAATTCCAAATGGACCGTTCATCATTGCGCTTCCGTAGGTCATTCTGATTGCTTCATGGATTTTTCTTTCTTCTTCAGGCAGGTTGTCTATTTCATCCCAGAATCTAGGAGCAAGTGCACTTACAGCATATTCAACTGGAACTTTATGTTTTCTTACCAACAAGTCAAAGAGATAAGCTACAACCTCAGTATCTGTTAACAACTTACACTTGTAGCCAAAACTTTCAACATATCTTTTATTTGTTCCGTAGCTTGTGATTTCTCCGTTATGAACAACCGACCAGTTGAGTAAGTTGAATGGGTGAGCTCCTCCCCACCATCCTCTGGTATTTGTTGGGTATCTTGCATGGGATAACCACATGTATCCTTTATATTTATCAATTTTAAAGTACTCTGCAACTTCATTAGGCCATGCTGCAGCTTTAAATACACCTAAGTTTTTACCACTTGAAAATACAAATGCTCCGTCGATTTTATCGTTGATATCCATTACTATGTCTACCATCTTGTCTTCTTCGGAGTTTCTGTATTTTTCATCAAATTCATAGAAGAATCTCCAGGAGATGTAATCTTTATTTATAATCCCCTCTTCTGTAGGGATCTCTTCATCCTTAAGTACATAACCATATAACTGAAGTGTATCCTGAACTTTTTCTCTTATTTTATCATAATCTCTTGTATTATCCAAGAAAACATGTATGGCATACTTATCAGCATATTTTGGGTAAATACCATATCCTACATATCCAGAACCTTGCCCGTTGCCCCTTTCTTTTAAACTATCTAGAGCTATGGCTATTTTCTCTCCACTTATCATTCTCTTTGTCCTACTCATAAAACCGATAATTCCGCACATGATAATCCTCCTGACGTGAGTTATTATAATATGAAAAAAGTTATTTATATAATTTATTGAATATATGCTAAAATTAAAAAATTAAGATTATTCCTTGAATTAAGGGTGATATAACGATAATCTTCATCTTAAATCCACTGTAATTAGTTATTTGTTTATTTCAACGACACCTATTCTAAATAGCGGGATTACAGGAACTCCTTCAACTTCATTTATGCCACTTTTATCAACCATTACTATAACTTTTTTTGGGTTTGCAATTCCCTTTAAATGTTTTACGGTCTCCCTTACAGTGTTACCTGAAGTTATAACATCGTCTACAATAACAACATCTTTATTTTCAATGCTCGAGAAATTTTGACCTATAAACCCGGTACTTTTCTCTTGTTCAGTGTGAATATGCTTTTTAGGCACATATATTGCAAAATTTTTTCCCATCTCATCAGACATTAAAGTGGCCAGAGGAATACCTCCTGAAGAAATTCCTACTATACCGTCAAACTCAGTATCTTTTAACATATCGCACATTATTTGGGATATATTTTTTAGTCGTCTTGATGAAGCTCTGACATTGTCCCATTCAACAAATGTATCTATTTCTTTATGTTCTTCTTTGAGTTTTTCAGATTCTTTTAAAAGCTTTTCCCCATTTAGAACCAAGTAAAGAGCAGTATCTACTGAAACATTCAATTCATCCGCAATGTCTCCTGCCCTAAAACCCATATCCCTTAATTTGAGGACTTTCAATATGAGCTCTTTCTTCATACTATCACCATCTTAGCATAATAATATACATTCCTAGTATTTTTATATTTTGATAAACTATGATTAAGTCTTATTATGATTGTTTGACTAATCGATACCATATTTTGTCATACGACTATAATATCCCCATTATTTTATGGATTTGGGGTGTACACATCACATCCACATACTTTCCACAGAGAGACATTATATTAAATATTTTTTCTTGTGAAGGAACATCCTTGGCAGTCCCGTAAGGAGTTAATGGCTGAATACATAATGTTATGTCCCCTATATCAGATAAATCTTTTGCTATATCTTCAACTAGGCTTTCTGGAGTTTTTTCCATAACAACTATTTTTGCATAAACATCAGAACCCATGTTGTGGAGTTTCTCTATTGTTTTAAGCTCATTTTTATATAAATCTCTCCACTGATTTACGTCTTTACTTTTAAAATGTTCGGGGAGTTTTATATCAATCGAACCATAATCAAAAAAATTTACCTTGTCTGGATACATGCCGTTACTTTCTAAGAATGTTTTATAACCCAAATCATGTAGGAGCTCAGAGTATTCTTTTATTACATCTGAATAAAGTAAAGGTTCCCCCCCAGTGAATGACACGGCAAACAAATCAGGGGTTTTTAACCTATTTATAACATTTATTAACTCCTCATTTATGTTTGGACACTCTTCAAAATTTCCGGTTCCAGGTACATTCTCTACCTCACATATTCCCTCTACTTTTTTGGCTTCATCACAGTATACACAATCTAAAGGACAACCTTTAAACCTAACAAATATGAATCTTCTACCTATGAATTTTCCTTCACCCATGATGGATGAAAATACTTCTCTTATCATCATAATCCTCCTTTTAACATTCATTATATTAAAAACGAAACGAATATTTATACTTAGTTCTTAAAAAATGAACAATAGATATGTTTATATACTTAGAATACAACTATTTATGAGCATCAAAATATGGTGCAACTTCTCTAATACTAGGTGAATAACTATGAATACATTTGGAAGAACTGAAAGAAATACAAGAAGAAATATCCCTGTAGAACAAGGGAAAGAATACCAAGTAACTGTTGAAGATGTCGGTAGGGGGGGAGACGGAATAGCTAGACTCGATGGATTTGTTATATTCGTCCCTAACGCTACCAAGGGTGAAACAATAAACATTAAAGTTACTTCAGTAAAAGAAAAATTTGCATTTGCTGAAAGAATATAATTATTCTCTATTCTCTCATTATTTATTTTATAAATGTTCCTAAATTCTTAAGTTAACGATTTTTTTGTAAGGTCTTGAATATATAGGTATATAGTGAAATGCTATTGGCATTTTCAAAACACGTATTTGAGAGCTCCAGAAATATTAAAGGTATTAAAATTTTAATTTTATAATCGGAATCATTTCTATTGCTTTTTTATAGTGCATATACATATACACGATTTTTGTAGCTATTTTTAGTTATATGCAATTCGAAAAATAGAAAATATTTACCACATATCTAAATTTCGTACTATGTTGTAAAATTTGGGTTCCTCGTAGTTTTTAAGATTCTTAACATAAGGACAGTCCTTAGGTAGTGCACTAACCATTATGGCCTCCATGACTGTAAGACATTCGTCTTCTTTTTTAAATCTATCTTTGTATATTTTGCAAAGTTTAGTTTCCTTATCCAAATGTGTGCAGTAAATTATTTGGGGCTTTTCAGAGTCTCCGGAATTAAAAACATGAACAATACAGCATCGTCCACATCTTTCACATAATTCATCTGGAAATAATTCATTACTTATTTTAATAACCCTTTCCCGATCATATTTTAAAACCTTTTGTTTTGAATTAAAAATACCCATAATCTCCCCCCAGTAATTAAAAATTAAAAAAGAAATGACAATTGGCCCAAAAAGAAAGCATATCTACACACGTATTTTGTAAAAGAAAAAAAATTTTGTATTATCTGTATTATTTTTTGTTCTTAACCTGCTCATAAAGTGCTGCCTGTAACCCATGGAATTTAACCATTCCAACAATTTCTCTTTGATCCATTTCTTTATCTTCAAATGATACGAGCTCTTGACTGTATAGTGCATAAGGACTTTCTCTTCCTATGACTCTAATTGAACCTTTGTACAACTTCAATCTAACTTTTCCAGCTACTCTTTCCTGTGTTTTGTCTATAAAGGCATCTAAGTCTTCTCTTAATGGTTCATGCCATAATCCTTTGTAGATTAAATCCCCATACATTGCATCAACAATTTCTTTAAATTTAATTTCTTCCCTTGTAAGTACAAGTTGTTCAAGAGCTTTATGTGCAGTTATTAATAAAACAGCTCCAGGACATTCGTAGTTTTCTCTTGATTTTAATCCTAAGATTCTATCTTCGATTATATCAATTCTACCTACGCTGTTTCTTCCTGCTATTTCATTTGCCTTTTTAATCAAACTTACAGGATCTAATTTTTCCCCATTTATTGCAATTGGAACACCATTTTCAAACTCTACTTCAACAACTTCTTCTTCATCTTTTGCTTCTTTCGGACTTACGGTCCATGCAAATGCTTCTTCAGGAGTTTCTGTCATTGGATCTTCTAAAATCCCGCCTTCAATACTTCTTCCCCAAAGGTTTTCATCAATACTGAATGATTTACTCTCTGTTGGGATTGGGATTCCTTTCTTTTTTGCATATTCAATTTCTTCGTTTCTTGTTAAGTTTAAATCCCTAATTGGAGCTATTACCTTAATATCCGGGGCTTTTGCTCTCATTATTGTTTCAAACCTAAATTGATCATTACCCTTTCCAGTACATCCGTGTGCTATTGCCTCTGCATTTAGTTTTTTTGCCAACTCCACAATCTTTAATGCAATTAAAGGTCTTGCCAAACTTGTGGAAAGTGGATAACCTTCATAAAGTGCATTTGCCTTAATGGCCCTAAACACATAATCCTTTGCAAATTCTTCTTTTGCATCAATTGTGTAATGTTCTAAAACCCCAAATTTCTTAGCCTTTTCTTCTGGTTCCTTTAATTCTTCCTCTGGCTGTCCAACATCAACGCAAACTGAAACTACCTTATAATCGTACTCATCTTCTAATAACTTCAAACAACAGCTTGTATCAAGCCCACCACTGTATGCTAAAACTGCTATTTTTTCTTTTTCCATGTTTTCACCATTATGATTGGATTAATATCATAATATATGCATCAATTATATTCAAGTAAATACCCCTAACATATTATAAACTTTATTATCGTGTTGTACTAAACATTTAGTTTAAAAATGTGTTGGTTAATTATCCATTTTTTTATTATTTCCCGGAATTAAGTTCGCTCTTCAACAGCATACCAACTGCAAAGCTTGGAGTAGCTAAAGAGACATCCTCTCCATACTTTTCCTTAATTGATACTATGTTATAATCCTTTAAAGCATCTTTTAATATTTCCTCTCCAAGTCCTGTAACAACTACGGTGGCATTAGTTAAATCATATTTTTCTGCAACTTTATCGACGTTCTGTTTTATAAGATTCGTCAGTTTGTTATAAAATTGATCAGCAATTGTTAAAACTTCCTCTTCATTCATCATTTCTAAATCCCCGCATAGAACCCTGGACAGTCTAACCATACAGCTTTTTTTATCTGTTGATTTTCCATCCGGTGTATCACAGGTGTATTGTTCAGGTTTTATTTTATCTAAAACCACCGAAATGTCTGCAGTTATTGCAAAATATTCTGAAGAAACATTTGTTTCTTTTTCCCTAAATGAAACCTTATTGGATAGGAACGAAAGTGGAGTTCTTAAAGTACCAACATAAACCAGTTCGTTGTTCATAAGTCTGTCTAAATCAGTCTTAGTTGCCAGAGCTCTCCCGTCTTTAATTGGAATTATATCCGTAGTTGTTGAACCCATGTCCACAAGAATACAGTTGTTTGATATATTTTTAGAGACGAATTCAGCAGTTGCGCGCCAGTTTGAAGCTGAAACTTTTAAATAGTTTTCTCTGGATTCTTCAGTTGTTAAAAAGTTCCCATCAACATCAAAAACGTAAATATCTCCATCAAACGCATCTTCAACAGCTTTTAAAATTTCATCTACACCTTGCTTTTTGGTTTCATATGCATCTGCAAGTTCTGCAGTCATTACAAGGGCTATATCCTCACCACCTTTGCCATATGTTTTTAAAACTTCTGCTAACTTATTACTGTTTCTCCACATTGGAAAATACATGTGATGAACTTTAAAATCACCATTATCATCTATTTCAGTAATTTTTGTGTTTGCTCCTCCGATATCAATGCCTAAAATCACAGTTCCACCTTTAAACCATCATACTGCATAATTATTATCATATTATTTGCCTTTGGATTACATTGCAAAAATTTAATTATTAGTAAGAAATATATCTACTAACAACAAATAAAAAATATTTTAAATCAATAGCATAGTACGTTCTTTTTTATTTAAGAATTTACCTCCTGTTAAAAGAGATTTATTTTAATTAATTTAACAAACAACAAACCAATGTAGTGGAATTATGGTAGTTGAACACTACACAGACACAAACCCCTATGGAAACATAATAATGGATGAAATAAAAAACCTGTATAAACAATACTATATTTACTCTATTAAAAGAAAGTGGCTTGAAATCCCTGATGATATTCCCCACAAGGAAATTGGATACGGATATACAAAGAAGGTAGATAATAGAAACCTATCCTTTGAAACAGAAGTAGAATATCTTAAATGGGTTCTAAAAAATGCTCCATTTCATCTATATAAATCACTTTCATATATGGAATACCCCAATTCACCAGGGGGAGCTGCTAAAAAGAAAATATTTAGGAGAGAAGTGGCTTTTGATATAGATGTCCATAAAACTGAAGGATGCGACCATGACGATGAGTGGATATGTGAGGAATGTTTAGATGTGGCAAAAAATCAAGTCCATATACTGGCAGAAGAGTTCCTTTTTCCAGATTTTGGACTATCCGATAAAGACATAAAAATAGTATTTAGTGGAAATAGGGGATACCACATTTATATAAAACCACAGGATTTAGAATTAAGGGAAAGAATAGAAAAATGGGACAAACCCCAAAGAAGATTTTTTATAGAGTACATACTTGGCAAGAATTTAAATTTAAACTATGTAGGTAGCGGATGGAAGAGAAGATTTTTAAAACATTTTGAAAAAAATAAAATAGGTATAAGACAGTTTGAAAAAACATCAAACTGGAAGAGTATAATTGACAAAAGAAAAAATAAGGAAAAAATCCTATCCATTATCGAAGAAACGAAAAATAGGCTTGAATTAGATGAAAAAGTTATGGACGACGATATAAGACTACTGAGGGTTATAGGCTCATTGCATGGCTATACAGGATTTATAGTTAAAGAAATAAAATATAACTCCTTGGAACATTTTGATCCTCTTGATCATGCAGTATTTTCTAAATTAAATAAAAAATTCTATACTGTTAAAATAAATCAAAAAATTGATTCTTTAAGAATAAAAAATGAAATTTATGACCACCGGAGCTCCGAGATTCCTGCAAGTTTTTTGTTGTTTTTATTTGGGCATAATGTGGATTTTGAAATTGTTGAATGATTTTATTGTACTAAACCTTTCTTAACTGCGTCCACCAGAATTTTCCCTGCCTTAGTTTTTTTACACTCCTTTTCAACGAAAACCCTTAACTTTCCAGCCCTACAAAAGTGCTGAACCCTCAAACCAATATCAGTTAAGGTATTTTCATTAAATTCCTTTCCAACAAATTCCTTTAAAGTTTCAGAGGTTGAACCACAAGGGCTCTCACTTAACACTTCAATATCCTTAATTTTGTTATCTTCTAAATAAATTTTAACCTTCGGCCTTCCGAAATATTTCAAGAACTCCTTAAATTGAGGATATTTTTCAACATAATCCTTTAAAACTTCTTCATCAATCTCACACATTAAATCTGGGCAAAAAGCATTGCCAAAACTCTCCAATTGATTTTTAAACCCTTCCCCATTCCATGCTCCAACGATAACAAAGGCATTTTTATTTATTTTGCTGATTTGATATACAAGTTCATATGTCAAATCTGGATTAATGGTGTAGGTTATAAATAAATCGTATTTTTCAAGTTCTTTTAGTTGATTTTTATCGATTTCAATATCTTCGAATTCTCCAGAATATTTAATTTTAATAAAATCACAGTTGTATTTTTTACCTATGACCTCATAGGCCCTATTCCCGTATTTTCCTTCGGAAACTATTGCAATATTCACAAAACTCACCATTAATTTAATAATTAAATAATTAAACTAATTAATCATTTATTTAAATTTATGGATTAACATGCCTAAAATAAAAATGGTAGCCCGGTGCGGATTCGAACCGCAGTCCCAAGGTCCAAAGCCTCGGATGATTGGCCGCTACACCACCGGGCTTCAATCACAGGTTTTACCACACTCTAATACTACCGTTCTAATATATAAACTTTTCGCCGAAAACTATATATATCTGTTTACAAATTTAAGTATAGAAGCGCCTCGGTGGCTCAGCCTGGTAGAGCGTCTGCTTGGTAAGCAGAAGGTCGCGGGTTCAAACCCCGCCCGAGGCTTATTATTTTAGTTGTATAACTTTACAAGACGTTATAATCGAAATATAAATAATGTACTATTTTTAGTGTATTTTTTTCTAAAATGGGGCAGTTTAACCCTACAAGAGATTACTTTTTACTTCCAAAATTAATTTATCAATTCAAATATGTAATTGGGCGAAAATAGATAAGGGGGGAATAAAATTCCAACATTTATTTAAACTTATAAAATTCTCCCACAAAACCAAAACTGTTTAAAAACTCTTTATCTTTACCATCCAATGGATACTTTTTAGTTGGCGGTGTTGGTGAACCTTCCCTTGCATAAATTATTCCTCCTTTCCTCCTTGCACCTAAAAACTTCCCTGCATCTCCATCAACAATTATAATTCCTTTTTTCATTTCGAATGCTGTAAAGTCTCCAGTATTTCCATTTATTACAACAGTCCCGCCGTTTAAAACTGCTCCAGTATTTTTCCCTGCGTCCCCATTTACAACAATTGTTCCTTTTTTCATCAGTATTCCTGTGCTTAAATCCGTATTTCCATTTATTTCTATTGTTGCATCTTTTTCCAACCGAGCTCCGACTGTGTCCCTGACAATTTTATCATTTAAAACTAATTTATAATCACTTTTGTTAAATTTATTTGGTTTTAAGAGCTTTTCCTGGCTATATCTTCCTTCAACAAATTCGGTAATGGATACAAATTTTTTATAGCCTTTTATATCGCTTTCAACTTCAATAACATTTCCCATTGGTTCTTTTACCTTGTTTTTCTCATTTACATAGACAGTTCCTGAAACCATGCTTATTCCAAACCTTGTATCAATATCTCCATCAACAATTACTATTCCAACATTGAGTTTTCCACCATCTCCCCCAAAATATTTTAAATCTGCCCCCATAGAGCTGCAAAATCTATGGCCAATATTTCCCTTGATATACACTATTCCTTTGTTTTTTAAATGCTCAACTAAACCTTTATAAGTTACGCCATCTACAACTTCTTGGTTGTAGTCAAAATTACTTTGCCAAACAAAATCATACGTAAAATCACATATACAGTCCAGCGGTTTATTTAGTTCCAATTTTAGAACATTATTTTCATTATTTTTTAAAAAATCATCGATAGATTTTTTCTTTGATTTAAATAATCCAAAAACCATAGTATCACCAAATATACAACTAAAAAATATATGTTTAAAAATATAAATTCATTAGGTTTTGGTTTTAGATCTATCAAATCTAAAAAAATATTTTTCAAAATTAATTATTTTTTTATCTTTAATTGGTATTCCTTCGCTCTCTAAGAGCTCTATTTTCTTTTCTATTCCTTTGGCATATCCTCCAACTTCACCATTTGATTTAACAACTCTGTGACATGGGATTTCTGGAATACTTGGATTCTTATTTAATACCATTCCAACTGCCCTATATCCTTTAGTTCCCAATATCTCCGCAATCTCTTTATATGTGGTTACATATCCTCTTGGAATCTTTTTAACGAGATTGTAGCATCTTTTACTAAAACTGGACATTATATCCCCTAAATACCTAAAAGACGATACAATATACTATAACATATATTATAAAATTAAAAACGGGTCCAATATATACCTCATAATTAAATAAATAATTCAAATGGCATAAATTTCCTTTAAATTAAAAAAATGGAAAAGAAAAAATAATTAAGTAATTATAAAGGGTATTTAAACTCTTTCTTCCTCAGGGTATGCTGAGAGTTTGTGTTCTGCCAAATCGAGCCCAATTTTCTCATCCTCTTCGGATACTCTAAGACCGCCGGTGAATATTCCTACTACCTTACCTAACACATATCCTAGACTTGTTCCGTAGACAATAACAAATACTGATGCTATTATCTGTTCCATAAGACTTACATCTCCTGTTCCACCAAACGCGGTCATTCCGAAAATACCTGCCAATATTGCACCAGTAACACCTGCGGTTCCATGGACAGGCACCACCCCACAGACATCGTCGAGTTTCATTTTTTCTAATAATCTATAAACTATAGGAACCTGAGCTCCTGCTATGATACCTATAATAAGAGCTCCTACTGGGCTAACTATATCTGTACCTGCACAGATGGCAACAAGCCCGGCAACTAAACCGTTGGCAGTAAATAATACATCTTTTTTAGACATTAACAATGCCCCAATACCTCCACCTGCCATAGCAAGTGTTGTTGTAGCACATACAAGGCCTGAAACATCCCCTAACGCCAGTGAACTACCTACGTTGAATCCGTACCATCCAATTGCTAGAGCCAATGCCCCAAATACTGCCATTGGTATGTTGTGCCCTAAAATTGGTACTGATTTACCATTCATAAATCTTCCAACCCTTGGACCCAATGCTGCAATAGCTCCTAGTGCTAAGAATCCACCAAGGGCATGAACTATTAAACTTCCAGCGTAATCATGCCATGAAACGATACCTGCACCCCATGGACCCAAGTATACGAAGAAAGGATATAATAACGCTGTTATTACAATGGATATTAACACATATGCACCGAATTTTATTCTCTCTGCAACACCTCCTGAAACTATTGTAGCTGCTGTTGCTGCGAATACCAGTCCAAAGAACCAGTTTGCTAATTCAATACCATTATCTACTAGGAACGGTGTTGCACTAAATATTTTACTCCACCAACTTATGAAATCAGCAGGATTTATTGAAACTGCTAAAACACCACCAATAAATAACCATGAAACACAGCCAATCAACCAATCAACCATGTTTTTCATCATAACATTGTTAACATTTTTCTTCCTAACCTGTCCTCCTTCGAGCATTGCAAAGCCCCATTGCATCATGAAAACGAGGACTCCCATGACAACAAGGAAGAATACATCGCCCGCAGTTACTAAACTTGTTAATGCATCTGCTATTGAATTTAATTCTGCTGCAGTCATTATTAATCACCGTTTTATTTTTTTAAATTGCCCCTCTTCCTCTTTCTTTGGTTCTTACCCTTACAACCTCTTCAACAGGTATGATAAACACTTTCCCATCCCCTTGGTTTCCAGTTTTGGCATTTTCACAGATTATGTCTATTATTTTTTCCACATCTTCTTCCTTAACTACAAGTTCAATTTTTATTTTTGGAAGTAGATCAACTGTGTATTCTCTTCCTCTGTATCTTTCTACAATTCCCCCTTGGATACCTCTTCCTTTAACTTCACTAACGGTCATTCCCACATAACCAGCATCAGTTAGGGAATTTTTAACAATATCTAATCTCTCTGGCCTTATTATGGCTTCTACTTTTTTCATGTTATCACCATCATCATAACTAGTAGAGTAGGAATAGGAATTCCTATTCCTATATATAATAGAATGTACATAACGTATATATATTTTTCGAAAATCAGAAAATCTAAGGATTTAAATTAATAAATTATAAAAATTATTAGGAATAAACTCATTAAAAACTGAAAATTTAAAAAAATAAAAAAATTGGTTGTTTAAATAGCATCGTTGCCTCTTTCACCGGTTCTTACTCTAACAACTTCTTCGATAGGTATAACAAATATTTTTCCATCCCCAAATTCTCCAGTCTTGGCATTTTCACAGATTATATCTATTACTTTTTCCACATCCTCATCATTGACTGCCATTTCAATCTTTATCTTTGGAAGTAGGTCGACTATGTACTCCCTTCCTCTGTATCTTTCTACAATTCCTCCTTGAATACCCCTTCCTTTAACCTCGCTAACAGTCATTCCAACATAACCAGCATCTGATAATGCATTTTTAACAATATCCAATCTCTCTGGCCTTATTATGGCTTCTACTTTTTTCATGCTATCACCATATAAATTACATATAATAATTCCCAACACAGACATAAATACATTATTATTGAAAGTTAATCATTCTGTTATTCCAACTAAAAAGAACCGTATTCCTTAGCTAGAAAAATCATTAGAAAAAATCTAGAAATTTAAAAAATAAGGAATAATATACTTATTCTTTAGTATATGCACTTACACGAAGAACCCCTTCATCCAATCCTTCTTTTTCCGCATCTTCAGAAACTCTTAACCCAATGGTTACATCCAATCCTTTGTAAATAATTGCCCCACCAACGATTGCGACTAAACCTATGGCTGCGGCACCTAAAACCTGTCCAGCAAGTGATGTTGCTGAAGGATCCCTTAATAAGAATGGAATTCCTGCACAGATTACTCCTATTAAACCGCTCATGGCGTGAACAGGGCCGATAGCACATACATCATCTATTTTCAATTTTTCTTCTATGAATCTAAATGTAAATGGCTGCTGTAATCCGGCAATCAATCCAACTATCAGAGCTCCTATTGTGTGAATATATCAACACCACTACATACTGCCACAAGCCCTGCACACATACCGTTTGCTGTATAGAGTGGGTCGTTCTTTGAACTTAGAGCTCCACCAAGAATACCACCAGCAAGTGACATTGTTGTTGCCACTGCCACCATTGTTAATTCTAAACCATCTCCAATACCTGCAGCACTTCCAATGTTGAATCCATACCATCCAAATGCCAAAATAAATGCCCCTAAAACTGCCAATGGTATGTTGTATCCTGGAAGGGCCTGCGGTATGCCGTTTATATACTTCCTAAGTCTTGGTCCCAATGCCCATGCTGCCATTAAACCTACTAAACCACCAAACAAGTGAACTGCCCCACTTCCTGCATAATCATGGAATGCTATACCCAATGCATCAAATCCTCCGCCCCAAACTAAATGTTCAACTACTGGGTACAATACCCCACCAACAAGTAGAGCTCCGATGAAGTATGGAAGGATTTTTATTCTCTCTGCAACTCCTCCTGTGATAATGGTTACTGCTGCAGCAGCAAACATTGCCATTTTCATGAACCATGCCCCTAACTCAGCATCAAAGCCTCCAAATACCAATGGTGTTATGTATTCAAACCCATATGCAATACCATAACCAACTGCCAAATAACCGATAAATACTGCAGCCAAGTCTACCAACTTTAAAACACAGTGGTAAGCTGCATTTTTATGGCTGAACTGACCTATTTCTAACGCTATAAACCCTGCTTTCATGAAGAATATTAATGATGCTGCCCATAAAAAGAAAAACACATCGATTCCGTTCATTGTTTCACCGCTATTTCTTTAACAATACAACTTCTTTGGATTAATAATAGGAATGCATCTTCCTATATCCTATATAAATAATTTATTACGGAAAACGGAAACCGGCTTCTTTTAGCCGTGCAAATTATAAAAGATAATAAAATAACCACAATTATAAAAAAGAAAAATTAAAAATAAGTACATTACTTCAAAACACGTAAATATAGCTGTTTTCAGAATTTATTTTAGTTATTAGTAAACAATTTTTAAAAAATAGGAAAATTAAGTATAAAATTTAAATAAAACATTTTTATGTCATAATTTTGTTAATCGCTATTATAATAGTTCTGCGAATGTTTAACACTCGATTTATTAAAATAAGTGAGCAGAGCTCGCGGAGATATAAAATCGTAAAAGGACTTATTATTTATAACGAAAACGACCATAATATAAATAATAAGTATTAAAAAACGAGATGGTTTTATGTCATTGGAGTTCGATATGATTGGATATATCGCTGGGGCACTAACAACCTTTGCAACCCTTCCTCAACTTATTAAATCGTTAAAAACAAAAAATATGGATGGAATTTCGCCTTATTTTGTAAGTACATTTACATTGGGACTATCGTTGTGGCTTGTTTATGGAATTTCGAAAAACGACTACCCAATAATAATCTTTAACATAATCTCGTTGATGTTTTGGATTCCGCTTTTGTATCTATCATTAAAAGAGAATTTAAAAAAGGATTATTTCAAAAAATTAAAAATTTAATTTTCAATCATTGATTCTGCTATTTTTATCAATTCATCCTTATCGATCTGGCCCATTATCATAACTCTTATACCATCTTTATTAAAAGCGAGCATTTTGCTTCCAATGGATTCAATATATTCTCCTTCAATACCTGCTATTTTTACTTTCTCAGCGTTTGGAATTTCTGTTTTATTTTCCTTTTTTAATTCCACAATCATTAATGGTTTTGAATCTTTTAAGTACTGAAGTATTACGATTTTATCTGTTGTTTGATTATTCACTATTGCAGACTTAAACCCATAACCTGCAGTATATTTAGGGACTAATATTTTAAATTCAATTTCCTTTTGTGCCTCTTCAATTGTCATTTCTTTTGGCATTTTATATTCTTCAATAGTTGCCGTATCTTTTAGTGACTTTGCATCTTTTGGTGGCGTAAATTTAAATTCATCATCACTAATGCCGGTATTAAATTTCACATCCCTATATTCTACGACGATTTTAAATTCGTCTTCACTCATTTCAATTTTTAATGGTTGCCAATACTCTTTATCCACCCATATTTTCATGTTTTTAGGAGCTGCTACCCCTGTTTTATTTTTTGAAGTTAATTTCAATATGTAACAATCTTTATCCGAAACTTTTTCACTTCCAAGGAGCTCTATGTCGTATATGTTAAGCATGTCTTTTACAATTTTTGTTTTTATAACGCTACCATAATAATCCACATCATCTTGCGGGAAAACATCCGTTTTAGTGTATTGATTTTGTTTTTTATTATACACGTACATTGTTTTTCCATCAGAAATCATGAGAATTTCATCGTTTTCATACACGTATTTGTTAGGTTTTTTATATTTGTAATTGTAATACATTGTTTCAGATTTGCCCTGAACATCTATTGTCATGACCATTTTACCGCTCATGTCTTCAATTGAATTATATTTCTCTTCCATCTTTTTTGCGATCTGCTCTGGCGAGATTTGCTCTGTACAACCGGTAAAAACGATACCAAAGATTAAGCTCATTAGCCCGATCAATACAAATATTTTTTTCATTCTCCACCCCTCTTCTGTCTTTTTATTATTTTTTAGATATCGACCTTAATAATATGTATCAATTAATTTTATAATATATATAAATACATCCATTAGTATATCGAGTTGAAATTAAAATTAAAAATGAAGTTATTAAATTGTATGATATTAATCCTTCACAATCATTGTACCAATACCCCCTTCAGTAAATACTTCCAGCAGTACTGAATGCGGAATTTTCCCGTTTATTATGTGGACACTTTTTACCCCCTTATTCAAAGCATTTATGCAGGCTTCAATTTTAGGTATCATTCCTCCGACGATAATTCCATCTGCAATCATTTTTTCTACTTCTGAAACTGTAAGCTTCTTATAAAGTGTCGATGGATCGTTTATATCTCCCATAACACCATCAACATCAGTGATCATAATTAATTTTTCTGCATTAATTGCCCCTGCTATATCTCCTGCAGCTATATCTGCATTTAAGTTCAAAGCATTACCCTGACTATCAATTCCAATTGGTGAAATAACCGGAATATACTTTTTTTCTATTAGTATGTCTATCAATTCTGTATTTATCTGCTCAACTTCCCCAACCATTCCCAAATCTACTTCAATCTTCTCATCATCTTTTATAACGTACTGAATTTTTTTCTTAGCTTTAATTAGCTGCCCAGATTTTCCTGAAAGACCTACTGCCTTACCTCCATACTTTCCCAATTTTGAGACTATGTCTCCATTTATTTTTCCTATGAGGACCATTTTAACTATATCCAATGTTTCTTCATCTGTAACTCTTAAACCATGAATAAATTCAGGTTTTTTACCCATTTTCTCCATTGATTTATTTATTTCAGGCCCTCCTCCATGAACTACCACAGGATTCAACCCAACGAATCTTAATAATACAATATCCTTTGCTATCCATCTTTTAGCATCTTCGTTTACCATTGCATGACCGCCATATTTAATTACAATCTTGTGATCCTGAAATTTACATATATACGGTAATGCTTCCGTTAAAACTTCAGCTTTCAAACTTCTATCCATTTTTCACACCTTATTATTGATATAATTAATAACCATAATGTTTAAATATAATTTTTCCATATTGTATTTGATTAAGATAATATTTATTGTTTTTAGTTTTTTCGGAGGTGCTATTATGGAAGATGAAAGAATATATACAATACCTTTAAGGGATGTAATAAACAAGTCAAAAACAACAAAAAGAGCTCCAAGAGCTATAAGAAAAATCAGAGAGTTCTTAAAAAGACATATGAAATCTGATGTAGTTAAATTGGACAACTCAATAAACGAAAAAGTATGGGAAAGAAGCTTAAACAAAATCCCTGCAAAAATTAGGGTAAAAGCTATTAAGGAAGGAGACGTTGTTAAAGCAACGTTAATAGAATAATTAATTCCCGAACTAAGTTTTACATACAATAACTTGTAAACTCCGGGAATTTGAGATAACGAAAACTTTTAGTTTTCGCCCAATAGGTTCTGACTATGTGATATTATGATAATAAAAATGTACTTTTCTGGAATATCTACAATAGGTGTGCTTTCTCTTGTAACTGAAAAATTTGGCCTTTTTCCACACATTGTAGAAAAAGGTCCATTAAGTAAAATTGAAGAAGTATTGGATATTCCAGGTAAACAACTTAACGTTGCAAATAGTTCTTTAATAGGTTCCTTATGTGTTGCAAATTCTTACGGACTACTTCTTCCAGATATTGTTTTGGATAAAGAAGTAGAATTAATCAAAGATTTTTTAAAGGAAAACGATTTGGATATTCAAATAAAAAAACTTAAAGTCAAAAACACGGCACTTGGGAACTTAATAACAACCAACGATAAGGGTTGTATTATTTCTGAAGAATTAAAACATTTTAAGAAGGATATTGAAGATGTACTTAATGTAAGTGGTGAGGTAGGAAACATTGCCGGGCTCCCCACTGTTGGCTCAAATGCAGTGGCTACAAACAAAGGTTGTCTGGTTCATCCCCTCACAAAAGACGAAGAGCTCGAATGGATAAAAGATGTTCTAAAAATAGATTGTATCGGGAGAGGTACTGGAAACAAGGGTGTAACCTCAGTAGGAGCATGTGTGTTGGCAAATAGTAAAGGAGCTATTGTCGGTGGGGACACTACAGGACCGGAAGTCTTAAAAATCGAAGAAGCCCTAGATTTAATAGATTAATCCGTTAGTATATATCTTATCTATCTTATGTATTGTAAATACTCATTATAAATATCATAATGGTTAAAAGGTGAGATCATGGTTAAAATATTCAGCATAAGGGGAGTAGTAACAGGAAAAGACGAACCTATGGTTTTCACAAAAGAATACAGAACACTCAACGAAAACCAGGCTTTAGAATTAATGTACTCAGAAATTGGAAGTAAACACCGTGTAAAAAGATCATTCATAAAAGTTGAAGAAGTTAAAGAAATTTCAGCAGATGAAATTAAAGATCCAGTTTTGAAAAAAATAATTGAAATGTACTAACTCTCTTTCATTTCATTTAAACTTATTTTTTATTTTTTTATTTTTTAAATATATTATTTGATATGTTATCAATATTTATTCGGTTCTTTTTTTTAGGAATTTAAAGTTATGAAAATTTTTTATAGTTTTTACATGCAAATCATAGATTGATTAAATGATAAATATTGACATGTTTAAACGGTGATATTATGCAGGAGGAAAAAATACAGTTTATGGCAAAAAAAGGAAAATGGTTTGTTGTTAAAAAAATGAATATCGATGAAAAAACTGAAGATATTGAAATCGCAAGGCTTTTAGCAGCTATTAACGAAACTACTCACAATAAGATAGGTCAATTTTTACCTTTCGACATGAAAGCTTTGGAAGAAATTGCAGATGAAATTTACACAAAAAAGAAAGGGCGAATTAAAGAGGATGAACTTGCAAATGTATTGATGAAACTAAAGTCCCCTTCAACAACGAGAAAATTAAACAATATAACCAAATCAAAAGAAGGTAAGGAAATATTAAAAATAATTTTGAACAACATTATTTTAGAGAGGTTAGGGATTAAAACACGAGTTGACGCCAAATTGATAGAAAAATACATTGAAAAAGAAGAAAACTAAGTATTAACTATTTTAAAAATTATCTATTTAATTATTTTATACCCAATAAAAAAGAAAATAAGAAAAAATTTAATAACTTAAATCATTTATAAGTCCTTTAATTCAGGTATAACTTTTTTACCGATTAATTTAATACTTGTTTCTTTGTTTGGTCCGATTGGTGAACCAGCAACGATTTGAGTAACTCCCATTTCTGCTAAAGCTTTTCCTTTTTCAACAACTTCTTCTGGTGTACCGTAGAGTGCAAATGCTTCCAACATTGTGTCATCTACATTACCAAATGCAGCTGGGAAGTTTCCTTCTTTTAATGCAGCTCTTATTGCATCTACTTTTGCAGGGTCAATTCCATGTCTTTCTAAAACCATAGGTGGGGAACCTGCTGCAATGAATGCAACAACTGGAATTGCTGCTTGTTTTGCTTTTTCAGGTTTCTTATCTACTGACATACAAGCGTAAGCTGCAACATCTATTTCGTCCATGCTTCTTCCTGCAGCTTCTGCACCTTTTTTAATTAATGGAACAGCAGCTTCGAAGTCTTTTGGGTTTGAAGCGTTGATTAAAACACCGTCTGCAATCATACCTGCAGTTTCTAACATTTTTGGTCCTTGAGCTCCCATGTAAATTGGAACTTTAACTGATGGTTTTACAGCTAACTGAGCTCCGGTTTCAAGTCTTTTTCCTTCCATTAATTCTTTCATGTCTGCGATAGCTTTTTTAATTGTTGAAACTGGTTTTGTCCATTCAATTCCTAAAGCATCGAAGGTTGCTTTGTCTCCTGGACCGATACCTAAAACAGCTCTCCCCCCAGATAATTCATCTAATGTAGCCATTGCTGATGCTGTAACTGCAGGGCTTCTTACGTATGGGTTTGTAACACCAGGTCCTAATTTAATTTTATTTGTTGCAGCTGCGATTGAAGTTAAGGCCATGTACACGTTTCTGTTGTTGTAGTGATCTGTAATCCAGCAGAATTCAAATCCATTGTCTTCTGCCAGTTTTACATAGTAGCTAAGTTTTGTTACCAATTCATTTGGAACAAACTCAATACCAAACTTCATGCTGTCACCTTCGTCTTTTTTTAATATAACTCCTTTTAAATACATATGGTAACATTGAGTATATAATCTATTTTCATTTAATTTAAATGGAAAAGTATTTATATCAAATATAATTCCGTAAGCTCTCAAATAATCATTTAATAAAATAATATGGGTATAAATTATTCTAATTGATAATTCATATTATTAATTTATATACTACATGACATATAAGTATGTGAATTTCAAGAGAAATCGGTGATGCCATGGATATAATGGAATACTGGGAAAAAGACCTTTCAAAAAAAGAGTGTCTTGAACTGTTTGAAAATACTGAAAACTTTTTTGAGATTTTAAAACTTGCCGATGGTATGAGGAGGGAAATTGTAGGGGATGATGTAACCTATGTGGTAAACAGAAACATCAACTTCACAAATGTATGTGTTGGAGATTGTAAATTTTGTGCATTTAAGGTGGATAAAGGAGATAAAGAAGCATACTTCTTGAATCCAGACCATATAGCAAAAAAAGCTCTTGAAGCAAAAAAAATTGGAGCTACGGAAGTATGCATCCAAGGAGGACTTCATCCTGATATAGATACCTACTTTCAAGTTGAAATATTAAAAAAAGTTCATGAGATTACAAAACCTTATGGGGATATCCACATACATGCATTTTCGCCTATGGAAATTAAATTTGCCGCAGAAAATGCTGGATTGGATGTAAAAGAAGCCCTTAATATATTATATGAAAATGGTTTAAACACGATGCCAGGAACTGCAGCTGAGATTCTCGATGATGAGATAAGAAATGAACTATGTCCAAGTAAATTATCAACAAACGAGTGGGTCAAAATAGTAAAAACTGCCCATAAAATTGGAATTCCAACAACTTCAACAATGATGTACGGGCATATAGAGGAGTACAAACATATGGTAAATCACCTATTTGTAATAAAAGAAATTCAAGAGGAAACTGGTGGTTTTACCGAATTTGTTCCATTGAGTTTTATGCATAAGTTTGCTCCAATATACAATATGGGAACATCCAAAGGAGGAGCTACGGGACTTGAAGACTTAAAGGTATATGCAATATCTAGAATATTATTTAAGGATACTTTAAAAAACATACAAGTTTCATGGGTTAAACTAGGACTTAAAATGGCTCAAATAGCACTAAAATGCGGTGCAAATGACTTCGGTGGAACCCTGATGGAAGAAAATATTTCAAAGGCTGCAGGAGCTGAATACGGGGTATCGATGAATTCCAAAGAAATAAGGGATGCTATTATAAGAATAGGAAGAGCCCCAAAGGAGAGAAATACCTTATATGAGATTTTAGAATAAATAATGAAAATATAAGTATCATCATTTTAAATAATAAATATATAATAAAAGGGGTAAAATGAGTGTTAAAAAATTTGACTTAAATATTGAGCGAATTCTTGAAGATTGGGAACTTTATCATGCAATCAGAGAAATTATTGCCAACGCTCTCGATGAGCAAATGCTAACACAAACAAAAGATATAGAGATATTTAAAGATGATGAAGATAGGTGGCATATTAGGGATTATGGTAGAGGACTTAAATATGAACATTTGACCCAAAATGAAAATGATGAAAAACTAAGAAACCCAAATGTAATCGGAAAATTTGGAATAGGTTTAAAAGATGCCCTTGCAACATTTGAAAGAAAGGGAGTAGATGTGTTTATAAAATCAAAGTATGGAGACATAACTATCGAAAAATCACAAAAACACGGTTTTGATGATATTATTACCTTGCATGCATGTATAAGCCCCCCATCAGAACCTGAATTTATAGGAACTGACTTTATTTTAACAGGAGTTAATGACAAAGACATTACAAAAGCCATGAATTTATTTTTAAAATTTTCTGGAGAGCGAATACTTGAAAAAACTAAATATGGGGAAATTTTAGAGAAAAAAGGAAAACGAGGGAAAATATATATAAATGGTGTAAAGGTATCAGAAGAAGAAAATTTTCTTTTTAGTTATAATATAACATCTTTAACAAAGAAAATAAAAAAAGCACTCAATAGGGAAAGGACTAATGTTGGAAGAAATGCATATTCCGATAGGATAAAGAAGATAATATTACAATGCAGTAGTAAAACAGTGGCTGAAAAATTAGCAGAAGATTTAAAAAATTATAGTACTGGGAATATCCATGATGAACTTCATTGGTTAGATGTCCAAAAACATGCAGTTAAAATATTAAATTCATTAGATAAAGTAATATTTCTAACTCATGATGACTTAATACATGCAACCAACATGGTAGATGAAGCAAAATCATCAGGATATAAAATAATAACAATTCCCGAGAACCTTAAAAGTAAAATTAACGGATTAAAAGACGTTTCAGGAAATGCCATTAGGGATTTAGAGCAATTTATGGAAGAATATAATGAAAGCTTTGAATATAAGTTTGTGGAGTTAAATGAATTATCACCAAAAGAAATGGAAATTTTTAAAACGACTGATGGTATTTTTAAGTTAATTGGTGGGAAACCTAAAAATGTACGGGAAATAAAAATATCTGAAACTATGAAAAAAGAAGGTCTTTGCTTTACAGAAGCGGCAGGCGTATGGGAACCATTATTTGGAAGAATTATAATAAAAAGAACTCAATTAAAAAGTTTAGAATTGTATGCTAACACATTATTACATGAAGCTGCACATGCAACAAGTGGGGCATCAGATGTAAGTAGGGAATTTGAATTGGAACTATCTAGATTTCTTGGACTTATAGCTTCAAAAGCATTAAATGATATTAAATAATATAATAATAATATTAGCTAATATGTGAATCTAGGTGAAATATTGGAAATAAAAAGAAGATACTGCATGAAAAAAAAGGAGTTAAAAAAATTAAAAGAAGAATTGGACAACATATTTGGAAAGGAGATAATTTCTAAAAAGGCAAATGCAGAAATCGCCATAACTGATGAATATGAAATGATCTTAATAGACAACGAACCTATTGCCGTTAAAATAGAGGATAAGATATATCCAACATTAAAAACCCTATTAAACCATAATTTGGATAAAAATAAAGTCGTTGTAGACATGGGGGCCGTTAAATTCCTTGCAAACGGTGCCGATGTAATGGCTCCAGGAATAGTCGATGCAGACGAAAATATCAAAGAAGGAGATGTTGTTTTTGTTGTAGATGAAACCCATCAAAAACCTTTATCAGTTGGAATAGCTTTAATGGATGGAAAAACTATGAAGGAAGAAAAAAAGGGCAAAGCCATAAAGACCATCCATTATATTGGTGATGAAATCTGGAAATTTTAAATTATAGTCAAAGACAAAACCTTTTAAAAAAAGGTTTTGATTCCAAAATCCGATACCTACTCAACGAAGTTGAGTAGGTATATTTTGAAGGATATATTTAAGTTTGTTATGTCGAGCACTATAAATGGTAATAAAAAAAATAAAACGGAATAACTATGTCACCTACGACAGTTGAAATAAAAGGGATTCTAATAAAAACTCATCCAAAGGTCTATGAACCAGCAGAGGATAGTGAACTATTGATTGATAATTTGGTGGATGTAAAAGATAAAACAGTCCTAGATGTTGGAACCGGTACTGGAATTCAGGCCATTAACGCATTAAAAAAAGGAGCTAAAAAGGTTGTTGGAATAGATATAAACCCTTATTCAATAGAAACTGCAAAGGAAAATGCAATATTGAATAAATTGGAATTGAATAAATCTATTTTCTTTTTAGAAAGTGACTTATTCAGCAGCATAAATGAAAGATTTGACGTTATTTTATTTAATGCCCCATATCTACCAACTTCTGAAGATGAAAAACTTGAAGAATACCTAAATTACGCATTTGATGGGGGAGAAGACGGAAGAAAAGTTCTTGGTAGATTTATCAAAGAAGTTGGAGATTATTTAAATGAAAATGGTATTGTTCAGATAGTTCAATCCTCATTAACTGGCGAAGATAAAACTATTGGAATGCTTGAAAAATATGGATTTAAAGCCAAAAAAACAGGCTCAATGGCATTTCCATTTGAAGAACTACAGGTAATTACAGGGTGGAGAAAGTGAAGACATACGCATGGAATATTATAAATTTTATAGAAGAATTTGCTCCAAAGGAGCTCGCAATTGAAGGGGACAATATAGGACTTCAAGTTGGAAACGATTTAAACAATGAAGTTAAAAAAATAGGTGTAGCATTGGATCCATCTTTAGATGTTGTGGAAAAAGCCAAAAAAGAGAAGGTTGATTTTTTATTTACCCACCATCCAATACTAAAAGATCCCATAAGAACCTTTACAGGAGTTATTTATAAAAAATTAAAGATATTAATGGATAACGAGATAATTCTATACTCAGCACACACAAATCTTGATATATGTAAAAACGGTTTAAACGATGCTTTAGTTGATTTGTATCAGCTTGAAAACGTTGAAAACTTATATACCAATGGTTTGGGAAGAATAGGAAAATTTAATGGTTCTTTTGACGAACTACTACAAATAACCAAAGAAAATATTGTAAAAAATCCAGTAGTTGTAAATTCTGAAATAATTGACGATAAAAAAGATTTAAAGGTTGCTGTACTTTCTGGTTATGGATTATCCCAGAGCTCTATAAAATATGTATCAGAAGTAGCAGGTGTTGACATTTATATCTCCGGAGACCTAATTCATCATTCAAAGATACTTGCAGAGGAGCTCGGTTTATGTGTGATAGATGGGGGACACTATGGAACTGAGGTTTATGGATTGAAATTATTTAAAAAATATATGGAAGATGCCTTAGGTATTGAGGTAATTTCATTAGATTTTTAATCTCTTTTTTTGTCAAATAATTCATTAATATGCCGTCATCGATTTTAATACAATAGTCATCAAAATCAAGTTGATGGTGGCAAATTTTTAATTGTAGAATCAAATCGTAACTCTTATATATTATTAGTAATAATTTTCAGATGATTTATATTATTAACTAATATGAAATTTAAATTAGGTGATATTTTGAACCTAAAAAAATTAGGAGTCTTATTATTATGTGGGATGATGATTTTTACGGTAAGCATGTGTGGTTGCACATCAAAGACTGTTGCAGATGAAGTAAATCCATCACCTACAGCTGAAAGCAGTCCTACAACAGCAGCAGAAAAGTCCAATGTCGCAGAAAATAAAGATGTAGAATATAAGACCATCAAAGATATGTGGGATAGAGAAGTTAAGATTAAAAAAGATGTAAAGAATGTTGCTTTAATCGACTTCACAGGAACATATATAAAAATAATGAAAATTTGGAAAATTGACGATAAAGTTGTCGCAGTTGATAATTCCCAAATGAAAAATGAATTTTTAAAAGTTGTATGCCCAAGAATTGAAAGTATAACCAATGTCGGTAGCTCAAAAGAGTTAAATTATGAAACTCTCGCTGCAACGAACCCTGATGTTGTAATTATTAGGGCGTTCGCCACCGACAAAGAAAGACAGGATAGGTATCAAAAAATCATAGATAGATTAAATGAGATGGGAATTCCTACTGTTTTACTACTGCATCCAACATCCTATGAAAAACCAAATGTAAATACAGTATGGCAAGAAATTGAAATTTTAGGAGATATATTCGACAAGCAGAGCGAAGCAAAAGATTTAATTAATTATCTCAACGGAAAAGTTCAGCTGGTTAAAGAAAGAACCAAAGATATTCCAGAAGATGAAAGACCAAATGTCATGTTATTTGCAACTCCTGATTATATGTTGGGACCTCAAACAATTCAGTCATACTTCCTAGAGGAAATAGTCCATGGGAAAAATGTCCTTGAAGAAGGCAGCTGGGTAAAAACAGCCCCCGAACAAGTTTTAAAATTAAACCCTGATGTCATGATAATATTGGGACATGGTGGATATGTAAGTCCAGAAGATGTATATGCCGGAAAAGATATGGGCTTTAATTGGGAATTAGTTCAAAATGCTAAGGCAATTAAGGAAAAAAGAGTTGGTAGTGTAGGAACTACTGAATGGAGAGCAACCATTGAATTCCCAATTGGATTATTGAGGGAAGCAAAAACATTATATCCAGAGAAATTTGCCGATATTGACCCAGATAAAGAAGAGATTAAATTATATAAGAATATCTATGGATTAAATGATGATGAAATCGCAGAAGCTGTAAAAGCACAGAGATATTATGGCAATCCTCACTAAATTTCTTTTTTTCTTTTTTTAATTTAAGGTGATAATACATGGATGGCAATGTTAATTTTGAATATAAATCAAAAATTTTTATTATTGGTCTTACTGGTTTTTTGTTGTTAACTACAATGTTAATTTCCATTAGTATCGGAGCATACAATGTTCCAGTGTTTGAAGTATTTGAGGTTATGAAATACCATATTTTAGGAAGTGGCCATATTACCAACAACATCTATGACACTATTGTATGGGACATAAGAATTCCCAGAGTTTTAATAGGAATGTTAATAGGAATGGCACTTGCAACATCGGGGGCTACATATCAGGGCGTATTTAGGAACCCTCTCGTTAGTCCGTTTATATTAGGTATCTCCGCAGGTGCGGCATTTGGAGCAGCTCTGTCAATAATGTTCTCATCAATTCCATTCTCCATACAATTTTCAGCGTTTATTTTTGGGATGGTTGCGGTATTTGGGGCGTATTCATTGGCAAGAGTCAGGGGGAAAACTCCATTAGTAACCCTGTTGCTTGCAGGAATTATATTAGGTTCATTTTTTAGTGCAATGGTTGCGGTATTCCAATATGTTGCCACCGAATCTCAATTAAAAGCAATAGTATTTTGGTTGATGGGGGGTCTTTATCATATTGGGTGGAAAGAAGTGTATGGTGTTGGATTATTGATACCATTAGGGATAATTTCATTGATGCTTTATGCGTGGAAATTAAATATTATATCAATGGGGGATGAAGAAGCAAGGGCATTGGGAATAAACACTGAAAGACTAAAAATCATCCTTATTACCATTGCCACATTCATAACATCCCTATCCGTCTCTGTTGCAGGAATTATCGGATGGGTAGGCTTGATGATTCCCCATGCTTCTCGTCTTATTGTAGGTCCAGACCATAGATTTCTTCTCCCACTATCTGCATTAATGGGGGGGATTTTTTTAATTGTTTGTGATACTATTTCAAGAACAATAACCACTGGAGAAGTCCCCCTGGGAATAATAACATCAATTCTCGGAGCTCCGTATTTAATCTATTTACTGAGGTCAAAGAAAACTCAATTCTTCGGAGGGGATTAATATGATAGAAATTAAAAACCTTCACTTTGGTTATGATGAAAAACATGATATATTAAGAGGGGTTTCTTTTAAGGTGGAGAAAGGGGAGTTATGTGCAATATTTGGACCTAATGGAGCAGGGAAATCGACGCTCTTCAAATGCATGATTGGATTTTTAAAGCCGAAAAAAGGAGGAGTATCTATTGGTGAAAGGAACATACTAAAAATGCCTGTTGAGGACATTGCAAAACTAATTGCCTATGTTCCCCAAGAACATAAGCCACCATTTCCGTACTTGGTTAAAGAAGTTGTTTTAATGGGGAGGACTCCTCATTTGGGGGGCATATTCGGTCCAAAAAAGAAAGATGTTGAAAAAGCACTTGAAGCCATGGATGTCATCGGCATATCCCATCTCGCAGATAGACCTTACACAGATTTAAGCGGTGGTCAAAGACAGCTTGTTTTATTGGCAAGGGCATTGACACAAGAAACAAAAGCCATGATTTTAGATGAGCCAACTTCTGCATTGGATTTTAGAAACCAGTTGAAAATATGGAGTATGTTAAAAAAACTCACCAAAAGAGGGATGCCAATCGTTGTTAGTGTGCATGACCCTAACCACATGATGTGGTTTTGTGATAAAGTTGTTGTGTTGCATGACAAGAAAATTATTGCCAGTGGAGAACCCCGCAATGTTTTAACAAAAGAAGTTTTAAAAACATTGTATGGAAACATATGTGACATTAAAGAGAATGAAGAGGGGTTCAAAATGATAACACCAAATATGCAAAAAATTTCTTAGATTTAGATCTGGTTTAACTATGGAATTTTTATGATAATACCCCCAAAATTATTTCAATTTACCGTTTTTTGATATGGTGTGCTTTTAAGAAATAATATGTGCAAAATTTGTAATTTGATAAAAATAAAAACATTTTTATAGTTGCGAATATCATAATTTATAATTATCATAAATTGTAGTGCCAGGTGTTTTTATGGATCTCACTGTAGTTCAGAAGGAAATATTACAGGAATTAATATCAATTTATGGGGAAAAAAATAGTGCGGTTAAGGGTACTGAAATAGCCAATAGACTAAATAGAAATCCTGGAACTATAAGGAACCAGATGCAGGCTTTAAGGGCCTTAAATTTAGTAGATGGCGTTCCTGGACCAAAGGGGGGATACGTACCAACGAGTGAAGCGTATAGGACCCTTGGATTGATGTCTAAGGAAGAAATCATAGTTCCAATATATAAGGGCGATGAGAGGGTTGAAGGAGTTTATGTAGAAAAAATAGTTTTTGATACCGTAACCTATGAAAAATCATGTTCTTCAAAGATTTACATAAAAGGGGACACTAAAAAATTCAGTGAAAATGAAATTGTAAAAGTAGGGCCTACCCACCACAATAAAATCGTAATATTGGGTAAAGTTATTGGAAGGGACGATATAAACCACATCCTTTTAATCGACGTTATTGGTGTGGCAAGTATTCCAAATATTTTGGTAGGAGATATTGCAATTAAAGACAAGCTTTTTTGGATAGAGCCTGACAAAACTATTAGGGACGCCGCAGAACTACTTTCAAAGGAGAATATAAGTGGGCTTCCAATAATGAAAGATGGGGAACTCCTGGGGATTTTAAGTCTTCATGACATTGCCACGGCAGTTGCAAAGGGAATGGAAAACGAAAAGATAGAAAGTATAATGGCAAAAAACCCATATACTGTATCTGTAAATGATGCCATATATGACGCCCTTGTTTTAATGGAAAAAAACAATGTAGGAAGATTGATAGTTGTTGATGAGAACGAAAAAGTCGTTGGAATACTTACAAGAACCGATATATTGGAACTTATTGAAGGTACTATGTTTCCCAAAATATTAAAAAAACTTATTGAAAATAAAAAAATGAATAAATAAATTATTTCATTCTTCTTTTAAACTCATCCATCAACTCTTCATACTCTACTCCGAAGTATGCTAAGAGAATCATTGTATGGAATATTAAATCAGCACTTTCATATATTATCTCACGTTTATCTTCATCTTTTGCTGCAATAATAGTTTCGGCAGCTTCTTCCCCTATTTTCTCACAAATTTTGTTGATGGCTTTTTTAGTATCGTCTGTTGTTAATTTGGATACATAGGAATTTTCAGGTTTTTCTTTTATCCTACTTTCAACTACTTTATAAACTTCCTTTAAAACGTCCATATTATCACTTAGTTGTGTGTAAAATTTAGTTATTCTGCAATTAAAATGATCTTCAATGTTGCTTACAATCTATTCAATACTTTTTAATCTTTTTACCATTTTAACTGCAGCTTCAACTGCCCTTTTACCGTAATCTATTCTTTCTTCTGCCTGCAATCTTGTCATTCCAGGACCTGATATTCCAAGTGCTACAGGTTTGTTGTACTCCAATGATAAATCAGCTATCTTTCTTGCTGCATTATGGACTACAATCTCATCGTGTTCTGTATCCCCCTCTATAACACATCCTATAGTAACCACTGCATCAATATCATCTTTTTCAAGCATTCTTTTAATGGCGAGTGGCATGTCAAAAGCCCCTGGAACCACAATTTTATATTTTACATCAGCTCCTAAAAACTCTGCATGTTCTTCTGCAACTTTTTCCATCATGTAGGTCAAATCTCTGTTAAACTCTGCTATAACAAATCCTAAATTAACCATTTTTTCATCCTCGTTAGGTTTTACCTTATTATATGTATTATAAATTATAAATCTTTTGATAATTTTATATCCAAACCTTTTAGAAAAAGGTTTGGATTCCAAAACCGGATACCCACCCAACGAAGTTGAGTGAGTATATATTACTTCCCACCAACCATAAATTGGTAAATATTAAAAGCCAAACCTTTTAGAAAATCGAGACAAATCGTTGATTTGTCGTCGAAGCAAATCCTTCGGATTTGCTGCCCAAACAAATTAAAAATTGCTGGGTCCAACGAGACCTATGGTCTCGGCTGGGACTCACGAAACCAAAGGTTTCGTCGAGAAGGCTTGGATTCCAAAGGTATTTATCATTTCGATCCAACTTTTTTTAAAAGGTTGTTTCCAAATATACCCCTTCACTTCGTGAAGGGGTATCGGATTTTGGAATCACCAACGAAGTTGGTGAGCTATGAAAACCGTTAGGTTTTCATTTAATTCAACACTTTTTTTAAAAGGGTCGGTTATAAATCTTTTGATAATTTTATATAGTTTACTGCATTTTCTCTTATAGATTTTATTTCTTCTTCTGTGAGCTCCCTAACAACCTTTCCTGGAACTCCTAAAACTAAGCTATTAGGTGGTATTTCTTTATTTTGAGTAACCAAAGCATTTGCTCCGATGATGCAGTTGTTTCCAATTTTTGCACCGTTTAGAATAGTGGCATTCATCCCAACTAAAACATTATCTCCCATCTTACAGCCATGAACAACTGCACCATGGCCTATAGACACATACTCTCCGATTATCGTTGGACAATCTTTTGAGCCATGTATCACACAGTTGTCTTGGATGTTTGAACCTTTTTTTATCGTTATTTTACTAACGTCGCCCCTTAAAACTGCCCCATACCATACACTTACATCTTCACCCAATTCAACATCCCCAACAATAACCGCATTTTTTGCTATTCGTAGTGAGCGAATCTCACTGTGAGCTATAAAAATCGCTTTTTTGTTTTTGTTCAGTTTTTGCTCGTTTTTCATAGTACCATTAATTCCTCTTTATTTTCAGTTTTCGAGCGAAGTGATAAAGGATTTAAATAAATTACTTGGAGACATGCTCCCATTTTCTTTCATACTCGTCCATAAATATCAATGTCTTTTCGACCTCTATTGCACAGATCTTTTCAAAGTTTACTACTGCGAACCTTCTTTTCTCTTCATTGAATATTATCATCCCAAAACCTCTACCTGTCTCAAGATATTTCATGTATTTGTCTTTAAGTTTAACTACAATGTCAAAATCAAACTCTCCTTCCAATATACTTCCTGGATAGTGTATTTTAACACGCAAAGTAGGTTTCTTTGTCAAATACAACACCCCTGTATTTATCTATTCATATGATCATCATATATTCATTATGATATAAATTATAGTTGTTTTCGAATTTATAGTTGGTGTGCATTACATCACAGAGATAAATAAATTGCCCTCAATTGCTTTTAATTAGGTAAATTAAACAGTATTAATTGGTTTTTTAACTTTAAATATGGTATGTTTTAACTAAAATTGCACACATTATATACCGATTACTCAACATGACATTTTTAAATAAAGCATGGCGACTTATAACAAAAACGACTATATTAATCACCACAATTTTATATACTACAGAATTATTATTTAAACTTATGATTGGATTTAGATTGACTGCTAAAAACAGATATAGTATTTCAAAAATCTATCCTATTGTTGGTGGATATTTATTTAAGAATTTAGATGAATTAATTAATAGTATTGAAGAAATTAATATAATTATCTACTCTTTCATGACCTTGCAGAGGGAAGAGGTAATTGAAGAGGTAAAAAAAATAAGAGAAACTAAAAAAGATGTTATATTGATAGCCGGAGGACCTCATCCCTCTGGAAATCCGGAAGATACTTTGAAAATAGGATTTAACCATGTAATTATTGGGGAAGGAGAAATAACACTACCAAAATTAATAGAATCTTTAAAAAAAGGGGAGAATGTTAAAAATATAATAAAAGGAGAACCCGTAGAAAATCTTGACAACTATAATGAAACCTATCCTCTCTCCCCAATTGAAATAACCAGAGGATGCCCTTATAACTGTAGATTTTGCCAAACCCCTCAAATATTTGGTAAAAAAGTTAGACACAGAAGTATCGACAATATTGTAAAATCTGTAAAAACCATGGGTGACATAAGATTTGTAACCCCAAATGCACTATGCTACGGTTCGTCAGACGGAACAAAACCAAACATTGAAAAACTAGAAAAACTTCTAAAAAATCTTTATGAAATCAAAAATAGGTTGTTTTTTGGAACATTTCCTTCTGAAGTTAGACCAGAATTTGTTAAAAAGGAAACTTTAGAAGTTCTTGTAAAATACTGTGATAACAAATACCTCCACTTTGGAGCTCAGAGTGGAAGTAATGAAATACTCAAATTTATTAGGAGGGGCCATACAGTAGAGGACGTACTAAACGCCGTAGATTTGTGCAAAGAATACGGCCTTATTCCAAAGGTAGATTTCATCTTTGGATTTCCTGGTGAAAATGAAGACCAAAGAAAAGAAAGTATTGATTTAATGGATTATATATCAAAAAAGAATGGAAAAATCCATGCCCACTATTTCATGCCATTACCTGGTACCTATTTTGAAGATAGCAAACCTACAGAGCTCGATGCATATACATTTAAAATCCTTGGAAAAATGGCTAAAAAAGGTCAAATTAGCGGCTCTTGGGGGCATCAATATGCAAAACTAAACAAATATGGTGATTCCACAAAATAGGCAAACTCGACGAAAACCTTTCAGGTTTAGTTGAATAATCGTAGATTATTCAACTTCCCCGCAACTATGTTGCGGTGGATCGTAAGTCAGCAAATCTTTTTAGAAATAAAAAGACTTGTCTCGATTCTACATTCTTTAATTTAAATTTAAATTTTAAAAAGATAATTTCAATTTAACTTGTGGAAGTATATAATTATTCTTCCAATATGTAAAACACATAGTTGGCTCTTTTACCGGGTATTTCCTTCATAAAAACTATTGTTCCATTTATAGGAGAATTCACAAATCTCATATCTCCTTTTTTGCTCTCTAAAGCTGCAAGCCTGTGACCTTCTAAAACCCTACATCCAAAATCCACAATTGGATACACTTTGTAACCTTCAGCAGGTATTTGCAAAATCTCAGTGCCCTTTTCCAAATAGGTAAATGTTCTTTTATCAGGGTACCTAATCAAAACATCCCTTACAAACTTGGAGTTTATAATGTATTTTTCTAAGTCATCGCAAACTATCTGGGACAGTATTTTACCATCTCCGGTATACTCTTCCCCTTCATCTAAAAATATAATAACTTTTCCGTTTTTTTCAATGGCGACCCTATTACTCCCATCACCTTTACCTTCAACATAAACTCTAGGTATTTTCATATAACTCATCTCCTACCATTTAATTCTTATAATTTTATATAACTGCCCATAATTTACATAAATTTGTTAACAATAATATATTTTTTATTTATAAAAAATTATTAACATATAGTATAGACATATGCCTGGATAAACTACAGTTTACCAAAATAACAAAAACATTGAAGAAAGCAAATATTTTAAAAAAAGTTAAATTCAATTAATATATTCTATCCACTATAAAGTCTGCAATGTCTTCCAATCTCTTTCTTTTTTCACTATCGAATATTTTTAAATAATCTTTGGCTTCTTTTACTGCATTCTTCATGAGCTCTTTTGCATATTCAATTGAATCGCCCAATAGTTCTATGGCTTCTGAAATTTCTTCATCTGTAGCATCGCTGTTGCCCAAAATATTCATTAGTCTTTCCTTTTTATCTTCAGGGAGAGTTTCCATTGCATGAATTACCATTAAGGTTTTTTTACCTTCTTTTATGTCGCTACCAACGGGCTTTCCAATTTTTTTCTGGTCCCCTATTAAGTCCAAAACATCATCCTGCACTTGAAAAACCATACCTATCCTTTTAGCGTACTCATATAATGATTTTCTTTCCTCTTCATTGCATTCAGACATAATGGCCCCTATCTCCACAGGAGCTACGATCAATGCACCTGTTTTCTTTGAAATCATTTCAAAGTATTCGTCCATGGTTGGAAACCTGTTTTCAAATTCCATATCCATGGCCTGACCTTCACAAACTTCAACACATGCCTTTGATAATACCTTTAAAACTTCATGGGCTTTTTTAGGGTCCTCAATACTTGACAAGGCTTCAAATGCCTTTGCATATAGTAAATCTCCTGAAAGAATCGCTATTGGTTCGCCATAAACTATATGAACAGTTGGTTTTCCCCTTCTTTCATCGTCGTTATCCATTATGTCATCGTGAACCAGGGTGTAGTTATGAATTAACTCAACTGCAGCTGCAGGTCGTAAAACTTCTTCAATATTATCCTTTTTTAACATATATGTTAAAACGGCCAGATAGGGCCTTATTCTTTTACCCCCTGCCAATAAAAGGTGTTTAGAAGCTTCATAAAGGACGTCATCTTTTTCAACATGCTTTTTCAGTTCTTCTTCAATTTTTCCTAGTATTTCTTTGTCGAATAGGTCCATCGTTCCACCTCAACCCAAACTAGAGTATCCTTTCAAATTTCAAACTCTGGCCATTTCTTAGCAAGTGAACATCTTCACCTAATCTATAACCTTCTTCCTCTGCAAGTTTTGCATAGGTAGCTGTTAGGTTGAAATCACCATGTGATGGGATTACGTGTTCAGGGTTTACCCATCTTAACATATCCCTATGATCTTCCTTGGCAGCGTGTCCTGATACGTGAGCTCCCTTAAATATTCTTACACCCATTAGAGCCAGTCTAGCTTCCAACATGTATCTTTGAGCTGAGTTCATAGGGTTTGGAATAACATCTGCTGAAAATATTACTTGATCATGTTTTTCAAATCTATATGGCGTTTTGTTGGTTGCCATTCTGGATAAAACTGCCCCTTCTTCACCTTGGTGACCAGTAACAATTAACATGTAGTTTTCCTTACCTTCGTTCATTACATTATGTAATGTTCTATCTACTATTGAAGGATCCCCACATATTCTTGTTTCTTTTGGGAATTTTACAATACCAATATCTTCCGCAATTCCGCAGTACTTGGCCATGGATCTTCCTATCAATACAGGAGTCCTACCCATCTTAACGGCAATATCTGTGATTGATTTTATTCTAGCTATATGTGATGAGAACGTAGTTACAACCACACCATTACCTTCATTATCTGAACCTATTAAATCGTTCTTTAATAGGTTTGCAGCTACTCCTTCTGATGGAGTTTTTCCCTGGAAATCTACCCTAGTACTCTCTGAGATCATGCAAATTACTCCCTGCTTACCAACCCTCTTTATGGATTTGTAATCTGGTTTTTCACCTACAACAGGGAAGTTATCAAATTTAAAGTCATTTGCATACATTATAGCCCCATATGGAGTATGCAATACTGCAAGTACTGCATCCGGGATACTGTGGGTCACCCTTATAAATTCCAAAGAAATATTTGGAGTTAAATCCATTACCTGCCCTGCTTCATGGGTAATTAATGGATTTCTGACATCAAATTTCCTTTCACTCAAAATTTCTCTTTTTATAAGTTCCAAAGTGTACGGCGTCCCAATTATAGGGGCATTGTACCTATGGGCCAGTTTGGTTATTGCTCCAAAGTGATCGAGGTGTCCGTGAGTTATGACTATAGCCTTAACTTCACCCTCGATATTCTTCATTACAGTATCATCAGGTATAACGCCCATTTCAATTAAATTTAAACTGTGCATCTTTGAAATATCCACATCTTCATGTATCATAACCCTATCGAGCCTGATACCCATATCGAATATTATAATCTCTCCATCAATATTGACGGCAGTCATATTTCTTCCAACTTCTTCATATCCACCTATAGCTACAACCTCTAACTGCAAATTATCACATCCTATTTCTTTTTAGATACAACCAAAGGTTCTGTAGTTTTTTCATATTTTCCGCCCCTTGGTTGTTATAAATAACAACATAATTATAACAAAGATTAACAGTAACAACAGTATAAAATATCCAAGCAAAGCAAGGACAGCTGTAAATCTTCGGATTTTACACGTGCTGAAACGAAAAAGGATTAAATCCTTTGGGAAACCCATTCTCTTAAATCATCCTTTAACACATAAGATGTTTTTTTCAGCTCCTCAATATTACTGCTTCCAACCAAAAACATACTAGTTTTCAGCTCTTTTATCATCCTTTCAAGGACTTTAACTACTTCATCTGAAGATTTCAGTGCAGCTTTTAAAATAGGAAGCGCCGTTCCACAGCAATCTGCACCTATAACTATGGATTTGGCTATATCGATACCTGATCTAATTCCTCCGGTGGCTATCACTGGACCGTTAAAGACACTTCTAACCTCCATTACCGAAGCTGCCGTTGGAATACCCCAATTTACAAACTGTTCTGAGAAACTTCTCATCTCTTCATCCTTTATCCTATACATTTCAACAGCTGCCCAGGAGGTTCCTCCACTTCCGCCCACATCTATGGAATCAAACCCGAGGTTCTTTAAAAATACGGCGTCTTCCTTTGAAAACCCTTCTCCAACCTGCTTTGCAACAAATGGTAAACTACCGTAAGTTTTTTTATAATCGGCTATTAACTCCTTTATAACTTCCATTCCTTTAAAGTTTACATCTCCCTCTGGCTGAATAGCCTCCTGAAGTGGATTGAAATGAATTGCCATTGCATCGGCATCTATCATTTCAGCTGATTTTTTAATGGTCTCTACATCCCACCCGTCTTCTACAAAATTAACAGCACCCAAATTTCCAAGAATTAAAGAAGATGTATGGTCCCTTACAACCGAATAGGTATCTATCAAATTATCGTGCATTATTGCTGCCCTTTGAGAACCTACACCCATTCCTAAATTAAGTTCCTCTACTGCAATTGCAATATTTTTATTTACTTCCTTTGCCTTGGAATGGCCACCAGTTATGGCAGCAACAATAAGTGGAGCTCCCAATTTTTTTCCAAATAATTCAATTGATGTGTCTATATCCTCTAAGTCACATCTTGATACTCCACTATGTATTAATTCTACATCACTAAAAAGTGTTCCTTTCTTATACTCTACATCGCAGTAGTTACACACAAGTAAGTGTTCCAACTTTCTAAACTCGATGTTGTTATTATTCATTAACAATCACCTATATATTATTAACCCCATATACGTGAGAAATCCGCATTATATGATAGTTTCATAAAATAGTTATAAGTTGTATAAAACATAATTCCATTTATTTCATTCCCTTATAAACCTAAGTATAGATCAGTTTAATTAAAATAAAAAGTTTCCTAAAAAATAGTGCAATAAAAAAATAATATTTAAAAAATAATATATTGAAGTTATCAAAACTGAAAATAAATATTAATTATAGGCCATATGTTTTAGAATAATTCATTTCCAATATTCAAGTGCTGTTTTTAACTCAGGAACTTCTTCTGCCTTTTGTTCCAGTGAAATACCTTCAGCTACTGATTCAACTGCTGCTCTCATAGCTTTTGCCCCGGAGATTGTTCCATCTGGATGCCCGTGGATACCTCCACCTGCCTGTAGTATAACATCCTTTCCTAACATATCTGTTATTTTAGGTACTAATTTTGGATATATTCCTCCTGATGAAACAGGGAATACATTGTTCATTCCATACCACTCTTGATCAAAGAACTTATTCAAATCATCCTTTTTAACACTATCTTGTACAATTTCATCCCTTATTCCACAAACCTCATCCTGCTCCCCTTCCATCTTTCCAACAACAGTTCCTATATGGAGCTGATCCACACCTAAAAGTCTATATATTTTAGAAAGCGCCAACATTGAAATTCCCCATTCTCTGGAACGGGTTATTGCCGCATGCATAGCCCTGTGGGCATGAATTACAAAGTCAAAATCTTCTTCCCTAAACTGCTGAACCGCTGAAAAGCCTAGAACCACAACATCCAGCATAGCATACTCGCAACCTGCATCCTTTACAACCTGAGCTCTTCGTATCATTTCTTTATATGGTGCAGTTATATTTGGCATGTAGATCTTCTTCTCTCCAGTTTCATCTTCAGCTTTATCTCTATACTCCATTACTTTAAAAATTCTATCTTCAAATTTGTTAAAATCCTGGGAAACTAAATTTTCATCATCTTTTACTATATCACAACCTCCGACCCATGATTCATAGGTTACCTTTGAATGTTCTTCGGTATTTAATCCAACCTTAGGTTTAACTATGGTACCTACTAAAGGCCTATTATCAACTTTTAACAAATCCCTTATTCCCTTTATACCATATTTTGGTCCTTTATAGGCTTTTATAAACTCTTCAGGGAATCTAAAATCTAAAATTCTTAATCCTTTCACTATCTTCATTCCAAAAATGTTCCCAGCTATTCCTGCCAAAGTTCCAGGCATGTTTGAAGGTTCAAATGCATCCAATGGATAAGCTATTTTTATAATACCTATCTTATCCTTTCCATCGGTTCCTATCTCATTTATTTCATATACCGTAGGCTTGAGTTTGTCATAGACTTCTTTCTTCATTGTTTTAATCTTTGTCCATGTCCCTATAGAGCTCTCCGCTGCAACTTCGTTTGCAACTTTTTCAAGATCTTCTGCTTTAATTTTGATGCATGATAATAATTCATTTTCTTTTGGTTTGTACCCTAATTCCACGTAATCCATAAAATCCCCCCCCTAATTAATCAGGTTTTAATTTATCAATTTAATACATTATATGCCTATTGATCCTATCCATTATATTATTTTAGATATGTTCCTCAAATGAGAAATCTTATTCAGATTTTAAGTAGGCGATATATATAGTTTTCGAAACATTTATATACTATTAAATATAGATAGCAATGTACTTGTAATGGCATATCTTAAATCAATTGTTTTAAATACATGGTTAAAAGGAGTTCTTATATTGGAGGCGTCATTTTGGAAAGAATAGAAATTTTACATAAAACTCCTAAAGGAAAATTAATAGGCAGAACATACCGTCAGCCCCGGATAAATTCTTTTGTTGTTTTAAAAACCAGAAATAAGATCATAAAGATTGGGAAAATTTACGATGTTTTTGGGCCGGTTAATAAACCATATGTGAAGATCATACCTCTTAAAAACGTGGATATTCAGGGATGTATAGGGAGTAAAGAAACTTTTATCGTAAATTCTAAGAAAGGGGCCAAATCTAAAAATAAAAGATAAAATATGGTGTAAATCATGGCTACCAAACCTGTTGTTAAGGAAAAAAAGAAATTAGAAAATAAGAAAGAAATATATAAATTAATAGAGCATAATGATTCATCAAATAAAAATGTCATTCTTGAAAAAGAAGAAGAACTTATTTGTCCTATGTGCGGCAGTAAAAATATCATTAAGGACTATGAAAGAGCCGAAATTGTTTGTGAAACTTGTGGGTGTGTTTTGCAGCAAAACTTATTTGATGTAGGCCCTGAATGGAGAGCCTTTGATCATGAACAGCGCGTCAAAAGAAGTAGAGTCGGACCTCCTATGACCTACACAATACATGATAAAGGGCTGTCCACAGTTATCGACTGGAGAAATAAAGATAGTTATGGGAAGGATATCTCAGCCGATAAAAGAGCTCAGCTCTATAGATTAAGAAAATGGCAGAGAAGAATTAGGGTTTCAGATGCTTCAGAAAGAAACTTAGCGTTTGCTTTGTCTGAATTGGATAGGATAGCATCTAAATTAGGTCTCCCAAGAAACGTTAGGGAAAACGCAGCAGTTTTATATAGGGGAGCTGTTGAAAAAGGCCTGATTAGAGGTAGAAGCATTGAAGGGGTTGCTGCAGCAGCATTATATGCAGCATGTAGAAGATGTAAAGTCCCAAGAACTTTGGATGAAATTGCAGAAGGATCCAGAGTAGATAGAAAAGAAATTGGAAGAACCTATAGATTTATTTCAAGGGAATTAAACATAAGACTAACTCCAACAAACCCAATAGATTATGTCCCAAGATTTGCATCAGAACTTAAGCTACCGGGAGAAGTTGAATCAAAGGCTATATCTATACTCCAAAAAGCCAATGAAAAAGGTTTAACTAGCGGTAGAGGTCCAACAGGGGTTGCTGCAGCAGCAATATATATTGCAAGCGTTTTACATGGAACTAGAAGAACTCAACGCGAAGTTGCAGATGTTGCAGGAGTTACTGAGGTAACAATAAGAAATAGATACAAGGAACTAACAGAACATTTAGACATTGATGTGACATTATAATAGGTGTGCAATTAAACTTAAAATAATTACCAAATGAAATAGAAGTAAAAGACGTATGTTATCTAATTCCAATTTAACAATTAACAAAAGACAGCGATACAATAAATTTACCAAATAATAAGTTTAATAAGTAATGCACACCATCATATAATCAATTTAATTTTAAGCTTAATTAATTATATTATTTTATGGTGGGGATCTTATGGGTCTTTTTGATAGAATTCATAAAAAAGAAGTAGTAAAGCCCGTTAAAAAAGAAGAAAAAAAAGAAGAAGAAAAACCCAGTCCTGAAATTAAAAAAACTACTGGCCCATTAATCAGCGATATATCACAAATAAGTGAATCCATAGGTTCGAATTTATTGGATAAATATTTTTTAAAAGTTGATGATGTTGAGTTTGACGTTATTATCGAAAAAAAAGAAGGGATAACCTATTATAAAATACCTGAAATCATGTTGATAAACTCAGCGTTGGCCAAGCTTTCAGAAGATCAGTTGGCAGCTATAAAATCAGATCTTTCAGAAGGTTTATTTGAAAGACTAGGCCAAATTCAAGGGTACTTAAAAAACTATTCAGAAAAAAATAATTTGGGCCTTAGGGATATAGATATTCTTCATTTGTCAAAATACTTCTATCTTACAATTGGAAAGTTAGGGCTTTTAGAAATACCCTTAAAAGATAAAAACCTTGAAGAAGTTATGGTGAATGGATTAAATAATCCCACATTTGTATTCCATAGAAAATTTCAAATGTGTGAAACAAACATATTACTAGATAAAAGTGAATTGACTAGAATAATTGAAAGTATAGCTTATCTAGCAGGTAGATCTATAGATTCCAGAAGTCCAATGTTAGATGCTTTTTTACCAGATGGTAGTAGGGTTAACGCAACAACATCCGATGTAACATTAAATGGAAGTACCCTAACAATCCGTAAGTTCTCGGCAGAACCACTAACTATTGTTGATTTAATAAAGTTTGGTACTTTTGACCTAGAACTTGCTGCTTTTTTATGGCAGGCTATTGAAGGCTATTTTGGAGCAAAGCCTGCGAACACCCTGATTGTAGGTGGTACTGGTTCAGGTAAGACAACAACACTTAACATAGTTTCAATGTTTTCAATGTACACCGACAGGATTATAACTATTGAAGATACTCCAGAGTTGCAAATTCCACTTACGCATGTTATCAAAATGATAACAAGACCACCAAGACCTGGAATTCCAGAATATGAGATCACTATGGAAGATTTAATTAAGAACGCCTTGAGGATGAGGCCAGATAGGATCTTTGTAGGAGAGGTCAGAGGTTCAGAAGCTCAATCTCTCTTAGTTGCTATGAATACGGGGCATGATGGTGCATTAGCAGAAGATGAGCCTATTTATCTATCTAATGGAAATATTGTTAGTATCGGAGAATTTGTTGATAAATTTTTTAAAAAGTATAATTCAATGAAAGTAAAAGAAAGTAATGGATTCGAATGGATTGACATATCTAATGAAAACACATTTATTAAAAGTTTCAATAAAACCACTTTAAAAATTGAGGATAAATTAATATCAAGAGTTTGGAGAAAAAAATACTCTGGAAAGATGATGAAAATAAAAACAAAAAGTGGTAAAGAAATAATCCTTACTCATGACCATCCAATATATACTCTAAATAATAAAATATTTGAGATAAATGCGGAAATGGTTAAAATTAACGATTATATTGCACTCCCAAGAGAACTAAAAGTTGAACAAAATTCTTATGGATTTTGTAGCTCTACGCTTCACCCGGTTGAAAGAAAAAATGTTGAAAATCCATATTTAATTGGTGCTTTATTAGGAGATGGTCATTTAAGCAAATATTGCATTGACTTTGTAAATCAAGATAGCGACGTAATTGAAAAAGTTTCAAGTGAACTGAGTAATTATGGAAATGTTGTTTGTTTAAAATATAACAACTACACAAGAGCCAAAGTGTATGGAGTAGAGTCAGCCAGTAAACTTTCAAAATATATCCCAATTGGAAATAAAACAAAATCATTCAGTATCCCAAGAGATGTATTACTATCAGACGATGATTATTTATCAGAATTTATACAAGGATTATTTGATTCTGATGGCCATGTAAATGAAACTACAAGATGTATTGAATTTGCAACATCGAACAAAAATCTTGCAATTACTCTTCCATATTTACTGCTAAGATTTGGGATTATATCTCATAAATCAGAACAAAAAATAGATGGAAAAGGAAATATCGGCCCATACTATAAAATAACTATTAGTGGACATGATAATATATGGAAATACTGGAAACATATTGGTTTCACACACCATGTAAAACGTGAAAAGTTAAATAACATATTGCTTAAATCCAAAAATTCCATAGATGTTATACCAAATATCGGAAAATTGATAAAATATTATCGATTAAACAATAAACTAACACAGCAAGAATTAGCTGAGGAGCTCGGATTAAAAACCAGAAGTTTAATCCGAGCTTATGAAACAGGTGTAAGAAACCCTTCTAAAACGAAGCTAAATGAAATAGCAGGAATATTAAATGCTGAAAACTTAAAAATATTGGCGAATTCAGACATATATTGGGATAAAGTTGTAAGTGTTGAAGAAATTGAATACAAAGGATATATTTATGATTTAACAGTTGACGACAACCACACATACATTGCAGGTAAGTATGGTGGATTTATCGTTTCAAACTGCTCAGGAACGCTTCACGCAAACAGTGCTGATGAAGCCATTGTGAGATTGATAAACCCACCGATGAATGTTCCAAAGGTCATGATTTCTTCATTGGATTTTATTATAAATCAGCAAAGAATTAAAAGAAATAAAAAAACCCTAAGAAGAATTTTGGGTGTAGTTGAAATTAGCGGTAGTGGTGAAGACATAAGTAAAACAGAACTTTTTAAATACGATGGTGTAACCGATTCTATCGTTAAAACAGGAATTTGCATGTGGGAAGAGGAAGTTTGTGATATTGCAGGTATAACAAGGGATGAACTCATGGACGATAGAATAAGTAGGAAAAAAGTTCTAAAGTATATGATAAACAACAATATAAATGGAATCACAAAAGTAGGGGAAATAATTAAGAAATATCAAGAAAATCCGGAAGCCATGTTAATGAGTATTTTAGAATAAAATAAGAGAGCTTCATTTTATAACTTTTGGGTGTGTGATAAAATCATTTTCCCTGCTGCTTTCTCTGCCCCCTATTGGTGATATTATGAAAAAAAGTCTTTATGACTCGCTACGCGATAGTTTAAATAGTATTTTACGTAGTTTAGGATTTAAACGGAAAAAAAGTATAATACCTCGTACTGTAAGATCCCAGTATTTAAAAAGAGTTTTAGGAAAAAAGATGCATCCTGAAGAGGAGATATTGGAATTTTACGAACCCTATATTGATGAAACACCTGTAATGAAGATCGATATTGACGATTTAATATCTAAAGGTGATTTTGGAGTTTTAGATGATTATTCTAAGTCATTTTCCTATTGGGTGACTCATACATCATTCTTACCTTCAAAGAGGGACTTCCAATATGCTGGAATAGCAGATGAAAGAGCATATTTTCTAAAGTTGATATTGGGTTCAATTGCAACTATTGTTTTGTTCGCCATATATGGTGTAATTACAGGAAATCCAATTTTAAGTATATTTAATGGTTTGATAGTTGCAGTACTAATACTCTTAGGTGGGACTTTATATCCTAAAATAAGACTAACACTATTTCGTGGTGAGATAAAAATCCAAATATTGATATCTATTTTACACATTATATCTCTATTAAACTCAGGAGCATCTATTCAAGAAGCCTTAAAAAATATCGCAACCAATCCAGAATATGGGATAACATATTTTGAATTTAGAAATATATTATACGATATCAACAGAGGGGGTTATAACTTTATTGAGGCCATTGAGAGGGCAAAAAGAAGAACAAAAATTGGATTAATGAAAAAACTCTACGATCAGCTTATAATTGCTGCAAATAAAGGGGGAACGCAATTGCTTTTAGAAAATCTGTACAATGAAATCGTTAGAGAGTCATTATCAAAAATTGATTCTTCAAAATTCCAAATATTAAATTTAGGAAACCTCGTATTTGGGGTAGGTATGATATTACCATTTGCTGGGATGATGCAATCTGCCCTTGGGGGGCAACAAGGATTTGATGGAATAATAAACACTATAGACCTTGTACTAACTAAAATAGGGCCTATATCCACACTGGTATTCGCAATATTTATTAAAATGAAAATCGAATAAATGAGAGCTCTCTTTTAATATTATGTAAAATAGGGACATCCTCATGTTATTATTATCCATATTTATTATATTACCATTGTCTAGTCTAGAATTATCCTCAAAAAGGAGCTAGCGCCAGTAGGTGAAGTGAAAATATGAACATTCAAAAACTTTACAATTATATTGTAAAGCGTAATATATTAATACTAAAAAAAGCTGGAAAGAAAATTGATGAGAGAATATTTATTGCCATATTACTAGTTATAGCAATAATGCCGGCAATATTAAAATTATTATTGGGTTTTACAACACGAACTACTTTGATATTGACTTTTGTGTATTTGGGTTCTGTGTTATCAATACCTTCCCTACTCTATGAGTCTAAAATTGAGAGATTTGAACGTAACATTCCAAAAGCACTTTATGTAATGATATTATCATTAGAATCCGGACGTTCAGTAATAGATGCAATCAACGAAGTTATAAACAGCGGTATCCGTGAAGTCGATGTCATTTTCTCAAAGGTTATTGTATTGATGACTGAGAGAAAGCTAAGTTTTGAAGACGCTATGTTAATAGTCTCAAACTCCATCGACTCTAGGATATTCAGACAACTTGGTAGGTTGATAATTGAAAATAGAAAATATGGAGGGGAATTGGCAACCACACTCAAAACCTTGGCAAAAACTCTCGAAGATTTACAAAATTTAAAGGCCCAGTTGTTAAGTATTACAGCGAACGGTCTTGCAGTTGGGTTAATTATCCTTTGTGGTGTTATACCGGCAACTGCAGGTCTAATTGGAGGTTATTTATCTATATTGTCACAATTGACACCATCAATGCCCCCCATATCACATGATCAAATCGCTAGGGCAGTTGAAGTTATTCAATTAGGAACTGGCATATTTGGTCTTTTATTTTCAATACCCTTATTTGGCATAAAACTTAATAGGATGGTAATAACTTGTGCATTTTGTATGACTTTTGGAATTACGGCATTCTATGGAACATTATACCTATCTGGAGTGTTGTTTAGCTAAAAAAAGATAAATATTTGTTATATTAATAATTTATTTATCTCAGCATCTAACTCCATAATTCGGTTTATAGAGGGATGATCTCCCAACCTATTTCTAAATTTATTTATTACAAAATCCATATCTACTCTTTTTGTACCGTTTATTAAGTTATCAGCATGTGCTACTACTTTTTCTTCTAAAGTCATTGGGATATAATCTTTAGGGGGAAGACCTAGTTCAAAAGCCTCCTCTTTTGGAATTCCTGCACCGATGTGCCTTTCAGCAATTAATGCAAGTTCTTCTTTAAAACCATTTTCTCTTAAAATATTTGCCCCAACAATACCGTGGGTTATATCGTGTGTTTTACACCGGCCAATGTCGTGTAAAAGCCCACCTAAAACAGCCAATTCTAAGTTAAAATCTACTCCTTTATTTTTTATTTGAATTCCTAACTCATAGACATAATCTGAAACTGCCAAACAGTGTAAAACAACATTTTTTTCGCAGTGTTCTAAAAGGAAATATAATAATTCTTTAAATTTTAAATACATATCGCCACGGTATGATTGAGGATGTTCCAATATGCTTGTTAAATTAGGATACAATTCCTTAAAATTAAAATTTAAACCATCTAAAAAAGCACCGTGCATACTTTCACCAAAAAATTATAAATTAGAAAATAAAGGATTTAGTTTGAACTCATCCTCTAAGAACTTTATCTGCTCCTTAATTAGTTTAATATCGTTCCGATTGTCATATTCGTGAAGTCTTTCATCACAGTGCGGACACCTAAACCCATTGTCCATGGCATCTTCAAAAGTAAACTTCAATTCACAACTGGAACAGTAAAAGAAAATATTATTCTCCTCAATATCGAGTTGTTTTTTCATGTCTTCGAGTATTTGCTCCATTTTCTTTTTTACAACATAAGGTAGTTTTTCAAGAGCTGGTTTCCAGGTATATATATACCAGTTGGTTTCTTCATCTTTTTCTCTATCGTAATTTACCAGCCTTGCTTCATACAATTTATATAAAATTTTTCTAACATTGTTTAGTTTTAAATTGAGCTGTCTTGAAATTTCATCATCGGTAACCTGTTCTAATTCTACAAGAATGGTTAAAATATTGAATCCACTCATATCCTCTTCCACTATGTCAAATATAACTTGCTGAACTAAGGGATTGTCCAGCATGTCATAAATTTCTCCCTTACTTAGTTTCATAACTGATGCACCTCTTGAAAACATGGTCTGTTACTTTGTTGATTTCATCAATGTTTCTTCCAATTACTGTAGTTAGTGGCTCATTTTGTTCGATTATTGCGCCGTACCTTGGAATATCAAAAACAAGGGGTTGTTTTTTAATATAACTTACAAGTTTTTCTTTTGCAAATAAAATTCTTTTAAAAAATTGGAATTTCGGTTTTACGGGCTTATTGGTTAGTATAGCACTTGCAAGGTTCTCATTAGATGACATTTCTATAGTTTCAAATGTCCCTAGAATTCGAGGATTTATTTCTAAAATACAAGGATTACCATCTCTAATCATGAAATCAATACCATTCATCCCTTTTAAATCAAAAGCCTCTATCAGTTCTTTAAATTGGGATACGGTACTTTCTTTTGATATATCCTTAGGCATGTAAGGGGTTATATTCCCAATATACATGTTGTTTTCAATTATTTGTTTATTGAATGTTATGAAATTCAAATCAATAAATGATGCACTAAAGCTATATGATTGAATCAGCTCTTGGACAATTACTGGAAACTTAATGTTTAAAATATCTTTGCTTCGTTTTAATTCCCAGTCCAATCCATCATAACTTAATGAAACTACACCCATCCCGCCACTACCTGAGATGGGCTTTATAACTACAGATTTTAACTCCGATAAGTACTTTTCAAGTTGGAATAAATTATTTGCAATATACGTTATAGGTACATTATAGCCCAGATTCTCTAACTTTCGTATAGTATGATATTTGTTACTTACCCTTTTAATCTTTTTTGGTGAATTTCCAACAACGTCCCAATCTGGCGTTTTTGAATGTTTGCTCTCAAAAATTCCTGAACAAACAAAAATTAAATCTACCTCATCAACATAATTTTTAGAGAGGTTTATCAATTCTTTTTCATTGTATTTATCTTTAAAGTGTCCGTGTTGTTTGTCATTTATAATATATTTCTTTTTATCTGCATTTAAATCCATTGGATTGTAATAAGATACAGAATAAACTTCATAACCTAAATTTTTAACAGAATTAACCACTGGACGAGTGTTAACTCCTACCACAAGTACCTTCATAAAATCACGACATAATTGAGTGAAAGTATAGTTAATTGTATATATATGTTACGAGAAAATCCGAAGATCTCTTAACGGGTGAGTGTTAAAAGTAAAGATTATATCCTCTGCTATGTTCGAGGATTGTATTAAAAAAATATCATATATTGTATAATTGATATAATATCGAAGCGAATCAGAATGATTCGCTGTCGAAGCAAATTTCAAGGAAATTGAACAAATCCTTCGGATTTGTAGCTCACCAACGAAGTTGGTGATTTGCTGATCGAGACAAATTTCCTTGGAATTCTAGACAAAATCCTTCAGATTTTGTGAGTCTTAACGAAAACCTTTCAGGTTTTCGTAAGTCAGCGAATCCTTTGGATTCGCTTCGACAGCAAATCGAAGATTTGCTTCGATGTCGATTCACAAAAATCTTTGATTTTCGTCGAGTTTAACTATTTGTGTGTTTTAGATAATTCTTCCCTTAGCTCACCCATTGTCGAAAACCTTTCTGCAAATGCATCATGCCTATGAATACTTTCCTTATTTACTTGCCTTACTAAAACTTGAGTATCATCCGGAAGATAGCTAAATTCATCTACGACTCTTTTAATCATTTCTCTGGCACAATCTTCAACAAATTTAGGATTATTATGGGCAGTTTCTACAACATAAGCTTCATCACTTCTCTTTAGAAGTTCATATACTTCTCCACTCATTGACTTCTTTATTATTTCAATTATATTTGAAATTCCAACATCGTAACCATGAGGTACTTCGATCATTACAGTACCTATCCCTCTTTGATTGTGGGTTGCTATGACTACCGAGCTCATTATTTTTTTAATATCTTCATCTGAAAATCCTTGATCTTTCAGATTTTTCACAGCCTTTTCCTTTAAAAGATTTTGGGCACAAGGGCATGCAGTCATTCCTACAACTTCTGCCCCAACCATTTTTTTAATGTTTATTTTGCCATCTTTTTTTATACCATATGCTCTGGCAATTATTTTACATATTTCTTGGGATTTTTTTTCCGTTACTGGAGATTTTTCATCCATCATATAGTCCCCATATATGAGAACTTCTGCCCTGTTTGCATACTCATGTTTTTCAAACAATTTTGTTACAATATCTACGGAAAGTTCTTCAAGACCATACACATCTTTTTCGATAATTATATTTTCAATAATTTCCTCTATTACCTCGGGGCTCCTGGACATATGTATTCCCTTTTGGGAACTTGGCAAATCAACAAAGACTTCAAAAGTGGGCAAAAGTACTATGGGCCTTTTTGCTTTTCTTTTTATTTTTACAAGTTTTTTTAGGTTGGTTACACCGACCCTTGTAAGTGAGACTTTAATATCAGGTTCAGTAGCTTGAACATCACAAAACAACATTTAACCACCTTTGCTCCTAGAACAAATCCTTAATAAAATCCGGGACTTTTAACAAGTTTCCATCCTTGGATTAGGAATATATTAATTTTCTTCATCTTCATTGATTAGAACCTCTGTTAGTTCCTTTGATAATGAGTAATATACATTATTACCCACTCTTTCTTTATATACATACCCCATTTCATAAATATCCGATAAATGAGTTCCAATAGTTCCAGGAGAGTTGTTTAAAATTCTAGCTAACTCAGTTACTGTTGAACTGCCGCCCAAATCCGCAAGTGCTTGAACTATTTTAGATTGGGCAGGTGTTAAATGATTTAATATTTGATGACCTACACTAATACCTAGTTTTTTCATTGCCATTCTAACTATGTCTTCATCTATTTTATCCATTCCTTTTTTCATAGCTATAGATATTGCCTCAGAACAAGTCATTATTATCTTTCTTGGGATTCCATCGCACTCTTCAACTATTTTATCAATTGCAGCATCGGTAAATGGCTCATAATCTCCTGCTTTAACTGTGTGAGCATCTTCCAATCGTCTTTTAATTAAATCATAAGCTTCTTCTTTTAGGAGTGGAGGCATGTTTATTACCTTAGGTATTCTATCCTTCATTGCAGGAGATACTTTTGTTAAACCCTCCATTAATGTAGGAGAACCTGCAAAAAATACTAAAATTCCATCTTCATAGAGGAATGAATGAAAGAACTGTAAAAGGCTTAGACAGCTTTTTTTAGCAAATTGGTCTGCCTCATCTATTGTTATTATACATAACTTTCCTTCTTCCCTCACATTTGTCAATAGATAATCCAAATCCCTTTCTATTTTTTCCCTTGGATAGTGAACCGGTGTTTTATCGCTATAGTTGTTCAGTCGCCTATATATTTCAATAATTCTTTGGGAATGTTCCATATAATCCGTTGATAAAGTACCATCTATTGAAAATAAATTATCCTTAATAATACCATACATTAACTGGATTAAAAATTGCCTGGGAGTAACTTGCGAGGCCTCGAGCTCCACTACCCAATAACCCTTTCTTTTTGCAGCATAGTACAATATGTTGAGTATAGAGCTCTTACCAATACCTTTTGTACCTACAATGGCAGCGTTAGCTATACTTCCATACTGAGCTGCACCCAATATGTCGGCAATTTCTTTCAGCTCTGAAGTTCTACCTACGAAAAACTTAGTATTTCCCCTAATAGGTTTTTCCGAAAAAGGATTTGTTTTTAGTTTCAATCTATTCATCGCTTTTCTTGTTATAGATGATGAATTGTATATAAATTCAATAGGGTCCAACATAATACCACCATAAATTAAAAAGAAGCGTCCTAGTGCAAATTTTCAATTTGAAAATTTTAAAATAATAATTAGATAATTGCATTATCAACTTTTTTATACTTTTCGAAAATTCGAAAATCTAAAATTTAACATCTAAAAATATTTATAGATATAACTATATAAATTATTTACTATGCAATAATATTGTGAATAAAACATAAAATAGCAAAAATATTGTGAATAAAAAATTATATAAACAATACAAAGCCAAATGACTCTCAAAATTCAATTAAAATTTATTTTAATAAAAAAGAAAAAGTATATATAATTATTCTTATTTAATAAATTTTTCTTTAATTGTATTTTTTACTTATATACTAAAAAATATATTGTGAATATAACCATAAAACGTAAAATAACTTTGAATAAAATATTAAAAATTGAAAGTTAATCAAGTATCATATAAGAAAATTAAAACAACGGATATACCCCCTACATTTTTCAACATATCCAAATTATTGGCTTTAAACAAAAAACTATCAAATAAAAAGACATATATACTATCAAAATTATTAGTAAATTAGTATTGGACGAAAAACGTTATATGAATCAAAAACCCTAAAGATAAATATTCGTTTAAAAAATTAGATATTCATTAGATCTTAGTCAAAGAGCACCCAATAACTAAAAAAAGGTGATTTGATGGATAACTTAGTAAAAGGAATAATCTCAACACCATTTAGAAAACTAATTTTACACTATGTGTTAACTAATGGCACAACTTATCCCCAGCAGATATCCGAAAACCTTCGAATTTCAAAAGGGCTACCTTCACAGTTTTTAAGGATGTGCGTAGCTTTAAATGTGGCTAAAAGAGAAAGAAACAGACATAAAGTCTTATATTCCTTAACGGTGAAAGGAATATCAATATTAAAGAGAATATGTCCCGAAATATTCGACGTTAGTTTTTCGAGTGTTTTCGAAAGTCTTCCGAAAAAGAAATTTGAAACAAAGTATTATCCAGTAAAGAATATGGGATTTGAAATAAGAAAATTCGCCGATAATTTTGGAGGAATTACTTTTAAATTCTACGACTACAGGGGAGAAGAAGTTTCGAGAGTATTTAAAACTAAAAACGATACTTGGTGGTGTATATCCTGCCAATCTCAAGAATGTAAGCACATAAACTATCTGAAAAAGTATTACCAATCTACAAAATAATAGTATTTCGGGTTTTCGAACGTGATGTATGTATATGGTTTTGAAATGTATCCACCAATAAATAAAAAATGCATTTTTGATTATAACAGAGAGTAATTTATCCAGTATTTACCACATAGTAGTTATCATCTTGTTAAATATGTTTAATGATAATTAAACATGTTTCTCTAGATTAGTATTGATTGTTTACATCGTTTTTAGTAGTATAATCACACTATAGTGTATATTATAACATATTGTTTATTATTTATACATATTATACATTTATAGATCAAAATAGTAATAACATATAGAATACGTTTGGAATAATTTTTGTAAAACCTAAATGGGGATACCTTCCAAAATTCTATACATACACTACACTCGAAAACTCGAAATCGTATAAGTTAAAAAATAGCAAAATAATTTTCTTATAATATGAATCATAAGTAGTATTCGAAAAATAAGGCTGTGTCACAACATTACACTCAACATATTTGATATTATGTATTGTATATTTTGTATTATTCTATATAATCACACTTAGTTCGAAAAGTAGAAAACCCTTTTTTCTTTAAAAACGTATTTTTTTGGACATATTTACTACATTTGCTATTTATTAAAAAAATCTCATGCAAGTTGTTGGGGTTATATTTCCCTATTACGTTCAACAAGGAATCCTTATCAATTCTTATTTTAAATAGTACGTTTTTTCTAACTTTCCTCTTAGTTAACAGGCCCAGTTCAACCAATTCATTCATATAGTTGTAGGTTGTGGATAAACTGAAGTTTAAATAATTGCCTATATTTTTTATATTGAATTTTTTCAGTTTACAGGCTAATTTCATAATTTTTCTATATTTTTTAGGAACAATCTCAGGTATTATTTTTAACCAATGTATCCTTAACTCCCGCAATGATTTCAGCTCCCTTTTTGAATGTTTCAGTATCAATCTAATAACATCCAAATTACCATTCGAAATTTCGATTAAATATTTTGCAACTTTTGCTGATATGGTATGACCGAGTGTTTTTCCGTAGTATTTAATTGTTGCAATATTGTTTATTCTGGATTCTTTAAACAGTTCTTTAACATGGTCCATAGATTCGAACGGACACCTTAGTACGACGGTTATATTGTTTTTTTTCAATTCTTTGATGAATTTAACAAAACTTGTAGTATAATTCCACTTTGTTGTATTGTGGATATCGAATACAAGTACTGGGTTTAAAATTCTCAAAAGTGCGATTATTTTACCTCTTACTTTGTTAAACTCCCAATCTCTAATATTTTTAAATAAATCTCCTATAAATCTATACCATGCCTTTTTTGCCTTATAGTAATTGTTGCTCTTTTTGTCGAAGTATGTTTTATGGAGGTAGTTAATTAAATTTTTCATCCATCCTGATGTTTCTCCTTTAAACATTGTCATTTTATCCTTTATTGTATATGCTAACCTACTAACTGTTTTTTTTATAGATGGTGTGGCTAAAATCCTTAAAACAGGTATATTCCTGACTAGTTTAATACATCCATTTTCATTTAGTTCTAGTAGGTTATCCCTGTCCGTAGGTAGTATCCATATATCTCCAGTTAAAAAATCTTCTGCCACATTGTATATCATGTTCATAGAGTATCACACCCCAACCTTAAAGGTTGGTCAAAGTTAGTATATATTGGCGTATATTTGCATGTTTTTTAAACGGCTTGTTCTAAAGAGTTTAAATGATTTAAATGAGCCTATATTTTCCAGTTTTAGGCTCGTCAATATCTCCATATTTGACCATTTTTTTAAGTATATTTTCCACTTCTTCTTCATCTATGTTTTCTGATTTGGCCTCTTCAACAATATCTTCATATATTACTAGACCATCTTCATTCTTTTCTGCAAGTTTTTTAATAATATCATAAATATGAGTCATTTTATTTCTGTCTTTTTTGGAGATACCTGCTATTTTATCAATGTCAAATTGCCCAGTTTCAGGGTCATAGGCAATTTCTTTTAATGATTCTGTGATTATAGTTATAGCTTCTCTGGCATCTTCTTCATCAACAACGTCCTTTAATTTGGCCTTTGCATGAGCTTCGGCGAGCCTTATTGCTGCTTCTAACTGTCTTGCAGTTATTTGAACAGCACCTTTCCTCATACTCAAGTAGTAGTCTATTAAAACCTTTTCAGCATCTTTTGATATTATAGGTTCTTTCTGTCTTGCGTAGGATATATATTTTATTATAAAATCTTTATCAATTTTAACGCCGTCTAGTTCAATGTATTCTAAACCTATCTGATCAATTTCATTGTTTAATAGAGCTCTATGGACGTTTATTATGTGCTCTGCAATATCTTTATCTTTTGATCTATCAGCTTCATCCCTAATTGGAAATATTAAGTCAAATCTACTCAACATAGGCGCAGGGATATTTATTTGCTCTGCAACGGATACATTGGGGTCAAATCTTCCCCATCGTGGGTTGCATGCCGCAAGTATTGCACATTTGGATGGTAATTTGGCGTTTATTCCTCCTTTACTTATGTGTATTGTTTGACTTTCCATTGCCTCCAATACAAAACTTTGAAGGTCTCTATTCACAGTGAGCTCGTCAATACATGCAGTACCTTTATTTGCCTTTACAAGTAAACCTGGCTTTATGACCCAGGTGTCATCTCCAATTTCTGTTTTTTCTCTTATAACTGCTGCAGTTAATCCAACGCCTGAAGCTGTCGTCACAGAACCATAGAGATTTCCGGGTAATTCTGCAATCCTTCTTAACATGACAGTCTTTCCAATTCCCGGGTCGGTAATTAGAAGTATGTGACTGTCTGCTCTTTTATTCCCTTTTTCAACACCTTTTATTTGTTGTAAGAATATAGCCTTTTTAACCATATTATATCCTTTTATTTCAGGAATGAGTCGATCTGACAGTATATCTATAATTTTTGGATTTTTAGCTACTTTTTCTATGTTTTCAATGTCTTCTTCACTTAATCTGGTTTCTATTTTGTTTTCTATGACTTCACAATACAGTCCTTTGATATATATGTCATAAATTGGTACTTTTCTATTTTTCTGGTTTTTAATAGGTATCCCCATTATTTTTACACGTCCACAGAATATTCCTGGAGAGTTTGTTAGAAAAACAGTTATGTACTTTGGAGGTTCTTCGGGATCGTCCATCAAATCTAATGGCTGTTGGACTTTTATTTCTTGAAAGTCTATGAACTCCGATTCCTCTTCAATTAGTACTAAATTTCCACCGCCACATTTTTTACAGGATGGATCAAATGAAGCCTCAAATGGATTTTCAACTTCAATAACTGTTTTTTCCCCACAAGAACCGCATATATAGACTCCTTTTTTTAATGCAGATTTTATTTTTGTTGCTGTAACCACTACGCCTTCAAATTCAACTAGTTTTCCTAAAGTATTGCTTTTTATATTTTCTATAGTAATTGTCTTGTTTTTCCCTGATTTGTTGAATATTGTAGGCAAGTTTTTTATGGAAATTTCACAGTTTGGTGTTTCGTTTTTTAGGGTATAGTATGCATTGTCGTAACATTCTTTTAATATTTCCAATCCTAATTTTGGTCTTTCATGTATTAATTCTACAAATTCTATAATCCCATAGTCGTAAATATTCTTTAAATCTACAACTACCTTCTCATTTTCTGAAATAATGTCGTCACTATGAAAATTTCTTAAATAGTTGGTTATTAAGTGTTTTAGTTCCTCAATTTTACCTTCGTTCATTGGTATCACGAACTATTATTATATGTTGTTGGTATTATAATTATGTCTGTTACATTATCTATATGATGTATTTTATATGTGATATGGGCAGGAGCGGGAATGTTGTTAAATGTTTAAATTTTAATGAAAATAAAAATTAATTAAAAAAGTTGTTGTTGGTGGATTCTAGAGTTATTCCTTAGCTAATTTTGTAGTGGGCTGTTATTTTGTTGAAACTATGAGTACGTTGTATGATGAGAGTCCTTATTAATTAATATCCTTTATTTTTTTGCTCCAGTTTTTCAAATGATCTTCAAAACTTTTATATTCTTTTTTTACATCATTGAATTCAAGTTTCGGTATTTCGAGTTGTATGTTTAATTTATTTGTCAATCTACAAAATTCCTCATAGTCAATTTCAACTTCAGGGATTAAACCTCTTTTTTCAGATTTGCTATTTTCTGCTTTTCGGATACCTATAACCTTAACACCGAGCTCATCCCCTATTCTCTTAACCTTCTCAAAAATATCAAAGTTATATACTCTATTTAGTATAATACCTTCAACATTAACTCCCATTTCTTTTAATAGTGAATAATAACCTAAACTTTCTACAAATGCCCCTTCTATCCCACTTTTGCTACATGATGATACAATATATACTGGAAAATTTAGAAGTTTCGATATTTCGGCTCCACTGTAGTTTCTCTTATTCAGAGCTCCAGTAAATGCTCCCATTACTCCTTCAACTATGTAGTAGTTATAATCCGAATTTTTAACAAATTTTAAGAAGTCATCAACATTACACCAGCCCCTATCTGCGATTTTTATGCTGCTGTACTCAGTCATAGGTTCTCTCAATATATAGAGTGCAGGCACAATATCCCTTACATCAGGCCCTATTTTAGCTACAAAAGTTTTTCCAGGTAGTTTTGAGACCAAACCTGTGGTAAGAAACGTTTTCCCACTCTCAGAACCTGTGGCAAGAAGTACCATGCCTTTTTTCGCGTTTTTTCCACTCTCAGAACTATTATATTTACTACATTTATCATGTTCATCTGGAGCTCCATCTTTGAACAAACGTTTAGATTTTAGTTTCTCAACAATTTCTTTATTTTTTTTATAGATTTCTTCTCTTTCGTTTTCATCAACCTTTAAACTCTTTAATATATTTTCCTTAATGTTAATATTGTCTAAAAGTCCGTGAACCATGGTTCCATATACATTTTTACAGAATACACCGGATATTATTTCTTTTTCGCCAACCATCTTATAATTTAGTTTTTTTATTTTTGAAGTTGTTAGTATTTTAGTTTTTTCATCCTTTATTTTTATATCTCCGTATGTATGGCAGTGAAATCCATGCCCTAATTCTCCGGCGTTTCCAAAGATGGAGTCATTTTCTAATCTTGATTCAACCCTATCTGTACATATTAATGGAGAAAATTCTACATTTAATAGGCTTAAACCCTCTTTAACTATGGGAATTGGGCTTTTTCTACCTATATCTATTTTTTCAGACAACACCTGAAATCCGCTACATATTCCAATTATATAACCGTCAAATTCAGTTATATATCTTTTTAAATCATCATTTAATGATTTACTTTCAATTAAACTTCCTCCAGGTATTATAAGCATATTTAAGTCTTTAATTTCCTTAATACTGTTTTCATCGATTATCTTTGTAGGTAAGTTTCCAAAATTCTCAAAACAAGGCAATGAGCCTTTTATATCCAATATGCCAATTTCCATTTATATCCCCTTGATATAGTATAGTAATAAAAATGAATATGTTTATTATATAATATATTTTAATCTGATATTTGTTAAGGGGTACTATGGAAGCCATTGAGAGAATAAAATTAGGCGTTCTTACAATATTTATTATAATTATTATGTTTTCTTTAATAATTATGAATGTTGAAGGATTAGATTTATTGAATTCAATATATTTTTCAATAGTCACAATATCTACCGTTGGTTACGGCGATTATACTCCAAAAACTGAAATTGGAAAAATTCTATCTTCTGTTTTTATGGTATTCGGTGTTAGTGCTGGACTTTATACCTTAGGTAGTCTTGCTGAATTTTTCATAGAAGGGCATTTTAAAAAAACGAGATGGATGATGAAGATGAAAAATAGGATTGAAAAATTAAATGATCATTACATAATATGTGGATATGGTAGAGTTGGAAGGGTCGTAGTAAATAAACTTAGAAAAGAGGGCGTGGATTTTGTGGTTATCGATAACAACCCTGAAATTTTAGAAAATGAGTTAGAAAAAGATCAGACGTTTAATTTTATTAAAGGAGATGCAACATTGGATGAAGTTTTAATTGATGCAGGGATAAGTAAGGCAAAATGTCTTATATCTACGTTACCTACCGATTCAGATAATGTTTACATAGTACTGTCTGCCAAAAGATTAAACCCTAAGCTTTACGTTATTGCAAAAGCTGATGAAATTGTAGCGATGGATAAACTACTAATGGCTGGGGCTGATAAGGTAGTTTCGCCATATATTATTGGAGGGCTTAGGCTTGCAGAACTGGCATTGAAACCCGATATTTTGGATTTTGTTTCAACATTCATGTCAATTGCGAAATATGAATATAATGAAGATATGGAAATTAGAAAGATAGCCATTCCTAAAGATTCCAATATAGCTGGTAAAAGTCTCTCTGATACTCAGATAAGACAAAAAAGCGGAGCTACAATAATAGGTATTAAAAAAGGTGATAATTTAGTGATAAATCCTCGTCCAGATGTGGTCTTAAATTCAAATGATGAAATTTATGCTTTTGGAACAGGGGAACAACTGGATAATTTAGAGAAGTTGGTATTGAATGATAAATGATTAAAATTATATATTTTTTTAAAACATATTGTTTCATACCTAAAAACAATACAAACTCCAGATCACGGTCATATTATGCAAATGTGATAACCTGACTAAAAGAGCTCAGGTTGGATGTAAGCCCACAATCTAGGTGAAACCTAGT
>JAALLR010000009.1_pt1 | contig 83272 bp, 78 predicted proteins | sample 7245931 | NCBI WGS metagenome assembly JAALLR01 (sample SAMN13049201, study PRJNA578106) | oil field metagenome | isolation source: filtered produced water from oil reservoir B9 | place: USA:offshore Texas | collected 2016 | reverse complement strand
AATAATATTTTAAAACATAAATTATTCATTAATTCAGATTTCTTTTTAGAACTAAATCAAGAATCTATTCCAACTGGAAAAATAATTAAGGTAAATAAAGCTATGGATTTTAATAATCAAAAATTTATCTATAAAAACATTAATGATAATTATTTATTAAATCAAAAAGGTTATGATCATCCTTATATTTTAAATAATTCGGATAATAATATATTATTAAAATCAAATTTTTCTAATATAAAAATGAAATTGAATACCAACTTGCCTTCAGTTATATTGTATTCTGGTAATTTTATACCTGAAAATTATTTTGGAAAAGAATCAAAAAATAGATGTGGTTTGTGTTTAGAACCACAATATTACCCTGACTTTATAAATCAAGATTTTTCTCATTTTATTTTAAAAAAAGATCTATACTATAACCATTATATTTCATATTCTTTTGATAATATTTTATGAAAACAAAATTGTCGTTCAAGTATTATATATTTTTACTTTGTTATATTAATTATTTTATGTTATAATTAATATTATTAAAATATTTTATTAGGAGGAATTTGATGGAATTTAATAAAGATAGAGTAAAAGTTATAGTAGCTGGACTCACAATGTCTGTAATATTTGGATTATCGTTTCTTTTTACAAAAAATGCATTAGATTATGTTTCTCCAATCGAATTTTTATCATTCAGATTTTTAATAAGTTCTTTTTCAATGTTGATTTTAATAATTTTTGGAGTAATTAAAATCAGAAAAAAACCTTATTATAAACTTTTTCCACTTGTATTATTTCAACCTGGTTTATATTTTATTTTCGAAAATTTTGGAGTAAAATATATTCCCGTATCTGAATCTGGAATAATTATTTCAACAATACCAATTTTTGTAGCTTTATTATCACATTTTGTTTTAAAAGAAAAAACATTGAAAATTCAATATGTATTTATATTTTTATCACTTTTAGGAGTATTTTTAATCATGGGAGTTAATTCTTTAAAAGGAAATCTTTTAGGTGATTTTTTGATGTTTTTAGCTGTTATTTGTGCCTCTTTATTTAATATACAATCAAGAAAATTATCTGTTAATTTTAAACCCTCTGAAATTACTTTTTTTATGATGATTAGTGGGGCTATAATTTATAATTTCATATATATTATTAGTTTTGATTTTGATTATAGTAATATATTAATTCCTGAAGTTATAATTTCAGCTATTTATTTAGGTATATTATCTTCAACAGTAACTTTCTTTTTAATAAATTATATGTTATCCAAAGTTACTGCAGTTGAATCTTCTATTTTTGCAAATTTAACAACAGTTATTACTGTTCTTGCTGGATTTTTTTTCAGGGGAGAACAATTATATTGGTATTATATAGTGGGAATGATTCTTATTATTAGTGGAGTATGGGGAGTAAATTATTACGGTGCTAAACACAAAAGAAAAATAAGAAATGAAGAAATAAAATCAAATATGAACATAAGATAATGGGAGCTTTATCGCTCCCATTTTATTATATCTTTTATATCTTTAAATAATTTCATTAAAGCAAATATTATTGCGTAAAATTCTAATCTACCTAAATACATTCCAAATATTTCTATCCATAATACTCCACTTGGAGCATCAGGAGTAGTTATTCCAACTGATAATCCTACAGCTGATAAAGCTGATGCATATTCAAACAAGGAATCTTGAAGGTTATAACCATGGCTTACTAATACGAATACTCCTATAAAATATACTATAAAATACATTGTAAATATTGATAAAACATTTTTAAGAGATTCTAATCCAATTTCTTTCTTTGATACTCCTTTATACAATTCAAAATGAAACTTTACTCCTTGTGGTTTAAAATATGATTGTATTTCTATTATAATCATTTTAAAAGCAATATAAACCCTATACAATTTCAACCCACCAGAAGTCGAATCCATCATACCACCAAGTATCATTAATATAGTTAAAAAGAAAATACCAAATGGATTCCAATTTAACAAAGAAGTCGAGGCAAAACCTGTACCTGTTAAAGAGGATATCACTTGAAATGCTGAATGCCTTATACTATCCCAACCATTAAAAATTTTTATGGTAGAAAAAAGAGTTACTAAAATAAAACTAAAAACTAAAATATATAACATTAACTTTGGTTCTGGATTTTTTAAAAAAGGTTCTCTTTTTATTCTATCTCTAAATTCTAATTTATCTATTTTTTTATTTCTTAAATCTTTAAAAGTTTTATAACTATTTTTAATTAATAAAATACCAGCATAATGAACTCCAAATCCAGTTCCACCCATTATCATTAATACCATAATGATAATTTCAAGAGGTACACTATTAAATCCACCAATACTTGCATTATTAGTTGAAAATCCACCAGTAGCAAGGGCTGTAAATGTTTGATTTAAAGATTCAAAAAAATTCAAATCAGTAAAAAAGTATATGGCAGCAATACCAATTAAAGCCCAAGATATGTATATTGTTCCAATTAATTTTGTAGAATCTTTTAAATTAGGAACTAAATTATCTGTTCTACCTTCAGCTTGATATAAACCTGCACCCATCGCACCAGCAGTAACAACCATAATCAATGCAAAACCTGCTCCACCAATATATTGAATAATAGATCTCCATAATAATATTATTTTTGGTAATGATTCAACATCAAGAAACATAGATAACCCTGTAGTTGTCCACCCTGAAGTAGATTCAAAAATAGCTTGTGTGAAATTTAATAACCCTGAAAAAATAAATGGTAAAGATGAAATAACAATTGCTGATGTCCATACTAAAAATATTATCATAACAGCATCTTGTATATTAAGAAAATCGTATTTATCTTTTCTTGTAAAAAATTTCATTAAAAGACTAATTCCAAAACTTATTAAAAATGTAGAAAAAAATGGGTAAAACATGTTAAATTCTTTCATTAATAAAGTTAAGATACTTAGTGCAAATATAAGAATAGATAAAGCTAATAATACATCTCCTGTTGCTTTAAAAATACTTTTATATCTTGATTTCAAAAATATTAAATAATTAGGCATATAAACAACTCCTACTTCAGTGCTTCTTTTGTAGCCTGAACTTCTTCTTTTAAAGCAAAAATTATTAATTTATCTTCATCTTTTATTTCCGAATTTCCTTGAGGAACAAAAATAGAACCATCAGATTTTACTTGTACTCCAATAATTGTATTTTTAGGTAATTTTATATCTTTTAATTTTTTATCGCATGATTTATCACCTTTGTTAATAGTTAATTCTAAAATAGATAATTTATCTACATATGGATTAAAAAAATCTGTGATATCTTCGTAATTAAGTGATGCTTCTATTAGTTTTTCCATCCAGGAAATTGGGGTTAATGTACTAACATTTATACTTTTAAACATAAATTCATTTTCAGGAAAATTAACCAAAGCCATTATTCTAACATCTTCATAAAATTGTCTCAGAAGCCAAGTAATTACAAAATTCAAAGCATCATCTTCAGAAATTACAATGACTGCTCCAACTTTTTTTGACATATCTAAGTTTTTTATCCAATTGATATCTGTAGGGTCATTATTAATTAATTCTAATGATTTATGATAAGCTTTTAACCCATCTAATATTTTAATATTTTCTTCATCATTTGATATATAAAATACTTCATTTCCAAGTAAAAGTAATTTTTTAGCAAGAGAAAAAGCTAAATTTTTACCTTCAAAGATATAGAATAACTTTCTAGACATAATCAATCATTCCCTTCGATTCTTTCAAAATCTTCAACAAGATCATTTACAGAATTTTCTATTGGGCAAAATAAAGTTACTCCTGCTTTGTTAAAGATTCCCTTTTTAACAGGATCATTAACTCTTGCAATGAGTTTTATATCATATTTCATCATCTTTATTCCATATGCTAACATAAAATTCAAATTATCATCAGGAGTAACAATATAAACTAAATCAGCTTTATCTAATTTCATTTTTTTCAATGCTTCTATATCAGTTGTATCAATTGTATGAGTAAAACCAGTAAAATTTCTATTACTCAATCTATAAAATGATTCTTCATTTTTATCAATAACAACAACATTATGTGTTTTGGAAAATTTTAAAGCTAACTCTGAACCTAATCTTCCACACCCTATTATAACTATATATTTAATATTTTTTTTATTTCTAAACATATAGATTCTCCTCTATTAATCATCATTTTCCAATACATTTGCAGCATTATAATGTTTTTTAGCAAGTTCTTTTTTATCAGTTCTATTGTATAAATCAGCCAATAAAAAATGTCCTATAGGATTTGAAGGAAATTCCCATAATAAATTCAAAATTTGATTTTTTATTTTATAATACTCTATCTTATTATTTACATCCAAATTAATTATTTCGTTTTTCAAATCTTCAATTCTTTTTTCATAATAATATCCTTTGAATAATGAATTATACATTATTTTATCAAATTCTTCATTTGTAACTGGTTTTTCTATCCAATCATCTGCCCCAAATTTCAAGCAACTTTTTAGTCTTTCAATAGTAATATTATTACTAAGAACATATAAATGTGTATTTCTCAAAAGTAATTTGATTTTTTCTAATTTTTTAGTTATATCAGTTCCTTTTATTTCAATTTCTGATAAAACCAAAGAATATTTTTCTTTTTCAGTTATATCGAAATCTTCAATAAAATTATCTATACTTTCTACATCATTTAAAACTTTTATATGAATTTGTTCTTTTGTATTATTTTCAACCATTCTTTTATATAATCTTATAATTGCTTCATCTTCTTCAATGATAAGAACTCTGTTTTGTTTTATCATAAAAAACCCCCAGAAAATTATAAAACATACTCTCTTAAATTTTCATCTCCGACTACATCATCTAATCTATTTTTTACATATTTAGAGTCTATATTAAGTGAATATTCAGTTGATGATGGTGCTTCGTAAGATACTTCTTCTAAAACTCTTTCAACTACTGTGTACAATCTTCTTGCACCAATATTTTCTATTTTTTCATTTAATTCAAAGGCGATGTGTGCAAGTGAATTAATTCCATCTTCTGAAAATTCAATTGTAACACCATCTGTTTTCAATAACTCTATATATTGCTTTATTATAGCGTTCTGTGGTTTTGTTAAAATTGACTTAAAGTCTTCTTCTGTTAAATCATTTAGTTCCACTCTAACAGGGAATCTACCCTGTAACTCTGGTATTAAATCAGAAGGCTTGGATGTATGAAAAGCTCCGGCTGCAATAAATAAAATATAATCAGTTTTTACAGGGCCGTATTTTGTCATTATATTTGTACCTTCTACTATTGGTAATAAATCTCTCTGAACACCTTCTCTTGATACCCCAGCTCCAGATGATTTTTCATTATTATCTGTTATCTTGTCTATTTCATCTAAAAATATTATTCCCCTATTTTGTGCTCTCTCCATTCCCTCTTGTTGCATCTTATCTTGATCAACTAATTTTTCAGCTTCTATGGGTAGAAGCACTTTTCTTGCATCAGATATTTTCATTTTTCTCTTAATTGTCTTTTTTGGCATCATGTTTGAGAACATTTCACCTAATTGCAATCCCATATCTTCAAATTCTTGTCCCATTCCGCCAAACATAGGTTTTTGGTCTTCTTCTACTTCGATTTCAACTTCTACATCTTCAAGTTCTTTATTTTTCAATTTTTCTCTTAACTCGGCTTTCCTGTTTTTGTTTTGTTCATTTTCTTCTTCATTATTTTTTTCATAATCATTGTCAACATATTGATTATTCTGCCCAAACATTGAAAGCATATTCATCAATGGTTGTTTATTTTGGTTTTTCTTTTTTGAAGGAACAAGAGCATCAAGTATTCTTTCTTCAACCATAACCTCCGCTTGATCTTTAACATCTTCCATCATTTCTTTTTTTACTAAATTAATAGATACATCTACAAGTTCTTTCACCATAGTTTCTACATTTTTACCGACATATCCCACTTCGGTAAATCTTGTAGCTTCAAATTTTACAAATGGAGCACTCGCTATTTCTGCAAGTCTTCTTGCAATCTCTGTTTTACCAACACCCGTTGGACCTATCATCAAAATATTTTTTGGGATAACATCTTTTTTTAATTCGTCTTTTAACTTTAGTCTCCTAATTCTATTTCTTAAAGCAATAGCAACTTTCTTCTTTGCATCATCCTGACCTATAATATACTTATCCAATTCTTTAACAATCATTTTTGGAGTTAAATCATCTAATTTCATTTTTTATCACCTCTATGTAATTTTAACATAACTAGTTATCAATTAACAAAAAGCGTGGTAACAACCACGCCAATTAAACTTTATGAACTTTTAATAAATTGGTTGTGCCTGAAAAACCATACGGAATTCCAGCAGTTACTATTATTTCATCACCTTTTTTACAAAGCCCTAATGATTTTGCGATATTTGATACATTGTCAAGCATAGAATCTGTGTCAATAAATTTAGTCATTATTACTGGAGTAACCCCCCAAACTAAAGCCATTCTATTGAATGTTTCTTCTCTTGGGCTAGCAGCAATAATATTTAAATCACGTCTAAATCTTGATATTGCACGCGCAGTATAGCCACTATAAGTTGTTGCAATAATTGTTGATAAGCCAAGTTCCTTCGCAGTATCTACAGCAGCTCTTGATATTGCATTAGTTGCAGCATCTCCCCCTGAGTTTACAAATTTTTCAAATTTAGAAGAATAGTCGTTTATATATTTTTCTGTTTCTAAAGAAACGTCAACCATGACTTGGACTGCTTGTAATGGATAATTTCCAATTGAAGTCTCGGCTGATAACATCACTGCATCTGTTCCATCTAATATTGCATTTGCAATATCAGTAGCTTCTGCTCTTGTAGGAACAGGATTATCTATCATAGTTTCCAACATTTGAGTTGCTGTAATTACAGGTTTTGATTGAGCATTTGCAATCTCTATAATCCGCTTTTGTAATAATGGAACTTTTTGTACTGGAACTTCTACTCCAAGGTCTCCCCTTGCTACCATTACCCCATCTGATTTATCTATTATTTCTTCTAAATTGTCTATCGCTTGTAATGTCTCTATCTTTGCAATCACTGGTATATCTGGAGCTCCAAATTTTGTTAATAATTCTTTTGTTTGACTTATATCTTCTGCTTTTCTAACAAAAGATTGGGCTATATATTCAACTCCCCATTCTACAGCATGTTCAAGGTACATTAGGTCTTTTTCAGTTAGCGCGGGTAATCTTATATCAACAGATGGAATATTGATACCTCTTCTATCTCTAATCACCCCACCATTAATTATCTTTGTCTTCACATTGACACCATCAGTAGATATTACTTCTAATTTTATTTTACCGTCGTCAAGTAAAATAATATCTCCTTTATTTACATCTTCTGGAAGACCTTTATAAGTTAAACCAACTTTTTTTTCATCTCCATCTATATCTTCTGATGTTAAAACAAATTCATTTCCATCTATTAATTCAACTTCTTTATCTTTAAATGTAGTAGTTCTCATTTTTGGCCCTTCAAGATCTAAAAGTATAGCTAAAGGTTTCCTCAACTCTTTTCTTACTTCTTTTAGCCTCTTAATTCTATTAGCATGAATTTCTGGATCACCATGAGAAGTATTTAATCTTGCAACATTCATACCCGTTTTCATTAAATCTTTCATCATTTCTTTTGATTCAGTAGCTGGTCCAATTGTACAGACAATTCTGGTTTTCTTTTCAGACATAAAATCACTCCTTAAGAAAGTGTATTGGTTAATTTAATGAGGTCAAGATCTAAATCTTTTTTCTCAGTCAACACTTTATCTATGGCAACTCTTTCCATACTCGATCTGTTTAAAGCAATCATAACATTGGACTCGCCTTCCAAAAGAGCTTGAATTGCTTCATATCCCATTCTTGAAGCCAAAATCCTATCAAAGGCCGAAGGTGATCCGCCTCTTTGAATATGCCCAAGAATTGTAATTCGTGTTTCAAAACCAATTCTGTTTTCTAAATGTCTTGCAACTGTGTATGCACTAGCTGCACCTTCAGCTACAACAACAATTGAATTAATCTTACCTCTTTTTCTTTCCTCCCATAATCTTTCACCCAAAGCTTTATAATCAACAGGATTTTCCGGTATTATTGCAGCTTCCGCTCCTGTTGCTAATGCGGACATTAAAGCAATGTAACCTGATCCTCTGCCCATCACTTCAACTATAAAAGCTCTTTCATGTGATGAAGCAGTATCTTTTAATTTTTGAATAGAATCTACTGAAGTATTTAAACAAGTATCAACACCAATACACATATCTGTTCCAGAAATATCATTATCAATAGATCCAGGTATTCCTATAACTTTAATATCATTTTCTTCAGACATAAGTTTTGCACCTGTTAAACTACCTTCTCCGCCAATAACAATTAAAGCTTCTACTCCTAACTCTTTTAGATTGTCTGCTGCTTTTTTTCTGATTTCTGGTAATTTGAATTCTGGTACTCTTGCAGTTCTAAGTATAGTTCCACCTTTCTCCATAATTCCACCAACATCAGAGAAATTGAATTTTTTATATTCTTTATCTAATATACCTGCATATCCTCTAAAAAATGCAAAAACCTCAATACCTTCGGATACTGCAGTTCTTGTGACCGATCTAATTACAGCATTCATCCCCGGAGCATCTCCTCCGCTTGTTATAATACCTATTCTTTTTATTTTTTCCATAATATCCCTCCCAAAAATGGTTAAAAAAATTCTTCCATTTTATTATATCATTTAATAAAATAAATTTTCATTAAAAAAAGGTTGAATATTATATAAGATATTTAATTATAAGACATATTACTTAATATGTTATATTATAATTAATTATGATAACAATATTTAAAAAATAGATTTTTTTCAGTTTTATTTATTTATTGTTAATTTTTTTAATTTATTTTTAATTTTCGTAACTTTTTGAATTACTTATAATTTTATGTTATAATAATAATAGAGAGGAGGGCTATAATGACAGAGGTTTATGATAAAGACAAAATCGTCAATATTCTTAATGGGTACAATATCAAAGTAACCCCTAACAGACTGAAGGTTGCAGAAGTTATTTTAAATTCAAAAAAACACCCCTCTATTGACGAAATACATACTACTTTGACTAGAAACGGTAAGAATATATCTTTTACTTCAGTGTATAATATTATAAAAATGTTCCAATCTGCTGGAATAGTAAAAGAAATAAAATCTAAGGACAGATCCCGGTATGATGCTAATACAAAACCGCATTCGCACTTTATTTGTAAAAAATGTGGTAAAGTAATAGACATAGAAGACGACTTAAAATTGGAGTTTCCTAAATATGTAAATTCAATGAAAGTCGATTCAATTGAAATCAATTATTTTGGTGTTTGCAATGAATGTTTAGAATAACCAAAAGAAGGTGAATTTTAATTCACCTTCTTTTTTATTAGAATCTAACTTTTAATTCCTTGTTTGCTTTTAACTCATCCAATCTTTTTACTGGTGTAGAAAACGGTGCGTCTTTTAACAACCTTGGATTCTGTTTTGCCTCTTCTGTTATCTTTTTGAATATATCTATCACTTCATCTATGGTTCCTTTTGATTCAGTTTCAGTTGGTTCAATCATCATCGCTTCTTTTACAATTAAAGGAAAATATATAGTCGAAGGATGTATTCCGTAGTCCAACATTCTTTTTGCAAAATCTAAAGTTTTTACGTTATATTTTTTTAAAAAAGATCCTTCTATTACAAACTCATGTTTACATAAACCTGGGTAAGCAACAGTCATAAATTCTGAAAGTTTTTTTCTCATATAATTAGCATTTAATACAGCCATTTCACTTGCTTTTTTTAGCCCGTCTCTTCCCATTGAAAGAATATATACATAAGCTCTTAATAGCACTAAGAAATTCCCATAGAAACTCCTCATTTGGCCTATACTATTTTTAATATCATAATTGAAATAAAATTTACCTTCTTCATCGTGCTCAACTACTGGAACAGGTAAATATTCTTTTAAGTAAGCTTTAACACCTACTGGTCCACTTCCTGGCCCCCCCATTCCATGAGGAGTCGAAAATGTTTTATGTAAATTTAGATGAACTACATCAAAGCCATTGTCTCCAGGTCTAATTTTACCCATAATAGCATTTAAATTTGCACCATCATAATACAATAAAGCATGATGATCATGAGCTATTTTAGAAATTTTTAATATGTCTTTTTCAAATAACCCTAATGTATTTGGATTTGTTAGCATAACAGCTGCAACATCCTCATCCATAATGTTTTTAAACTCTTCTAAATCAACTCTACCATACTCATTAGATTTAACTTCTACAACATCAAACCCGGCCATTTTTGCACTTGCAGGATTGGTCCCGTGTGCAGAATCTGGTACAATAACCTTTGTTTTATTTTTATATCCTTGATCCTCTAAATACTTTTTGATAATTAGCATTCCAGTTAACTCACCATGAGCTCCGGCAGCTGGCTGTAGGGTTACATTATCCATACCAGTTATTTCTGCTAAATAATGTTGTAAATTGTACATTACTTCTAAAGAACCTTGCATTGTATTTAAATCTTGATAAGGATGTATAAATTTAAACCTTTCCCAATTTGCTATTTCATCAGCAAAAATCGGATTATATTTCATGGTACAAGAGCCGAGTGGATAAAATCCTTTATCAACTGAGTGATTTAATCTTTCTAAGGAATCATAATGACGAACAATTTCCAACTCGTGAACTTGTGGAAGTTTAGGTTCTTCTTTTCTTATATATTTGTTATCTATTTCTATTTCTGTTTTTTCTATATCTAACCTTGGAATTCTAAAGCCAGTTCTCTCTTCTGATGATTTTTCAAATATTAAGCTCATATTAATCCCTCCACAAAAGCAGTTAGAAATAACACATCTTCTTTAGAAGTTAATTCTGTAGCACAAAATAATGCAACATTTTTAAATTTATCATAATTCTTTTCTAAATCGTATGGCCCAAAATAATTTTGATCTAATAATTTATTATTCAATATTTTTAGATTACCATTATACTTGATGGTAAATTCGTTAAAAAAATCAGCTTCGAAAAAAGGCTCAAATTTCTCTGTTTCCAAAAGTTTTTTAGCTAAATAATGAGCTTTGTAATAGTTTTGGTAAGCAATATCTCTTAAACCTCTTTTTCCTATTACATTTAAATAGATAGTTGCTAATAAAGCGTTGTGGGCATGATTTGAACAAATATTTGAAGTTGACTTATCTCTTCTAATATGCTGTTCCCTTGTTTGTAAAACCATTACATATCCAGGTTTCCCTTGTTCATCAACAGTTTCACCAATTATTCTGCCTGGCATTTGCCTAATATACTTTCTCTTGGAAGTAAAAAATCCAAAACTTGGTCCCCCCATTGCAGGGGCATTTCCTAATGGCTGCCCTTCTCCGACTACTATATCAGCTCCTAAATTACCTGGTGCTTCAAGCATTCCTAAAGCGATTGGGTTTGCTACTACAATCATCATAACTTTTTCAGGCAACATTTCTTTTATTTCATCTAAATGTTCAATTATACCAAAGAAATTTGGATACCCAACCACAATTGAGGATGTTTTAGAATCAATTTTATTTTTCAAATCTTCTAAATCCAATCTACCTGTTTTTTCGTCATATTTTATGTAATCAAACTCAATGTTTTGGGGTTTAATATATGTTTCTGAAACATTTTTATATTCTGGATGTATAGATTCTGATATAAGAGTTTTTTGTTTTTTATTTACTCTTGAAGCCATTAAAATGGCTTCTGCCATCGATGTAGCACCATCATACATAGAAGAATTTGATACTTCCATACCAGTTAATTCACTCATCATTGTTTGAAATTCATACATTATTTGCAGAGTTCCTTGAGATACTTCTGCTTGATAGGGGGTATAAGCAGTTAAAAAACCTCTTTTAGCTCCAATTTGATAAACTAATGATGGAATATAGTGAGCATAAATTCCTGCCCCTCTAAAAGTTCCATATTCTCTTATATGTCTATTATTTGCGGCTAAATCTTTCAAATGTTGGTTAAGCTCAATTTCTGACATTGACTCTGGGATATTTAACTCATCTTTGTATAAATTAGTAACATCAGAATATAATTCGTCTACATTATTAACCCCTATTACATCAAGCATTTCTCTTATTTCTTCTTTAGTATGTGGAAGAAATGGATACATTGGCATAAAATCACCTCACAATATTATTTAGATGGATTAGAACTTCCTTTATAAAAAGGTGTCTTGACAACAATAGACTCTAATTTTTTATTTCTTGCTTCAACAAATAATTTTGTTCCGATTTTTGTGTTTCCTTTTTTCAAATAAGCCAGAGCTAAATTTTTGTTTAATGTTGGAGATTTAACTCCACTTGTAATAAAACCAACTTCCTCATCGTTTTCATTAAATATTTTATAACCATGTCTTACAGGCATTTTATTGTTAATCTCTAAACCTCTTAAATGCCAATTTAAGCCTTTTTCCTTTTGTTCTAACAATTTGTCTTTTCCTACAAAATCTTTATCGAAATCAACAGTCCATTTTAATGAAGCATTCAATGGTGTTTTTGTTTCGTCCATATCATTTCCATATAGCAATAGTTTTGCTTCAAATCTTAAAGTGTCTCTTGCTCCAAGTCCACAAGGTTTACCGTTATTTTTGATAACTAATCCAATTAAATCAATCCATATTTTTTCAGCAATTTTTTCCGGCATATATAATTCAAAGCCATCTTCACCAGTGTAACCTGTTCTTGAAATGATAACTTTTTCACCATCAATCGTTTCGTAATCAAATTTATAAAAACCTATTTTATCTAAATCAATTTTTACATATTTTTGTAGGATTTTTTCTGAATTAGGCCCTTGAATAGCAATTTGTCCCCATTCATCAGAAACATTTTTTACTTCTACATCAAAATTTCTAGATTGACTTTTAATCCATTCAAAATCTTTTTCAACATTAGATGCATTTACAACTAATAAAAATTTTTTTTCATTTATCATATAAGCTAACAAATCATCAATTATACCCCCATCTTTGTTAAGCATAGGAGTATAAATGGCATCCTTTTCTTTCATTTCATGTATTTTATTTGTAAGAATATAATCTACAAACTTCTTTGTTTCTTCACCTTTTATATCTATCTCTCCCATATGAGAAACATCAAAAAGTCCGCAATTTTCTCTTACTGTATTATGTTCTTCAATAATTGAGCTATACCATACTGGCATCTCCCAACCACCAAAATCAATCATTTTAGCCCCTAATTTTTTATGCTGTTTATTTAACGGTGTTTTTTTTAAATCAGCCATTATTAAAACCTCCTTCTTTGTATTGTTCTATGATTTCTAAAGATTTTTGATAGTATTCTTCTGGTACATATATATCGCAGTTTGTAGAATCTCCAAAAAAGGCCACACCTATGTTTCCTGTTTGCTTTAATTGAACTTCAATTCCGTTTTCTTCTAATATTGACTTAATAATATCGTACTCAGGGTATTTTACAAAACTTTTCAGTAATTTCATCATTTAAATCACCTCAATGAATTATAACATGAAACCATGAAATATTTTTCATGGGTTATCATCATTTTTAAGTTATTTAAAGATATTATTCTTGATTAGATAAATAATTTTCTAATATAGTAAAAATTATCTAAAAACATAGGGCTTAAACCCCGTTTTTAACCTCTTACAGTATAATGAGTATGTAATATTTCATGCGCTATTTCTCCATTTGGTTCTCCTAAATATTCTTCATATAATTTTTTTATGTAAGGATTTTCATGGGACTTTCTAATTTTACTATTTTTATCAATATCGTATAATGAAGTCATTCTTTCTATCAAAGTTTCTTCATCTGTTGGAATTGGTTGTCCACCACCACCTATACATCCACCAGGGCATGCCATAAACTCAACAAAATGATATTTCTTTTCTTCTTTTTTAATTTTTTCCATCAAAATCCTGGCATTTCCAAGACCATTTGCAACTGCAATGTTTATATCTTTAGAACCTATTTTAATTGTTGCTTCTTTAATTCCTTTAATTCCTCTAACGTTGTTAAAGTCTAAATTTTCCAATTCAAGGCCAGTAATAATTTCATAAGCTGTTCTCAAAGCTGCCTCCATAACTCCTCCACTAGTCCCGAATACAACCGCAGCACCTGTTGATTCTCCTAAAGGATTATCGTATTTCGACTCAGGCAAGTTACATAAATCTATTCCTGCATGTTTAAACATTTTTGCTAATTCTCTTGTTGTAAGAACAAAATCAACATCTTTGCTCATTTCATTTCTCTGACTTTCATATTTTTTTGCTGTACAAGGCATAACTGAAACAACTTTTAATTTATCTGGTGAAATATCTAATTTTTTTGCATAATAATTTTTTACTATTGCACCAAACATTTGCTGTGGGGATTTACAAGAAGATAAGTTATCTAAATATTCAGGATAATTATGTTCGATGAATTTTATCCATCCAGGACTGCAAGAAGTGAATAATGGAAGTTTTCCATTATTCTTTAATCTATTAATGAATTCAGTTCCTTCTTCCATAATTGTTAGATCTGCAGCAAAATTAGTATCAAAAACCTTATCAAAACCTAACAGTTTCAAACCTTCTACCATTTGACCTGTAACAATTGTTCCTGGTTTTTGTTTGAATTCCTCTGCAATTGCAACTCTAACAGCGGGAGCGGTTTGAACTACCGTTATATATTCATCATTTTCTAACAAATTCCAAACATTTTCCATATGGTAAACTTCATGCAATGCACCTGTTGGACATTCTAAAATACATTGACCACAATTAGTACAATCAACATTTCCCATTCCTTTATCCATAAATGTTGTTATATGTGTTGATGGGCCTTTATTGGAAATGGTCAAAATATTAACATTTTGAACCTCAGCACACTTTCTAACACATCTATTACATACTATACATTTTTGTGGTTCTCTAACTATAGAAAAACTACTGTTGTCTATTGGTTCATAATTATCGATTGGAGGTATTCTTATTTCTGTTATTCCTATTTCTTCAGCTACTTCTCTAATTTCACATGTTCCTGATCTGGAACAATTTAAACAATTCAAATTACAGTTTATACCATGGGAAGCTATAATAAGCTCCATAATAATTTTTCTAACTCTTCTCACTTTTTCTGAATGTGTTTTGATTTCCATCCCTTCTTCTATTCTTGTTACACAAGCAGGCATAAGTGTTTTTTTACCTTTTACTTCTACAGAACAAAGTCTGCAGCTACCATAAGGGGCTAACTTTTCATTGTAACAAAGTGTTGGTATTTTCAAATTAGCCTTTTTAGCGGCATGAAGTATTGTAATTTTTTCTTCAAAACTGTATTCTCTATTGTTAATTTTAATATTAATCATAAAATCACCTTCTTAAGCAATTTTTTGTTCAATATAGACAAGATTAAATTTACAGAAGATCGTCCAAAACCACAACGAGCTGCAAGTCCAATAGCTTCTTTTATTTCATTAATAAGTTTAGTTTCTTCCTCTGTAATTATGTTTTCATTTAATACTTTCTCTAAAATTACGTTAATATTTTTATTTCCCTCTCTACAAGGAAAACATGTTCCACAGGTTTCATTCTTAAAAAAATCTGAAACGTTTTTAATTATTTCGAATAAATTTCTTTGATTGTTAATTACTATCATTCCACCAGATCCTAAAGAACTACCTATTTTTTCAAGATCTTCGTATGTATATTTAGTATTTAACTCATCCTCAGTTAAACATTCAGTAGCAATCCCACCTGGAATTACAATTCCAACTCGATTACCTCTTACACCACCAGCTAATTCTATTATTTCTTTTATTGTCAATGAACCAAACTCTATTTCATAAACATCTGGACCATTAACGTCTCCACTAATTGAAATCAATTTTGTTCCTCTGCTATTTTCTGTTCCCATTTTTAAATAAGGATTATCATCATATTTCATAATTTCTGCTGCTGAACTTAATGATTCAACGTTATTGACTATAGTAGGTTGTTCATACAGGCCTTTTTCAATGGGTAAAGGTGGCTTTATTCTAGACCTTCCCCTTTCACCTTCTATAGAATTTATCAAAGAAGTCTCATCACCACAAACATAGGCACCAGCACCTTTTATCAATTTAACATCAAAGTCAAAATTTGAATCAAAAATATTTTTACCCAAAAAATGGTTTTTGTACATATATTTAATCGTCTTTTCTATATTTTCAATAGCTTTTTCATACTCTCCTCTTATATAAATATAACCATATCTGGCTTTTACGGCATACGCACAAATCACAATACCCTCAATTACTTTGTAAGGTAAATTTTCCATAAGAAATCTATCTTTAAATGTTCCTGGTTCTCCTTCATCTCCGTTACATATAACTATTTTGGAAGTAGATTTAATTTTGTTTGCATACTCCCACTTCACTCCCGTAGGAAATCCAGCTCCACCTCTTCCCTTCAAATTTGATTCTTTTATTTTTTCAACAATTTTTAATGGTTCAATATTGAGGGAATTTTTCAAACCATTAAACTTATAATCGTCTATTTTAATTCCCAAATCATTTTTTAAAAAGTATTTTTCCATAATTACACCTCACTTTAAATTATTTATAATTTCCAGTGCTTTTTGAGAATTCAAATAATTATAAATTTTACCGTTAATTGTCATCACGGGTCCTTCACCGCAATGTCCCAAACATTCTACTACTTCAAGAGTAAATTTTTTATCTTTTGTCGTTTCTCCATTCTTAACACTCAACTTTTTATGCAATATCTCTATTAATTCTTTTGACTGATTTATCCTACAACTAACGCTATCACAAATACGGATAATGTACTTTCCTGTAGGTTGTAAATAAAACATAGAATAAAAACTTATAACTCCATACAAATGAGCTTTTGGAATATCTCTATTTTTAGAAATTCTTACTATATCTTCTTCTGAAATATAACCATAAGTATCTTGTATTTCATGTAGTTCTTCTATTAACTCTTTTTCAAAAAACTTTTGCATTTTTGTCCCCCCTTTTTTATAAATAAATATTTTTTTCACATTATCATATATTAATATTTTATTCTTTTATTATTAACTATTGTTATATTTATTTTAACATTTGTATTTTTATGTTCACATTTTCACTTTATGAGTGTTATAATTTTAATACGCTTAAAAACTTAGGAGATAATTATGTTATATAAAAATTTTATTTGGGATTTTGATGGAACAATCATTGATACTTATCCTGCAACCATAAACAGTATATTAAAAACAATGAAAGAATATAATGTCAATCTAAATTACGAGGAAGTTTACAAAAAAGCGAAAGTAACATTAAGATATGTATTTGATTACATAAAAAATGAATATAATTTTAACAACGAAATTGTAGATAAAATATTATATGATTTTTCTAAAATTTCACCTAAAGATAGAATTAAATATGATAAAATTGAAGAAGTGCTAATATATATCAAAAAAAATGATGGTAAAAATTTTTTAGTTACTAATAGAGATAGTAAAAGTACTCTTGATATTTTAGATTTTTATAATTTAAAATATTTATTTGAAGAAATTGTTACTTCTGATGATGGATTTAAATTAAAACCAAATCCAGAAAGTTTTAATTTCTTAATTAACAAATATAGTTTATCACTAAACAAAACCATAGGTATTGGAGACAGGAAATTAGATATTGAAGCAGCTAAAAATTCTAATATAGCGAGTGTCTTTATGAATTTTGATATTATAAAATCAAATTACAATGCTGATTTTGTTTTTAATAACTATAATGATTTTTATAAAAATATATTAATGAGGTGATCGAATGGACATAAATGGAAAGATTTCAGAAGAGTTAAACGTTAATAAGAAACAAGTAAATAGCACTATTAAACTTCTTGAAGAAGGGAACACAGTTCCTTTCATAAGTAGATACAGAAAAGAAGCTACAGGGAACTTAAATGAAGAACAAATAAGAAATATAGAAGAAAAATTCAATTATTATACGAAATTAGAAGATTACAAACAAACGGTTATTAAAAATATCAATGAACAAGGAAAATTATCAGATTCTTTAAGAGAAAAAATATTAAAATCTGAAAAACTTTCTGATGTAGAAGATTTATACCTTCCTTATAAAAAAAGAAAAAAAACTAAAGCTGATATTGCTGTAGAGAATGGACTAGAACCAGCTTCCATTAAAGTTATGCTTGGAGAAGATATAGATGACGAGTATTTAAAAAATTTTATAAATGACAATTTCAAAAGTAAAGATGATATAAAAGAAGGTATTGGAAATATAATTGGTCAAAGCTTTGCTCATGACAAAGAAAATAGAGATTATTTTAGAAATCTATTTTTCAAATTTGGTAGAATTTCTACAAATAAAAAAAAGAAATTTAAAGAAGAATTTACAAAATACGATGTTTATGACAATTTTTCCCAGCTTGTAAAAGCAATTCCAGATTATAGAGTTTTAGCTATTAATAGAGGTGAAAAAGAAAATATTCTCTCTGTTAAAGTTGTGTTAGAAGAAGAAAAATATAAAAGCAAAATAAAAGAATTTCTAAAAGGCAAAAAGTTAAATGATGAAATAATTAGCATGGGGTTAAACTATGGACTAAAAAATATGTTACTTCCTTCGTTGGAAAGAGAAATCCGACAGACATTAACTGTAAGAGCAGAAGAAAATTCAATTTCTCTATTTTCTGAAAATTTAAAACAACTATTATTAACTCCGCCATTAAAAAACAAAAGAATTTTAGCAATGGATCCGGGTTTTAGAACAGGTTGTAAAGTAGTTGCTTTAGATGAATACGGTAATCTACTTGAAAACACTACCATTTTTCCTGTTGAACCAAAAAATGAAGTAGAAAAATCAATGAAGATTATAGATAAAATAATTGATCACCATAAACTCAATTTGATAGTAATAGGTAACGCCACTGCTTCAAGAGAAACACAACAGTTCATAGTTCAATATATAAAACAATACGATAAGAATTTAAAATATATTTTTGCAAACGAATCTGGAGCCTCAGTTTATTCTGCTTCTAAGCTTGCAAAAAAAGAGTTCCCAGATAAAGATGTTACAGTTAGAGGTGCTGTTAGCTTAGGGAGAAGAGTACAAGATCCTTTGGCTGAATTGGTTAAAATAGATCCAAAATCAATTGGCGTTGGCCAATATCAACATGATGTTGATCAAAAAAGTTTAAAAGAAAAGCTAAGAAACACTGTTGAATCAGTTGTTAACAACGTAGGAGTTAACGCTAATACTGCCTCTTATGCATTATTAGAACATGTATCAGGACTTAATAGTAATATTGCCAAAAAATTAGTTGAATATAGAGAAAAAAACGGTCCATTCAAAGAAAGAAAGGATATTTTGAATGTAAAAGGTATAGGGGCAAAATCATTTGAACAGGCCGCGGGTTTTTTAAAGATATATGGCGGAATTAATCCTTTAGAAATAACCAGCATCCATCCTGAATCTTATGAAATAGCTGAAAAATTATTAAATCATATTGGATTTAAAAAAGATGACATTTTGAATAAAAATGATGAAATAAGAAGTAATTTAATTTCTTTTTTAAATGATGAAAATCGAATTAATGAAATGAGTGAATCTTTAAATACTGGAATATACACATTGAAAGACATTATAAATGACTTACTTAAACCTGGAAGGGACCCAAGAGATGAATTACCACAGCCAATACTCTTTGACGATATTTTAAATTTTGAAGATCTTAAAGAAGGTATGAAACTTGAAGGTAAAGTAAACAATATAACTGACTTTGGTGCATTTATTGATTTAGGCATAAAAGAAAATGGATTAATACATAAATCAAATATAGCAGAAAAATTTGTTAAACATCCATCTGAATATTTAAGTATAAATCAAATAGTAACTGTTGAAATTATAGAAATTGATCCCCAAAGGAAAAGAATTAGTCTTAAACTTATTAAATAAAAAAGGACAGCTTTAACGCTGCCCTTTTACTATTTTCATTATTTTACTTTTTCTTTCAAATCTTTACCTGCTACAAATTTAGGAACCTTTCTTGCAGGAATTTTAATTGACTTACCAGTTTGAGGATTAACTCCTTTTCTGGCTTTTCTGTCTTGCACTTTAAATGTGCCAAAGCCAACTAATTTAACTTCTTCCCCTTTTGAAAGTTGTTCTGATACTACCTCAACAAAGCTATCAACAAAAGATTCTGCCATTTTTTTTGTAGTTGAAGCTTTTTCAGATAAAGTATCTACTAGTTCTTTTTTGTTCACTGAAAATTCCCCCTTTCGATAGATTGAAAAACCTATTTAATTCCTTCTGAAATTTTATAAAATTTTGATATAATTCTAACTCTTTTATCCTTAATAAGAGTATTAAGAAGCTCTTGATTGTTTTTCATATAATGTTTGTTATTTAACAAGTCAATATGCCCAAATGATTCTTTATTTTCATTTTCATCCGAAAGATAAAGTCTTGCTTTTGAATGTTTATACCAAGGATTAATTTGTATCATATAGTCATATTGAAGTTGATTAATCAATTCTGTTATTTTAGCTCTTCTATTAAAAACTTCTTTGTTTGCTTTAATAATTAGGTCTTTTAGTAATTCAGGTTTTTCAAAAGAATCAAAAAGATATATTTCTTTGTTTTCTTCATCTGTAATAAAATGTTTTTGGTCTTTTATTATAAAATCTGAAAATTCATTTCTATTTAAATTAAACTTTAAAGAAGTAATCGCATCGCTTACTTTTGTAATATTATAAATAAATAAGTCAAGATTCTCAATGAACTCGAATGAATTTTTTATATAAAAATCTTTTTTATGGTCACCAAAATTTTTTGCTTTTGCAGATATAAATATTTCACTCATAATTATCACTTAATATTTTGAATCTATAAAAACCTAAAAAATTTTTATTCTCTTTGTTTGCTATCCATGAAGGATCTGCGTATTTCAAATCTTCAAAATTTGTCAATCTTAGTTCTCCTGGATTATTTTCAGATATTGGTCCAGTATGGTAGATAACATACCTTTCCCTATTTTGTTCAATATATACCATGAGATGATAAGGATATTCTATGTCATAAGGATGAAAAAAAGCTAATATATCACCAGTTTTGATATTAACAATATTACTACCTAAGTAATCCATGTTAAATTCTACAAGGTATCTTGCTGAAGCAAAATTTGAATAATTTTTTTTGACAAAAATATCTTCTCCTAAATAAAAAATGTCTGTACCTATAAAGGGTATTTCAGGATAATTGTATTTTTTAATATCTTTAAAAATATTCCCTTTATAACCAGTCTCTTTTATCCAAGTTTGATCATGTTTTTTGAGAGATTCTTTGTATGCATATCTTATCAAACCAGCACAATCAGAATAGCTATCAGGAATTTTCATATCATTATTCACAACATTAATTATTATATTAGAGAACCATAGATAAAAAGATTTTGAATCTTCTATATTTAACTCTAAAATGTCTAAATAATTATTATTATTATGATCATTAAGTTCTATTTTATATATGTCATTATAATCGTAAAATATTATATATACAAAAATAATAATACTTAACATTAACAAAATTATTGTTAAACTTTTTAATGTGTTTCTTTTATTCATAAAATCGCCCTTTAAATAAATCATATATATTATACATGTTTTTTTTTATATTTCAAAATGCTATAAACAGCTTGTTATAAAAGATATTTTTTAATATAAACGATTTATTGCTTATTTATTAACTATATCTATAATTAATGAAATAATAGATTAATATTTTTTATTATATTTCAGAAAATATTTATATAACCTTTTTATATGTGTTGCCACAATTTTTACATAAATAAACTTTTATCTTGTATTTTTTCTTAGCTTTCATCCTTCTTTTAGTTACAAAGATCATTTTGTTATTACAGTTAGGACATTTTTCTCCAAGAACTTTTTTGTTTATCACAAAAATCACCTACCATTCTATCAATTAACTTTTTGTTCAAATTTTTATGTTATTATTTAATTTGAAAATATTTTAGGAGGTTATCATGAGTGAGATAATATTAGGAATTATACAAGGTTTTACAGAATTTCTACCTGTTTCTTCCTCTGGACATTTAACGATTTTTTCAGAATTTATTAGTTTTGAACAAGATCCTTCATTTTTTGCTTTACTACATTTGGCTACATTTTTTGCCGTATTTATTTTTGTTTTTAAAGAAATAAAAGACATTTTAATTGGTATTTTCAAGCTAGATTCCGAAATATTATCTTTAGTTTTTAAACTTATCGTTTCAACAGTTCCGACAGTTCTTGCTGGTTTTCTTTTAGAAGACTTTTTTAAAAATATGTTTAATTCCGTGGATATGGTAGCTACATTCTTAATTATAACATCTATAATGATGTTTTTATCAGACTTTTTTAATAATAATCAAAAGGATATGAAAAATATTAGTTATAAAACTGCATTAATCATTGGTTTATTTCAAGCTTTTGCAATTCTACCTGGAATTTCACGAAGTGGAGCTACTTTATTTGCAGCTTTAATGTTAGGCATGACAAAAAAGTCCGCGGTTAAGTATTCATTTTTAATGAGTCTTCCAGTAACATTTGGAGCCGGGATTTTAGAAATTGGAAAGGTGGATATGTCTTTAAATGTAATATTCGGTGCTATAGTGGCATTTTTATCTGGTTTAATAGGGTTAGTTTTGGTTAAAAAAAGTGTTATTAATGGAAAACTCAAAATATTTTCATTATATACTCTTGTATTAGCAATATTTACATACATTTATTTTTAATAAGGGGGAAAATATGAATACTATAAAAAATTTTATACTTGGAATATTGATGGGAATAGCCAATTTAGTTCCAGGAGTGAGTGCTGGAACAATAGCAATAATAAGTGGTAAGTATGATGACATTTTAACTTCTGCTTCTGAATTTTTATCCCTTAAATTTTCAAAGAAAATTTTATTGTTATTAGTGCCTTTATTTTTAGGTCTTATAATAGCAATATTTTCTTTCTCTAGTCTTATTATTTTATTACTTGACAATTACGAATTGTATTTGATGAACATCTTTGTTGGACTTATATTAGGCGGGTTATTTTTAATCTTCAAGGAAATTGATATTAAAAACACAGCTAATTTAATCTCTTTTATATTATCTCTTGTTATATTCAGTTTAATATTCTTTTTCATGAATGGAAGTGCAGAAAATAATGTAAATTTTATAAATCTATTTTTTGGAGGTATAATTGGAGCTTCAGCTATGGTTTTACCGGGGATAAGTGGATCATCTATGCTTTTAATAATGGGAGTTTATGAGCCTATATTACAAGGTGTTTCAGATCTTGATTTTTCAATTTTATTACCCGTTGCAGCGGGAATAGTTTTTGGAATTATCTTCATAGTTAAACTACTTAGTTATTTGCTTAAAAATTATTATCAAATTATTATGTCCATATTACTGGCTTTAACTCTAAGCGGTGGATTAAAAATTTTACCTTTAACAGACAATTATTTTAGCTATCTTTTTATAATACTTGGTATAATATTTGGAATTCTCTTAGAAAATTTCTTTAAAATTAACAAGAGAGCTTAATAAAGCTCTCTTGTTTTTATATAATTAATTATCTCATAATAATCCATTTTTCTATACTCACTATATCCCTCTTCATTTTTGAAATCATTTAAAAGGTATAAAATAACCCCTTCTTGCTCATAGCTGGTTAAATCAGTTTTCTCCGTTAAGTAATAATGTAATATTTCATGGTTAACTGTTTTTCTAACGTCTAATAGATTATCAAAATATTTGAAAGGCGTTATAATTATATACTTTTTTCCGTCGATTACTAATAATGCCCCATTATAATAACTGTATGGCAAATTGGTTAATTGCGTGAATTCATTTAAAGTTTTTGTTTCAATTACTTGCATACTTATCTTTTTATATCCCAAGTCGTCAAGGATTTTCAATATTTTGCTTTCTTTATTTATAAATCTATCGGAAGAATAAACATCATAAGAAAAACCAAAAATAATTATAATAAAATAGATTGAAATGAAAAATTTTTTCATCATTCTACCTTTAAAATTGTTTTTGTATTTATTCCATAAGAATTTGGTAGGTACATGTTGTATCCAAAGTCTGGTTTTATATAATATTCTCCTGTTGAAAGTATTTTAAAATAGTAATCATAATCACCTGAGTTATAGTAATCATTGAAAAATGTGATTTTATTTTTTCTAAAATTATACGATGTGTATGAATAACTCCAATCAGAGTACCAATAATTGTAGTATTTACCAGAATCAGTTATCCTTCTTTCTTGATAATTTTCTAATAACTGAGAATTAGATGGTATATAGCTTTCAATTGTTAAGTAGTTTTTTATGTTAGAATCGATTTTTATTTCTGATTTTAAAATATCTCCAGATTTTACTTTTATCTTTTCTTTATTGTAATTAATTTTGTAAATTCCTTCTATATCTGTCCAGCTATTGTTCCCAGAAAATTTTAAACCACCATAAAAAGTTATTTCACCATTTTTATCCTCTTTTATCTTTTTCGATACCATAGGAACTCTTTCATATAAAGTAAGGTCTTCTTCATTAAATATAAAGGTCTTATCTCCAAAAATGTACAATTCTTCGTTTAAAGTATCCAAACTAAAAATATCATCACTTAACTCAATATCATATTGGTTAAATTTTAAATATTTTTCCCCATCTTTTTTGAACAAATAAGTAAAATTACCTTTATGATAAGTCATAGACAAGACATTAAGATCATTTTTGTATAACAAGCCACTCTCATATTTAAAAAGGTTATTTTTTGTATCAATCACATAAATTTCATCCTTATGAATCATAACTTCTTTTGCATTTTCTATTTTTTCCCCGAAAACGTATAGCGTTAAATCTTTATAGGTATAGTATATATTATCACTGTATTTAAAATCCTCATCTTTTAGATAAATGTACTCATGGTCTGTTTTTTTCAAAATGGTGTCTTTAGATATATATTTAATATTTTCGACGTTAAAATCTTTAGAAATATCAATAAAATAGTCTACTATGTAAACATCATGACCCTTATATAACTTAGTACTAAACTTTTTATAAAAATTTTTGTTGATAACCATATTTGATAAGTTTTCCTCAATCTTTTCATTTGAAAATATCTCAATTAAACCTTTATTTCTAATAACAGAACTTTTTGTGACTTCATGGAAATCAGACTCATTGTCTGATAAACTGAGATAGTTCTTTGCTTCTAAAATGGCTCTTAAAGCTATAGCAGTATCTTTTGTAGAATACCAATAATATCCTGATCTAAGATTAACAATAGTGTTCATTAACTTTATAATTGATTCATCCTTATACCCATTTTTAATCATACTTAAAAGTAAATAAGAGTTTAATTCTAAATCTGTATTATAATAATTGTTAAATTCAAAAGCTATCATATCTTTATTCTCTTCTATTTTTTCCAAAAGTAATTCAAAAGCATCTTTATCATAAAGTGACATGAATAACAAATCTATTTTTTCTACCTTATTAAGAGGTAAGTTAATAGCTGAATCATATAAATTCAAAACATAATTTTGATAACCGGATATTGTATTCGAACTCAAATAATTCAAACCATTATTAACAACTTGTTGACTAACTTGATAACCATATTGTTGGATAATATGAAAAGCTTCTAAAACATACGTTGTCATTAAAAGATTTGATTTTTCTGAGTTCATCCACCATCCCCAGCCTCCATCAGATCTTTGATATTTGTATAAAATTTGAAGTGATGAAGTAACTTTTTTATCTATGTCATCTATCTCATAGCCATTTTTATCTGCTACTAAAAGAGGTATTAATGTTGAAACTGTTTGTTCAGTACATCTATATTCATATTCATCTAAAAATTTTATATTGTCTTTAATTATGTTTTCAACTGAAAATTTTCTCCAACTATCACCTTTTTTTACTTTTACTTCTTGCATATCAGAATCAATAATCTTTACAAAATTTTGATTTATATCATTGGCATATACATCAATAGGTAGTTTTACTATATCATCCTCAAAATCAAATATTAGATTATCCTTACCAACTGCTATAGCCTTGAGATCAAACGACACTATTTTTGTTTCATTTGGATCTAATTGAATTTCTCCTTCAGACTTATTTATAGAAACAGATTTTTCTTGATTGTATATTTTGTAAGAAATATTCTTGGTTTTGGTAGAATTGTTTGTAACCGATAATTTCAAAGTCATTGTATCGTTTAAAGAAATGTTTTCTGGAATATACGGAGTAACATAAAACTCCTTTTTAGAAGTATAATTAATCTTTTTGTCCTCTATTTTTTCGGAATTTATACCTAATACATTTACTCTCCACCTTGTTAAACTATCTGGATTTTTGAATTTAATTTCTTTTTCTCCATCAACTTCTATAAAAGGTATCCACAAAGCATTCTCTGGGAAGTATTCTCTAACATTTTCATTCGCTCTTGATCCCTTGTAAGAAGCAAAAACATGAGAATCCTCCGTAGACAATTCAGATAGCCTTCTAACGTAAAAGTATTCTTCTCTTCCTGATAACAAGATATTCGAAGAATATAGCTCTGGATAAAGAGAATCTTTCATATCGTAATTATCTTCATACACATCGTATAAAGCGTCGTCTACAACAGAAATATTGTAAATACTTTTTTCAGGAGATTTTATTTTTATAGTTACTTCTTCTCCTGGTTTATATACATCTTTTTCAATTGATAAATCAAAATTATAATTTATGTTCTCTTTTGTCATAATGGCTTTAGAACTTTTATAAACATTGCCTTGATAAATTCCAATAACCTCTACAAATACATTTCTTTCTAAAATCTTTTCAGGTAGCTCAAATTCATATTTATTTTTATCTTTTTTTAATTCTTTTTTTTCATATACATTTAAACCAGATAAGTAAATATATCCCGTCATATCTTTCGGCTTATTAATATTCACTTCATAAGTTTTAGAATTTATTTTATTTGTTTCTATAGATAGCTCTACTTGATCTTCATTAGGAGATATATTTAGATAAAAGCTTTTAATAGTGTCTTTATAAGAAAATTCTATTGTATAAAATCCATTGGATAGATTCTCAATAGAAAAATCACCCAGTCCGTTTTGTACCTCTATAGATTCTTTTTGAATTATTTTTTCATTATACTGTTCGTTTTCATATACGTCTTTTTTAATAGTGAGGTCTACAAAACCAGAAATTGTATTCCCCTCTCTATCTTTCAAAGAAAGTCTATAACCATTGTTGAGTTTTAAATAAAAATCTTCTTTGCCTAAAATTTCAATATTGTATTTACCTTTGAGAACTTCAACATAATCTCTCTTTTCCATTTGCTTTTGTGATTGGTCAATCGAAATTATTTCAAGAGTGTAATATCCATCTTCTTTAATATCAACACCTATTGGGATATTTAATACTCCATTTTCATTAGTGAATGATTTTCCATCATAAACAAGTCTATCTCTATTCATTGGATAACGTCCATAATAAACATAATATTTAATTTCTGCATTAGAAACAGGATTTCCATCATAATAATTCAGCTCAATTTCATAATCAATTGTATCCTTGTTGTAGTAAACATCATCTCTATTTATCTCAATTTCATAAGTTGGTTTCTCATAATTTTCCACAATAAAACCTGTATTTTTAACTTCTTCATTTGTTTTTATTGTGACAGAATAATATCCAAAAGGTGCACTTTCTGAAATATAATAACTATCTGTATAAATTCCTAAATTATTTGTGGTTATTTCTTTTTCTACAAGTTTGTTCCCCGCTGGATCAGAGATGAAATAGCTCATTTTTTCATTTGGTTTTAACACATAATAATTTTCATTTCTGACGAAAGAATATATATTGAATTTAACTTCTTGATCGTTTTTGTAAATAGGTTTATCTTTTAAAAATTCAATGGGATTATTAGGATAATTATTTTTATAATAATAGAAATTTTTAAAAGCTATCCCTTTCTTACTTTTGACATAAATTTCACTTATATTTTCTATTTCATAATTTAAAACCTTTTTATCGTTTAAAATAGTAGTTTTTCCATTTTCAGTTTTAATGTATATATCTGAATTAACTTGATTTCCATTTTTGTCTCTCATATCAAGAAACAAATTCTTGCCGTCATAAAAAGCTATAAAATTAAGATCAGAAACCAAAAATGAATCAGAAGATATTATCTCGTTATTTTTAATGAATTCAACAAAGTACAATCCTATTTCATTTACAGTAAATTTCTCGTCTATGTTCCCTTCACTATTTGCATTTAATATCTTGGTTTTGTATACTTTTCTTTCTTGATTTTCAACTTCTCTATTCATAATAACGTTTATATCATTTTCTATATTATAGACTTTCATAAAGACCTGTTTTTCGTTGTATCCTTTAATAAAAATTGGATCACCAGAATTCAAGACGTTTTCACCTTGTAAATAAACGTAAGAAAATCCTAAACTAATAATTATAAGAAAAATATTAACTAACAAGATTTTTTTCATATTTCCCATCTCCCTTATATAATAAATATCTTTTCTCTTTCTATAAATCTATTCAAATAATTTATCAAAGAATTTATTGCAGTTTCTTTTTCTTTTAATGGATATGTAGCTATGGAATCTATGACCTCAAAATTATTAAAAATTATTGGCGAATTAGAATGCTTTTTTAAATTTTTTAAATATACATTTGGAATTCTAAAAAAACCTATGCTTAAGTCTCTTATAAATTCATGATTTAAAAAATTAAAGATTTTATCGATTAGTAGTTTATACTCTTTTAAAAAATCACCTTCAATTATTATAGGATCAATAGATAATCTAACTTTAATTCCCATATCTTGAACCTTCTTTATTGAAACCAGCCTTTCATCTAAATTAGCTGTTTTCTTTTCATATTTTTCTATAAACTTTTGTGGGTTTAATGTCCAGGCAGGTATAACATTATCAATATTTTTATTTGAAAGAACATTATGAAAGATATTTGATTTTGTTCTAATTTCCATCTTAATATTACTTAATTCATTTATTTTGTTAATCCATTCACCTATAAAAGGATATATATTTTCAAAAATTGGTATATCTGTATCATATCCATAACTCAAATAAATATTCTTGTAAGATTTTGATATTTTTTCTATTTCATAGAAAAATTCTTCTATATTTACAAAAACCACTATATTACTTGATGGATACATACCTCCTAAATAACAGTATTTACAGTCAAAAAGACAGTTAATTATATTGTTAGCATAAAAAAAAGCAGAATTGTTGAAATCGTGACACATTTTACTTCCTTGATAGATAAAATTATCTTTTTTTTCAGCAATTATGATTTTTTGAGATTGTTTTTGAATTGAAAAATTTTGATCGAACCCAGAAAACACTTCCTTGTAATCATCAATATAAATTACTTTAGAATCTTTAAACTTAGATAAAATATTTTTTGTAATGTAATTATTAGCGACTTGTTTTTCCACATAAATATGCGAAAAACTACGATTTAATAATTTGCTCAAAATAACAATTCCTTTCTCTCTTATTATTAAATTCTTTTTTAATTATTTCATCCAATAAGTTGTTTATTTCTTTTCCATCTAATAAAAATTGGTATAATTTTTTAATAATTAGATCTTTTTGAACTTTGGTGAAATTACTTTTAATCATAGAGCTTTTTATGTATTTGAGTTCTTTTATTTTATAAATTTTCTCCTGCTCATCGCTTATATTATATAACTTTTCAAATGTTTTATCTAATCCATCATTTAAATCTATATTTTTTAAATCAAAATTGTTTTTACCATTATCACTGATTTTTTTTATCATAAAAATGTTTTGTCTATCAAAAAACTTTCTTGATATTTGATAAAAGGCATAGCCTTCCATATCGTACAACATATTCTTTTCCATTTCATTATTTTCAACAGGTTTTGGCATTGTTACTAAACTTCTTTCTTGTAATCCCAAATCGTAAGTCAAGTCAAAGTACAGATTTTTATTTAAGCAAAAGTCCTTTACTGTATTAATCCTAAAAATATTGTTTACATATTTTATTTCTTTTGTAGCAGCAAATCCATAATTTAATATTAGGTCATTTTTTTGAGGCTCAAATAATCTACAGATATAAGAAATGGAGGAGCTTACATTGTAAGCTCCTATGCCTGATATTATTAATTTAATTTTTGTATTCTCATAAATATCAAAAAAATAGTCTTTTATCTTTACTAAATTTTCTTTTATAAATCTTTTTTCTTGTTTGGAAGATACTACAACATAAATCATGGTAACTCCTCAAAATAATTGTTTTGATTGGCTTTTTGGTTTTTCATCATAAGTTTTTATGTTGCCTTCATAAAAAATATTCAAATGTGTATCGTCATTAAAAATATTGTTTAAGGCAACTTTTATATCATTTTTATACTTGTTAATCAATTCATATTCCAAAGATTGATCCTTTTTAATTTTTATAATAAATTCATTACCTTCCAATTTATACTCGGAATATTTGAGAGCATAAACTATAGCTAAGTTAATTTTTTTCTGATTTTTAGTGAAATAATCAAAAATTTGAGTTACATTTTTATCGATTTTCTTTTCTTCGGCAGGATCTGACTCAAATGTATCCAAATTGCTTTCTGATTGTTTTTCCATCTTTTTTTCATCTATATTAGACAGATTAAAAGAAAATGTCGCCACCATAGTCTCAAAAACAAGCTTAGTGTTTTCACTGTATTTGAGTTCTTTATGTATTTTTTGAAGATTTTCAAGTATATAGAAATATTTGTCATTTTTATCATTTCCTATAATTGTTATTATTTTTTCCATACTTTCTTCAACTAACAACTCAGGATCTTTACCAAGGTTAAATATTTCATTTGAAATTTCAAGTATTTCATCTATGTCAGAATTGTATATTGCGTTTATAAAATTCATTATATACTGTTCATCATAAATACCAAGTATATTGACTATATCTTGTTTAGTTATTTCTTTATCAGAAAATTTCATTACTTGTTCTAAAAGAGATATAGCATCTCTCATTCCACCTTTTGCTTTTCTTGAAATAAGATTTATTGCTTGATCTTCAATATTTATTTTTTCATTTTCAGAAATTAATTTCAAATTATCAGAAATATCAACTTCTGATAAATTTCTAAAATTTAATAATTGTGACCTGGATATTATTGTGTCAGGAATCTTTTCCAAGTTGGTAGTAGCTAAAACGAATATAACATGCTCAGGTGGTTCTTCTAATGTCTTTAACAATGCATTGAAAGCTTCTTTTGTTAGCATATGAATTTCATCAATGATATAGACTTTATATTTACCTTTCACAGGTCTGTAATTAGCAGAATCTCTTATCTGCCTTATTTCATCTATACCTCTATTTGATGCAGCATCTAATTCTAGAACATCCATAAAATTATTTTCGTTTATTGCCTTACAATTAGAACATTCATTGCAAGGATTTGATCCATTGGGATTTTCACAATTTACAATTTTTGACAATATTCTTGCAGTTGTAGTTTTTCCAGTACCTCTTGGCCCAGAAAAAATATAGGCATGAGATATGTTTTCATTTTTAACTGCATTTTTAAAATATCTTTTTATGTGTTCCTGTCCAAATATTTCATCAAAAATCATAGGTCTATAAACTCTATATAAACTTTGTTTCATATCAATCCCTCACTTTATAAGGTTTTTCTTCTTGCCTTAGAAAATCTAATTTAATAGATTTTTTTTCAATAATATTTTTAATCGGTTCAATTTTTTCCTCGTCAATTGATATTTCAAGATAGACATTTTCAGTAAATTTCGTCTCTATTATTTCCCATCCAATTTCTCTTTTCAATAATCTTTCTATTTCTGCGTGTTGTGAGTAATCAGTAACAATTCCATAAATAAAGGCGTTTCGATATTCAACTATTTTTGAGTTTTTAACAGTTTCAAAAGTCGTCTTAGAATAGGCATCAATTAGACCTCTTACTCCTAATTTAACACCACCAAAAAAACGGGTTACAACGCAAACAATGTTGTTCAAATTCATTTTTTGAATTTCACCAAAAATTGGTTTCCCTGCGGAACCAGATGGTTCACCATTATCAGTGTAGTTGAAATACTCTCGATTTTCATCAGTTACAAAATAGGCCCAACAATTGTGATTGGCATTTTTATACAATTCGCTTATCGATTTTATAAATTCTTTAGCCTGTTGCTCAGAGTTAACTTTAGAACAGTTACCAATAAATTCTGATCTTTTAATGTTTATTTTTGTTTCTTTATTTTTTAATATGGATTTGTATGGCATTATTTGATCTTCTTTATTTCAAACTTAGTATTAAAGTTTTTTATATTAAGATAAGAAGCTGCCGAGCCTTTGTTAATTGAAATTTCTAAATAATTAGAACTATCAAAATGCATTAATAATTTATCGTCACCACATTCCGAATAATATTCTTTATAGTTTAAAGGATATTCTTTACCTTCAAAAGAAATAACATAACTACTATGTTTGTCAAAATTAAATGTATTATTATTCTCAACATCTGTTTCTAAATTTCCAAAACTATCTTTATACAAAAAATGTCCTATTATATTATTTTTATTGTAGAAAGGATTTTTTATATTCAGCTCATTAATTTTTAAAAGCTCGTTTCCAAAATATTTAAAATTTATGTTTTTTGATAGATAAGCTGCAAATGCTCCAAAAATATCTCTACCATGAAAAGTGTTACTTTCTTTCCAAAAATAGTTTTTGTTATTTAATTCAATAATCTTATTAATTCCATATTTTCTTTTAACCTGAGTTAAAATTCCATTGTCAGGGGCTATAAAATAATATTTTGGTTGATTTGTTTCTACTAAAATGGCTTTTCTTGAACTCCCTACAGTTGGATCGATAACAACCAAAAATATTGTATTTTCTTGAAATTCTTTGGACGCTCTTAGCAAAATGTGTGAATAGGAATAAATATCATATTTTCCCATATTATGCGTAATATCTATTATCTCAGCATTTTTATTTATATTTTTTATTACTGATTTTACAGAAGAGACATAATAACTATCTTCTCCCCAATCTGTAATAAAAGCTATCATATAAAATCACTACCTTTTATTTTTTATATACATCAATGTATAAGATGATATCAAAAATACCAAACCAAATGTCAATAAATATATAATTTCTTTTGATATATTGTCCATTGAATATCCCAAAATAGAAAGTTTTCTCCAAGATTCTATAGAATATTTAATCGGTAAAAAATTAGAGAATTGTAATACTATAGAATCTTTTGGTATAGGTATTAATACATCTCCAAACAAGACTAATCCTCCCGTTAAAGCCGTTAAAAAAAATGATGTTGACTTTGAATTACTTGTTATACTTGATATAAGGATTCCTAAAGATGTATAAACAAATACATTTAAAGAGATAATCAACAATATGTTTATTTCTGATGCAACAGAAGTAACTCCAAAAGCCCTATAAATGTACCAAGAATAAATACTTGCTACAAGGCCAATTAAAAAATAAGCTATAAATTTAAAGCCAATAAACTCATAAATTTTTAAACCATTAGCCCTATAGATATCAAACAATCCATTCTCCTTAGTTTGTGAAATACTATTACCAATGCCAATCATTGAAAATAAAAGGATCATAATAACAGCAACAACTGGAGAAAATATATCTTTAAATCCTAAACTTGAATTTTCTGAAAGTTTTAGTTCATTTGAATTAACTTGAGGGATTAACAACTTAATTTCTGGCTTTTTCCTATTTTCATCAACTGATATACCACCTTGAAGTAAAAAATTGGTAGTAGATCCACTTGACAACTCTGGTATACCACTTAATTCTTTGAACAAAGCGTCTACAATAGTATAAAAAGAAAAAGCATCCTGTAATTTATCCGGATTTGGAATAATATAAAGTTCGTTTTCTTCATAATTTCTAAGAGAATCTATAAAACCTTTCGGGATCATCAAAACTGAATCAAAATCTCGAGTTGCTATGAAACTCTGAAGTTCTTCCTCTGAATTAATTTCAACTGTATTATCCCATTTTAAAAACTGCTTCAAAAAAATAAAACCAAATCTACCTAAAAATGAATTATCTTGGTTATAAATACCAATTTTATGTTCTCCCATTAAATTTTCTGGATAAAAAGAAGCTCCTAAATAAGCTATAATAATCGGTATTAAAATTATCAAAACAAGCATTCCTGGGTTTCTAAATATTTTTTTTATTTCGAATATCGATAGTTTAAATATCTTCATTTTCTACCCCCATGTTATATCTATAAAAAGATCTTTTTCTTTTAAATGTTCTATTAGATTTTTATAATAAACATTTTCCTTTAATGTCTCTGAATCGCCAATTATTATAAGTTTTCTTTTTGATCTTGTTATTGAAACATTTAATCTTCTATAATCCTCTAAAAATCCAATATCAGAGTTTTCATTGCTTCTAACATTTGAAATAATAATAACTTCTTTTTCTCTACCTTGAAAACCATCAACAGTGCTAATTTCAGGAACTAAGTTGAATTTATTTTTTATTTTTTCTTCTATTAGCTCAATTTGATCAAAATATGGACTTATAATACCAATATTTTCTAAATCAAAATTTCTTTTTTTGAATTTTTCAAGAATTTCAACTATCACATCTGACTCAAAAATATTTCTTCTTGATTTTGAACCAAACTTTTGTTCTTCTTCTTTTTTATCAGATGCACTTGTGTTTAAAAAAACAACAGTTTTGTTGGGATCCAAAATATCATCATAATCGTCAATATTTATCAAATCTTTTATAGTATGATTTTTTACAGAATCGTCAGCTATTAATTCATTTCCATAAAAAAACTTGTTTGGAATTTCCATTATTTGCTCATTCATCCTGTACTGAATTTTCAACATGTAGGAATTCTCTGGATATTTATTTATCATTCTTTGAAAAAGTGTTTTAGATAGAACATCTTTAGCTTTGTCAGAAAGAATAGTAGGAGGTAATTGGTTATGGTCACCAGACATTATAAATTTTTTTGATTTAGTGACACTTATAAGACTTGATGGCTCCATAGATTGCGATCCTTCATCTATTATTGAAACATCAAAATTTTTATCTTCTAAAAAATCTGAACCAGCCGTAGCATTTGTAGTGATTATAATATCAGATTCTTCTATCACAGAATCTAAAGCAAATTCTTCTAAATCTTTAATATTCATGTATAATTCATCTATCATTTCATTGTATTTAATCCATTTAGCCATAGATTTCATTTTTTTTGGATTTATTCCTCTAAAAGACTTTTTGTTTCTTGCGTGTTTTTTTATCTGATCATCAGACATTCCGCGCCTTAAACTCGGATTTGGTTTTTTATACTTGTTTCTTGTTTCAATAAGTTCATTCATCTCTTCTCTCATTTTCTGAGCATTAATATAACTTTGTTTATTCTTAACGGCATTATAAATTAGCATATCTTTTATTCTTTCGCTAACCCTTGCAGGATGCCCTATCCTTATAATTTTAAAATTGTGAGGAATCTTTGTTAAATATTCAACCAAATTATCTGTAGCAACATTTGATTCTGCAGTTGCAAGTATTTTCTTACCTAATTTTGCTTCTTGCAATATTATTTCAGTTATTGTTCTAGTTTTTCCAGTACCTGGGGGGCCATATAATAAAAATAAATCATTTTCTTTAATAGATTTTTTTACAGCTTCTTTTTGAAATTTATTTAGTCTATCATCAAAAAAATCAATTTGACACTCTAAATTGTTTATAGTAGGCTTTTCTTTTTCCAACAAAATATTTTTGAGATTTTGAAAATATTCAGAATTATTTCTAAACCTTTTCAAGGCATCTTTCATTCTTGAATATGTGACATCATTAAAATATAAATCTAATCTTATATTCTTAAGTGCCCAATAAGGAACACCGCCTGCTACAACAACCTCAATATATCTATTTCCTATGTTTGTAACCGTTGCAAGATAATCAGATTTTAGTGGATCTCCTTTGCTTATCAAAACTTCATCTCCAACAGAGATATTAGTGTCTATATATTTTTTTCTACCATATTTTATTACTGTAAAACCACCTATTTCATATCCAGAAATCCTTCCATCAAGATTTAAAATTGCCCTTCCTTTTTCTTCTCTTTTTTTACCTGATATATTTTTTATTTCTGAAATAGTGGATTCGATTTCTGCTTTTCTTTCTTCTTTTATTGCCTGGTTAAAAGTCTCATAATATTTCTTTTCATCTATCATGCATTATCATCAAGGTAATTTGCTACCTTATATAGTAATCCTGGTTCTTCATAAAATGTCACAATTTCATCTTTAACAACGAAAAACAGTCCAAATGTTTCTAATTGCGGTTTATGCAAAGTTCTTAGTCTGCTGCTCGGCCAAAATAACTCCCATGTTTTTTGAAAATATGGTTCTTGTTCTTTTTCCAATCGAAACATACCATAATCGCTCAACTCATCATAACTTAAAAATCTGTTTATATCTCCAGTTTCCATTTTTACACTATAAGCAATGCCATCTTTTCCATATCCTAAAACAGCGCTTTTAAGGTTTTTTAGTTCATCTAAATTTTTTATTTGACCCAAACCAAAAAAGCAAAAAATAAAATTAAAAGTTTCAGGATCATAACCAGCTTGTTTTATAAAACTTTTTAATTCATCAATTTTTCTGTCTTCCATAGAAGCTAAATATAAAAGTGCAGAAGCTAAAGCGATATATATAAACAAAAATATATTTGAAACATCAATGATCACTAAAATAACCTGCATTGCCAACAACAAAGTTGATTCAATCATAAAATTAATAGCGCCTTTTCTTCTAATAACAAAATAAGAAATTATTAATAATAATAGAGATACCCCAAAAAACAGGTATCCTTGAATAAAAAATTGTAATAAGGGAATTAACCCAAATAAAACAGATAAAATTATATTCATTTAACCCACTCCTTATTTGCCAACACAAAAATTTGAAAATAAATTATTTAACATTTCTTCGTTATAGTTTTTACCATTTAATTCATAAATTTTTTCCAACGCCTTTCTTATATCAAACATTATAAAATCTTTAGATATGCCATTTTCAATGTTATTCGATGCTTTTTCTAAATGATTTAGGGTTTCTTTCAAGATATCTTTTTGTCTACTATTTGTAAGTAATGGTTTTTTTATAGTCAATTTATTTATAAATTTCTTATAAATTTCTTCTTCAAGGTCTTTTATATTACCTTCTTTAGCAGATATACTTATATAATGATAATTTTTTAAAAAAAATGGTTGAACAAAATTTTTATCATCGTTTTTATTTAGAACAATTATTAACTCTTTGTTTTTATAATCTTTATTAATTTTTTCAAATATTTTTTCATCATCTTTATTTGGGTTTGATCCATCAACAATAAATATAATTAAGTCAGAGTTTTTAATTGAATCAATAGATTTTTGAATTCCTATTTTCTCTATTTTATCTTCAGATTCTCTTATTCCTGCTGTGTCTATTATTCTTAAATATATTCCTTTGATGTTTAAATTTTCTTCTATAGTATCTCTTGTTGTCCCTGGGATATCTGTAACTATAGCTCTATCTTTTCGTAATAGAGCATTTAATAGCGTACTTTTACCAGAGTTTGGTTTCCCAACAATTGCTGTTTTAATCCCATGTACAGCCATAATTCCATTGTCTGCATTTAATAATATTTCTTTGCCAGCTTTTATAATGCTATCCACTTTATTTTTAAGGGTATCTGATTCACTTTCAAAGGCTATATCATCTGGATAATCGAGTTCTACTTCTATTTCTGTTGAGAGATCTAAGAGATCTTTTTCTATTTTACTAATATCCTTTGATAATCCCATAGTTACTTGATTTCTTGAAGCATCAAGAGATAACTCTGTTTCTGAATGAATCATGTTGTTAATAGATTCAGCTTTTATTAAATCCATCTTGTTATTTAATACAGCTCTTTTTGAAAATTCTCCTTCTATTGCATCTCTTGAATATCTTTTTAAGATAGTTATTAATTCTTCTATTATCTTTGGACCACCGTGACAAAATATTTCAAGCATATCTTCTCCTGTATAAGACTTAGGCCCTTTGTGGAATGTCCATGTGATTTCATCAATTTTCTTTTCATTATCTATAAACCAGTTATAATACATTTTTTTTGGTTTGAAACTCTTTCTTAAATGGTTCCTTATTATATCTTCTACATTATTTCCACTAATTCTTATAACACCAATAGCAGATATTCCATATGAAGAACTTAAAGCAACTATTGTATCTTTAAACATTCTCTTTCTCTCCTATTTTCAAAACTTTGTTGAAGTATTCTTTAAAATTTTTTATACCATATATAATCATTTCATTTGTTTTTGGATCAAGATTTATTCTTTTAACTTTAAAATTAAAGTCTTCTTTTCTTGGAACAACATCCTCGTCAAATACAAGTTTAACATAATTGTCCCCAATTTCAATTAGCCTAATCCCATTATATGAGGCATTTATTCTAATTCTTGCATAATCAAATAAATTGGTTAACTCTTCAGGTATTTTACCAAATCTATCTTCAATTTCTTTATACAGTTCATTTAATTCATCTAAATTTGATAGAATAGATATTCTTCTGTAAATTCTCATTCTTTCAATGGAATTTCCTATATAATATTCTGGAATCAATAGTGAACCTTTTATACCTTTTATTTCAGTATAGATTTTTTGTTTTTTCTCTATAGTTTCTTTTCCTGTCATTTTATTGACAGTTTCTTCTAAGATATCTTTATATAAATGAAGACCTATAGAATTTATGTGCCCTTTTTGATCAATACCTAAAACATCACCATATCCTCTTATTTCTAAATCTCTTAAGGCCAATTTCAAACCTGATCCAGGTTCATTAAATTTTTTCATAGCTTCTAAACGTCTTTTACTATCATTAGTAAGTGAATCCTTATATAAGAAATATGCAAAAGCTCTTCTTTTAGACCTTCCTACTCTACCTTTTAATTGATAAAGTTGAGAAATACCATATCTTTGAGAATCATCAATTATTATGGTATTTACATTTGGTATGTCTACTCCATTTTCTATTATAGAAGTAGTTACTAACATATCAATTTCATTGTTATAAAATCTATTAATTATTTTGTTAAACTCTATTTTGTTAGTTCTACCGTGTAGATACTCAATTTTTATTTCAGGAATAAGGTTTTTTAAATATTCATAAATCTTCTTTAGCCCATTTACTCTATTATGAACATATAATATCTGTCCACCTCTTGACTTTTCTCTTAATGCTGCTATTCTGACTATTCTATCTGAGTAATTACCAATATATGTTTGAATTGGCATTCTACCGAAAGGTGGAGTTGAAATAGTTGATATTTCTCTCAATCCGCTTATAGACATATACAGCGTACGTGGAATAGGTGTAGCACTCATCATTAAAAAATTAACCCCCAGCTCTAATTCTTTAAGTCTCTCTTTTTGAAGGACTCCAAATCTCTGTTCTTCATCTATTATAACAAGGCCTAATTTTTTAATCTTGATTTTTTCTGAAAGAAGTGAATGAGTACCAATTAAAATATCGATTTCACCTAATGATGCTTGTTTAATTATTTCATTTCTTTCTTTTGGTGTTATATGTCGGTTCAATAATTTTATGTTAACTCCAAATCCCTTTAACCTCTCAACAAAAGTATCATAATGCTGTTGAGAAAGAATTGTCGTTGGAGCTAAAAAAAGAACTTGATAATTATCAATTATAGCTTTGAAAGCAGCTCTTAGGGCTACTTCAGTTTTGCCAAAACCTGCATCACCAACTAATAGTCTATCCATAGGTTTGTTAGACATCAAATCTCTGTTTATTTCTTCTATACTCTTCAATTGGTCATTTGTTTCAACATAAGGAAATGTTTCTTGCAACTTCTTTTCTAACTCTTCATCTCCTTTTATTATCTTTCCTTTTTTATTCTCTCTTAGGGCATAGATTTCAAGAAGCTTTTTAACTTTTTCATGAATTTTTTTCTCAACTTCTTTTTTAGTTTTCTTCCACTTTTTCCCATTCAAAGAAGAAATTCTAACTTTAGACTTGTCTCCAATATACTTAGAAATTTTATCCAATCTTTCAACAGGAACAAATATTTTCGATTTATTGCTATATTCAATAGTTATGTATTCTCTTTTCCCTATGGGAGTTGACTTTATTTTAACCCCTTTGAAAACGCCTATACCATAATCATCGTGTACTATAAGATCATCTTCCTTTAAATCTTCCCAATCTAATAGAGGTAAATACTCTAAATCTTTTTCCTTATCTTCTGTTTGTTTCACTTTTTTTCTTTTTAATTTTATGTCTAATTCTTTATAATTTATAGTATCTAATATTTGAATATTCATACCTGAATATTTTTTGTAAATGGCTTTTTTAACCTTGGAATCTGACATCTCTATATTTTCTCTTTCTTTTTCTGTAAAAGTCTTTACAATTTTATCTTTTTCAATTATTATAAACTCAGTATCTTTTGGTAAGTAAGATAACAAAGTAGCTTTATTTTTATGAAAAAGAGAAGGAAAATAATTGAGCATATCTATATTTAGTTCTTCAATTTCTTTAAACTTTTTCATTTCCGATTTCAATCTTTCATTCATCAAATTTATGTTAAATTGATCATAGAAAATTTCACTGCCAGGAACTAAATCAAATTTTTCAATCTTTTTTATAGATTTTTGATTTAAAGGATCAAAATAATTTAACCTCTCTATTTCATCATCAAAAAGTTCCAACCTTATAGGGTTTTTATATATTGGAACAAAAATGTCTCTTATAAATCCTCTCTTTGAATATTCTGATGGCTCTGTTATTTCAAAAACATTTTTATAACCTATCTCATATAATTCATCAATGAAATTATCACCATAAGAATAATTTTTTATATAAAAATTTTCTGGTGGTATAGTGAATCTTGTCATAGAATGAAGAGTTGTAACAAGGTTTAAATCTTTACCTTTGATTAATTTATACATAATATTCAGTCTTTGTTTCTTTATTTTCGAAGAGATGTCTATGTCTTCAAAAGGAAAAATATCATAATCAGGAAAAACATTCAGATTTTCATCTTCTATTTCTAAATTGGTGTATTCAGGGAAAATAAAAACTCTTGTTTTATTTGTAGGGTTATCTTTTATATATTTTATAATATCTTTGTTCATTTTATTACCTCCGGATAAACTTCAAATATTTCTCATCTGTTGAAACATCAATAAAAGCTATAGAATCGAGATATAGATCTACGCTTTTTTCTATTTTACACACTAAATTACCTTTATTCCATGAGTAAAAAACTTCTTTACCAATTGGAACAGACTTGAAAAAACCAAAAAATTTTACGTTTGATAATTTTAAACTTTCTTCTTGAACCAATTCCAAAACAAGTTGTTTTATGTAATTTTTATTAACATTTCTCTTCAATTGATTGATAGCTAATTTTTCGATTACTTTTTTTGGTTTTACCTTTTTTAATTTTATATCGTAATTAATATCAAATCTATATACCGTTGCATTAAACCCTTCTGAATAAAATAATTTTAGGTCAAATATAAAATTAACAGTATTTTTTAAAGGTTCTTCAAAGGAAATTTTTGCCAATAGCTTGTTTGTTTCAATATCTAAAGCTTCAATTTTTTTCGTTTCGAACAAATCATATAAATTGCGTTTTTCTACCTTTTCAACTTCCAATCCATTGTTTATTTCAATGTTAAATCTATCTATTTTATTATTAACACAAACAAAACGCGGACTCATATTGTTCATGTCCGCTGTTTTTAAATTACTAATATTATTTTCTTTAGGTCTAAGATAAAATTGAATGTCCATTTCTTTTACTTGTGACTTTCGTTTGAAGAGCATATAAATTCTAAAGCCTCTTTTAATCTTATGAATGGTTCAGATAAATTAAAATATTCAGCATTATCTTTAATTTTCCCAATCAGATCTTCTCCAGCTTTTTTGGAAAAAATTAATTTGTATGTTTTTTTATCTGATATATTTATAAAAGTTTCGTTTTCTTTTTCACTTTTTTCCATATCAGAATAAGATTCTTTTATGTAAACGAGAAGTTTATCAGTATCTATAAAATCTAAAATTTCATTATCATCTATAAAAAAATAATCTATATCATTTTCACCTTCTAATATTTTTTTACCAATTATTTCAGAAGCCAAAAAACTTTTTAAATTATTTCCATAAATTATTTTTTGTATTTTACTTGGTTTTATCGGCTCAGTATATTTGAAATTAGTTGGAAGTCCTTTGTCATTCAAAGTCATCAAACCACCAGAATATTTGTCTTCGGGAGATTTGTAAATCATAAAATATCCGATCATCATTTCACTTCCTTTAAAGTCTAACGTCTATAGTATTTCCTCGATATTCATCAAATTTAAAATTATTTTTTTTATCTATATCTTTATTCTCTTTTTGAGAATTGAAATTCATAATGTTATTTTTATTTTTCCCATCCGGATTTACTTTACTATTTTCTGTTTTATTGTTCTCATTAACTTTCTTTTTACTCTCTTGAAATTGTTTAACTTTATTGAAGAGGCTTATCATTCTTGAAGAATCTTGAGCATTAGAAATACCTTGAATATTTTGAGAAGCTTGAACATTTTTTTGAACCATAATTTGGTAATTATGTAGTTCTGACATATCAATCATCTCCTTGATTCATTTTCTTCTTTAATTTAATAATTATAGAAGAATGAATCTGTGATATTCTTGATTCGCTAACCCCAATCACTTCTCCAATTTCCTTAAAAGTCAACTCTTTTTCATAATATAAAGACAAAATTAATTGTTCTTTTTCTTTTAAGGTTTTTATCTGTTCCTTCAATTCATTTTCTAAAATTTCTTTATAAGCAGATATCTCAGGATCATTTTCATTATTTTTTTCCTTTGCTTCTATAAAATCTTCACCTATATTGAGAAGATAATTATCTAATTCTAAAATCTGAGATTTGTTAATAGAATACTTAATCTTTTGAATATCAGTGAGTTCTACTTCAAGTTCTTTTGCAATTTCTTCATCAGTAAAATTCTCATCCTGGTGTTTATAAACAAACTCTTCATATTTTTTTATCAAATGCCTAATCTCTTTTGGAAGCCAATCTATCTTTCTAAGATAATCAAGCATTGAACCTTTTATCCTGGTCAAAGCATACGTATAAAAGGTTGCTCCTTGGGTAGGATCATACCTTTCATAGGATTGTAGTAACCCAATAACTCCTTCTTGAATAAGGTCATCTAAATCAACGCTTTTTGGAAGTGTATTAAGAAGGTTAATAGCTATTGCTTTTATTTTGGGCAAAAAATTTCTGACTATTTGGTCTTTATCCATTTTATACATATACTCACCCTTTTTAGATTACTTTTATTTCAACCTTTTCTCCACCACCAACTTTTTTTATCATCAGTTCAGAATTGTTTACATTAAATTCTATACTTCTTGCTCTATTTCCCCCTGTATCTTCTGCAACTATTCTTATATTTTCTTGTTTTAGTATATTTTTTATAGCTTCAACGTTTCTCTTTCCAATATCCATAGTTTTGCTGGAATTTCCAAACATTGCTGCTCCACCAGCTATCTTTGCTTCTATACTTGATAAATTTGCGCCTTTATTTTTCATTTCATTCAATACTATTTTTATACCTGAATCAGCATACTTACCTGGTTTAGGAGTATCTTTTCCCCCTGAATCAGGTAGCATGACATGAATCATTGCTCCTATTTTCTTTTTTTTATCAAGCAAACATACCCCTACACAAGATCCCAGTCCAAGGGTTACGATCAATTCTTCATTATCATTGGAAACTGTATATTCGCCTATACCAATTATTTTTTTATTCTTCATCAATTCCCAGCCCCATAGTTTTCAATATTTTATTCAAAGAAGCTTCATCTGGAATATAAATGATATATCCTGAAATTTCTTTTTCAAAATCTTCTACACTCATATTTGTTTCTATCAATATAAGATAATCTGAACCATCGGTTGTTATAAGAGATACTTCAGAAACTATGGCTGCAATCATATCAACTACAACCTTAGGTGGTAACGAATGAATGTTTAAATTAGTAAATTGAGATAATGAAACAACATAAGAACTACACATAATATTTCCCAATTCTCCTATAGCAGATCTATTCATTTCATCAAGTTCTGTAAGATCTTCTGGTTTTGGAAGCATCATCATTTCCAAAACTTTTTTTATATCTTCAGTTCCCATTAAAAATAATATTGCTCCATCTAACTCTCCACCAACACCAATCATTGCACCAGCTGTTATTTCTTCAGGATCCTTAAATATTTTCCATAAATCAGATAAAGAAATTAGCTTTACTTCGGGAACATTTATATCAGTTTTTTTGTTTAGCATCATTGAAATTGAAGTAGCTGCATTTCCAGCTCCAATATTGCCAAATTCTTTAAGTGCATCTAAATGCATTTTATTTATTTTTTCATATAAAGACATATTAACCCCCCATTAAAGTCTGTTCCTCTTCATAGATTGAATTTCATACCTAAAAACAAATTTAACAAATTTTTTCTCTGTTTTTGTATCTAAGCTCGTAAATTCCAAACCAAAAATTTTTCTTCCTACATCTGTTTCGCCAATTTTCCTCACAACTTCTGCTTCAAAGTTTTCTATTTTAAGACCTTCTTTTATATTCATATTAATGAAAACTCTATCTCCTTCTACAAGGTCATAATCTGAAACTATAGAAAGTCCACCTGCAGAAAAATCTTTACTGACAAACTTATGTTTAGGTGGATCGTCCATTTCTTCGTATTCCTTTTTTAAATAGAAATATCCATCTTCGGAAATTGGAATTCTCACATATTTTCTTCTTTGAACTTTATATATAACCTCAGGGACTTTAACTACCAAAAACCTTATATTATTTTCTTGTCCCGATTGTAGTATGATAGTTTTAAATAAAAATACTGCTGTATTTGAATAAATTCTAATTCTAATTTTAATGCCTTTTGGAAGTTTTATTAAAGCACCTTTATACATTGGAATTCCTATTTTAGCATAACCAGACTTACTATTATATTCGTGTATTATACTTTTATAGTTGCCTTCATAATATTCTTCATCTACCTCTATTTCAATAGGCATATTTATAGATATATTTCTCTTGGCAGAAACTTTTTCAACAAAATCAGACATATTATTCCCCCATTAGACATAGTATTCTATTAATTTGTTGAACATCTCAATAGCTTTTTGTGAATTTTTTGAATTGACTTTTACAACGACCCTTTCCATATTGAATAATTCATCTCTTACTTTTTCGCATTTCCCTTCTAATATTATATCATCTATATTTTTCGTTTTTATTGAAATTAAATCTCCGTATTTTATTTCGCCTTTAAAAGCTAGCAAAGCTAAATAATTTGAAGAATTAAAATCAACTAAAACTGCATTAATTTTATCATTAATAATAATAGGAATAAACAACGGAATTCTAAAATCTTTTCTTTTAGTAATATATTGAAAATCTTCTTTAATCTTAAGTGTTATGTCGTGCTCGTTTTTATCAACACATACTCCATTTAACTTAAAAGTCCCATTATACACTATATCAAGTAATAGGTTATCATTTTCATTAACATCGAAAGTGGGCTTTACTATTTTTAATCGTTTGTTTTTATATGAAATTATTCTTGCTTCATCTAAAAATTGTTTACTTCTTACTTTTATTAAGTTTCCCCTGCTTAGTGCTAGTTTTAATATTATGTAAATTATTTCATTTTTCATATAATCAACTCATCCCAAAAATATTTTTAAATCTTTTAGTAAAGCTTTTTTCATTATTTGGCTCAATATTCAAGATGTCATCTACAATCAGTTCTAAGGATTTTTTAAATTTGTTGTTTATGTTTTGATTTACTATGGGTGTTTGGCTTTTGATTGAGTCATGTACTCTTTTATCATAATAAACATCGTAAAAATTAGCAATATCTTTTCCAAGAAAGTTGCTAACAGTTTTTTTGATTACCTGTTTAACAGGCTCTATCTCACTTTTTTCTCTTATCATATTTAATATTATATCAAGTTCTGAATGTACTCCTATAAAAGACAGGGCTTTTATAAGGGTGTATGCATTTACAATGGCAGTTGGCTCTGGTATTGTGATTAAAAATATTTTATCTGAGGCCAAGTAAAAAGAGTTTAATTTATCCGAATAACCAGCACCAATATCTATAATTAAATAATCATGATCTTTTGCTTTTAAAAAGAAATCTTCTGTCATTGAAGAAGTGAATCCATTCTGAAAAAGTTTCCAATCTTTAAAATCAAATCCAGAACTTATTACATCCACACCGTATTTAGTTTCTTGAATACATTGATCAAGAGTAGCTCTTCCATCTATGTAATCACTCATATTATATTTAACATTTTTACCGAGTAATATTGCAGCGTTTGCAAACCCAGCATCAGAATCAAATAATAACACTGATTTTTCTCTTTTGGCTAATTCGGCAGAGAGATTTACGGCAAAAACTGATTTCCCAACCCCACCTTTTCCTCCAGATATAGATATAATTTTTGTATCAGATTTTTTAAATTGACTTCTTAAACTTTCTGCTTGATCTTGGTATCCCGGACTCATTTCACGACCCCCTTGATAACCTCTGAGACTAATTTATCATAATCCGGCTTTTCAATATCATCAGGGACCTTTTGTCCTGTAGTTATATAATCAACTGGTAAATTAGTATATTTAGACAAAGAAATTATTTGTCCAAATGAAGAGGTTTCATCCAATTTTGTAAATATCAAAGAATTTGGATTAGAAATACTAAACTTTTCATATATATCTATTAAATCATTAGTATTTACATTAGAAGAGCAAACCAATATTTTTTTATCTGGATTAACAGTATCCATGAAAACTTTCAACTCTCCTAATTGAAGATCATTTTTATGACTTCTTCCTGCAGTATCTATTAAAATTGTGTCCATTTCTCGCAAAGATTCTATAGTTAGCTGTAAATCTTTTGGAGTATAACTAACATAAGCAGGTATACCCATTATATCTGCATAAATCTTCAGTTGGTCTGCTGCTGCTATCCTATATGTATCAATAGTTACAATTGCAACTTTCTTATTCTTTCTTTTTATTATTGCTGCAATTTTTGCAAGTGTTGTCGTTTTTCCAATACCTGTTGGTCCAACTAACATTATCTTACCTTGTAAATTTTCTTCTTTATTTATTTGGATATCTTTCATTAGAATGTTCTTTATTTTATTTAAAAGTGTTACATCACTTTTCCAATTTTCTGTAATATTTTCAGAATCTACTTCTTCCATTATTTCATTTACTATATCTTTACTAAGACCAGACTCTTTTAAATTATCTTTTAACTCTGAAACAAACTCATTTCCAGAGTTTATTTTGTTGTTCAATTTGTTTATAAGGTTTTTTATTTCATCTAAATTCTCATTAGAGTTATCTTTTTTCTCATCTATTTTTTTCCTTTCTAAGCTTTGATTAGAATAGCCTGATGGCATCTTTTTTGTTTTTTCTCTTTCTTGCCTTTCTTGATCATAATTTATACTCTGATAATTGTTTTTTTGATTATTGTAAAAGCTTTTTGCTTCTTCATCTATACTTTTAGAAACTTCTCTTTGTGAATTTATAAGTTCTAGCAAAGACTGCATATCTTCATTCTCTTTTATGTCTAATTTCTCTCCAGTATTTTGATCACTATTACCATTTTTATTTGAATTTATTCTATCATTCAACCTTTTATTTCTATTAACCATATCGTTCATTGAATATATTGAATTCGATTGGGAGGTATAATTATCATTGTCTTTTTTATTTTTTTCTTTCTCGCTAAGTACGGTTACCTCAACATATTTTTCTCCACCAAAGCCAAAAAAACCACCTTTTTTCACTTTTTTTGTATCCAAAATATATGCATCGTCACCAAAATCATTTCTTATTTGGTCCATTGCTTCAGATATATTTTTAACCATATACTTTTTTACTTTCATAAAAATACCTCCTAAATGGTAATAACTTCATCAACATTCAAAGATAAATCAGAAGGAACTTCTTCATATGCTATTATATTTATATTTTGAACAAATCTTAAGATTAAGTTTGCAAGTGGAAATCTTATACTTTTTGAACAAATTAATATTGGATTATATCCTTTCATCATTATATTCTCTAAAGATTTAGAAATTTTTTCTATCATTAGATTACTATATTCTGGTTCCAATGCAACAAAACGTCCTTCTTCACCTTCAGTAATTGATTCTAATATTTTCTTCTCAACAGAAGAGTCAAGAGCAACTACATGTACCTGATTATCTGAAGATTTTAATCCCTCACAAATTTGTCTCCCTAATCCAATTCTTACATTTTCAACTAATTTTTCCAAATCGTATCCATGTTTATCCGCAGTTTCTATTAAGTTTTCAAAAATAACTGGCATATTTCTTATAGAAATATTTTCATAAAGAAGTGCTTTAATTACATTTTTAATTTCATGCATTTTCAACATATTTGGAACAAGTGTATCAACTAAAGTTGCATTTTTAACTCTTAGACCTTCTATTATAATTTCCAATTCTCTTATTCCTATTATTTCATGTGCATATTTTTTGATTAATTCTGAAAGATGAGTTGCAAAAACACTTGGAGCATCAACCACAGTATATCCAGAACTTATAGCCTCTTCTTTTTGATTTTCATCTATCCAATAAGCTTTTAATCCAAAGGCTGGCTCTTCTGATTCTATACCAGATAATTCTGTAGAGGCCATACCAGAATTTATTGCAAATAGCCTATCTGGGATCAATTCAAACCTTCCTATTTCAACACCCTTCAGTTTTATCATATACTCATTGGAACTCAATAAAACGCTGTCTCTTATTCTTACTGGAGCGATCACTATACCCATTTCATAAGCAATTTGCTTTCTAACTATGGTTATTCTGTCCAGTAAATCCCCACCTTGCTGAGGATCTGCTAATGGTATCAAACCATAACCAATATCAACCTCTATAGTATCGTTTTGAATAACTTCTGATACTTCATTAGGAGATGTTAAAGGTGGAGAAGATGACCTTTTTTGCTCTTCAGCTGATTCACCTTTATCTGAAGATGCAAACGAGTCAATATTTCCTCCTCCAGCTCCCTGCAAAGCTACTTCTTGTTTCATATTCCTATTCTCTACGTATGCAATAGTTATTAAGCCACCTCCAAGAATTAATGAAGGTAAAATAGGAAGTGGGGATACTAACCCGATAGTTATTAAAACTCCGCCTGTTATATTCATAACTTTTCTATCACTTGTCAACTCTCTGACAACGTCGTTACCAAAGTTTTCTTTGGAAGCTGCACGAGACACAACCATACCAGATGCTGTAGAAATAAGTAATGCAGGAATTTGAGCAACTAAACCATCACCAACTGTTAAAAGTGTGTATAATTGGGCAGCATCTCCAATAGACATTCCATGTGTTATAGAACCTATCAAAAGGCCACCAACAACGTTTATAACAGTTATAATAAGCCCTGCAATGGCGTCTCCTCTAACAAACTTACTGGCACCATCCATTGCACCATAAAAATCTGCTTCTCTTCTTATTTCTTCTCTTTTGGTTTTGGCATCTTCTTCTGAAATTAAACCAGAAGACAAATCAGCATCTATGCTCATTTGTTTTCCAGGCATAGCGTCCAGCGTAAACCTGGCAGTAACTTCAGAAATTCTCTCTGCACCTTTGGTTATAACCAAAAATTGGATTATAACTAAAATCAAAAATATTACTATACCTACTATGAAGTTACCTCCAACGACAAAATCACCAAAAGCTCTAATAACTTGTCCGTCAAAATCTTCACCTTGGAGTAAAATTAACCTTGTAGATGATACGTTTAATGATAGCCTAAGTAAAGTAGTTATCAAAAGTAAGGATGGAAAAGAAGATATATCAAGCGCTCTCTTTACATAAAGAGAGGATAATAAAATTATAATAGATAATGCAATATTAAACAATTGCAATAAATCAAGTAAGAAAGATGGTATCGGCAAAACCATTAAAAGAACCATTCCTACAATTAGCAATGCAATTAATACATCTAATCCTTTAAAATTCATGTAAACACCTCAAGACTTATTTAAATTATAAACATAAGCAAGAACCTCGGCAACAGGTTTATATAATTCTTCAGTTATTTCCTCGTCAATATCAACATCCCTATATAACGTTCTTGCCAATACTGGATTTTCAACAATAGGAACACTATTTTCCCGAGCAACTTCTTTTATTTTAAACGCAATTTCATCCATACCTTTTGCAACAACTTTTGGTGCAGGCATAGCCCCAGATTCATATTTTATGGCAACAGAATAATGAGTAGGATTAGTAACAACAACATCTGCAGTTGGTACCTCTTGAATCATCCTTGAAAAAACTATTTTTTGCATAAATTCCTTTTGTTTTTTCTTAACTTCTGGATTTCCTTCCATGTCTTTATACTCGTCTTTTACTTCTTTTTTTGTCATTCTCAAGTTCTTCTTATATTCGTACCTTTGATACCAAAAATCTATTAAGCTAATTATCAAAAGGGCTATACCAAGCTGAAACATAATTTGCATTATCAATGATACTGTAAATGTTATTGATGCAGAAATATCTTCATCAACCAATCCCGTAACTGCTTCCATATTTCCAACAATTATCTGGTAAGATAAAATACCAACAACCGCCAATTTAGCCAAACTTTTAAGCAATTCTACGACCTTTTTCATACTGAACAGATTTTTAAATCCCTTAATAGGGTTTATTTTTGATATATCAAATTTAATTGCTTTTGGAGCTAAAAGAAATCTGGTTTGAATAAGGCCGAGCATCAATGAAATTAATGCTCCTCCTATAAAAAGAATTGCTACCTTTAAATATAAACCCAAATGTTTAGTCATTCCATAGGTAATTAGATTCTGATCAATAATCTCAGTATTAAGGTCAAAATAATCATAAAAAACTTTGACTACATCATCGACAAGTGTACTACCTATAAAATATAGTAAAGCGGTTACACCTAAAAAACTAATAGCCATATTAAATTCTTTTGATTGTGCTACATTGCCTTCTTCTCTTGCTTTATCAATTCTTCTCTGAGTTGGATCTTCAGTTTTATCCGGATCAGCGAAGAGCTGTAAATCTATTGAGAAAGAAGAATCATCGACTTTTTCACCCAATAATACATCTCTAAAAATATCTGTGATATTTCTTCTTCCCATGTTACGATCACCACCATAATAATTAAAAACCCCACTAGAATGTTGAGTGGTAAACCTACCATAAAAACGTTCATTTGAGGGATTAATCTTGAAATAATTCCCAATGCAACCTTTATAAAAATCATAAATGCAGTTATTGGCATAGCAAATTGTAGACCAATAACTAATATATCACCCAACTTTTGTGCAAATATTATATAAGATCCTCCATCTAAATTAAACAATACGGGAACCTTTTCAAAAGAAGAAATTATAAGTTCATACATGAGTATATGACCTTTTAAAAGAAAAAAAGTAACAGATGCAAACAAAAAAGATAACTGTGAAATTAATGATACTTGTTCATTTAAATTCGGATCTAAAACGTTTGCAAGAGCAAAACCCATTTGGATACCCATAAACTCTCCTGCAAATTGGATCGCATAAAAAACAAGTTGGATCATTATCCCTATGGTTACTCCCAAAATAAAATTGATCAATATATGATAAACAATCATTAAAACATTGCCATCTATAGGAAATACTTGATTCACGGTAGGAAGAATTAGATAGGACAAAAAAACAACAATAAAAACTTTGACGACATTTGGAACAAAAGTGGAGCTGAAATAAGGTATCAACAAAGTTACTCCCACTAATCTTGCCATTATAAAAAACAAAATCCACAATTTGTAATCTAACAGTATTTCCACATTAAATCATTCCCATATACTCTGTAAGCAACATTGTGGTATAATCAGCAATTTCTTGTATCATCCATCCAAAAAATAATGCTATAGCCAAAAAAGTAACGATTATTTTTGGAGCAAATGTTAAAGTTTGCTCTTGAATTTGAGTAACAGCTTGAAATATACTTATGATAAGTCCAACTGCAATACTTATCAATAAGATTGGGGTTATAGTAGTTAAGAAAACATTAATCCCCGAAACAAAAGCCTCAATAAATAACTCTTCAGTCATATTCAAACACCCCTAAAACTTCTAATTAAGCTACCTATTAGTAAATCCCATCCATTTACAATAACAAAAAGCATAATTTTAAAAGGTAAAGAAATCAAAACTGGTGGAATCATCATCATGCCCATAGAAAGAAGTATACTTGCAACAACCATATCAACTAAAATGAAAGGTATATAAATTAAAACACCCATTTTAAAAGCAATTTCCAGTTCGCTCAAAGCAAATGCTGGAACCAATATTTGAAATGGAGTATCATTTATATCTTCAACGGGTTGCTCAAGATAGTTTGCCAACATAAAAACATTATCTTGATTTTTATGGGCAATAATTTCACTAGTCATGAATTCTTTGAATTGATTCCAACCTTCGTTTAAAGCTTCTTCATAACCTATTTCACCATCGTTATATGGAACTATGGCATTGTCATAAACATTAGTGAAAACTGGAAACATTATCATAACTGTTAAAAATAAAGCTAAAGCTAAAAGAACTTGATTAGGGGGTGCTTGCCTTGTACCCAACGCCTGTCTTAAAAAACCCAGAACAACCACTATCCTTGTAAAACTAGTTAACAACATCAAAAAGCCGGGGGCTAAAGAAATTACAGTTATAATTAAAATTATTTCTAATGTTGGTGTTAGAGAATTAGTTGCATCTCCTTCAATACTAATAGTTACATCTGGCAACCCTGGAGTTGTTTGAGTAAATGAAGAGACAGAAATCAATAGTACAATTATAATTAATATAATTCTTAAAACTTTATTTTTCATTATCCTTACTCTCCTTATTTAGAACAGATGCAAAAGTATTTACAAAACTACTTTTATTTTCAAGCAATTCTTGTATTTCATCGTAGTCTATTTTTTTTATAACTTCACTTGAAGAGTTTGAGAATAAAACCATATAATATTCGTCAAAAATTTTTAGAATACCTATATAAAAATTTTTATCAATATAAAATTTTTTAATGAGTCCAATTTTTGTATTCCTTTTACCACCCTTCATAAGTCTGTTAAGCAAAAAATAAAGTAACCCCATTAAAACTAAAACGAGTATAATTGTTAGCAACCAAAAAAAGATAGAAATTCCTCCACTGCTACTCAATGCTGTGGAGGATGCTTCATTACTGACTTGTTCTAAATTCATTAACTTTGCTCCAATTTTTGAATGGCTTCTATAACTCTATTTGATTGGAATGGTTTTACTATAAAATCTTTTGCTCCAGCTTGAATAGCTTCTATAACCATTGCCTGTTGCCCCATAGCTGAACAAACAATTATTTTAGCCTCAGCATCAATTTTCTTTATTTCTTTTATAGCTTGAATACCGTCCATAACTGGCATAGTTATATCCATAGTAACAAAATCAGGACTTAATTCTTTATATTTTTCTATTGCTTCCTGACCATTAGCAGCTTCTCCCGCTATTTCATATCCAGCTTTAGTTAAAGTATCTTTCAAAATCATTCTCATAAATGCAGCATCATCTGTAATTAAAACGCTTTTAGCCATTAAAAAGGCACCTCCCAAAATTTATCCTAATCTATTTTTTCTAAATTTAAAACCGCTCTAATATCTAAATATATTATTAAACGGTTTTGTACTTTAATTGTTCCTTTTACTTTCCCCGTGTAGACATCATTTTTTGATTGAATATTTTCAAGATTGGATTCATCTATTGATAAAACATTTTTTACTTCATCAACAAAAACACCAATTTCTTGTTCGTCAATTTTTAATATCAATATATTATCAAATTCATGTTCTTCAGGTAATTTTATGTTAATTTTTTTTGTTAAATCAACAACAGGAACTATTCTACCTCTTAAATTTATAACACCATTGATAAATTCTTTTGAATTTGGCACAGGGGTTACTTCTTCTATATCAACTACACTTTCTATTTCTTCAACATCTATGGCATATTCTTGATTATGAATTTGAAATGAAAGAACATCTGTCATAAAAATACCTCCTGTTAAATTAATGACGCAACATCTAAAATTAATGCAATGCTACCGTCTCCAAGTATTGCCCCACCACTAAATTCTTTTACATCAGTTAATAAAGAACCTAATGATTTAATTACGATATCATCTTGACCCAACAACTTATCAACAATAACTCCAAACTTCTTATTACCAACTTTTATGATAACAATATTTTCTTGCTCATTATTTTGTTTTCTTTCATAACCAAATATTTCTCTCAATCGTACTGTAGGTATAACTTCGCCTCTAAGCATAAATACTTCTCTGTCTTGTACTTCTTTTAACTCCCCATCACTAATCTTTTGAGTTGTGTCTATATTTGCAATAGGTATTGCATAAACTTGCTTATTGACTGTGATTAACAATGCTTCAATAATAGCCAATGTCAAAGGAAGCCTAATTGTAACTTTTGTTCCCTTGCCTTTTTCAGATTCTATAGATACAGTCCCGTTTAAACTTTCTACTGTAGATTTAACTACATCCATTCCAACTCCTCTACCAGATAATTCTGTAGCCTGTTCTTTTGTAGAAAAACCGGATTCAAAGACTAAATTAAAAACTTCTTCATCCGAGAAAGATTGAGCTTTTTGTTGATCAACTATACCTCTACTTATAGCTTTGTTTATTATTTGTTCTCTATCTAATCCATTTCCATCGTCTTCTATTTCAATTATTACTCCATTGCCTTCGTGTCTTGCAGAGAGCTTTATTGTACCAGTTTTTGATTTTCCTCTTGAAATTCTTTTTTGAGGAGATTCTATACCATGGTCTAATGAGTTTCTTATTAAATGGATTAAAGGATCTCCGATTTCATCAGCAACAGTTCTATCTAATTCTGTATCTTCTCCTTCGATTATAAGATTAATTTCTTTCTTCAAATCTTTTGATATATCCCTTACAAGCCTTGGAAATCTATTGAAAACAAAAGACACAGGAACCATTCTAACTTTCATAACTATATTCTGTAAGTCTAAAGTAATTCTTGAAAGTTGTGACAAGCTTTCATCTACTTCTTTTATGTTGTACTTTTTAAGTGTTTCAAGTATTCTACTTCTTGATATAACAAGTTCTGCCATAAGATTCATTAATTCATCTAACTTTTTAATATCGACTCTGATTGATTGAGTAGTTTTAATTCTTTTCTTTGATGATTTATCATCTGCATTATTGTTTTCTTCTTTTTCCTGCTCTTCGATTACTTCTTTTTCAAAAAGTTTCTCATCGAAATCTTCTATCATCACAAAATCCACTTCAGAAACAGATTTAACAGCAGAAATTATTTTATTTTTTGAGTGCTTCGAAATAACCCCAAAAATAAGTTCTCTATCAAATTTTTCCTCTTCAATCTCTTCACTTGTTGGTTTTGAATAAACTATTTCGCTATTCATTTCTTCAAATTTATGAACAATCATGAATGCTCTTGCTAATTTTAGTTGAACACCTTCTTTTAAAATAACTTTTACAAAATAAAAATTCAAGCCATCTTCTTTGGCTTTTTCTTGGACCTTTTCCATAGTTTCTTTTGTTGGATCATCCATATCTATAAAAAATTCATCCTCAGATAAATTTTCAATTTTATTTTCTGTTTCTTCTGGAGGTTTTTCTTCAGAAGCAGCATTCAAAGATGAGTCTTTTGAAATCCTTCCTTCCTTTAGCAAGATCTCAAATTTTTTATTAGTTTTTTCTACTGAGTCAGTATGCCCTCTTCCACCTTCTTGTATATCATTAAGTGAATCTTCAAGAGCATCCAACCCTTCAAAAAGAAGATCTAATACATCACCGTTTATTTGTATTTTTTCATTTCTTATATTATCAAGACTATTTTCCATAGAATGACACATTTTTGCCAATTCATCAAAACCTAATGTTCCTGCCATCCCTTTTAGAGTATGCATAATTCTAAAAATTTCATTTAGTATTTCAGGATTTTTTTTATCATTTTCTAAACTTAGTAAATTGTCATTAAGATTCTGGACATTTTCTCTCGCCTCTTCCAAAAATACACTTAAATAAACATCCATATCACTCATTAGATAACCTCCCTGTCATTTGAAGTAGATCAAGTGCTTTCCATAAACTATAGTACACAGCCTTTTCTTTAACATCTTCTCTTTCTCCATTGAATATTTTTTTAAATGAGTATTCTTCATCATCTATAATTAAACCAAAATACACAGTTCCTACAGGTTTTTCTTTTGTTCCACCTGTTGGACCAGCAATTCCAGATATTGATATACATACATCTGAATTTGTAATATTTTTTAACCCTTTTGACATTTCTAACACACATTCTTTTGAAACAGCACCAAATCTATTAAGAGTATTCAAATTTACATTCAAAATTTTGTTTTTTAACTCATTTGAATAAGTTATGAAACTTCCCTTGAAAAATTTAGAAGAACCGCTTTTACTCGTTATGTAATCTGATAGTTTCCCACCAGTGCATGATTCAGCTAATGCTAAGGTCAATTTATTATTAATAAAAATTTCAAAAAAATTTTCTAAAAGATTTTTTGTACCTAAAAATCTACTTCCGTATTCATTCCTAAAGAATTTAAAAATCTCTTCATCATAGTTAATATCAAGCCTTAACCCCAAATTTTTTATGATATATATTCCGTAATCTTCTTTTATTTTTAAATATTCAATTTTTTTGGTTAAATCCATTTCAGTAACACCATAAAAATACAAATTCGATTTTATCTTATCATCATTTTTAAAAATATCAAATTTATCATAAATCTTATCAAAAACATTCGAAAATTCATGTGGTGGCCCTGGTAGTATAATTATCATCTTATTGTCTATTTTTATTACCTGTCCAGGGGCCGTTCCAAAATCATTGTAAAATATTTCAGCACTTTTTATAACTTTCGATTGTTTTTTTACTCCAAACTCACTAATTTGCCCTTTATTTTTATGGTAATTCAAGATCTTTTCTTTGACCTTTCTATCCTCTATCAATTCAAGACCATAAAAATCTGATACTGATTCTATTGTTATGTCATCTATGGTTGGTCCTAACCCCCCAATTATAAATATAATATCAGAATCTTCGGATAAAAACTTTAAAGATTTATAAAAACTTTCTCTATCATCTTTAATAGCCAAAATATTTTTTATATTTAAACTTTCACTACGAATTTTTTCTACAATATACTTAGAATTTGTCTCTTCCACCTTTTTATCAACTATTTCGTTTCCAGTAGCAAGTATGGATACTTTCAATATTATTCTCCTTTTTATATCACTATTTGATTTTTTCCGTTGCTTTTTGCAATATACAACTTCGAATCTGCTATCTCTATTATATCAGAATAATTATCAATATTTGAATTATCAGCTACACCACCAGAAATAGTTACTTTTATGTTTTTATAAAATAACTTATCTTCAATTTTTTTTCTTAATTCTTCTGCAACTAAGTAAGCTTTTTGACGATCGTATTTTTTTATCAGGATAGAAAATTCTTCTCCACCATATCTAAAGGGAACTATCATTTTGTTCTCATACTTTTTTATTATTTTGCCTAATTCTTCGAGAATATGGTCTCCAGTCATATGACCATACGTATCGTTTATTTGTTTAAAATCGTCTATATCAATAAATAAGACAGAGAAAACGTCTTCCTCATAAACTACTTTTTTTAAATTTTCATAAAACTGACTTTTATTATATAATTCAGTTAGAAAGTCTCTTTTGTTTAACTCTTCTAATTTATCTATGTAATTTTTTAATTTAATATATGTTTTTAATCTCGCAATTATCTCAGGTTCTCTAAGTGGTTTTAAAATAAAATCATCAGCGCCAGATTTAAAAGCTTTTTCCAAAGTTTCATCGGTATCTTGAGAAGTCATAATAAAAATATAACTATCTAAATCAGAAAGCTTTTTTAAAATTTTGCATGTCTTCAACCCATCGATTCCTGGCAAAATAACATCCAAAAAAATAAAATCAGGTTTTTTTATTTTCATCTCTATAAAATTCAGTAATTCTTCGGAACTATTAAAAAGAGATATATTTATGTCTTCAAAATTTTTTTCTATTGTATCCTTTAATTTTTTTTGAATCAATACTGAATCATCCACTATGAATAAATTCATATTACACCTCATATAATAAACTATATAATTATTATATAATAAATTAACTAAATTATAAAATCTCAAAGGAGGAATTATGAGAAATTACGACAAAGAAGCAAAGATAATCATAGAAAATTTTCCATACCTACATGAATTTACTGACCCATACATCGTATTAGTATCCACGGTCCTTTCTCAAAGAACAAAAGATGAAAATACTCGAAAAGCAACCATAAGGCTCTTTGAAAAATACAAAGGCATAAACGAAATAGCAAAACTAAATCCAGAAGACATCTATGATTTAATAAAACCAGCAGGAATGTACAAACAGAAGTCAGAGAGAATAATAAATTTGTCCAAGATAATTGTAGAACAATACAACTCAAAAGTTCCTGAAAATATAAATGATTTAATCAAGTTACCTGGAGTTGGTAGAAAAACAGCAAACATAGTACTTTATGTATCCTTTGGTCAAGAAGCCATGGCAGTAGATACACACGTTCACAGAATAGCCAATAGATTGGGATGGATAGATACAAAAAAACCTGAAGATTCTGAATTAGAAATAATGGAAATAATATCAAAAGAATTCTGGGGACCTTTAAACGGATCAATGGTTGCTTTTGGTCAACAAGTTTGCAAGCCAAGAAACCCGAAGTGTAATAAATGTCCATTAAACGGTTTTTGTGATTATTATAAAGAAAATTCAAGCGAAGTAGTTTAACTTTTTGTTAAACTACTTTTTTTTATTGAAATTTTTATACTTTTCATGTATAATTATACATAAGTATAAAGGAGGGGTTTTCATGAAAAAAGATAAAATTCTTTCAGTAAAAAAAGCTTTAAAATATAGATTAACAAAACAACACATAAGCTTATATGGGAAAATCTTTCTCATCGATGAAGACGATAAAAAAGATTACACACAAGTTTTTATAACAGATAACGAAGACGCTGTTATACTTAAAATATTTGAAAAGAACCTTCCATACAAAAAATACGACATTATAAAAGCAGAAGGATACTTTGAATTTGACGATATTAATGGGGATTACTCTTTTTCAGTAATTGCTCACAAAGAATATTTCAACTTCGAAAAAAAAGACAGCTCAATAGAAAAAAGAGTCGAATTACACCTGCACTCTAAATTAAGTGAACAAGATTCCATTGTGGATATAGAAGAACTATTAAAAACATTGAAGTATTGGGGTCATACCCATGTAGCTATAACAGACCACGAATCTGTTCAAAACATACCAGTTTTTTGGAACCTTTCTAAACGATATGATATAAAGCCTGTATTTGGTGCTGAACTTACAGTATTTGAACCATTTCTTAATGACTTTTTTCATATAACAGTATTGGTAAAAAATAAAAGTGGCTTAAAAAATCTGTACAAAATAATATCTAAATCTCATATGAATTTAAACGATAGGAATCCAGTAATAAATGCACAAGATATTGAAAAATATAGAGAAGGGATGTACATAGGTAGTGCTTGTACAAAGAACATCTTGATGTATTTCTACCTCAAGCAGGAGGAGGAAATGTTTCTAAAAAAAGTTAAGTTTTTTGACTACATAGAAATACAGCCATTAGACGCAAAAGAGGATGATAGAGTAACAAAAGAAAAACTCAAAGAGTTTTATTTAAAAATAACTGAAGCAGCAGAAAACGAAAATATACCTGTAATACTAACAGGAAATGTCCATTACATATATGAAAAAGATAAAGAAATTCACAACGCCCTGCAAAAAGGAACAGAAACTCTAAAAAAATTCAATAAAATATACAATTCTAAAAGGTATCTTAAAACAACAGAAGAAATGATTCAATCGGGTATAGAGATTTTTGGAAAAAGAGGAAAGGCAAAAAAGATAGCAGTTAGAAATGTGAAAAAATTGGTAGACTCTATAGAAAATATATCCCCCCTTGATAACAAATTACACGCACCAAAAATAAAAGACGAAAATTTAAAGCTCAGAAATTTAGCCTACCAAAAAGCAAAAAAGATTTACGGAGAAAACCTTCACCCTATTATAGAAGATAGAATAGAAAAAGAACTAAATCCTATAATACAAAATGGATATGCAATTATCTTTCTACTTGCAAGAGAAATGATTTTAAAATCAAAAGAAGATGGATATCCTGTTGGATCGAGGGGATCAGTTGGCTCTTCTTTAATAGCTTTTATACTTGGAATATCTGAAGTAAATCCACTTCCCCCTCATTATTACTGTAAATGCGGATACGTTGATTTCGTAGATAACTTAAACATATGTGGGTTTGATCTGGAAAGAAAGAAATGCCCAAAATGCGGAAAAGATCTAAAAAGCGATGGACATAACATAAGGTTTGAAATATTCATGGGGTTTGAAGGGAAGAAAATTCCAGATATAGACATAAACTTCTCTGGAGAATATCAAACTAAAATACACAGATATTTGGAAGAAAAATTTGGAAGAGAACACTGCTTCAAAGCTGGAACTATAAACACAATAGCAAAAAGATCCGCACTAAAATTCTCCGAAAAATACCTAAAAAAAGAAGGCCACATAGCAAAAATATTTTATTATGCTGAAAAACTAAACGGGGTAAAAATGACAACAGGCCAACACACGAGCGCAATGATAATAATTCCACAAGAAAACGAAATAAACGATTTTACTCCGTACCAATATTCGGCAAACGACAAAGAGAAAGGAATTCTAACAACACATTTTGATTATGAAGCTTTGGAAAATGATCTTTTAAAAATAGATGCTTTAGCACACGATGCACCAACATTTTTGAAAAAACTTAAAGATTTAACAGGAATAAACTATGAAAATCTCCCGATGAATGACAAAGACGTTCTCGAACTTTTTTCATCCCTAAAGCCACTGAAAATAAATTTGGATGAAATAGAAGTAGAAATAGGAACTCTTGGAATACCAGAAGTATGGACACCTTTTGCACACAGGATGTTATCTGAAACGAAACCAAAATCATTCTACGATTTAGCCAGAACATCCAGCCTTTCACACGGAACAAACATATGGTTCAACAACGCAAGAGAGTTAGTACTCAAAAAGCAAGTATCTGTAAATCAAGTTGTTTCCTGTAGAGATGACATTTTACTAACTCTGGAACACTATGGAATAGAATCGAAAAAAGCATTTAATATAATGGAAAAAGTCAGAAAAGGCAAAAAACTAACTGAAGAAGAATTAAATTTATTAACATCAAAAAAAGTCCCAAAATGGTACATCGAATCACTAATAAAAATAAAATACCTTTTCCCAAGATCTCACGCAGTAGCCTATATGTTCATGGCATATAAAATAGCCTTTTACAAACTTTACTACAGATTGGAGTTCTACTCAGTCTATTTTAGTGTTAGAGCAAAAATATTTGATATAGATACAATATTCAACGAAGAACTTATGATGAAAAAGATAGAAGAATTATCAGATATATCCTACAAACACGACTTTGAAAAATTCCTGACTTATTCTGTATTGAGAACGGCCTACGAAATGAAAAAACAGGGGTACTATTTTCTTCCACCTGACATATACAAATCACACATAACTGATTTTGTCATAGAGGGAAAAAATCTGAGAATTCCTTTAACCAAGATCCCAAATATCGGAATAAAAGGAGCTGAGAATATTTTCAAAGAAAGAGAGAAAAAATTTATATCAATAGAAGATTTCAAAAAGAGGACAAAAATAAGTAAAAGAATAATAGAAAAACTAAAAACCACAGGTTTCTTCAAAAACATGCCAGAAAAAAGCCAAATACCTCTTTTTTAATTATTCAGCAAATAATCTAAATCCAAAATATGATAGATCACTAAAAGTAGAGATTTGGTATCCAAGGCCTCAAAACCAAGATGGAACTTTTAAAGAAGGCCACACACACATTGGAGAGGATTTCCAAATAAAACAGCACTTAGTATGGAATTTCATATGCGAAAACCTAAATAAATTATAAACTTTAATTTCTAATAATATGCACTTTTTCATTATTTTCCCTATTTAATAAATTATTAAATATATTTTATCAACATATTGTTATAATAAAAATAACTAAAAAATATTATAGGAGCTGATAAAATGAAAAAAACTGAAATAAAAAATTATCTGAGTAATTTTTCAAAAAAACAATTAATAGATGAATTATCTTCTATTATTATGAGCAATAGGGATTTAAAAGAAAAATATTATATCTTGGTAAATATTGATAATAAAAAACAAATAACTGATTATGTAAAAGATATTGAGGTATAATTAATTTCTTTTATAAGTTTTATTTTTAAACTATTATTTTTGACTAAGTTCTTATTTTGTATTAAAATTTAAGTAAGAAATTTGATTTGGGTGATGTTATGAAGAATTTTCTTAAAAGTTTTGAAGATAATAAATTTTTCGATTTTGTGAAAAATTTGTATAATAAATCGAGAGAAGATGACGTCGGTTTTATTGCTGGTTATATATCTTTTTTTCTTTTGTTATCTATTTTTCCATTTTTGATTTTTTTCTTTAATTTGTTGAGGTATACTCCTATAGCTAATCAAGATTTTATCGAAAACATTTTGATAGAGATACCACCTGAAACACGAGATATTTTAGAGACTATTATTAACGAGACAATTAATTCGAGTTCGCAGACTCTTTTATCAGTTAGTTTAATTTTTTCTATTTGGGCTGGTTCTAATGGAATTACTGCTATTATCAACTCAATTAATAAGGCTTATAGTATACAAAAGAAATTACCTTATTGGAAGTTGAAATTGATTTCCATAGTTTTTACTATATTACTGGTTTTACTTATAATAGTTGTACTTTTTACCCTTGTTTTTGGGGAGATTATTACTAATGAGATTTTTAATGAATTACAAGCTAATGGCTCTTTTTATTCTTTTTGGAATGTCATGAGAATTATTATTCCTTTTGTTTCTATGGTTTTGATTTTTGGCCTTTTGTACAAATTTAGTATTTCATTTAATAAGAGAACTAATACTAAGTTTATTTATACTTTGCCTGGTTCTATATTCACAACTGTTGGTTGGATTATCAGCTCTTCTATTTTTTCTGATTATATTAACAATTTTAATATTTTTTCAACAACCTATGGAAGTTTGGGAGGAATAGTTATTTCTCTTATTTGGATTTATATAATTAGTCTTATGATTATTATTGGAGCAGAGATCAACGGATGTCTGCATTTAAACAATAATTAAAAACCCACTCTTTAAAAAAGAATGGGTTTAATTTTTATTTATTTATCCAACTGCGGTTGAACGTAGTGGTTCCAGAGTACCTTTATTACAAGTGCTGATGGGGCAGCAATTAGAGAGCCTATGAATCCAAAAGCTGCTCCGAATATGAGTATGGATAATATTACCCCAACTGGATTTATTCTTGCCCTTCCCTTCATTATATTTAGGAAAAACACGAAAGCTGCTCCATGTAATATTGACATAACAATTAGCAATATTAGCATTTTTACAAGCCCGCTGGAGATCCCAACAATTATTAATGGAATGAATTCAAAAACCACACCGACAATAGGAATGAAGTTGGTTATTCCTGCCCAGAAACTAAGTAAAAGTGAATATCTAATGTCAAGAAAATTTAATGCTATAAAGGCCCCAATACCAACGAATAACGACGCAAAAATTGTAGAAATAACAAAATTATTTAAATTTATATGCAAGTCTTTCAAGAAATTAACCGCTATTTTTCTGGTGTTTTTAGGATATATTTTATGTATGTTTGCTTTAAAAGAGTCAAAATAAAAGCTGAGATATATTGTTATTAATATATGAAAGAAAATAAATGAACCAAGTTGTTGCCCTATGTTTGGTAATTCTGCTATCCATTGATTAAAAAATTCTATTATCTTTGGATGTAGTGATGTCAAATATTCTGAAAAGTTTTTCTCTATTTCCGGAAATACGTTGCTTTCCGTTCCCAAAATTCCAGATGATCCTTCGAAAAGTGATTCCCATGTTCTATTTTCAAAGAAGTTGTTTATAAATATTACAAAATTTCTGACTTCACCAAAAACCATTGGTACTAAGAAAAACATTAAGAAAGCTAGCCCTGTAAATATTATTATTAACGAAAGAGAAATAGATAGCTTTTCTGGAATTTTAAATAGTTTAATCAGATTTTTAGAGAAGAGTTGCACTACAAGCACCATTCCAATTGAAAAAACGATTGTGGAAAAGACACTCATGGAAAATACTCCCACTAAAAAAAATAAACTTATATAGACTATTGAAAAAATACCAGCTATAATCCTTTTATCCACAAAAAACACCTCTTAGCAAAGATTTTACTTCTTTTTATTATTATACCATTGCTATATATATAGTAACTAAAAATTGTATGATAAATATTGTATAATTTTAATAAGTTTTTAAAAAAGATAATTTTAGATGAAGAGATTTGGTTTTATTTTCTCATTATTTTCTTAATTTTTTTGTAAAGTTTGATTGTTATACTGAGATTGTTAATAATTGAACAATTAAATATTTTACCTGAGATGAAGGAATTTTTTCTGACATCAAAGGAAGACGAAAATGAAAGGAATCATCTCGTGCTTATTAGTACGTGATTTGATATATTGTTTCCTCTTCCTTTGAGAATTTTATAACAAGGAGGAGGATTTTTTTATGGATGTTAAGACGGCTATGATTTCCATTGCAATTACAGATAGAGAAAATGCCTATAGTAAAGTTAATGAAGTGCTTCATTTAAATGCTGAAAATATTAATTTGAGGGTAGGCTATCCAATGAAAGAAGATAATGTTGCTATTATTTTTGTTGTTTTTAAGGGAACTACAGACCAAATTGGTTCTTTAAATGGAAAGTTAGGTCAGATAAACGGAGTTAAGGTTAAATCACATACTTTAAAATATTAGAGGTGGTATTATGTTTTATTTAAAAGACAACAACACTAAGACTTTTATAGATGAAGAAAAAATCAAGAACTTACTGGAAAAAGCTAAAAATCCAGAAAAAGAAAGAGTAGAAGAAATAATAAACAAATCTTTGAACAAAAATAGATTAGATTTAGAAGAGATGGCTGTTCTTTTAAACTGTGAAGAAGAAGAATTAGTCAACAAGATTTTTGAAGGGGCAAAAACACTAAAACAAAAAATTTATGGAAATAGAATTGTTCTTTTTGCACCTTTGTATATTGGTAATGAATGTATTAATAATTGTGAATATTGTGGTTTTAGAATCAGCAATAAAGAAATTTTTCGAAATTCTTTGAGTTTAGAACAAGTGAAAAATGAAACAACTTCTTTAGTAAATAGCGGACACAAAAGGTTGATCCTTGTTTATGGGGAACATCCTCAATATGATGCGGATTTTATTGCTGATACGGTGAAAGAAGTTTATTCTGTTAAGAGTGGAAAAGGTAATATAAGAAGAGTTAATATAAATGCCGCACCACAGACTGTTGAAGATTTTAAGAAGATAAAAGATGTTGGCATTGGTACTTACCAGGTTTTTCAAGAAACATATCACCAAGAGACTTATAAAAAGGTTCACCCAAGTGGCCCTAAATCCAGCTATAGATGGAGACTCTATTCTTTAGATAGAGCTTTTAAAGCTGGCATAGATGATGTTGGAATAGGTGCATTGTTCGGATTGTACGACTGGAAGTTTGAAATGATGGGACTATTATCTCATACTATACATTTTGAAGAAAGATTCAATGTTGGGCCTCACACTATTTCTTTTCCAAGAATAGAGCCCGCTTTGAACACGCCAATATCCGAACAACCACCACATTTAGTTGATGATTACACTTTTAAAAAACTCGTCGCTATTTTGAGGCTGGCGGTTCCTTATACAGGATTAATTTTAACAGCAAGGGAATCACTTGAAATTAGAAACGAATTAATGCAGTTTGGGGTATCACAAATTGATGCAGGTTCAAATATAGGGGTAGGAGCTTATTCAACCAATGATAAAGAAGCTTATAAAAAATCGCAATTTGTACTTGGAGATCAAAGAACTTTAGATGATGTAATAAGACAGCTAACTGATGAAGATTACCTTCCTTCTTTTTGTACTGGTTGTTATAGACTCGGAAGAACTGGTGAGCACTTTATGGAATTTGCCATACCCGGATTTGTAAAGAGATTTTGTACTCCAAATGCTGTAAGTACTCTCATGGAATACGCAGTTGATTATGCTTCTGAAAAAACAAAAGCATCTTGTTTGAGAGTTATAGACAAAGAAATTAACAACATAAAAGATGAAAAAATGAAAACTGCATTAAAAACAAATATAGATAGAATCAAAACCGGTGAAAGAGATCTATACTTTTAGAGGTGCTTTATGTTTGAATCAATTTACAACAAATTAAATACTAAAGGTAAAAAACTTTTGGATTATTTTACTGAAAACAAAACTCTTAACAAAGAATTTATTCTCTATATTTTAGGGTTAGAAAAAGATGATCCGCAAAGAAATTTGCTTTATAAAGCTTCTTCTATAGTAAAAGAAAACTTTACTGCTAATTATGTTTCTATAAAAGGATTAATAGAGTTCAGCAATTACTGTTCAAAAAACTGTTATTACTGTGGAATTAGAAGAGATAATAAAACCCTAAAAAGATATAGAATGACAGAAGAAGACATATTAGAAGCAGTTGAGAAAGTGAAAAAATTGGGGTTAGATACAATAATTCTTCAGAGTGGAGAAGATTATTTTTACGATGATGATAAGATCATAGCACTTATAAAAAAAATAAAAAAATTAACCAAATTACCAATTTCTATTTCTATTGGAGAAAGAGATTTTGAATCTTATTTCAAATATAAAAAAGCAGGGGCGATAAGAACACTTTTAAAACACGAAACAGTTAACAGAGAACTTTTTGAAAAAGTAAATCCAGATAAAAAATATGAAAAAAGATTGGGCCTCTTGAAATACGCCAATTCAATTGGGTATGTTACTGGTTCTGGTTTTATTATCGGATTGCCCGGGCAAACCAATTCAGACATTGCAGATGATCTACTTTTTATAAGGGATGAAAAGGTTATTATGATTGGGATAGGACCACTAATTGCTTCTAAGAACACTCCCTATGAAAATATGGAAAATGGCTCTATAACAAAGACATTAAACGCCTGTTGTGCCGCGAGATTTGTTGTTCCTAATTCGCAAATGCCAGTTACAACCGCTTTGGGAACTCTTGATATAAAAACACACTACGATGCATTAGAATATTTTTGCAATGTTGTTATGGTAAACATAACTCCAGATAAATTTAGAAAGAATTACAACATATACGACAACAAGGCCAAAATAGATTTTTTTGAAACCATAGACGAACTTGAAAAGAGGGAAATAAAGATTTGTCCTATAACTACAAAAGCTTTGGGAAGGTGAAAAAATGTCATTAGGCGGATATAGATTAAACATAATTATAACCGGGAAGAGAAATGTTGGAAAATCTTCTTTAATCAACGCCCTTTTAAAACAAGATATAGCTCTTGTTTCTGATACACCAGGAACCACAACAGATCCTGTTTATAAGACTATGGAATTACAACCAATTGGTCCAGTTACCCTAATTGATACTCCGGGAATAGATGATGTAGGGTATATTGGAGAAAAAAGAGTGAAGAGGGCTGAAAGGGCTTTTATGAAAGGAGATATTGGCCTTTTAGTTATAGATAAGAATTTAGACGACTTTGACTACAAGATTATTAATACTTTTAAGAAACACAAGATTCCTTATTTAATAGTTTTAAATAAAATAGATGTAGCTAATATAGAAATAGATGAAGAAAATTTAGTCAAGGTTTCAGCTAAAAATGGTGAAGGAATAGAAAATTTAAAACAAAAAATAACAGAAATAAAACCAGAAGAAAAAGAAGTTCCTTTGATTCCAGAATTCATTCAAGAAAACGACATAGTAGTTTTGGTTATACCTGTTGATACTGGAGCCCCAAAAGGAAGATTAATAATGCCACAGGTTACAGCTATAAGAGAAATTTTGGATAGAAAGGCCTTCCCAATTCAAACTTCTGTTGAAGGAATACCTGAAGTTTTATCTAATCTAAAAGGAAAACCGAAACTTGTTATAACAGATTCTCAAGCTGTTAAAGAAGTTAATAAAAAAGTTCCAGAAGATATTAATCTGACTACTTTTTCTATTTTAGAAGCAAGACATAAAGGTGATTTAAGTATTTTGTCAAAAGATATTGATATCATTGAAAAACTGGAAAATGGTGATAGAGTTTTGATAATGGAAGGCTGTTCACATAGACCTTTAGCAGAAGATATAGGAAGAGTTAAAATACCAAAATGGTTAAAAAAATACACCAATAAAAAGCTTATATTTGATTTTATTGCAGGTAAAGAATTCCCGGATGAAAAAGATACTCAAGACACCAAGATAATAATTCATTGTGGAGGTTGTACACTGACAAGAACTATGATGATGAGGAGGTTAGAACATATAAAAAGGCTGAATATTCCTATTTTTAATTATGGTGTTTTAATATCTTATCTTCATGGTGTTTTGGATAGGGTTATTTTGGAAGATTTTTAGTTTTCCCTTTTTTGATTGTTAATATGGTATAATTTTATTAATAATATCTTAATAATCAGAAAGGGGTTTTTATTATGTATAGAAAAGTTACCTTTATCGTCTTTTTAGTTCTAAGTATTATAACATTTTCAATTACTTTTGAAGAATATGAAAAACAAACTAATTACGAATATACTGGAAACTTTTTTGACGGGACAAATATTCTGGTAACACATGTCTTAGAAAATAAATTATACGATATTATAGGTTGGGATACTTCTGATTTAGATAATATAAACCAGATTTATGAGGGCGAAAGTTTTTTTGATTACAGCGTGTCTAAAGATGGCCTTAAGTTTACCGGTATTAATAAAAATGGGATGGTAATTGTTTATAATTCTGAAAATGATTTGAACTATATTATTTTAAAAAAAGCAGCCAATGTTTATTTTCACCCCAATGGAGATATGATAATAGTAAAGGTTATCAAAGATGGTAAATCAGAGTTTTATTTTGTAGATTATAAAAACAACGAAGATAGATTAGTTTTGAAATATTCTGAAAATAACAAGCCTTTTTCTTCTAAAGCAAAAATGCACATTTTTAATGATTATTTTATTATATCTGACTATAAGGGGCAAGAAAATGGTAACAAATATGATGATAATTATATAAGATACTTTTCAGATCCACAAAATAATTATCTATATTTTAAATCTCTTTCGGATGAATATATTTTCGACATAGATGAGAAATGGGTTTATCACCATAATAATTTTGTGGATGCAGTCAATACAGTGCTAATAAACCTACAAGATAAAACTTTTACAAAAATAGCTTTGGGAAATATCGGTTCTTTTTTATCTACAAATATTGCTTATATAGACTCAAAAAAAGCTTCAAGAGTCAAAAAATATTTTGCCCTTAAACACCAGTTGGAAGAAGTATATACTGGAGAGTATTTTTTATACAATGATCGATTTGTTTTAGTCAACCCAATAGATATTCCTGATCAGGTTAACGTCCATGGATATGACAGTAAAAACAATAAACACATTTATTTATCTCAAGGTAATATTTTGCAAGTAGATAGCTATGATAATAACCCTTATAAACAGATGGATACTTATTTCAACAACTTAGAACTTTTGAATATTGGTTTTGACAATGTTATTGAAGATATTGTAGAAACAATGAATATAGCCGGAATGGAATTTTTAGCTTATAACGAAGATAGATTTTTCGGAGATAGTTTGAACACATCCTATTACAATAAAACCAAATTGATTTTAGAAGAGGTGAAAACTCTTTTAAATAAATCAGAAACAACTAAATTTGACATGAACTTTGTTTATAAAAAAATAGTGCAATACTCTTTGTTGGCTAACTACACAAAAAATTATGGCGAAGCTGAAAAAGCAGTAGTTTTTTTAAAAAACTTAAAAACTGATTATCCTAATATTGTTAATTGGAATAAATTGTTTAAAAATTTAGTGCTTATTGAAGCTCTAACTATATCAAATAAAACTGGTACAAAAGAAGCTTACTATCATATTTTAGATCAAGACGGTTTCCTATATAATGAAGAAAATGAACTTGATACTTATATAGAAGAATACCCAGAAATTTTTACAAACTTATTAAAAGACAAAAAGAAATTGTCATATTTTTCTGGAATACCAGAAGACAAACTTTCAAGTTTTGAAAATTCTTACAAAGCAGGAGAAGCATTAGAAAATAAAGAGGATATATACAAATTCGATGATTTTTTAAAGAATAATAAGAAAAATATCAACGATCTTATGTGAAAAAGAGGTGATTTAAATCACCTCTTTTTTTGTGAATAATTTTTGCTAACCGTTTAAATTTAAAATTTATTTGTAGACTTCATTAACTATTATCTTCTTCAAAAGTTTCTATGTTTTCTATGAAGTTTAAATAGTCAGGTGATATTAGATCTTTAGCTTTAAGCATATTTTCTATATAGAACTTTGGAGGTTTCAGATTATTATCTATCCATTCTGGTTGAGCTATATAAACAATAGCTTGAACAACTCCCCCATCAGTTTCTACATCGATCCTATATTTGTTATATTGAGTTGGAAATCCCTCTTTTTTATCTATTTCTTTCATTTCACCATCATCTAATTCATAGAGAATTCCCTCTATAACATCTTCACCGTTTCCAGTTTGTTCTATATTGGCAAAAGAATAATTTTCATCTTTTGCTTTTTTGTTGAAAATAATCCTATAACCTCTTATAATTCCTTTCTTCCTTGTAAAAAATTCAACACCTTGTTCCTTGAAAATATCGGGATTCATGTTGTTCGCGTAAGCAAAATAGTACATGTTAATCTCCTCCCAATGAGATATTTTTTTCACTATATATAAATATTATACAATAACATTACAAAAAATTAAAGAAATTATTTAAATTTAAACAAATGAATAGTTTGTAATACTTATAAAATTATATATAATATAATAGAGAAAACATTATAGGGAGGTACAATATGATTCTAAGAAAAGCTCTAATTGATGACAGAGATGATATAAATAAAATCTCAGAAGTTACTTGGGAAGGTCACGATTATCTAAAAAATATATTTGATAAATGGATAAATGAAAAAGATAGTGATTTTTCTGTTTTAGAAAAAGATGGAAAAGTAATAGGTACTATAAAATTAACCTATCTACAAAATAGAGAGTACTGGTTAGAGGGGCTGAGAATCCACCCAGATTATCAGGGAAGAGGTTATGCAAAATATTTGACAAAAGAATATTTAAAAAAGATAAAAAATCTTGATTTTGATCTAGTTTCCATGGCTACTTTCTACACCAGCAAAAGTGTTGATATCGTTAAAAAATATGGTTTCTATTTATTAAATTCTTTAAAAATATATCGAATAAATGAGAAAAAAGAAATAAATGACATTAAAAATTATGAGGTTGTAGAAAATTACAATGATGTTATGTTTATTTTAGATTCAGAACAATTAAAAGTTAGAAAAGGTTACTTTACTTTTGATTGGACAGCTATAAATGCAAGTGCTGAATTAATAAAAAAATTAGTGGATAGAAAAGAAGTTTACGTGAAAAAAATTGAAGGAAAGATAGTTTCTCTGATAATTTTAAGTAAAATGTACAACAAAGAAGGAATAATGTCTATATCTTTTATCTGGGGCGAAAATCATTTTGATGAGGCTTTGGATTTTGCAATAAGTAAATATAATGACGTTTACAGGCCTGGATCCGAATTTTTATATATGTGTGAAGATGATGAACAACTTAGAAATATACTAGTTAAAAAAGGTTTTGAAGAAGCATCCAAAGAAAAGAATGACTTTGTTATTTACGGTGTTCGTTCTCCAGAAGAAATCAAAAATATATAATCTAAATCTGGCTTTTTAGCCAGATTTTTTATTTAACTATTGTAAAATGTGTTTAAGCATTTATATTTAATCTTAAGAATTATTTAAGAATTTTAAAAGAATTTTTATAGTCTTATAACTTATAATATATTATTGATAAAAGTTTTTGAGGTGATCTTATGGATAAAAATATTTTGATTATTGACGACGAAATTGAAATTAGAAATTTGATCGAAATTTATTTGAAAAGTGAAAACTATAATATTTTTCAAGCAGAAAATGGGAAACAGGGGTTGGATATTCTAAAAAAAGAAGATATAGATTTGATAATTCTTGATTTGATGATGCCCGAGATGAATGGAACTGATTTTTGTATCGCTGCCAGAAAAAAATATGATACACCAATTATTATGTTGACAGCAAAAGACCAAGATTTAGATATTATTCTTGGACTCAATCTTGGTGCAGATGATTACATCACAAAACCTTTTAATCCTCTTGAATTAATTGCAAGAATAAAATCACAACTAAGAAGATCAGATTTCAATAAAGCGAAAAAAACAAAGGATAAAAATGAATATATTCATAAAGGGCTCTATTTGAACACTATTACAAGGGAAGTTAAGATTAACAACGAAGAAGTAACCCTTACCCCTACAGAATTTGAAATTTTAAAACTTTTATTAATTAATAAAGGAAACGTTATGAGAATGGACAAAATTTACGAAGAAGTTTGGGGAAATGACTTCATGGATTCCAAAAATACCGTTATGGTTCACATTAGAAAATTGAGGGAAAAAATTGAGTTAGATCCCAAAAATCCTGATTTCATTAAGACCATATGGGGAGTTGGATATAAAATTGAAAAATAAAACCCTTCGAGGTTATTTTTTAATGGCTTTTATGATAAGCTTTTGTTCTGCAATAATTATAAACATTATATTTTTGAGTATATATTCAAAACTTACTTTTGAATATAGAGAAAACAGCATAAACAAAGTTTTAGATAATCTTGAATTACACACAGAAAAAGGCCAAGATCTTACTGAAGTTCTAAATGATTTTGTAAATAATTTTGATTTGGGAAATGGTGCGATTGGAATTATTGATAAAGAAAAAAATTTAATAGCTTCCAATCAATCTATTAACAATATAGCTTTTGATAGATTTAATTTTGATGAATTCAACATTGAAAATAACAATTTTTTGGAATTTACCTTTTATAATTTTAAGCCCGATCCACCAATTAGACCAGCTGTTAGAAGAGAACAATACATATATATCCCCTTTGTAGTCAACAATAACCAATATTACCTCATTATTGATTTTGAACCTGGTAAAACTATTGGAATGCTTTTAAATAGAGATACTATGTTTTTCACATCAATGATTTTTTCTATTATAATTTTTCTAATAATATTCTATTTGATTACCAACAAAAAGATAAAATATATTAATGAGATTTCAAAAGAAATATCTAAAAAATCTATTGGAAAATTAGATCATAAGATAGAAATAAAAGGTAGTGACGAAATAGCTGAAATAGCAAAAAATATAAACTATATGTCAGAAGAAATAAACCATCAAATAGAAAACGAAAGAAAAGCAGAAAAAGAAAAATACGAATTGATTTCTAATATATCTCATGATCTTAGAACACCTTTAACTTCAGTCATTGGTTATTTGGACTTGATAAATAATGCTAACTATGAAGATGAAAATCAATTAAAAGAATATTCAAATATAGCCCACAAAAAATCCATAAAGATCAAAGAATTGGTGGATGATCTTTTTGAATTTACAAAATACAACAACAAAGATATAAAATTTTCCAAGATGAGAGTAAATTTAAACGATTTTATTGAACAATTTATTTATGAAATGGCTGATTATGAAAAAAAATACAACAAAAAAATCAAAAAACATTTCAATAAGGAAGATGTTTTTGTGGAGCTAGATCCTCAACTCTATTTTAGAGTATTTCAAAATTTATGCATAAATGCTTTTAAATATTCTAAAGATAATTCTGATATCGATATCTACGTCAATGAAAATATAAAAAAAGTTACTATAACTATATCTAATTATATTAATGATGAAGAAGATATAGATGTAGAAAAAATATTCAATAGATTTTATAAAGAAGATAAATCAAGAAATACAAATAAAGGTGGTTCAGGATTGGGGCTTTCCATAGTAAAAAGTATTTTGGATATACACCAACATGAAATTATAGCAGAAAAAATAGATAACAAAATTTCATTTAAAATAATTATTACAAAATAACAGGGAGGAATTTTAATGAAAAAAGGATTAGTAACAACAATTGTATTGGTCGTTTTTATTTTTGCTTTTACAGCAAGCATTACAGATTTATATCATCAAGCAAAAGAGGTATCTAACGATTATAAACTTATAGAAATTGATAGAGAAATTGCTTTAATGGATTATGAAAAAGCAAAAATTGAATCTTTTAACAAAAGAACAGATTTATCAGCAGAACTAAGTTATGTTCAAAACATGAATAATTACTATTCATCTTTGAAGAATTATTATAATTTAATAAATTCAATAGTTTATGATTATAAAATAGCAGAATTAGACCTCAAGGTACTAGAATTACAAATTGAAAATGCTGAAATTAATTTTAACAACAGCGAAAAACTATATGAAAAAAATTTAATATCAGAAAATGAACTAAAAAATAGCAAAATATCACTAAATGATATAAAAAACTCTCTTGTTAATGTTAAAAACAATTTTAATCAGAAAAAGGAAGAATACGAAAAATATTTTGACACTGATCTTGATTCAATAGAATATGAAATAAATTTAGATAATTTGAATTATACAGACGAAACTTATGTTGCAAGTTCTCTTTTGGTTAAACAGAATAAACTGAATTTGGAGTTAACAAAGTACAATTTTGATACTTTACCACAAAATAGTTCTCAATATGATAAAAGAATAGCAGAATTAAACGTAAAGAAATCTATAATAAATTTAGAAAATACAGTAGAAAACATTGAAAAACAAAATAAAACTTCTTACGTGAATTTAGAAGCACAGAAAAATACAGTAAATAATTTATATGAAACAGTTTCCATAAAATTAAACAATTTAGAAAATGATCAAAATAGTTTTGAAAATGGTTTAATTTCAAAAACCGAACTAAACCAAACAAAAATAGACTACTACAACACTTTAAAAAATCTTTATTCTAACGAAAAGAATCTTTTAAATAACTTAATCAATTACATATTAAATGTTCAAGTATCTCCGGAGGAGGTAATGAATTGAATTTTAAAAATATAATTTTATCTTTATTCTTGATAATTTCCATATTTTCATTTTCTAATGTCAATTCTATCATTGAAGAGAAATTAAATGAAAGCAGTAATTATCAAAAGTCTTTAGAAAACTTTGTTTCAACAAATTACAGTAATTCTATATATAATAATTGGTTTCAACCTTATTTGAGTTTATCCACCAACCAATTGAGTGGTTTTACAATAACTGAAGATGGCGTTAGTGATATTGGATTAAATGCTGATATTAACATTGCAAATTTTTATGGAGTTAATTTTGGAGTTCAAATACCCTTTGAAATAAAAACAGAAGATAATCTCGATTTTGACTTAAAAAAAGAAAATATAAGTCTATCAATAACATATGGATTGAAAACAGAGTATTTTTCGAATAAATTAACCAAAGAATCCAACCTTTTATCTTCTCAGTATAATCTTGAAGAAGTTGAAGATTCAATTACCACTACCACTTTTAAAGAAATATTTAATTACTACTATTTGAAAAATAACATTGAATTACAAAATCAAAAATTAGAATTATTACAACAAAAGTATGAAGCTTCAGAATTAGAAGATGAAAAAGAAAATTTAAAAAAACAAATTTTAAATCAAGAATCTCTTATTTTGTCTTTGAAAAAATCTTTTGGAACCATTAATTTGGATTTTTCCGAAAATCTATACATTGATTCTAAATCAAGGATAAAAAACATCACTGAAAATGATTATGATTTATCTATTGAAAATAGAAAAGATGTTGAAGCTTTAGAAATAGCAAAGGAAGTAGATAAAAGAAATACTAACTTGTGGTTTTTACCCTTTTTACCAGATTTAAACTTTTCTTTCGGAGTAAGAGACTATGAAAATTGGAACTGGGAGTTTGGAATTAATTTTCAATACGATATTTTTGATAGAGGTGAAAGACTTGGAGAATCTTTAACAAGAAAAAACAATATATCAAATTTAGAATACAATGAAAAAATAGACAATATAAATAGAACAATAAATAACTATAAAAACAACATAGAATCAATGTATCTTGAATTACAGATTTTTGAAATAGACTATGAAAATTTGATAGAAGATTTTCAAAAGTCAGAAATTTTGAATAACCATGGATATATAACTGATATAGATTACAAATTGAATCAGATTAGTCTTGAACTTAAAAAGTTAGAAATTGAAAATAAAAGAAATGAAATTCTTTTAGAAAAACTCGAGTTATTAAATGAAAGAGGCTTATACATTAGAGGTGAATTAGATTGAAAAAAGTTTTTTTAATTATAATAGTAATTATTGTTGCTGTTCTTTCAGTATTTTTTATAATCAACACAAACAGAAATATAGAAGAAAACACAGCTCAGAATAATATACAAAATATATTTACAACTTATACAATAGAAAACAATGAAATTGGGGATTATATTGAAATAACTGGCACAGTTGAAGCAGATGAAAGAAATGTTCTTTCAGAAGTTTCAGGGAAAATAATTGATTTATATGTCGAAAAAGGCCAAAAAGTAAGTGAAGGCGATCTTTTAGTAAAATTTGAAGATTTAGAATATAGAATTGCTTATTTAAATGACCTTAGAAACTATGAATTAGCTATTAATGACAGCTCTCGAATAAAAGAAATAAAAGAACTTCAATTAGAATTATCAAAAAGAAATTTAGAAAATACTGAATTGAAATCCCCAGTTAATGGAACGATTAGTGAAGTTTATATTGGTGAAGACGATTTTGTTCCTACCAATCAAAAAATTATAAGTATAGTTGATACAAATTCATTGAGAATTGAAAGCGTTGTCGATGAAATAGACCTATCAAAAGTACAAGTTGGGATGGAAGCTTTAGTAGAATTTGATCAATTGAACGTTTCAATCCCAGCAAAAATCACATTAATAAATCCAGTTGCTGTTAATTCTGGTGGATTAACTACCATACCTATTGAATTAGAATTCTCTGAAGATGCTAACAAATACGGAGTTATTCCTGGTATCACTGGTAATGTAAAATTAATTATATTGAATGCAGAAAACGAAATTGTAATACCAACAAATGCTTTGAACCAAGATGCAAATGGTAATTATTTTGTATTTTTAAAAACTGAAAACGAACCAAAAAAAATTAATATTGAAATAGGAGATAAAACTGATGATAAAGCCATAGTTAAATCAGGTTTGAATTTTGGTCAAACTTTAATAATTTATCCTGATGAAGAAGAACTACAAAGATTAGAAAATAAATATAATGGCTCAAACATGCCATTCATTCCAGGTCAAGGTGCATCTAGAAATTCTCCAGGCGGTGGGAATCAATGAACGTAATGACTCTGAAAAACATCAGAAAAACCTACCATATGGGTAAAATTGATGTTCATGCTTTGAAAGATATAAGCTTTGAAGTAGAAAAAGGTGATTTTACGATAATTATAGGACCTTCTGGATCTGGTAAATCGACCCTTTTGCAAATTTTAGGCGGTTTAGACAGACCTACTTCTGGAGATGTTATTATAGAAAGAGAAAATATATCTAACATGAAAGATCAAGAATTGGCGATAGTTAGAAATAAAAAGATTGGTTTTGTTTTTCAAAAATTTAACTTGCTTAGTAATATGACTGCATTAGAAAATGTTGCATTACCAATGGTTTACGCAGGAGTTGGTTTATCAGAAAGAAAAGAAAAAGCAAAAAAATTGTTAGATCTTGTTGGACTTGGAAATAGGGTTACCCATAAACCAAATGAACTATCAGGTGGACAGCAACAAAGAGTTGCCATAGCAAGAGCTCTTGCCAATGACCCTACCTTTTTACTGGCAGATGAACCAACAGGCAACCTTGATACAAAAAGCGGAATAGATATTTTGAAGGTTTTTCATAAATTACATTCTATGGGCAAAACTTTAGTAATAGTTACGCACGATCAAGAAATGGTTGATGAAGGAAATAAAGTCGTTAAAATAAGAGACGGCCTCATTGAAGAGGTGAATTAAATGGAAATACTTAGAGAAACTATTAGATCATTAGTATCTAACAAAATGAGAACATTTTTATCCATGTTAGGAATAATTATAGGAATTACATCCGTTATTGCTGTTATTTCTTTAGGACAGGGAACAACTCAAAATTTAACTGATACTGTTTCTTCCCTTGGTTCAAATGTACTAATAATAACACCTGGGAGAACAACTATCAGAGCAGGCACCAGTTCTTCAAACAACACTTTGACAGTAAATGATGCTAATGACATAAAAAATTACGCTCCAAGTGTTAAATCAACCGCACCAGTTCTACAAGGATCATTTTTGCTAAAAAATAATGATTTGAATATAAATTCAACTCTTTTATCTTCAAATAATGATGTTTTTTCTATTCTAAAATTAGAATTGTCTGATGGAAGATTTTATAATTTTGAAGATATCGAGCAAAAAAGAAATGTTATGGTTATAGGATACGAAATAGCAAATGAACTTTTCCCCAATGAAAATCCAATTGGTAAAAACATTTCTGTTATGCAGAATGTCTCAAACTCTTTTACTAGAAAAATCAACTTTGAAATAATAGGTGTCATTAAAGAAACAGGCAGTAAATTGTTATACAACATAGATACTACCGTATTAATACCTATCTCAACTGGAGATGCAAGATTATTTCAAACAAATGGTAATGTTCCACAAATTTTAGCATCGGCACAATCACAGGAACTGTCTAATTCTGCTCAAATTGAAATCGATACTATTTTGTACAACAAATTTGGTTCTGAATCATTTAATATAATGAGTCAAGATGCTATTTTAGATGTTATTGGAAACATTACTGGTATTATGAGCTTTATTCTTGTTGCAATAGCAGCAATTTCTCTTGTTGTTGGCGGCATAGGAATAATGAATATTATGCTTGTATCCGTTTCTGAAAGAACTAAAGAAATAGGAATTAAAATGGCAATAGGTGCAAGTAGAAGAAGAATTCTTTTCGAGTTTATTTTTGAAAGTATTGCTATAACTTTCATTGCAGGAATCATAGGAATTATTTTTGGAATATTATTGTCTAATGGAATAGCCTCTTTAGCAAGAGAATATAGTTTAAGTGCTTTGATAAGTTGGCAGTCCATTTTGAGTTCTTTTGGTATTTCTGTTGCTGTTGGGTTGTTCTTTGGAATATATCCAGCAAATAAAGCTTCAAAATTAAGTCCAATTGAAGCCCTAAGATATGAATAACTTTTATATGCCGTCTTTTAAGACGGCATTTTTTAATGTATAATACTATAAAAGGGGGAGTTTAATTTGATTTTTTCTTTAACTATGAATCCATCTTTAGACAGGTTTTTATATGTAGACGAATTAAAATCTGATGACACAATAAGAGTTAAAAAGGTAAATGATTACCCTGCAGGAAAAGGTATAGATGTTTCGAGAGTAATTGAAGAATTAGGTGGAGAAACCGCAGCTATTTCTATTCTTGGAGGAGAAGCGGGTGAACAAATATTGTATATGCTTCAAGACGAAGGTGTTATAACCATACCAGTTTGGATAAAAACCGAAACAAGAACAAATGTTATGATCGAAACGAAATCTGAACAATTTAGAATGAGCCTTCCAACTTATGAGATTAAAGGCGAAGATATTGAAATGATCAAAGAAATTGTGGAAAAATTTGTTAAAAAAGATACTAGCATAGTTATTTCTGGTAGTCTTCCAAATGGCTTAAAAAGTTCTTTTTATTCTAATATAATCTCTGATCTTAAAAAAGATCATATTAAAGTTTATTTTGATGCCGATGGAGAAAAACTCAGAGAAGGCTTAAAATCAAAACCACATTGTATAAAGCCTAATTTACACGAATTTGAAAGGTTAATAGATAAAAAATTACTTTCAAAAACTCAAATAATAGATGAAGGAATTAAAGCAAGAAAAAACTTTGATCTTGGAATACTATTAATATCTCTTGGTTCTGAAGGGGCTTTGGCTTTTTCAGAAGATGGTGTCTATGAGTGTAAGCCATTAGAAATAGATGTAGATAGCTCAGTTGGTTCTGGAGATTCTTTTCTCGCTGCTTTTGTCTATTATAAAGAGCAACTAAATTTATCGACTGAGGAATCTCTTAGAGCAGCAAATGCTGCTGGTGCTGCTACAGCTATGACTCCTGGAACTGAATTGCTACATAAAAAAGATTTTTTAGCATTATATAAAAAATCAATTGTAGAAAAAGTTAACTTATAATTTGACTTTTGTTATTTTTTTTGATAATATTGATTAAACTTAATTAAACTAAATGACAGGTGATTATTATGAAATTTCTTTCAATATCCATAAAATTTAATATTTATAATAATAATTTAAACAGCGTACGGTTAAAACGCGAGTAATGTTTTTGCATATATAACCGGCGCTGTTTTTTGTATTCAGCGCTGGTTTTTTTATTTTTCCGTGAAAAATACTAAGGAGGGATTTTTATGGAAAGGTTAGAAAAAAGAAAGGTTGATACAGTTTCATTGGTAAAGTCATATGTTGAGAATGATTACTATTCTAATTTATTAATCATTCAATCATCTATTTTACAGTCTATGAGAGAATTTATGATTTCTGAAGGTTTTTTAGAAATTTTACCAGTTATCATTTCTCCTATAACAGATCCACTTAATCATGATATTTTTGATGCATCGATCGATTACTATGGTTATTCATATTCTATTACTAAATCGATGATACTTCAAAAACAGGTGAGCACATTAGTTACAGATAGAATTTTTTCTATGTCTCCTAATTTGAGGTTAGAATTAGAAAATCGTTATGAAGACAAAAGACATCTTATTGAGTTTGTTCAAATGGACATGGAAGTTGCTAATGCAAAAAGAGAAGAAGTTATGGATATTATGGAAAGACTTTTGATTCGAATTATTTCTGAGATCACTGTAAAACACACAAAAATCATTGAAAAATATAATTCTGGTTTAGTCATTCCTAAAAAGAACTTTAAAAGAATTAGAGTTCAAGACGCAATTGAAAAATATGGAGATTCTTATGAAAAAATATTGTCAGCAAATGCAAAAGAACCTTTCTGGTTAATCGATATTCCGATTATGGACAGAGAATTTTATGATAAACAAAATCCTAATGACCCAGATTTTTTATTAGACTTTGATCTGATTTATCCTTTTGGCTATGGAGAGGCAATATCTGGTGGTGAAAGAGAACATGAATATGATCAAATTATAAAAAGAATGGATTTAAAAGGAAACTCAAAAAATATATTTAAAGATTATCTCGATTTATCAAAGGAAGGCCTTTTAAAACCAACTGCTGGTTGTGGAATTGGAATTGAAAGATTGACAAGATATATCCTTGCTTTGGAGCATATCGAAAAAGCACGATTATTTGCTAAATCTCCCGGTAAAATCTCTATATAACTTAAATCTCACTTTTTAGTGAGATTTTTTATTTTGATAATAAGCCTCAATTATTATATAATGTTTTTATAGGGAGTTAACAATTATGAAAAAGCATTTAACTATAATTGAGTACACTCTGCTTAAACTTATTTCTCTCGTTTTAAAATTTTTATTTGATTCCTTTCAAATTAGTGCGAAATTTATAAAACAATACATATACAGTAACTTTTATTTTTACCAAAAATAGTGAAATTTTTCTAAATATGAAGGAGTATTAATATGGAAAACTTAAACGTATTTGTTTTAGGAAGTTTAGCTAGTTTAATTGCTGGGTTGGCTACATCCTTAGGAGCGATACCAGTTTTATTTCTGAAAAAACAACCTTCAGAAAAGCAGTTAGATATGTACTTAGCTTTTGCATCAGGGGTAATGCTTGCTGCGACGATGTTTTCTCTAATTGTTCCATCTATCGATATAGGCGGACCTCTAATTATGGTTATAGGTGTTGTTTTAGGAGCGGTTACCATAGAACTATTTGATGTTTTTTCTCCACATGAACATTTTTTAAAAGGCCATGAAGGTCCTAACACTGCTTTAGTAAAAAAGGTTTGGCTATTTGTAATTGCCATAACCTTACACAATTTCCCAGAAGGTATGGCTGTAGGAGTTAGTTTTGGAGGGGAAATGATTAAAAATGGTTTAGTTGTAGCTACTGCAATTGGTATTCAAAATATACCAGAAGGAACTGCAACGGCATTTTCATTTATACAAGCTGGATATTCTAAAAAGAGATCTTTTTTTATGTCCACTTTAACTGGTTTAGTTGAACCTCTTGGAGGAATATTAGGAGCATCTCTGGTTGTTTTTATGAAACCTGCATTACCTTTTTTCTTAGCTTTTGCAGCTGGAGCTATGTTATATGTTATAAGTGACGAAATAATTCCAGAAACTCACTCCCATGGTAATGAAAGAATTGCAACTTTTTCTTTAATTGTTGGTTTTTTATTAATGACCGTATTAGATAATACTTTAGGATAAGTATATATTAGTATTTAAAACTTTATTAAATAGTAATTCTTT
>JAALLR010000019.1_pt1 | contig 85111 bp, 84 predicted proteins | sample 7245931 | NCBI WGS metagenome assembly JAALLR01 (sample SAMN13049201, study PRJNA578106) | oil field metagenome | isolation source: filtered produced water from oil reservoir B9 | place: USA:offshore Texas | collected 2016 | reverse complement strand
TGTCTTGTGCTCGGACTTTATTTCCATCCCACTATGGTCTTATTTTAACAATTCAACATCAATCACTTTTATATTCCCCTGCCTGAGCAATTTCCATCCCACTATGGTCTTATTTTAACGAGATTCTGGAGGTGTATATGTGCCACGGTCTGATTTCCATCCCACTATGGTCTTATTTTAACTTTTATTTGGAACTCGGAGGTTCCAATCCTTGTTTTAAATTTCCATCCCACTATGGTCTTATTTTAACAGTTAAGAATTTTCCTTATTTCCCTATAAATGGAGCTCCATATATAAAGACGTGCGACTTGATAGTTGGTTTTATTTTTTAAAATAAAGAACATGCAGTTGCATAAACAAAAAAATAAACATAAATTATAAGGAAAATATGATAAAACTAACTATGATACCTAAACTAAGCTGAATCGTAATAAATTCTAACATCTAAATATGTAAAATAATCATAAAACATGGTCGGTTCGAGACCGCCTATTTATCCTTAAAATCAGAATTAAAAAACATATAAACTATAAAATAAAAAAATAAAAATAATTACCAAGGATAGCATTAAAAAATAAAAAAATTTAGGCAACTCTAACCATTCCAAAACCCATTGAGTTTTTCTCTCCAAAACCACATTCATAACCGAATTTTATTAAATCATAATCTCCATCGACCTTAAAAACCATTTCAGAACATCTGCAAAAGGTATTTTTGATTTTCATTCTTTTTGAATTATATTTCAAAACTTCAAAGTTAAAATCTAAATCACATTCTTTGCTGTAAAATGATTCATATTTTTTCTTTAAATTGTTTTTGAAGTTCTCATAAAATTTTGAATTGTTTGGCAATAAATCATATATCTTTTTTGCCCCATCTTTTTCAATTATGGTTTTTAGATAAATTGGCGAAACTGTCTTTAAAGTATCAAAGCTTTCAGGGATTTTTTCAATTGCTAAATTGTTTGGTATTAATTCAATGCCATTAATATTCATAATCTCACAATCAAGTATTCCACTTACAAAATTTTGTAAAAACTCATCATTTGGCGAAGAAACATGTAAAAATACACGTCCATCCAATGAAACAATACCTCTTTCTTTTATTATCCTTCTTTTGGGGATATTCAGCAGAGAAAATGTGAAAAACTTATATTTAGTATATTCATGTAGTTTTTTAGCATATCTTTCGTCTGCTTTATTTAATACATTGTATATGGCAGAAGCAAGCGTGTATTGATGATTAAATGGAATTATCGTATTTTTCTCAGTTCTAAATTCTAATTTTGCCCTCATAAAACATCCTCCCCTAAGTTTTTCTCAATACCTAGTACATTTCTATCTATGAACTTTCTATCCTTAAGCTTAAAAATAATTACACTATCCAATTTACTATCGATAATACTTTTAATCCCCCCTCTAACTCTTAAAAATTCTGAATCAGTTAACTCCCCCTCAAAAACACTATTCTGCACCCAATTTAACCATTTTCTTAAAAACTTTTTTACTTTGTTTACTCGTTCAACTCCCACATCATAAACTATTATCACATACATTGTGTTACCCCCATCAATTACCACCAAATAACAAACGGTTCATAAGTATCCATTTCCAAAATATGCTTTTGAAGTTTATAACATTCCAACCTTATCAGCCTTTGATAGGAAACTTTTCTGTTTAATTTCTATGTTTTATTGTTTTTTCTAGTCGCTTTTTGTAATGAGTTAAAAATATCTTCCTTCCCTCATCATTCAATAAACAAGAATTTAAATCTTTTTCAAAGTGCCTTTCATCGAGTACGTTTTTATTTACCAAATAGAAAACTAACCTATCCACTAAAAGTGGTTTAAAAATGTCTGCAATATCTAATGCTAGGGAAAATCGTCTTTCAAATGGCTCATGCAGATAAGAAACCGATGGATTTAAATGAGTGTTGAATATCTCGGAAATAACTCCCGAATACAGAAGAGAGTTTCCAAAACTAATAAGTGCATTTATTTCGTTGTGTGGTGGTCTTCTGCTTCTTTTTTCAAACTCAAAATTATTAAATATTTTATCGAAGCTCCCATAATATTCGTTTCTCATCATTGCTTCAACAGACATTACCTCAGTTATTGTCTTTGAATCTTCCAATTTTTCCAATACTTCTTCAACCGGAAAATCGATTTTGTATCTACTTAGATTTTTATATATGTTCCTTACACTACCTTCGACAAACTTCTTTGCCAGATAAAGCCTTTTCTCATTATCTAAATAATATTCTGATTGTTTAACTACAACTTTTCCAGAATAATTTTCCCCCTTTGGATAAAAAGTTCCTACGTAATTACCATATTTTCCAAAGTAATGAATCGGAACATTGTATTTAGAGAGCAACTCAATAACTTTTGAAGTAAAGGACAAACCACCATAGCTATAAATTGAATGTATTTTTTCCACAGGGATTGGTGTCTTTTTTCCATCTTTGTTGATGAAATAGATGGTATTCTCTCGCCTTATGAGTTTTCCGTCTGAATTTATGTATTTGTTGGTTTTCATCCCCCTACCTCCAATATTAGGCTATCTTTTGTATCAAAACTTTTTTAAAGTTTTGTTCTTATCATTTGTTGGTTTTCATATTTCCACCCCCAACTTATGTTATTTTCGTATCAAAACTCTTTTAAAGTTTTGATTTTACCATTTGATGGTTTTCATAGCCCCTCATGAAAAACAGAATTCATAATATGCACATTTTTTGCAGTAACTTTTTCGCTCTGGTTTTATTGGCTTATTGCCTTTTGCGATATTCTCAATATCTTCAATTATTTTTATTAATTCGATCTCATTCTGCTCAGTTAGCGTTATTCTTTTTATTTTCTTCTTTGATGGATAGTTTAAAACACCTACTGCAGTTATTCCCATATTTTTTAAATAGTAGATATAATATAAGAGTTGATAAATATCGGCCTTTTCCATTCTATCGGATTTTTTGACTTCGTGAATTTCCAAAATTCCATTCTTCTTGTTCTTTACAAAATCTATAGTAGGTATTTTTATGGATGAAGTTTCCAATACTTACAATATCGCTGTCTTTCTCCAGTCTAACATTTTTTGAAAAGAGATAGAGCTTTGTTTTACATATAAAATAATAATTTATTTGAGTCCCCCTGATTTTTAATTCCCTGAACGAAGTAAAGGGTTTTACAAATCTATAATTTGTGGGAACTTTAAATGTGTTGATTAGGTCCATAATATTCCCATTCACGTTTATTTTAAAGTATATCTTCTCCAAAAACCTCCCCTTCATCAACAACCAAATCATAAATCTCGATTCTTTTCTTTGAATATATCGGTGAAAGGGCCTCAATATTCTTAACAAATTCTTCAAAAAATTCTTTATCTTCAAAATATTTGTAAGTAGAAATTTTCCATCTTTCAAATTTCTCTGTAAGAATATCTCCAATATAATCAGAATACAAAAATTTAAACCATTCTCCTTTATCAGTCCCTCCAATAGTCGAAGGGCAGTCTTTATCAAACAATGAAAAAGTTTCAATGCCTCTAACCGCCATGGCTCTTTTTTCTCTAAAATCCTTAATAATAACAACTTTATTTTCCCTATCCACTTCAACAAAAGCATTATCTAAAATCCACAATAAATCATATTCCGTTTCCTTTCCATCTTCATATATAACCTTCCAAATAACACTATCCTTCCTAAATCTTCTAAATGAATTTTTGAAACTCTCCCACCACTTCAGCAATTCCTCCCTTGTATCTTCATCAATAATATCTTCATCTTCATCGTTTTCGATTTTTCCTATTTTTTCGTTTAGCCAATATAACGTCCAATAATATGGAAACCTTTCCGTTAATTCCTTTAAAATATCCTTCCTTTGATAAGTTAATTTTCTATCATACTCTTCCATTGAGTTAATAACACTCCATAAAACAGCACCACAAAATTTAGGAACTTTATCTTTCTTAAATTCCCTATCTTCAAATGCATTATTCATTAAATTTACAAATTCATAATAATTGAGTTTTTCATTTTCATTTGTGGTTTTTTTCAATTCATTTAATCTATTAAAGATTTTTGAATTAACAGTACAATATATCTTACATTTTTCTTTACCCCTTCCAACTCGTCCTATTCTCTGCATAAAATTTCTTAAATACATTCCAGCATCCATAAAGCATAATGACACTGGATAATTAACCCCTACTTCTGCCTTTGATGTGGTTATTATTATGTCAGAGTTGTCTATTACATTAGTGATTTTGCTGTTTTCTTTTTCCTTTGTTTGTAGTCCAGTATTTATCCAAATTCTAGCATTTACTTCTTTTTCAATCAAATACTTCATGTTCATTGCATCCCTTAAAGAGTTAAAAACCATTAGAACCTTTTCGTCAGTTAATAACGCCTTTTTTATTGTTTCCCTTATCTCCTCATTTAATCTTCCATTTTTAACTAAATAACCATATAAACTTCTTTCAATATTTTTTGAGATTTTAATAAATTTAATTTCCATTTCTCCTTGAATAGTTCTACCTTCATTACTTAATGGCTGTTCAATTACACTTGGTTTAATGCCGTTTTCATTAAAAAGATCGATTAGATTTACTTCAGGTGTTGCTGAAACAAAAAACCATTTTATATTTTTAGAAAACTTGTATGTGGCTAAAAATAAAACCAAAATAACCCCCAACTGCTCTTCATCGTATAAATGGTATTCATCAAAAATAATATAATCAAAAAGATCAAAAAAATGCGTCCAATCTGGAAAGTTCTTTAAATACCTAAATTTTTCATAGCCCCTCGGAAGATGATAACCACTGTTCATCATATAATTTAAAATATCAGGATTTGTAATAACAATCTCACTGTTTTTTGCAACTTTAAAGATTTCTTCCCCTCTTTCTTTTCCTTTCTTTTTTAATGTACTTCCAGTAATTACATTAACCTTTATGTCCTGCTCTTGAAGTGTTTTTTCAATATCTTCTGCTAAAGCATTAGTTGGGACTACGATTAAACCTCTCAGTGGTTTGTAATATTTGTTGTCTTTTGCATAAATTATTGGAAAAGAAAAAGAAAATGTTTTTCCTGCTCCCGTCGGTGCCACTATAAAATTAACATTGTTTAAATTGGAAATATCTGCATAAAAAACTTCTTGGAATCTATGAAGATTTATTCCATACCTATCTATATTTTTGTTTCCAAATGGAAGACATTTTTTTAAAACAGTTAATTTTAGCGTTTCCATAATTTCCCTAAAGAAATTTGTTAAAAAATTAAAGGTTAAATATTTCTTGAATATCCGTTACGTTGAAACTTTTTGCGATTATATAATTAGACAAGATATATCTTATACTATGGTTTTCTCTAAACCTTATTTCTTTTCCAAATATTTTTTTGATAGTGTATAGATTAAGCCAAATTTCATTGGATATATCTCCTTTCTCTTCAAATAACAATAAACACTCTCTCCCCGTACCAACCCTTAATGTAAATCTCTCTGGAAGTTTTACATTATCAAATGTTAATAAAGATGCTTCAAATGTCGAACCTTCTTTTATCCCCTGAATATGAAAATAATTTTTAAACAATCCCTTTCCCATTTGCTTAATTACATTCTTTCTAACCATATAATCAGCAATTTCAGACGTCTTTCTTGCATATACAGGGGTTTTTTCGTAATTTATCGGTCTTCCAATAGTCCAAAGAAATCCGAATTCTTTTATTTCTTCATAATTTGGTTTGTCTTTTATTTGATAAGTATATTCCTTTTTCTTTGCCAATACAAAATTTAGAGCATAGTCCAGTGCTATATCTCCAATAAAAGGCTCAGTTGATGCTACTCCCCCTTCCGTTTTATTGTAAGAAAATAATGGAGAAAGAAGAGTTATTTTATAATGCCTAAGCATATCAGACACCCAATTCCCCTAACAGTTTTTTAACATCCTTATCTTTTAAAATCTTACATTCTACCATATATTTTATACTGTCATCGAGCATTTTCAAATACAGTTGTTTTAATTTTTCATCGTCTTTTAGGTACTCGCCAATTAAACCTATAATGTCCTTTAATTCATCATGTTTAACTGTTATTGACGAATTTTCATTTAGTTTATTTATGATAAACTCTTTAACATTTTCATAAGAAACGTCCCCATCAAATTCTTTTGAAATTAAGTAAGATGATACAGGAGGTTCAAATGTATCTAACGCTATTGCTACAATTTCATTTTTCATATTTGCATCCATAACATTTGATTGAGCACCATATCTTGTTGTTTTTAAGTGGGATATTAAAGCATGGATAAAGCCCTCTGGTGTTATGTCATAGAACGTTATAAACTGTGGGAAATAAGCTCCCGGTTTAATATATTGAACTTCGAATAAACTCTGCCTTTGGGAGCCCTCATCTTTATCCCACATTGTTCCCTCTTCACTTAAAGCGTTGTGTGTTAATTCCTCAGTAATATCGTCCTTATCTCTTATTGAATAAGCCCATTCATAAATTATCCTTGAAGGTAATCCTACAGAATCATTCGACTGCGTTACGCTATCTCCGAATATTATGGAGTTAGGATTTGCCAAATAACCCGATTTTTTTATAAAGTTATACTCTATCTCAGGATGCACGACATTAAATTTCCTACATAAAACTAAACCGGTTAACTTTTCCCTTGATTTCAGCTTTCTTGAGGGAATTACAACAACATCTTTATCACCTATTGATGTACTTATAACCTCATCTGGCTCTGTTGAACGGTTTATTAAATACCCGGTGGTTTCTCTTATGGTGGCCACTTTTATTACATTTGGTGTTCTTTTGTCAAACTTTTCTTGAAAGTATTCTTTTGGAATTATTGAATACATTTTCTCTCTAAACTCATTTACAATATTTTCATCATATTGAACATAATTTTCAAGTACTTCAACTGTCTTTTTTTGTTTTGCCATTTTCTCACCCCATTATTGATTTTCTTTTTCTTTTTTGGATTTTAAACTTCCTGCTTTTTCTCCTGATTTTATAGTGTAATGTAGGGCAAATGCATAAATCCAATATCTCAGTTCTTTTTTTGAAGGAATACCTCCCTTCCATAACCCTTTAAACAATTCATCGTACAAAACACTGCAAAATTCTTCTATTTTCTCCTTCTGTTGTAGGTAGGGATGTTTCCTATATAACATCCCAGCCATAAGGGATTTGATGTCTTCATCAGTGTAACCCTTTTTTACCCCCGTTCTCAAAACATCTAAACTTTCCCTCATCATGGAAGTTTTAGATGAAGCACTTCTACCTGTCCACTCAATATCTGAAGCAATATCTGCCAATTTTTCAATTATATTCATTTTCTCACCACCAATTCTTTCTATAATTGGACTGATACCATTATCATCCTTATTAACAAATGATAATGGATCATCTAACTTGAATAAATAGAAAAAGAATGCCATTGGGTTATCTGCATAATCATTAAACAATGAAACAATTATATTTTCTGACCTCGACCCCCCTTTTATCGTATATCCCAATTTCCAAAGCATTTTAAATTCTTCCTTTATTTTTTCAACTTCATCAATCCTTACTTTATCCCACCTCAACTTTTTAAATGATTTAGGAATATAATCAAAGATAATAGTCTCTTTTTTTACCCGGTCTGGATTAAACGGATAAGTTATATACACTTTAAACCCTGTTTCAGATACAAAATCTAAAATATGCTTATAAAACTTTATAAATTCTGATTGTTTAGATACATCTACGAATCCCATTAAAAATGGGAACAATTCCTCTTCTTTTTTTGCATTATATCCATAAATTATTTTATTTTTATATTCATTAATATCATTTTTTAATATCTTTCCTAATTTTTCTCCCTTTTCTTCTACATATTTAGTTAACCCCTCGTCCATCAATGGAACAAAATAATCATAGGCATCGATATAAACTGACAGGATATTTTCTTTTTTTCCAAATATTATTTTCCTAAATGTTACTTCAGTTAAACATGTTGAACAGATGTTTTTCTGGGTATTATTAAGCGTTACTATAGTCCTATTTGTAAACCCCCTTGGTTTAAACCCAAAACATAAGTTTGAAATTGCTACAGTATGGGTTTCTTTTCCACATAATAAACAGATGTTCTTTTTTGAGCCAATATCATTTATTTTAATATCTCCCAATTTTCTACCATTTACATAAGAATAATTCAGAATTTCGTAAATTAATTTCCCTAAATTAACCTTCTCTGAACCCTTGTAATTCTCATTTATCAATTCAATTAAATCTTTTAATATTTTCTTTTCATCAAAATTATTTTTTGTTGCGATATACAACTTCAAATAGTTTTTTAATCCAGTGTCTTTACTTTTTTTAACTTTTTCAACTAACTCTTTATCTAAATCAAATATATTATCCGATTTGAAATATTTCCTATCCAATCGAGATTTTAATTTTTTAACATCTTTTTCATTTGCCTTTGTTGGTGTTAATTGTAATAAAAGCTTTAAAAGCTGGAATTTTTTAAATTGTCCTTCATTAAAATCTTCTATCTTTTTTGTAAATATCTCTTTTATTTCATCATCCTTCGAAATACCTCTGTAAAAAGCATCCTTTCCAAATGATTTGTTCAGTTCATCAATTAATTTTAATATTTTTTCCTCATTTACATCGATAAATCTAAAAATATCTAATTGTGCCTTTTGTCTATCTAATTCAACCATTTTCTCAATATTTCGATATAAAAAATCCTCAAAACGATTTCTTAAATAATCCTTATCTATTTCTAAATCCCCTTCGTAAATAAACCCCCTCGGAGAAATGACATAACAATCCATATCTTCCCTTAGTCTCTCAACAATAAACCTTGCTAAAACTTCATAAGGAGTTTCATCGAAATAAAATATATTTACATCAACATGATCGTTCAATTTTTTCCAAATTTTTAACAAATCATTATAATCTCCAATTGGAATAGAGATGCTATCTGCCAAATGAATAATTCCAATCAAATCATCTTTTATTAATCTATTAATTCCTTTCCTTGTGGGTAATTTTTCATCCGAAATAACAAACCTTGTCCTGTCTTCTGTTGCTAAGATTAGATATTTTATAATTTCTTTTTCCTCTTCATTTAGCTCCATAATTTCTTTTAAATCATCCTCGAAATATTGCTCAACAGAATTTTTTAAATCAATTTCATCATGCAATTTATTTATATCGTGAAATGTTATGGCAATTAATAGACATTTTAAAAGCATTTTTAAATCTTCATTTTCGTTGTTCTCATCTATCAACCCATCATTCAACCACTTTCTTTCTAAAATCTTTATTGAGGGGATTAACCCATTTAAGATATGCATCGGATAACTCATATCGGGCAAATCTTTTCCATTAATCTCTCCCATTTTAATTTTAATTTCAAATAACTTTCCCCCTTTCGCCGGTTTTAACCTGTATTTTTCGAAAATATTTATAAAAATATTATCAAAGTAAAATTTAGTCCCCCTTTGGAACAATTTACTTTTAAATACTTTCTTTGGTTTTATTTTTATCCCCATGATGCCACCATTTGTACATTAACTTTCCTACAATATATCATTCATTATTAAAAGTGAATTAACCAATATTTAAATTTAACTATTAACCAATTTAGTTAAGTTTTATATAATATGAGGTTAAATATAGGCTCCCGATAAATATTTACGAAAGGGAGAAAACATGACCACGCACATAATAAACATGGGTTTTCATACGGAACACGTGTATAAACCAATTGCAGAATTTGGGGCAAAAAAAGTAGTTTTAATTTATTCAAAAGATGATGAAGAATATACATCAGAAGAAGATTTTAAAAAAATAGATGTAGCACTGAATAAAGCAAAAGAACTATGCAACATGCTCGGGATTGATTGTGAAGAAGTAGAAGTAAAAGGCATGGAATTCGAAAAGAATGTTGAAATTTTTAGAGAGCTCATGCAGAATGAAAACAATAGAATAATTGTAAATATAACCGGCGGAAGAAAAATAACCTCTTTTGCACTACTCTACGCTTCCCTTTATGAATTTCAAAAAATAGATAAAATAGTATATGTTCACAACAAAAGAATAGTTGAGTTTCCAAAAATAGCACATCCCTACAACTTAACCAAATTTGAAAGAAAGATACTATCTTCATTAAATGAAGGAGAAAAAACAATAACCGATTTGGCAAAAGAATTCAATGTTTCCCTTCCTGCAATAGTTAAATATATAAACTCTTTAGAGCAAAAGAAACTTGTAAAAACCCATAAAATTGGAAGAAAAAGAATAGTAAATATAATTTAACTAAAATTAATTTTTAATAAAATAAAACAGAAAAAAAACAGAAACCAAACTACTTAAATAAAAAAGGGCCGGGACCGGGAATCGAACCCGGGTCAGGGGATCCACAGTCCCCCAGGATAGCCACTACCCCACCCCGGCCACGCTATAGTGCAGGGGCAGGGATTTGAACCCTGGAACCACTACTGGACAGGATTCTAAGTCCTGCGTCTTTGGCCAGGCTCGACAACCCCTGCACAAAAAATAAAGTGCTCCGGCCGGGATTTGAACCCGAGTCGCGGGCTCGAAAGGCCCGCATGATTGGCCGGACTACACCACCGGAGCGCTTTATCAAATCCAAATTTATGGGACCGAAGGGATTTGAACCCTTGACCACTCGGTTATGAGCCGAGCGCTCCAACCAGGCTGAGCTACGGTCCCTTGTTTTTTTAAATCGGTTAATTGTTAAAAAAATGGCGCCCCCAGCAGGACTCGAACCTGCGACCTACGGATTAACAGTCCGTCGCTCTACCTACTAAGCTATGGGGGCTCTTCTTATTCACCCAATCAGCACAATAACAATTTCACTTCTAGTATATAAACTTTTCGGCGAAAAGTATTTATATAAGAAGATACATGCTTAGTTTGGATTCAGTTGGAAACATTGCCGAGGTAGTTCAGCCTGGGAGAACGCTGGACTGAAGATCCAGTTGTCGGGTGTTCGAATCACCCCCTCGGCATATTTATTTTAGGAATATTAATTTATAAATTTGAATACATTGATTATAATTTATTTTAAATTAGTGTAAATGTACATAATATGAAGTAATAATAAACCACTATTTTTTTCATAAAATAAATTATTAAAGGGAAATTATGAAGATTATTGGAAAAATGGGAAAAAACACTAAAAAAAACGTTGAAAGTGAAATTAGCTTCAGAATGTCTTTTTTAAAAAGGATAGCTAAAAATGCAAATATTGCAGAAGGAGAAAGGGCGGTTGAAGACATAATAAGATGTATCTACAGGAACCAGCCCATATCTACAAAAAAAATAGGCCAATACACAAAATTACCGCTTCCAATCGTGGCAAAGGTCAGATCATTATTGGAAAGACAGAAAATTTTAAAAAGGAATCCGAAAGGAGCAGTTCTCAAAGAAGAGGGAATTGATTTTGTTGAAAATCAGTTGAAACTTAAATTAAAACATGATTTAAAATGCCCAGTTTGCAACGGAAGAGGGATTGTTCTTGACGATGTCTTTGAAGAGATACTTAAAAAACATAAAACCTACTCAAAAATGAGACCTAAGGTAAACACGCTGATAGACCAGTCCTTTGCCACGGCTGAAACTGCAGTCCACAGGGCAGCTTTTATGGCAGATAGGGGAGATTTAGAAGGTAATAGAATACTTTTTGTTGGGGACGATGATTTAACTTCAATTCCTACTGCAATGAGTGGCTTATGCGAAGAGGTAGTTGTAGCAGATATTGATGATAGGCTTTTAGATCTAATAAAAAACATATCCAAAAAAGAAGATTTAAACATAAAAACAATAAAACACGATTTCAAAAATCCTTTAAGCGATGAACTAACAGAAAAATTTGATACGATATTTACTGATCCACCATATACCTTAAATGGATTGAAACTATTCCTATCAAGGGGTATCGAAGCATTAGGCAGTGAAGGAGTTGCTTATCTTGCATTTTCACACAAACCAATTAATGAATACTTAGAGCTCCAAAAAACTATCAATGAAATGGGCTTTGTAATATATGAATCAATACCTGGATTCAACTTTTATGAAGGTACTGAAATAATCGGAAATACTACATTCTTAGCAAGACTCATTGGAAAAAACCTTAAAAAAGTTGTTGGAGATACAGAAAAGATCTACACAGGTGAAGTCAAGCCTACTTTAAGATACTACAAGTGTGCAAAATGTGGACAGGTTTATGAAATTGGTGATGAAATTAACAGAATTGAAGACCTCGTTTGTGAATGTGGAGGAAAAAAATTCACCATGACAAAAAGAAAGAAAGTAACTAAAAAATAAAAATAAAATAGATGTAAAAAATATAATAATTATAAAAAAAATAATTAATTTTTATTTTATTCGGTGATTAAAACTGCATTTACTACGCCATCCTGTCCAGGTCTTGATGTAACTTTTGCTTTTCCTAATTCTGTTTCAATAATTGCTCCTTTTGTAACAATGTTTCTTCTGATGTAGTGTTTGTTTGTTTTGTTGTCCACTACGTCTGTTACAGCAACTTTTTTACATGTTTTGCTTACTGGATCGAATACGTTTGCGTAGTTTGTTCTTACCAATCTAACTTTTTCATTTCCGCCTCTGCATCTTACAACTTTTATTTTAACGTGATCGGCGATATGTGTTTCAGAAGGTTCTCTTCCCATTTCTCTTTTGTGTTTTTTAACAACAAGTTTGTATTTTCCACCGGTTGATTTTCTTCTACTTTTTCCTTGCCATACTCCCATAATAACACCATCTTTTTATTTATTATGCTTTTGTTTCATTTGTCTTTCTTATATTTTTATCATCCTACTAATATCACATTAGTGTTTGATAAGTTTGATAATAATTTAACTTAAATATATATTATCCCCATATGTATATAAAATCGAGAGGCCATGCGAGCATTTATTTAATTGAATTTATAATATAAAAAATTAACTATGTGGGGGTAGAATATAAAACTTTTCTATTTCGTAGTTTCGGAGGCTAGTATCTTCAAAATCGCCATTCTAACAGGTATTCCATAAAAGGACTGTTTAAAGTATCTTGCCTGAGGAAGTTTATCTACTTCAACATCTATCTCATCAACCCTTGGAAGAGGATGCATTATTATCAAATCCTTATCAGCAACATGTTCCTTTGTAAGTTTGTAGGTTCCTTTAACTTTTTGATACTCGTTTAAATCCGGGAATCTCTCTTTTTGTATTCTTGTCATATAGGCTACATCAACACCATCTAAATTAATATCGTCACTTTCATAAATGTTAACTTTTCCGTCTAAATCTTCAATTATTTCCCTCGGTATTCTGAGCTCTTCCGGTGAAATCAAATGTATTTCTACATCATCAAATAACGAAAGTGCATAACATAATGAATGTACTGTTCTTCCGTACTTTAAGTCTCCTATGAATGCAATTTTTATACCATCTATTTTGCCAATCTCTCTTTTAATTGTGTACAAATCTAATAGTGTCTGGGTAGGATGTTGGTTTGAACCATCTCCAGCATTTATAACTGGAACTTGGGAGTATTCACTTGCCAATCTTGCTGCCCCTTCAGATGGGTGCCGTATAACAATTATATCACTGTATCCGCTAACAACTCTTACTGTATCTATCAAACTCTCTCCCTTTGTAACTGACGTGTTTTTTATGTCTGTAAAACCGATGACATTTCCTCCCAATCTCTTCATTGCAGTTTCAAAAGAGAGTCTAGTTCTTGTAGAAGGTTCATAAAATAATGTAGCCAATATTTTTCCATTTAAACTTTGCATCTCTTTAATTTCCGATCTATTAAGTAGGTTTTCCATTTTTTCTGATTCATTCAATATTTTAAGAATATCTTCCTTTCCAATATCCCTCATAGATATTAAATGCTTCATTCAATCACCGTTTTATGTATTTAGGTAAACATATATAAAATTATACCCAATATAAAAATGAGGTGAACCTTATGGAATTAATTCAAGTACTTGGAATTCTTTTTGCACTCTTTGCAATTTCAAGGGTTATGATGCAGATTAGAAGAAATGCCATGAGTGTAGAATCAGGTTTATTTTGGGTCTTTATCTGGATATCTGTTATGTTAGTGGTCGTTTTCCCAGATTTCTTAGGTTATTTAGCGAATTTAGTTGGAGTAGGTAGGGGAGTTGATGTTTTAATTTATCTTGGGATTGTGGCGTTGTTTTATTTGATTTATAGATCATATACTAAAATCGAAAATCTTGAAAGAGAAATTACTAAAATAGTTAGAGAGATAGCAATAATAGAGAGGTATGAAAAAAAGGATGTGAAGAAAAATAATAAAGGTGATGGTATTGAATAACGCAACAAACAACATTGATAAAGAAGGCATATTAATGGAAGTGGGGCCCTACATTTCCAATATCGAATTCTTAAGAAATATCATAGCTGAGTCTAAAGATATGGATGATTTAAAACATAAATTGGAAGAGCTCCTAAAAAAAGAAACAGATATAACAAGAAAGACCGACATAAGAATAATGCTTGAAAAAATATTTTATTATTAGTGTCGAACATAACGGAATTTATACATTAAGATATTGCAAATTAGCTAAAAAGACATCATTTAAGCGAAGCGAAATGGTGTATTGGTTTTGGATCCAACCTTTTTAAAAGGTTGGAGATATATTATAATTTAGGCTTTCTATACTCTGTTTCAAAATCTTTATCGTATAGTTTTGAGTATTCATACCAATCAGGATCTAAAACGTCTCCAACGATTATTAAAGCTGTTTTTTTAATTCCTGCTTCTTTAACTTTTTCAGCAATATCATTTAGTTTTCCCCTTATTATCTTTTCATCTTCCCATGATGCATGGTAAACTACAGCTACAGGTGTTTCTTCAGGGTATCCTCCTTCAACAAGTTCGTTGCATACCTTTTCTATCATTCCCACACCTAAATATATTGCCATAGTTGCCTGATGCTTTGCTAAATTTTTGATTTTCTCCTTCTCAGGCTTTGGAGTCTTTCCTTCTGGTCTTGTAATAATTACAGTTTGTGAAACTTTCGGGAGTGTGAGCTCAGATTTTAAAGTAGCTGCTGCAGCAAATAATGAAGTAACCCCCGGAATAATCTCAACATCTATGTCGTATTTTCTTAATTCATCTATCTGTTCCTTAATAGCTCCGTAAATAGACGGATCGCCAGTATGTACTCTAACTACATTTAAATCATTTTTAATTCCTTCCACCATTACATTTACGATTTCATCCAAATCCATTGTAGCGCTGTTGTATATCTTGGCGTTCTTTTTGTTATATTCAAGAACCTCCTTATTAACAAGGGATCCTGCATAAACTATAATATCCGCATTTTCTATGGCTTTTTTACCCTTAACTGTAATTAGTTCTTTATCCCCGGGTCCTGCTCCAACTATAATTACCTTTTTCATTTTACTACCTCTATTCCTTACAATTTAACTACATTTAAGTTTATATTACGTTGGTGTTATATTATTTATCTATTGCATCCCTTTTTTCAATATTTCGGAAATTTCCCCGTAAATTACATTACTTTTACAGAAGTTAGGGAGATAAATTGCTGCCTTTCCTGAGTTAGTTGCCACATTCTTGTAACCCATATCCTCTATAGGAGCTACCACCATGCAGGTATCTGTAACTATCTTTCCGCCAGCATTTTCTATTATTTCGGTGTAACCCATTCTATCAGCTATCGATTTAATATGGATTGATGTACAAACCCACAAATCGCTCTTAAACTTTGCATTTTGCTCAGTTATAAAATCTACCACTTCTTTAATTTCATCCAAACTACAGTGTGGGCAACCTATACAAATTAGGTCCGGAGCTCCTGTAGTACTGTTTAATATTTCATACTCATTCTTAATATCCTCTTCAGTTATTGTTATTCTTTCAAGGTTTTCTTGAACTATTGGCATGCCCTTCTTAGCTTCAGGTGTAACATCCTCAACATGATAGAGTGCAACACCACCACTTGCCGCAAGAGCTGCCCCAAGGGCTTTTAATTGATCTGTTTTTATATGTTCGGCTTTTTTAAACTTGAAATAAGGAATTCCGTTTTTTACGATTTTACCTACTATTGAACCTAAGAGTCCAAATTCAAATTTAGTTTTACCTTTAGCATACGTTTCAAATTCAACCTCAACTATGTGTGTTGGACTTCTGTTTTCATCTAAATGATAGCCGTAACACGGTGTCTTACCCACAATTGCTGCTGCAAGTGCAGAAGGTCCCCCTTCCCTATTGGTCCTAGCTCCAATTACTGAATTTACATAACAAACTGCAGAAGATTCAGCCCAGGCTACATGGGAACCAAAAACTGGCACATTTCCGGTTAAATAAGGTGTGCAAGTACAGCTAATCTCAACACCCATTTTTTTAAAGCATTCTATAATTTCAAGCTGTTTTTTTGAAAATTCTTCTGGAAAACCTAATTCCTTATATCTCACAAGATCCATTCCAGCTGGATTGAGTGTTGTTGGAACTGAAACTTTAACACCTTTTTCTGCCAGGTCTTTTAAAAATTCTAATCCCTTTTCACCTATGGTTTTATATGAAACTCCTGAAACCTGAGCAGAGGATATTGGTACCAACTTCTCGGCACCGTAAATATCCCCTAAAGACACAAGGAGATTCATACATGTTTCAAGTGCTTCCCCATATTCTCCATTATACATTTTTTCTTCTTCCTTTGTAAGATACATAAATTTCACCATATATAGTTGTATAGATAAACTAAGCTTTCTATAAATGAGTTGTATTTTGATGAAAATATCAGATAGGTACACCATCTTTATAAGCTACTAAATTATATATAACCCACAATTTTAAACCATAAGTTTAAACTTATCATTCAATAATATCTTTTATTATAAAAATAATGACATAATAGAATTATTCCTCAATAGAGAGTTGTTTCAATGAAATCGAGCCATGTTTTTTAGAAATAAAAAGGTTTGGTGTCGAAGTAAATCCGAAGGATTTACTGACTCACAAAATCTTTTAGATTTTGTCGAGCGAACTGAAACAATATTTATAAACAGAAACCCAACCTTAGATTATTAACAACCTATAAAGCAGTTGGTTTATTTGAAAAAATGAAGCCAATTGCATGACCTGATGATTTACGGACAACAGTGGGATAATGAACGGAATTACTGTAAAACCTATAAGAACCAAATACATTGATAGAAATGAAGATTTCATTTCAGAAACTATTAATTCATTAAAAAGGGAAATGAAAAACGGTTTAACAATTAAAGACGGGGATTTTATAGTTGTAAGTGAAAAATTCATAGCCACAAGTGAAAACAACTTCGTTGATGAAAAGGATGCAAAACCTGGATTTTTGGCATACTTTTGTTATTACTGGTCAAAGTATCTCTGGGGCTACTTCCTTGGACCAATATTAAAAACAAGGAAAGACAGAATAAAAAATCTCAGAAAGATGCCAAAAAAAGAGACTTTAAAACACAAACAGGTTGTTATTGATTACGTCGGGTTAAGATATGCGTTGAAGCCTGCCTCTGAAGGTGGTGTAGATTTAACCAATGTTCCAGGGACTTATGCTGCATTACTTCCTAAAAATCCTGAAAAATCTGCCAAAAAACTATATGATGAAATCAAAAAGGAATTTGGGATTGATGTAGTTGTCATGGTTATAGACACAGATGCAACTTATAGATTTTATAAATGGTATGTAACCGCATTACCTATTGCAATGGATGGAATAATTTCAAAAATTGGAGTTTTAGGTTATGTTATTGGTAAAATTGCAGGTATTTTAAAAATAGGTGGATTATGTGGAGCCACGCCTTTGGCAGTTGTAGGCAATGAAGTCTATAAAGAATATCCAATTGAAAAACTTCTTTACATAGCAAATTTAGCCGATACATCCCAGGTGCCATATACTAAATCCATACACGATATTATGAAAAAATATAATACCTTTGAAATTACAGTGGATGTTTTAAAGGAGCTGGAACACTCTCCAGTAGTTGTAATTCGTTGTGATAGGTAATAATGTATTTATATAAATTATACTTTCCTATTCATCAATATGCCCTCAATTAATGATTTTATCATTATCTCGTGGGAAAGTTTGTAAATTTCAAATTCATCTTCGTTTTCCCTTTCAATTAACTCTAAGAGCTCTTTTGATAGTGAAACTTCCATACATTTATCCTTTGGTAATATATAAACAACTCTTCCATCCTCTAATTCTACTTCAGAACATTCTGATTTCATAGCCACTACTACTGAAGGTTTTTCTGAGTCTTTAAGATCTATTCTGATTTTTCGGCCCATAGATGATCCTTCTTTTTTCCATTCTTTTTTCTTTTCATTAATAAACTTAGTTAATTCATCTACATAAATGTTATTTAAACTATTTTTCCTTTTCCTAATTTCCCTGTAAAGATCCTCTAAGAGCTCCTGTGGATAGTATTCAATTACCCTTTTTAAAAACTTTAAATTTGATCCTATATCGTTTAAGGATTCCAAAACCACTTTTAACACTTCTTTTTCAATAAAACCACTTTTTATCAAAGTTAAAGCAGCTTCTTGGGATAGATTGAAATCATTTAGTTTTTCTTTTATATCCTCCAAATATCTTGATACATACTTTTGATCGTACATTCCAACATTTCCAATTATCTTTAATGCATGCCTAACTATCCAATAATCCCCTTCATTTAGCAGATTATATATCATATCAATATTTTTAACAATAATTTCAGGATCCACCATAGACAGGTTGTGAAGAAGATATACTGCAGGCTTTCTAATATCGTCATCTTCGTTTAGCAGGTTGTTGATATTCAGCCTTGTTTCAAATTTCTTTGGCTCTAAGAAGCACAACCTGCCCAGAGCAAACAAGGAATAAACTTTAATCATTTTACTTTCTGAACTTTCTAAATTAAGGTTTTTTATTAATTTATCCATTGAAGATTTGAAATAATAGGGCTTGTTCTTACTCAGCTTCCAGATGGCATATGCTGCACTTGTTCTGAGCTCCAAAGAATCGTCGTTTAAGTTACAAATTATTTTATGTGCCCTTTCTTCATCGATATCTATATTTTCAATATTTCCAAGAATTTTAAGTGCATTTATTTTAATGATGGGATTTTTATCGTCAAGACAACTAAACATGTCTTCAGAGTATCTCTCCACCAACTTTGGATTTACTTCACTTATATTTTTTAGAACCTCCATCAACACAGATTTTATCATTATTCTCTTTGTTATCTTGTCCATCAATTGAAACTTTGATTTACATTCTGGATTTAAGGTAATCTTTGCCAAAGAATACGCTGCTGAACATACTACATTTGGGTTGGCATCCTCTAACCTACTTACTATTTTATCAATATATTTTTTCACCATGTCAAAACATACAAGACCTATATTCCCCATTAAATCAAGAACATTCTTTCTAATTCTCCAGTCCTGGTCATCAAGTAGTTTTGCCACTTTAGGCATTATCCCTTCTATTATTCTTGGGTTTGAAACTGAAATCATGGATAAAGAACATATGGCTGCCAGCTTTAGCTTAAAATCTCCCCCAAGTGGTTTCTCAAACTTTGGAATGAGTTTAATTACCGTCTCTGGATCCTTAAATCCCAAACTTCCTACCATCAACATATCTCCAACGGTAGAGAGCTCGACATCTGTATGAATCGGGTTTATATTTTTTGAATCCATTGTATCATCAAAGTTATTATCTAGTTTGTTAAAATTAGGAATCCAGGATATCATAATATCACGATTTTGCTTGTATACGTATGTTGGATTTAAACCAATATATTGATTTTTTGCAGGTGATTATGTAGGTACCATTTATAGCATCGCCGAAAGTATTGCCAAAATCTACCTACATAAACACATACAAAAAGAAGTACAAAAAAAGTATTTATTTAGTAAAAAAGACATTACATTTTGGGGATATCCTAGAGATGAAGCCTAAGAGGAGAGGTTAAAATATATTCGACATTTGTCTTTGTAATTGCCCAATAGAAATACATTTCTAAATTTTTACAAACCGCCAAATAGCCTATGAATATACATGGGAGGTACAGTATGAAAATAGCACAGTTTATTAAAGACAAGAAGGGTGCCTCTGGTTGCCATGGTATTAGTTGCTGCAGTTGCAGCAAGTGTTTTAATTAACACAAGCGGATTCTTACAACAAAAAGCATCCAGCACAGGTAAAGAAAGTACAGAACAGGTAGCTAGTGGATTAATGACCAGTGGTGTAACTGGTCACATCTACAAGTACGGCACTACCTACTATGATTTAGATAAGATGGTAGCTTATATTTTACCAAACGCTGGAAGCGCTCCAATTGACTTGAAGGAAGCCAAATTGTTCCTTGCATACGATGGTAAAAGCGTAGTATTAAACTACAGTGGTAAATTAGATGCTACAGCTGGAGAAACAGACGTATTCAAATTGACAAATGCATTTGCTATAAACTATTCAAATGTATCACACCCTGTAACAACTACAGTAATTAAAGACAATACCACTAACGATGGTAGTACATCCGATACAATTGAAATCAGTACAACTAATCCAAAATTAAAAGCAATATTAAAAGGATTATCAGTTGGAGATAAGGTAACAGTATTATCCAACAATACAATAACTTCAGAAAATATAACCACAGTATACAGTAGATCATACGACGGTACCACATTTACAATTGTTATGAACTTTACAAGTACTAACATAGTAACTGCTGACAAAACATTAGGAACCTCAGACTGGGTAAAACTCAATGGAACTACAGTATGGGGAGGAGCAGACGACAGCTCATTCTTAGTAGTTGCATTACAAGATGCTGATAAATCAGTTGTTCAGAATGCAGTTATCAACAAAGGGGATTTAGTAGCAATCCTTATAAACTCTGAAGCAGCACTCGGTAAAGAAATACCTGAAAGAAAAGGTGTTTCAGGTAAATTACAACCAGAGTTTGGAGCTCCTGCAGTTATGGAGTTCACAACACCTGTTGCATACACTCAAGAAATTATGGAATTACAATAAACTAAGCTATAATAAATATCCTCATTGAAAATGGGAGGTAACAATTATGAAAATATTCTTGCCATGGTATTAGTTGCTGCAGTTGCAGCAAGTGTTTTAATTAACACAAGCGGATTCTTACAACAAAAAGCATCCAGCACAGGTAAAGAAAGTACAGAACAGGTAGCTAGTGGATTACAAACACTACAAGTCTTAGGTATGCACAACAATGCAAACATAAACTACACCGCAATCTACATATCTCCAAATGCTGGAAGTGCTCCAATCGATTTAGAACAGGCAGTAGTTATGATGTCCGATGGTGCTACCAAATTAGTAGCAAAATACAACGACACCAGTAATGATTACGATAGCTTAACAAGCGGTGGATCAGTATTTGAATCAGATGTATGGAACAGCGTAAAAAACACAGAATTTGGAATCATAGTAATTCAAGATGCAGATGGATCATGTAAGAATACTACACCAGTTATAAACAAAGGAGATATCGTAGCTATAGCATTGAACACAACCGGATTAAGTATGGACCCAAGATCTGAAATAACCGGAACAATAACCCCAGAATTCGGAGCTCCAGCGATAATATCATTCACAACACCTGCAACATACTTAGATGATTCAAGAATCATACAGCTTCAATAAATACCCCGATATTCTTTAAAAGCCCTTAATTTCTTATTTTTTTTATTGAGATAAGGAGGAGCATATATGTTAAAAAAATTCTTTAAAAATAGGAGGGGTGCTGTAGGTATCGGTACGCTGATTATATTCATTGCACTCGTATTGGTTGCAGCAGTAGCTGCTTCCGTAATTATAAACACAGCAGGAAAGTTGCAGCATAAGGCATCTATTGTAGGTCAGCAAAGTACTCAGCAGGTTGCAAGCGGAATACAAGTTATTAAAGTTATAGGCTATGGTTCCGGAAACATAACTAAAATGGCAATACTGGTATCTCCAAACATAGGAGATGAAGTTGATCTATCATCCACGATCGTTTCTCTATCAAATGGCGATAGGAAGGTATCTTTAGTGTACTCAGGATACATCGAGCATGTTGAAGATAGTGGCTCTAAAGATATATTTAACATAACTGGCGCATGGCCTCTTGCTGATAATTATCCAGATCCAGAATTTGGGTTAATAGTATTACAAGACGCCGATGGTTCAACAAATAGCACCGCGCATCCTACAGTAAACTATGGAGACAAGGTTATCATAGCAATCGACCTCACCAATAGCCTCGGACCGATAGCTGAAAGACAAAAAGTATTTGGAGAAGTAATTCCCGAATATGGGGCTTCAGGAATAATTGACTTTAGGGCACCGTCAGCCTTCGTTGATGCTGTAACTGTTCTTCAATAATTAGGTGAAAAAAATGCCAAACATCTCTGAAATAATTGAAGAAATAAAAAAAAAATAGCATTTAGTAAAGGGAAAAAAAAGGAGGAACTTGAAGTTGAGGAAGAATTTAGAATAGATGAGGAAATAATCGAAGATACTGGTGAAGATCTAGCAGCAGCAAATGAAGAACTTCTCGCCAAAATAAGTGAACTTGAATCAAGATTTCCAAAAATAGAAATGATGGTCACCAATATCAGAAAAGAAAACGAAAGTCTCAGAAACGACATAAATAAAATAAACGAAAATTTCCAGGACATAATGGCACTCTACGAAGTAGTTTCAAACCAGATAAATCCATTTATAGGAATTTCAAAAGTTACAGCAACCAGCATGGAAAAAATTGAAAGACTAGAGTATGAAGCGGATCACCTCAGAAAAAAGGTAAAGGAATTACAGAACGATATCGTGATACTTGCAAATATATACCTAGAGCAGCACGACATAGATTTGGACGAAATTATTAATGAAGTGCTTGCAGATGAAGAAATCTCCAAAGCAATATCCGGAGAGGATATAGATGGTTAATAAGGTAGATATGGAATATTCTTCCGACCTAATGGAAGAATATTTGACTGAGGATGAATTGGAAGAATATATGGACAATTTAAGAACAAAAGTCCCATCATTTATTATTGAATTATTAAAAAATAATTTAAAAAATAGAAGATTAACAAGGGAACAGTTAGATAAAATTGTAAATCGTGTTACAGATCTTTATTTTGGCAAGAAATCCGAAGATAAAACAAAAGAGCTCACTGCCAAAATTAATGATCTAAGTAGTAAACTAGATGCATTGATGAAGGTTGCTGCAATATCTTCCGCAACGAAAGTTTCCGAAGATATTAAAAAAGAATTAGGAGATTTGGAAGAAGAATCTTCTGAAGAAGAAATTAAAACAGAAAATCCAGAAGAAGTAGAAAAAACAGAAGAAAAGGTAGAAGGGCTAATCGAAGAAAAAGAAGAAATAAAACCGCCAGAACCAGAATCGACTCCTGAAGCTGTAGAAGAGGAAAAAGAACCAGTGGTAGAAGAAAAACCCGTGAAAAAGGAAAAAGAAGAGAAAGAAGAAATTAAGGAAAAAGAACTCCAAAAAGCTAAGGAAGAAAATATTAAAGAAGTTCATACAGGCGAGGAGGTAATCATTATGCCATCTGACTTAACTCCAGTAACCGAAGAAAAATATAGACTTGAAGAATTACCTGAAGATACGGTATCTACAATGCTGGCCTTCAAATGGCTTGAATTCTTAACAAATAGAGTTGGATCAAGCAACCTGATCGATACTTTGGACTACTACTACAACTTAAAATGGATATCAAGCAAGGTAGTAAGTAAGTTGATAAAAATATCTAAAAACTTGAAGTATTTCCATGAAGATTTAAACTGGAAGCCCACAAACAAAATGACTCCTGAAGACCATGTGGTCTCACTCCTATATATTGAAAAATTAGGTGGAAGACCAGTACCTATGGATGAGTTAGAAAGCGTTGAAAGAGAAATAACTAGAATAAAAAAATGGTCTGAAGAATTACAAAACTTATAACCACAATATAGATCGTCAAGGAGGGAATGGTATGAATACTGAAGTACTATCATCAATATTACTCGAATCACACAAACCCGCCAAGTTAGATGATATTCCAGAAGATCCGATATCCATAATATTCGCATTCAAATGGCTTGAATACTTATACGAAAGAGTGGGATCCTCAAACATGGTTGATGTATTAGATTTCTACTATAATTTAGGCTGGATATCTGACAAAGCAATATCAAAATTATTAAAGTTCTCAAAAGGTATCTATGTAGAAGACGATGAAATTGAATCTGAATCAGGTAGGTTAACAATTACCGACCATCTAGTTTCATTACTGTTCATCGAAAGATTGAATGGAAAGAAGATTTCAGGCGAAATGCTTGATAGAATAGAATGGGAGATAAGAAGAATAAAAAAGGGGGCAGAACAGTACTATGGGATTTAGTTCCGCAGCAGGCGTAATATTATTACTAACCACAATACTAGCCTGTTCAATATATCTGTACAGCTCGGTAGATATAAGTTCCGTTAAAGTAAATGAGGCCTACTACAAACACACTACATACTTGGAAAATAAATTAAATGAAAAATTAAATATTATTGAAGTAGTAAATTCAACAGATACTATAAATATCACCCTGAAAAACGAAGGTTCAGTAACTCTTGAACCTCAAAAATGGGATGTACTATACAACGGCACACCTAAGAAATTTGGGGTAGTTTCCAACAAGATATATATAACTCCATTGGATAACGTAACATTAACCATTAACGCAACCGCTCCTGCAAGGATCTGTGTAGTATCAGAATACGGCAACCAATACTTCTATAATTTGAATTAATTAACCATATTTAATACTCTTTGATTTTTAGTAGGTGCTCAGTTATACCTGGGTGATTAAATGGCATCTAATGTATTTTCAGAAATAATCATATTTGTTAGTGTTTTAATAATCACTGCCGCAGTTTCAGGGAATCTTGTAACCATAACTCATAAACTGTCATTAGGAATAAACAACAAAGGAGAAATCCTATCATCAAAATTATCCCAGGATTTTGAAATCATCAACGATCCAGCAAATGTTCCAAGAAATTCAACTACTGGAATAACTACCCTTTATGTAAAAAACACGGGGAAGACGCAGATTCCATTTAATGGTAATGTATTTACAGTTATTATTGATGGGGATATTAAGAACATAGACTCTACAGCTGATTTAAACGACTTAAATGGCGTTTTAGATCCTTCAGAAGTGGGTAAAATTGATGTTAGCTACAATAACACAGGATATCATAAAATAAAGGTAATTTCTGAACAGGGCGTTACAAGAACATTAATGGCAGAAATTCAGTAAATTTTCACTATTGGTGATTTTATGAAACTTGCAAGAATTAACCTCAGTAGGGATGATATTCATAAAAGGCTGGGGGGTGGTATTCCATACGGGAGCATAATTCTTGTTGAAGGGGAGGAATCCACTGGAAAATCAATAATCGCTCAGAGACTTGCTTATGGTTTTTTACAGAACGCCCATTCAGTCACATATACCTCAACTCAATTAACAACTTTAGAATTTGTAAAACAGATGATGTCCTTAAACTACAATATAAACAAAAAATTGTTAAGTGGTACTTTACTCTATATCCCAGTATATCCTTTGATATCAGACAATACTCAGAAAGACGATTTCATAAAGAAAATTATGGAAACTAGGGCATTTTATGAAAAAGATATAGTTATATTTGATTCCTTGTCATCACTCATCGTGAATGATGCAAGCGATATAAAAGTAAACGATTTAATGGCTTTTTTTAAAAGAATAGCATCTATGAACAAAGTCATAATTTACACAATTAACCCAAAAGAACTGCCAGAATCTATTTTAACTTTACTTAGGTCTTCTGCAACAATGGTACTTAAAACTGAAATTTACACATTCGGTGGTAATATTAAAAATTTAGTCAAAATTGAAAAATACAATTTAGCACAAGGACCATTCCAGAAATTGATGGTATTCAGAGTGGAACCAAAACTAGGCATTGCGGTAGAGATATCCTCGGTAGCATAAAGGTGGTAAGATGGCGGACGAATTCAGTAACAGCATGAATCGGAATCCTCATTTACGTAGGTATGTTGAACAATTCAAAAAAACACACTTAAAGGTTCCCGAATTTATGGTAAGCCTATCTAGGGAGTTGAAGGAGATTAAATATCCGAACATACTCTACCCTATAGGGGATCCCATATTTATTCACATATATGGTAGCCCTACAACGAAAACAAAATATATAGTAATAGAACCTAGGCTAGAAACCTCCGAAGAAAGGAGAAAATACCAACTAATACTGGATAAAATATTGGAATATGCTCCTTATGGAGATTCACCTGAAAACGATGAAGAATTTGTGAAAGTTCTTACCAACCTATATGATACAGTAACCAATGTAGTAGGATCTGAGAAGAAAAGTAAAAATAAATTCCTCTCCAAGTTTCTAAACTCTGGAAAGATAAATCTCACGAAGGCGGAACGGGATAAATATCTCTACATATTAAAAAGAGACCTAATTGGATTAGGAGCTCTTGAACCTATTAGAAGGGATCCATATATTGAGGATATCCACGTAATTGGATCACACGGATGTCAGTTAGTCCATAAAATCTTTGACATGTTACCTACAAACATAACCTGGGAAGATGATATTGAACTTGCCAACTACTTAAAAAACATTTGTGAAAGAATAGGTAGGCCAGTATCTGACGCAACCCCTATTGTAGATGGTTCCCTTCCAGATGGTTCAAGGATTAACATCATATATTCTCAAGATGTTTCATTAAAAGGCCCTTCATTTACAATTAGGAAATTTACAGATGTTCCAATTAGTATTACCCAGATTATCAGCTGGGGTACGATGTCTGCCCAGACTGCCGCCTATTTATGGCTTTGTTTAGAATATGGAATGAGTATATTTGTATGTGGTGAAACTGCTTCAGGTAAGACCACCACACTAAACGCCATCCTACCGTTTATCAAACCTAAATCAAAAGTATTTTCATGTGAGGATACTGCAGAAGTTAAACCCCCACAACCGGTATGGCAGCAGTTACTTACTAGGGAAAGAGGCCCTGAAGAAAGCAGGGTTACATTATTCGATTTATTAAGGGCTGCCCTAAGATCCAGACCTAACTATATTATTGTTGGGGAGATAAGGAGTGTTGAAGGGGCTGTTGCATTCCAAGCTATGCAGACAGGTCACCCTGTATTATCCACATTCCACGCTGCAAATGTTAAAAAAATGATTCAAAGACTTAGTGGTGAGCCAATCAATATTCCTTTAACATTTATGGATAACTTGAATGTTGCAATTTTCCAGTTGGCAGTTTATACAAAGGGCAAATTCCTAAGAAGAGTTGTAGGAATTGAAGAAATTGAAGGATATTATAAGGAAGTAGATGGGGTTATAACCAGAGGTGTTTTTGAGTGGGACCCTCAATTGGACAAACATAACTTTACTGGATTGAACAACAGTTACATTCTTGAAGATAAAATTGCAAAAGTTGCAGGTTACGAGGATCCAAGGGAAATCTACGATGAACTAAACTTAAGGGTAAGAATACTTGAAGAAATGATAGCAAGAGAGATATTTGGATACTACGAAGTACTTGATGTAATTTGGAAATTCTATGAAAAGGGATTAGAAGGGCTTCCATTCCCTATCTAAGGTGATTTTAGTGCTTTTTGACATTTTACCTCGTGTAGGATTAAAGCCTAGGGACTACATCCTAAAGTTTGTCATACCCTCACTAATTATTTCAGTTATTTTGACAGTTTTGGGGGTAAAATACTTTACAGGGTATGTAAGGCTAATATTTCTACTATTGCCACTATTAATTGTAGGGAGTGCTATAGGTTACCCCTACATAGAGCTCGATACTCAGAAGAACCAAATAAATGAAAAATTGCACATATTTATAACTAAGTTTGGTGTGCTCTCAATTACTGATCTGGATAGAAAAGAACTTATGAAGTTGCTTTCAGAAGAAAAAGAAGAATTAGGGCAACTGGCCGAGGAATCTAAAAAGATTTATGTTTTAATAAAGAGATGGAACCAGTCACTTGCTGAAGCTTGTAGGTTTCTAGCAACTAGGACACCAAGTAACGAATTTGCAGATTTTTTAGATAGAATGGCATATTCATTGGATAGCGGTGAAGAATTAAAGGACTTCCTCTCAGACGAACAGGATATTGTTATGGAGGACTATGCAGCATTCTACAAGAGGGCATTATACTCATTGGATATGTTTAAAGAAATGTATGTCAGTGCAATTACTTCTGTTGCATTCTTTGTAACATTTGCAGTCATAGTCCCATTCCTAATGCCATACGACTTTACAACAACTGTAACCTTTGCACTACTGGGTTTCATATTGATAGAGGTATTGATGGTATACGGTATTAAAAGTAAACTACCATACGATAGATTATGGCACACTGGAGAAAAACCCACAGCTGTAGATCTAAAACTTAAAAAATGGCTAATAATATCTATAATTCTAACTGTAGTACTAACCACGACATTGGTTTGGGGAAAATACATTGCAGAAATACCGAAGATGGTTAAAATACCTTATCAAATACTTTTCGCAACTGGAGTTACTCCTCTTCTAATTGGGGGATATATGGCCCAGAGGGAAGAAAATTTAGTTATAAGAAAAGAATATAACTTCCCAGATTTTTTAAGGTCCCTTGGTAATTCAGTTAGTGCAAAAGGAGGAGGTATGACTGAATCCTTAAAATACTTATCATCACACGACTTTGGACCATTGACCAAAGATTTAGAGAGACTCTACAAGAGAATTTCAATAAGAATAGATAACAACAAGGCATGGAGATACTTTGGTTTTGATACATGTAGTTATTTAATCCAATTATTCTCGGAAATGTTCGAAAGATGTACATTTTTAGGTGGTGACCCTGGAAAAGCATCAGAGATCATTGGAACTAACTTCCGTAAAATAATAAACTTAAGAAAATCAAAATACCAAAGTGTTGCACAGTTTTCAGGTATAATATATGGTTTGGGAGGGGGAATGGCACTCTCTTTATACGCTTCATACGGAGTCGCCCAGATGGTATCTAACCTCTATACAACCTTAGATATTCCTGAGGCAATGATAAGCGTCATAAACATCATGTCTCCAGGAGATTTATCAATGGTATCATATCTAATGTATGCAGTATTAGTTTTTTACTCCATGGTTTCTGGATACTTGATAAAATTGATGGATGGAGGGCATCTTCAGTGCTCCCTTATGCATTTTGTTATAATGCTCTGGATAGCGTCCATTGTAAGTTATGTAACTGGATTGTTAGTACAAAGTATTTTAGGAGTTGGAATTCCACTATATTAATACTGCATTATTTGAAAAAATTGAAGAAATTAAAAAATGAAACCCAATAAAAGATTTCATGTCTTTAAAATAGCCCCTATTATAAAGCATACCAATACAAGATTCATTATTAATTTTATTCTTTTTGAAGCATTTCCAAACATGTCGGCAGGATTATCTTTATTATTTTTTATCGAATAACCACCAATTAGATTAACTATAGTACTTATAAACAAAATATCGCATAAAACTATTAAAATGAGATATATAATCCCAAACATACCCATGATATATGGCAGAGGACTTAAAAGAACTGCCATCATTAAAAAAAAGGCAGCAAAATAAAGCGATTTTTTACCATATTTTATAGGCAAGGAAATAACATTCTCTTTAATATCTCCGTCCATATCTTCAAAATCTTTTATTATTTCTCTTGCCCAGGTGGCAAACATTGCACAAAGGAACAGTATAATTGTTATACCAATATTTCCTACGGCGGCACCTCCAAAAACAAAAACAGATCCTGTTAAATAAGCCACCATTAAATTTCCAACAATTTTATTACGTTTATAGCGTTTTGCATAGTAATAAAGAACCAGAGAGTTAACTATCGCAATTATAAAACAGTTGAAATTAAACAAAGATAGTAAAAGTCCAGTAAATACTAAAAAATACGAAAAAAACCAAGCATTTTTTAATGAAATTTTTCCAGAGGGTAAAGGTCTGGAAGGTTTGTTTATTTTATCTATATCTATGTCGTATATATCATTCAAGGCATTCCCGAACCCACAAATTAAAAATACCACCAATGAAGCCATTAATATACTACCCATAAAACCAGTTTCAAATCCAGAGGCTATCAATCCACCAATAAATGCCCCAAATGATGCAGTTATACAGTTTTTTACTCTAATCAATTCTAAGTAATATTTTAAATTATCCATACTTACACCTTGTAATTATATTCATAATAATACTTCAAAACATTATTTAAAATATGGTAGATTTATTACAACATACACTTAAATAACACCACTATAACACCGCACTTACGAACGACTATAGCTGGTGCCACGAATTTATTCAAATTAACTTAGAATATTTTTAAATTCAAAATATAGAAATAAATGAACGTCCCATTTAAACCTTATGTAGTTATTAACTTCATATTGTTAAGCAGCTCGGTATAAAACACTTAAAAGGGATATAATGTTAAAATTTGGTACAGCAGGAATACCCATCAATGCAAAAAATACCTTGGATGCATTTAACTATCTTAAAAAAATAGATTTAGGTGCCATGGAGATTGAATTCGTTAGAGGAGTCAATATTAAAAAAGAAAAAGCTGAAGAATTGAAAAGCAAAACTCTTGGGCTTTCATTAAGTGTTCATGCACCATACTACATAAATTTAAATGCAGAAAATCCTGAAAAAATCGAAAGTAGTATTAAACGAATTGTTGATTCTGCAAAAATTATGGGAATCTTTAGTAAAAACAACCCTGAGAGTAAGAACGTAGTATTCCATCCAGGTTACTATCTTAAAAAAAATAGAGATGAAGTTTACAGAACCATTAGGGACAATATCAAAAAAATAGATGAATATTTAAAAACAAACAAAATAAACGTAGTACTAAGACCTGAAACCACGGGGAAAATAACCCAATTCGGTAGTATTGACGAGTTAATATCCCTTTCAAAGGAGCTCGAAATACTACCTTGTGTAGATTTTGCCCATATTTATGCAAGGAGTCTGGGAAAAATAAATAACTATGATTCATTTTACAATATAATGGTTAAAATAGAAAATGAACTTGGAAAAAAAGCTATAAAAGACGTGCACATCCATATTTCTGGAATAGAATTCGGAAAAGGTGGAGAGAAAAAACATCTTCCGATAAATGAATCATATTTTAATTATAGGGATGTTCTAAAAGTTCTAGTGGATTTTGAGGCTGAAGGCATTGTAGTATGTGAAAGCCCAAAGCTGGAATACGATGCTTTAATTTTAAAAAGAACCTATGAAGATTACATTCAAAAATTATAACGGGCTTATAACAACTTTTTTCACAGAAATCCCTTTAGGGCATTTTATTTTTTCATTTAATACCGATACCACTTTATACTTTTCACATATTCCTTCAGGATGGCATAGTAGATAGTTTTCACACAACACATTATCGCATTGAATATCACTGTGGGAGAGTGTAACACCTTCAAGGGCTTTTTTCGACTCGATAATTATTACAAATTCTGCAGGTACAACCTCAACGACTTTAACGCCGTTTTCATGAATATCACATGGATGATTTGCAGACCTCACACTCACTATTTTGTATCTTTTCCCCTCTTCCAAATTGTTATGACATATTCTCTTAAACCTACATGACTCGCACTCCTCAAGTAATCCAACGTAAATAAATTCATTACCTGTTTTTGCGAGCTCACTCCCAATTAGTGTTATCTTCTTCATAATTTCACCAGTAATAATGATAATAATAAAAAATATTTAATCGATATTATATTATATAAACAACTATTAAAAACTTATAATCAAATAGGTTACTTATTATTATCTATATGGTGTTGAAAACATGTGTGGAATAATTGGATACATTGGAAACGGGAAGGCTTCTGAAATTCTATTAAAAGGACTAACAAGATTGGAATACCGAGGATACGATAGTTGTGGTATCGGCATAATTGAGGATAATAACAATAATAACATAATCGTAAAAAAGGATATAGGTAAAGTTGGGGAGGTATCTAAAAAAGAGAATTTCTTAGATGTTAATGGAAATGTAGGAATAGGGCACTCTCGATGGAGCACACACGGGGGTATCACAAAGGAAAATGCTCATCCACATACGGATTGTAAAAATGAAATCTGCGTAGTTCATAACGGCATAATCTCCAATTACAAGGAATTAAGGGATTTTTTAATAAAAAATGGCCATAAATTTAAATCACACACTGATACAGAAGTAGTCCCGCATTTAATCGAGGAAGAATTAAAGAGATATATAGACAAAACTCTATCCGAGGAAGATTACATAAATGCAGTTAAAAATGCAGTTAAAAAATTGGATGGTACCTATGCACTTTTGATATTGAATAAAAAGTTTCCAAACGTGTTAATTGGTATTAGAAATGAAAGCCCACTTATTATGGGGATAGGGGATGAAAGCAATAATAAAGAATGCTTTTTAGGGAGCGACATATCTGCGTTTTTAGAATATACAAAGAATATTATTCCTTTGGAGGATGGAGATATTGTAATTTTAAAGAAAGATAATTCTAAAAGTAATAATAACAATAACGTAACTTACAAGATATATAACAACGAGAAAGACGTTAGCAAAGATAGAAACGTAATGAAAATAGAATGGGATATAGAAAGTGCAGAAAAAGGTGGATATGATCACTTTATGTTGAAGGAAATAATGGAAGAACCTGTGATTATTAAAAATTCTTCAAAGATATGCAGGGAAGAGATTAAGGAGCTGGCAAAAGCTGTAAAAGATTATGAAAGAATTTACATCGTTGCTATGGGGACTTCACTTCATGCAGCTATGGTTGCAGAATACTGGTTTTCTAAGTTAAATAAATTGGTAATTCCATGTGATTCATCAGAATTTTTAATTAAAGGTATAGTTGATGAAAAAACGTTAGTTATTGGTATCACCCAGAGCGGGGAAACCTATGACACCATAAAAACAATAAAATACGCAAAGAAAAAAGGTGCAAAAACTGCCACAATAGTGAATGTCTTAGGTAGTACTGCAACGAGGGAAGCAGACATCACAATTATGATGGGCTCAGGTATTGAAATATCAGTATGTGCAACAAAAACCTACATGTCCCAGTTAATGATTTTGTACAGGCTGTTTATTGAATACGGTGAAGTTATCGGCAGAAACATGGATAGATATAAAAAAGAACTTGAAAATATCCCAAGTTACATAGAAGAGGTCTTAGAAGAAAGGGAAAATATCAAACAGGTTGCAAAAAACCTAAATGTTAAAAATTATATTTTCATTTCAAAGGGTATAAACCTACCTAACGCATTGGAAGGAGCTCTGAAATTTAAAGAAATAACATACCTACATGCCGAAGGGATGAGCAGCGGGTTTTTAAAGCATGGGACAATATCCCTAATAGATGAAAATATGGATACTGTGGCTCTGATTCCACCTTCAAATTCGGAGCTCTTTAAATCTGTAATCTCAAATATTGAAGAAATTAAGGCAAGGAATGGAAAAGTAGTAGGGATTAGCCCAGTAGGTATGGAAAATACCGATTATTTAATAAAAGTTCCAGATGTTTTGGAAGAGGTAAGTCCTTTTGTATATGCCCCTGCCTGTCAGTTGTTGGCATACTACAAAGCAGTTGAACTTGGAAGGGATGTGGATAAGCCAAGGGGATTGGCAAAGAGCGTAACTGTTGAATAATATAAGTTATTAATTTTCATCCTCTCTTCTATCCAACACTTCTATTAATTCCTCCATCTTTGGAGGTAGTTCGTCCCATCTCCAAAATCCTCTTAAAATATCTTCTTCGTCATAATACTTTTTTAGATAGTTTACTCATTTATTGAAGAGATCGGGGTGGAGCTCCTTGACCCTTAAAAATTCACTGTTTAAAGCTGCAGGGCATAGGTAACATCCTATTCTTTCAAATCCTTCTTCATAGAATGGATTGTACATCATGTTTCTTGAATATATGTAGCTCCATACATCAACGGCATTCCAGTCAAGTATTGGGAATACATTTGTTTGGAAATCTATATATCCATTTTTTCTTTCATAATCTAATTTTGACCTTGTAAAGCTCTCATACTTCCTTGAACCATCAATTGTTAGGATATTTTTATCCCCGTATTCATTCCTTAAAAATTCTTTTAAAGGGATAAGTTTACATGTGCTGTTACACCATCTGTTATCCTTGGTAGGAATCCCTTGGCTATCGAGCTCACTCCAAAAATCTCTACCCTTTACCACGTGTAAATTTAAATCGTATTCTTTGGCAAAATCTTTAACAAATTTTAAAGTCTCAGGGTATTCTAACCCAGTATCTATAAATATTACATCAATATCTTCAATTACCTTTTTAGCAAGGAGTGTTGATATAGAACTATCCTTACCACCACTAAATGACGCATTTATAACATAACCTTTTCTTTTATACATATTAACGTATTTTTTAAGTATTTCCAAGGACTTTTTTTCAAGGGCGTCCAGTCTCTTCTTATTTTCATCCAAATAATCCTTTATTTTCTTAGTTTCTATTTCCTTCTTTCTTACTAAATCCTTAACTTTCAATCTATTATTTTTTTTAACGCCAACACCTATAAAATCCCCTAATTCCAATCCTAAATAATCCATATCTCCGTTCATCAATTCTTTAAATTCTTCAATATTCTCCACCAAATCTTCATTAAGCCATTTTCCTTTAAGTCTTCTCTTTGTACGTTTTAAACTTACTTTCGGTTTTTCTAACAAATAGTAATATGGGGAAGGAATAAACTTCCAATCGAGGTCCACCAAATCAAATTCAAGAATGCCTATCTGAGTATCATTTAAATACACTCTTTTTCTGTAATCCAAACCACTGATTTTTTCAAGAAATATCAAATCATCGTATTCAAAATTCTTACCTGTAAGCTTGTTCAGTACATCAATTTCATACCTTGAAGCAAATTTTGTATCTTCTCTAAACATGATATCACACAATAAAGTTTATTTTGACATACTTAATTTATTATAATTAGAATAGATCTATGGAGTGCAATTTAATTAAAATATAATATATTTAAAATTAAAAACAGCCTATTGTTTAATGTATCTACCCAATATAATTAATTAAAAGTAAATTTCATTTATTCATTTATTATTCTTATGTTATGTAATACACACACCACTTAATTTGATAAAATAGTCGAGATTTAGGAAACTATAAAATCCATAGGATTTTTCAACTTTTTTAAAAAATTTCTTTTAAAGGATATCCTCAAGATATTTTATAAAATCTCCTTTTTTAGGTATGTAGGAACCACAGGCAAACTTGTGACCTCCACCACTTCCTCCAACCTTTTTTGAGGCGTATTTGATAGCTTCTGCCAAGTTTATATCTTCTGCAAATGAAAGAAGTTTTGGACATCTTGCAGATACCTTGTAACCTTCATCGATCTCAGAAATTGCAAATATGGGTTTTTTCCAGTCTACTTCTTCTATAGAGTAACTCATCCCAGCTATAATACCTACAATATTTCCCCCTATTTTATTGTTTTCCACTTCAAAATATTGGAACTTATCCCTCTGAATTATTTCAACTTCGTTTTTTATATAGTCCAATGATTCTGAAATATTTCTCTTGTGGGACCTCAGCATTTTTTTCATTTTATCATAGTATTTATCCCTATCTCCTTTTAGTACTTGAAGGGGTGTTTCATACTCTCCGTATCTTGAACATGAATTTATACAGGTTGAAAACTCCTCTAAATTCCTTAGAGGTGACTTAATTTCTTCACTTCTAAGTTCATAACTTTCCCCAAATATTACCTTTGGCAGGTATACAATCCACTTTGGGGGCACATGCCGGTTACATTTACTTAGAAATTCAGTTCCAATCATTCTCTTTTCATCGAGTGTTAGTTCACATAGGTAATTTTTAGGTAGTATATTTGTATCGTATTTCCTATTTATTTTATTTATGAAGTCGATAATTCTAGAGTCGTTGTTCATTAAATCGGTCCTAACATCAGTGAAATACTTAATCGAAGTAAAAAGTGGTTTAGTATGTTTCCCATAGAACTGCAAATCAGGGAAATTTACAATATCTCCTGCTTCAATGGCATCCTTTAAAATTACCTCCCGATTAAGCCCCACCAACTTACCTTCAAGGTTCTGAATATCACCAACTGCTCCAAGTATGGCATATTTTGCAAGATCTGTATATCTAGGATCGCATATTTTAGCAAATAGATAACAAACTCCTGCCCCACAGATTTCCTTTCCACCGTCAATATTGTTATTCCATGGATTTACATTGATGATATTTTCAGGAAGTTTGGTATCGTCAATAAGGTGATGGTCCAATATAATTATATATTTATCCTTTCGATCCAGTAGGCCGTATTCATTCATTTTTTCCTTTATTAGTTCAAGCTGACCGCTACCTAGATCAGCAAATATTATTACATCGTAGTCAAAAGGAATTGTATCTATAGTTTTAAAATCTATCTGTCTTAGAAACATAAACTCTGCATCAATGTTGAGCCTTTCCATTAATTTTTCAAGTATTATTCTTGAATTTATACCGTCTGTATCAATATGCGTACAGATGAGAATATTTTTATCTCTATTTTTTCGAAGAACTTTCACCGCTTTTTTTAAATTTAAGATATACTCCATTTTCGGCACCGAAAATAATTAATATTAACTTAATTAAATAATCTATTAATTTAAATTATTTTTAAGAGGGGGTGGCGGTATTGCACATGGTACTTTATTTGGTTATTTTAGGTGTTATAGGACAGGTGATTATAAATTACACAAAGTCAAAGCCATTAATATATGTTTTTTTACTAATATTTTGTGCTGCAAACTTCCACTCAGTACTCAATTTGATAAGCTCTGGAAAAGTGGTAGGAGACCTAATTTCCATAGGAGGGTTTGCAATAATTACCATGATAATTTTTGAAATCTCTAGGGCATACTTTGATAACGCATTACACTATGATATTTCACCCGCCGCCGCTACCTATGATATTGAGGAAAAGTTACTTGAATACTATGCTGTAACAATTCTGTTCTATTCTGCATTGTTCTTTATTTTCTTATTGTATATAATACCCCTGGGATACTCAAGCTTATTCTACTTATCTTCAATTATGTTATATATTTCAATTACTATGCTAGGTAACAGTATTGTAAGGTTATGGACTTTTGAAATACTTATAGTGATCTATGTATTATTTCTAGTCGGAGCTCTATTGATTGAATTAATTGAATTTAGCTACTACATGGATATATTAATATCCTATGTGTTTTTGGTTCTATTCTATTTTGACCTAAAAGCACTGATAAAAAAAACAGTTGATAGAAAAATATCCTCTAGAAAAGTACTTAGGAAACTATACGATAAACATGATCAGAAAGATTAATTTAATCATCGAACGAAGTGAAGGTGAGCTATATCCACCGCAACCTACGGTTGCAGGGATCGAAGCAAATCGAAGATTTTCATCGAGAGTTGAATAATTGTAGATTATTCAACTAAATCCGAAGGATTTTATTAAATTAAAATTCCAAAATTTCCAGATACGCTGATAAGCGTGACGGGAGAACTGATTTATCCTTAATTTTAGTTTCTGAGTCATATACTGAAAAACATTCTGGAGATGGGTTGATTATAATAGTATCCCCTATTTTATCTATACACCTGCTTTCATGGATATGACCACATATACATAGTTTTGGTTGATATTCCTCAATTATTTTTCTTACAGCTTCACTGCCAACGTGGGTATCTCTCACTCTATCAGCCATAGTATCTTTAGGTGGGGCATGGGATAAAAATATAAAATTACCCCTCAATTCATCCTTTTGAATGTACTTTACGGCATTTTTAAATTTATTGTATAATTCCTCTTCACTATATTCGTTTGGAGTGTTGAATGGTGTTTTGTTACTCCCTCCTAACCCTATAATTTTAAGGTTTTTGAATTCTATATATTTTCCATCCATATTAAATCCATAATCATCCAGCTTTTTTATAACCTCAGGGGTATCACAGTTGCCGGGAACTGTCAAAATTCTTACCTTTTTATTCACATTTTTCAAAATATCCAATATTCTTAAATCTCGTCCAAAATGGGTTATATCCCCCGCTATTAAAATTAGGTCTGGCTTATACATTAAAATTTTATTGAAGTGTATTAATTTGCCATGTAAATCGGTTAAACCCATTATCCTCATTTTTGACACCTAAATAAAACTAATAAAAAAACTATTCTACAGTTATATTGCTTATATTATTTGATACATCCTCGGATATATTGTTTAACGCCTGAATTGTTTCATTTGCCTTCTGCCCCGCTATATCCATTTGAGTTCCTAAACCTAAGACTATAAACTAATGAACAATAGACAACGATATGATAATAAAATTAAAATATTTTAAAATATTAGTTGTTCACAAATTTTTCTGTACATATTATCAACATCAAGTTTAAATAGGCATCATTCTTCTTAAAAAATTAATTAAAACCTATAATCTAAAAATTTGTAGTTTTAGTCAACTTATAACGCGAACAACTAATTAAAACTATAAAAATACATTAAAAGAATTATAAAATTTGGAGTAAAAAATAATGGTAAAAGTAGATAAATAATCTAAAGATTACTTATCTCTTGGGCTTTTGATGTAGCTGCAGACGATAAATTACCTACTGTTGCGTTTGCACCTTCCCCTGCTTTTTCTGCAGCTCCTTTAACATTCTTCACATAGAAGTAAGCAGCTATTGCAGCAACGGCAACTGCAGCAGCTACTAAAATACCGATTTCCATTGAAACCTGCCCCTTTTTGGATGCTAATTTTTTTAAAAATCTCATCTAATCCCTCCAACAAGATTAACTACCATACGGTTAGTATCTATATGGATATATGTGTAAAAAAAGTATATAAACTTACCTATTCTCGACAAAAACCTAAAAGGTTTAGTTGAATAATCAAATTTGCCTCGATTAACCCATTAATTTATAACAACAAAAAAATAAGTGGGGGTACTGGGATTTGAACCCAGGTCCAGGGATTTCTCCTGCATCGGGTTTTAGTCCAAGCCCATATAGGCACTTGGAGTCCCCGATGATGGGCCAGACTACACCATACCCCCGAGCTCTAGAAAAATAGCAATGTTATATACTCAAACGCTATCATTAATTAGTAGCATGACTAATAGATAAAAAAAGATATATATATAGTTTTCTATTTTATCTATTTCTTACCTCTTCTAAAGTATAAGTATGCAGTTACTATCAATAGTGTAGCTATCGTAATTGATGGAATTAAGGACCAAGTGCTACTTTTCTCAACCTTTAATTTTACAGTTTTTTGAGTTATATATACGTTGTCGTCCCCTTCTTCCCTATCTCCTACGGCCCTTAACTCAACTGTTATTGTGTATTCCTTTGGAATTGCATTTTTATCCACAGCTACAACAATAGCCCCAGTTCCCGTCTCATTTGGACTTAATGTTCCAACTATATCGCTTTTTTGGGGATAGTCAAACGGCTGTATTGAATTTCTTATTGCACTTATTTTTATATTCTCCCCTTTCTCATTTCCTATATTTTTTACAGTTATGTAAATGGTATTTTCCTTACCTGCCTGTACAATGTGTTCTTCTGGGATTATTTCAACTATGGGCTTTGGTTTTATGTAAATATCTACGGTCTTAGTTAAAGAGTGTTTTTTGTTAAATATATCCAAATAAGTTATGTTTATAGGCACTTGATAGTGTTTTGGTGGAGTATACCTGCCAACATCCACGTAGAAACTTACCTCTTTACTATCCCCACCAAATAATGTTCCAATATCCTTAAAGTTTGCATTACTCCAGCTGTCCTTAAATGGATAATCTGCAATAAGTTTTAACTGTATGTCCTTTGCTTTACCATGTCCATTGTTTGTAATTGTTGTGTCTATTCTAACATAGGTATCTCCAGGCTTAATCTCTTTTGGTGTTGTAACTACATTGGAGATTCCCAACAAAACATCCCCTTGAACAACAAATCCAATATTTATATTTTCAGTCCTTTGGGTCCCATCCTCATCAATCCAGTTTAAGGTTGCTGGTATCAAATAAGAACCTTCTGGTGTTTTTTCATTTGTATACAGTTTTAAATCTAAAGTTTCACTTTCACCAGAGTTTAAACTTCCCATGTAAAATTTGGTGGTATCTACTGGAGTTATGTAGTCATTTCCATTTATTGTTAAAGTGCATTGTTTTGCGGTTCCAGTTCCTTTATTTTTAATAACTATTGGAATTGTTTGGGTTTTTGCAGGCGTTAATGTAACGTTATCATTACTATTCGTTATTTTAAAGTTTGCAAGACCATACACTGGCAAATAGTAGATTTTTGTAAATTCATAATGGGTTACAACCTCTTCTCCATTATCATATTCAACAACATCGTAATATATGGTTACATCCAATCTATAGTCTCTTGAAGGGGCCTCTTCATTTACATGCAGTTTAAAATAAACTGTATCGCTCTCTCCAGCATTCAAATGGGTAATTGTGGCAACACCCTTGGTAGGATTAACCTGTTTTAATTCAAATGGATAGTGGGATTTTATTGATACTCTAACATCCCTTACTTCATTGTTGTAATCATCGTTTGTTATTTTAAACCATAAATCCACATCATCTCCAGGATGGATTATATTTGGATTGTACTGTGGTTCATCCATTTGTAAAGCATAAGCACTTGAAATAGTAACAATTACCATCAATAAACATACTATAAATTTACTCACATGTTCAATAGGATTATCAATAATTTTTCCCATTTTCTCCCCCACTTATTTTTTCATGTCTTGAGCTCCGCTCGAGGATAATGAATTATTATTTTTTTTGTATCGTGAAGTTACATATTTCTCCTCAATTACTAACAAGGCAGGTAATAGTGCTATGACGACACACATACAGAAGAAAATACCTATTGCACAAACTCTTCCTAAGTTTGCCATCAGTGGTAGTGGGGCCATTGTAAGTGCTAAAAACCCAATAATTGTTGTTGTAGTTGTAGTAAATATTGCAGTTCCGGTGCTTACAACGGCGGTTTCTAGTGACTCCTTCATAGGTCTTTTATTTTTAGTCCTTTCTTCCTCATACCTGTGCATTAGATGTATTCCATAATCAATACCTATACCAAGTAACAAAGAACCCATACCTGCAGTTGCCATATCCAATGGGATACCGAGTAGTCCCATCGCCCCGCCAGTCCAAACTACTGCAATTAACACAGGAATTAATGGCATAGCTGCAGAAAGTGGCTTTCTAAAGTAAAGGTATATTACGATTAAAATTCCGGCTAAACCCAGTAATGTTGTAAAAGATTGGCTCTTTTTCATTAATTTATCTGCTAAAAGGTCCATCGCAGGCGTTCCGGTATATACAACCTCTACACCAGGAGGAACCGGAGCATCATCCACAGTCTCATAAACATCGGCCATAACTCTCCTTAACTTACTTTTATCTCCCCCCACATCGGTATCAGCATTTACTATCACCATGGAGTAATCAGCATTATAAATTCTATTTTTTTTATCATCGGGAAGTGAATTGTAAATTTCTTTTACTGTATCCAAATCATTCGGGATATTCCCATCATTTCTTTGGATTATTTCATCTGCAGGTGAACTTACCTTAGTAATGCCGTTGACATCTTTTAAATCGTCTTCAATAAACTTTATCAATTTAAGAACCCTTGGATCTCTTATGTCGTTTACATTATCGGGGCTGTCAGAAGGTTTTAATTTTATAGCTATTGCAACAACGTCAGTTCCTCCAAAATTATCCCTAACCTCGTATAATGTCTTTATTACAGGATCATCCTGAGGAAGCATCTTTTCAAATGCAGTTTGAGATTTTATATTTGTTGAAGAAATTCCCGCAAAGATCGTAATAATAAGAATAATCAAAACCATTAAAATGGGATTTTCTTCTGAAAAACTGGCTGTTTTTTTTAAAATCTTTTCAATCATTTAATCACCATAACCTACCAAGTGCTGTCTTGAAAACCATTATTGATTTCCAATCTACCTTGCTGGATTAATCAAGTAACCTAGTAGCTTAATTCATCAAGAATTTGTAAAACCTTCTCAGAAGCTTTTTTCATCCTCTCAATCCCCTTTATCTTCTGTTTTATGAATTCTTTCTCTTTCCATTCTGATTTTTGTTCTATTTCTTTTAATTTCTCATAAGTCTGAGCTACGAGCGCATGTCTCTTTTCTACTATATTCTTAAATGGGAAAAATCTATCTACAGTCTCGTAGTAATTTTTTCTATCTCCTTTAATCCAGACTTTTCTAATTAAACCCAATTCCTCAAGTTTTCTTAGGGCCATGCTCACGTTACCCTTACTTATTCCCAACTCCTCCATAATGTCGGCTATACAGAGAGGTTTTTCTGAAAGGTAAATCACCGCATGAACTTCGCCTACTGATTTACTGTGACCATGAATTCTAGCCAGTTCTGAAAATAACTCTACAATAATTTTTTTAACATCTTCGATATCTCCCATAATAATACCACCGAACGAAACTCCAGTTTTCATTCAACATCTATTGTTCAAAAATTTTTGAATATATTGAACAAATATAAAATTAAAATAACATATAAACTTTACGGCTGTCACTTGTAGATATTACAAAGACAGAAACATGCACCAATAAAAACCATAAATTACAATGTATAATATGATAATATATACTATGGGAAATTATGTTAGAAATAACATTTGAAATAGTAGTACCAATTGTTTTGGGAATTATTGTAGGATATATTTTAGGGATTAACTATGACAATAATATTTTTATCGTAATCGGATTTTTTATCGGAATTTTAGTAAGTTTTTTAAGAATTGTAAAATTCATTAAAAATTATAATAAAAAAGGAAGGAAATAAAAGTAAAAAATAGAAATTGACGATGTGATAATTAGGTGATACATTGGAACTTTTAATTAAGGAAGAATCTGATACCAACCCAGAATATGGAACAAACCCTTATGATAGAGATATGAATGAGCTCTTAAAAAATGGGCTTGTATTAATAGACAAACCATCTGGTCCAACATCTCACGAGGTATCTTCGTGGGTTAAAAATATTTTAAATATAGATAAGGCAGGGCATGGAGGAACCCTTGACCCAAAGGTAACTGGAGTTTTACCTATTGGACTTGAAAACACCACAAAATGCATTCCAATCTGGCACATGCTCCCAAAAGAATACGTATGTCTAATGCACCTCCACAGGGAGACTGACGAGGATAACTTAAAAAAAGTTTTTAAAGAATTTACTGGAAGAATACTACAAAGACCCCCATTAAAAGCAGCTGTAAAAAGAAGTTTGAGAATAAGGAAAATATACAACATGGATATTTTGGAAATCGATGGAAAAGATATATTATTCAAAGTTAGATGCCAATCTGGAACATACATAAGGAAGCTTGTAGATGACATTGGCGAAGCTCTTGGAACCTCTGCCCATATGCAGGAGTTAAGAAGAAGCAAAAGCGGGCCTTTTGAAGAATCTGAGACCATTTATTTGCAGGATTTAAAGGATGCATACCATTTTTGGAAAGAAGATAATGACGAAGAAGAGCTCAGAAAAATAATAAAGCCCATGGAGTACGGACTACGGCACTTAAAAAAGATAGTGATCAAAGACAGTGCCGTAGATGCAGTATGTCATGGCGCAGATGTTTATGTTAAAGGTATTTCAAAACTAAGTAAAGGAATAGGTACTCAAGAAGTGGTATTGATAGAAACACTAAAAGGAGAAGCTGTTGCAATAGGTAAAGCCATCACTAACACGAAAGAAATTTTAAAGGCCGAGGATGGTGTAGCTGTAGATGTTGAAAGGGTATTGATGGAACCTGGAACCTATCCTAGAATGTGGAAGAAAAATAAAAATAAAAAATAAATAAAAGAATCTTTAAAATATAAAAAGTCAATTTGGCAATAAACGATATTGTTTAAATTTTTAAATTATCACGACAACATTACGATCATTAATATTGTCAATATATAAATTTTAAATTCCTACTAACATAATGTATTATAATTAGCCAAACAGGCCATATAAAACTCTAAAATTCGAAACAACATAACAACATAGAGGCATAATATTATCAATGAATTATAAGGTGATTCCATGAAGATAACAATAGATGAAAACTACTGTAAAGGTTGCGACATATGTATAGTTGTATGCCCCAGAGACGTTTATGTAAAATCTGATAAATTAAATAAAAAGGGAATATATCCCCCAAATCCTGTAAACGTAGATAAATGTACAAAATGTCAACTATGCATCCTCCAGTGCCCAGATCAAGCTATAACCCTTGAAGAATAAGAAGATAAAAATTTTTAATTAAGTGTGATTTCATGCTGCTGTGTATTGCCACAAAGCTTAGCCAGATAAATAAAAACGATAAATTAAATGAATATAAAGATTCTCGAACCCACCTCCAGAGGTTAATTGAGTTAAATAAAAAAGTATCCAAACATTTTGACTACCATGTTATTGATGCTGAGGAACATCCATTGACCGATGAAGAAACTTTAGAAAATTTAAAAAAAGCTGTTTTGACTATTCAAAGCAGACGAAAAGATGCTTTTGATTTACTGGATCTTTACAGTTCCTACGACATTGAAATATGTGTAGTCCTTGGAAATAAAGCATATTTGTCTGGGGAGGAATTAAAATTCAAAAGATCCAGAATTTTGGATGTTTTGAATAGGGCATTGGAGTTAAAGAACGATATATGGGTTGGGACTGAAGGTGTAGAAGATATTGTAAAAAATATAATAATAGAAAACGATTTAATATACTATTATGTGTACGGCTGTGATACTCCAGATTCGAGCTCGGAAATTAAACAAATTGCCACATACATCCCTTTTGCCAATAATGTGGATACAGAAATCCTAAAATCCATGGAAGGTTATTTAAGCAGAAGGTTTGGTAGAACCAGTTCATCTCATCCAACCCAGAGCTCTGAATCCTTTCAAAATTATTATATGGAAAACTGGAAAAATTATATATTGTCATTAAATGATATGGATGAAGATATTATAAAAGAGATAAAAAACAAAAATAAAATCATTGTTGGATATCCCATAAATTTAGATTTCGATGAGATTATTGGTTTTAAAAGAATTTTTATTTGATTTAATTATATTAAAAATATAATTATTGTTTAATTCTTATTTTTGTCTGAATTTAATGCGTTCATAAACCTGTGTTTTATCACAACAGGATTTATATCGATATTTTTAACTTTTTCATTGTATGCCGTAGCCTTTGCAACAATGACTTTTGTACCATCCTCTCTTAAAGATTTTTTTATGGCCTCCCTTAATTCATCTTCACTTCTCACTTCTACGGCATCGAGCTCACATCCTTCAGCTATTTTAGAGATAATTACTTTGTTTGTATGGGTAGGTTGGTTACCAGTTGAGCCATAGGCAGAGTTATCCACAATTAACAAAACCAGATTCTTAGGTTTAACATGCCCTATTGTAGATAGTGAGCCCATATTCATTAAAACTGAGCCATCTCCATCGATTACAACTACCTTCTGTTCTGTTGAAGTAGCCAATCCCAAACCTATTGAAGAAGCCAAACCCATTGAACCGAGCATGTAAAAATTCTTTTCTCTATCTTTTACATGGTAGAGTTCCTTACTTGGAATACCTATGTTGCTGATTACGAGCTCATCGTCAATGTATTCCATCAATATTCTTATTATATCTATTCTTCTAAGTTCTCCCATTGTTTCATTCCCCATATTTTTGAATGATTTCCTTTAGATTTAAAGTACCGTTATGAATTGATGTTCCTATTAAAACACCCTTAACTCCCAAATCACCTGCAGTTTTTAGGTCGTTTTCGTTTTTAATACCTCCTCCAATATAAACCGGGTTGTTGGTTTTGTCCATGATTTTTTTTATCAATTCCTGATTAATACCTCTTTGAGTACCTACGGAGGATATATCCAAAATTATCAAAGGAATTTTATCATTGGTATTGTTGACTTCATTTAAAATATGATCCAGATCATAGTTTAAAAGCTTCCCATCTTTAAAATCCAAACTAAGTATGATGTCTTTTTCTGTTAATAAACTCAAATCCTTTAAGGTTTCTGTTCCAATAATTGCCTTATCGCAAATTTTTAAAACTTTTTGTAAATCATCTCTATTCTTTACTCCTGCATCCACAATTTTGTTAATATCTATTTTTTTGATTGTCTCAAAATTATCTCCCTTTCCCATTATAGCGTCTAAGTCAGCAATATATACGGTTTTTACTCCGTTTTCTTTATATTTTTCTACTATCTCCACAGGGTTGGAAGAGTTACATAAAATAGATTTTAATGGTTTATACTCTTGTCTATTTCCGCTTTTACCATGACCTGCAATTTTATCCATTAAATCTAAAACCGGTATAATTTCCATGAATATCACTGCATTATTTAATATTTGTTATTTAAATTAGATATAAGGATTAATTAGGATAATATATTATTAAATTAAAATTAAATAAAATCACTTCGTGATTTTGTAGCTCTTCGCTCACTTCGTTCGCTCCGATAAACATAGAAAAACAATAGCATATAGAGTCGTTTAACATTAATGACAATTAACAGCTACAAAATAGATGTACGTGTTATTGTTATTTATTAGTTATTATTTATGTAAAAAGAGATTTGTTTGAAGGGTCCCTAAAAGGGTTCCCCTTCAATACACGGGCGTATATGTTTGGATGTAGGATACCTAATATTTTATTTTTTTATTTTAATAGTATTTAGATTAATTACATCATTTCGTCTACTTTCTTAATAAGCATCTTAAGTATTTCTGTGTCAGTTAGAAGTCCTTCAGGAGGATCAACGACTTTTTTAAGAGCGATTGGAACTCCGTCCATTCTATAAGCAGTTCCTCCAAGTTCCACTCCAGCAATTGCTGGCGGTATTATTATGTTTGCCAGCTCAGTTGTTGGAGTTTGGTGAGGGTCTATGCATACCAGTGGTATTTTTGCCATATGTTGTACTGCCTTTTGAGGGAAGTGAGCTCCAGGGTCTGAAGCAATGTTCATCATCATATCTGTTTCTCCTCTCTGGAGAAGGTCGTTTGCAGCAGTTTCTCCAGGGTTATACCTTGGGTAACCTTTTGAGAAGTCTACAGCGTATGGATAACCGGTTAGCCAAGTACTTACTTGGTTGAAACCGTTAACGTTGTAGTGACCTCTCATTGGTATAAGACCAAATTTGGTGTAGGCATTTAAGTCTATGATCAACTGAATTGCGTTGTCGATAATTCTGTGCTTTCCTTTGCTCATTGTTACTCCCATTGCAAAGTGGAGCTCCCCGAATTGAGCACTTTTACAGACATCCATTGCTTCATAGATGGTTTCTGTTGGAATTCCTGCTACCTGATCTACTTCTAACTTGAACCCTTTTAATGCTGCTCTCATCGCGCTGATAAGTTCATAGTCCTTGTGAGGTTCTACCTGTAAGTGTATGTCAGCCAATTTTGCTGTATCTGTTTTCCTTGGATCTACGACAATCATTGTTCTGTCTTTTCTACCTCTTTCCCTGAAGAACCCTCTAGCAAATACTGAATATCTGCTCATGTGTCTTGGGTGGGCATGCATTGGGTTTGAACCCCAGAATATAACTGTATCAGCTCTGTTTTTAATTTCTCCAAGGGTACATACTGGGTATCCTACATCCTGTACCGCTAATAATGATGGCCCGTGTCAAACACTCGCAGTGTTATCAAGTACTGCTCCTACTTTTTCTCCAAGGATAATACCTTTTTGCTGTGCGTGGCATTCTGTAGCACTCCATCCATAGATAAGAGGAAGTTTTGCTTCAACAAGCAATCTAGCAGTTTCTTCAACTGCAGTTTCGTAATCAACTTCCTTAAAATCATCTTTCTTATTTTCTCTCATTAACGGTTTTGTATATCTAACCGCACCTTCAAAATGCATGAACTTTGCATTTCCTATTCTACATGCGTTTCTTGTTCCCACGATGTGATTGTGGTCATCGACGAGAACTTCTATATCATCACATAGTGTCCCACAAAAAGGACATACTACGTTTTTAACAACTTTTACCAAATGAATCACCCCTTGAGGGTATATGTGTGTATAATATTGTAAGAATTATTTAGTATATTTGTGTTATTCTCTCTGTTATTTTAATACCAAAGCTTCTTTTTTAGCCTTGTTACATGCGTCAATGCACTTCAAGCACATAACGCAGTATCCCTTTAAAGGCATTTCGTCGTCGTCGCTAAGTTCCAACGTGCTCTGTGGACAGACTTCAACACAAGCGCCACATTTATCACATAATGATGGATTGAATTCTATTCTGTCGTATTCTTTCCCATCATGGGTTACTTTTCCCATTTTCAAAGCGCCTGTTGGACATGCCACTGTACAGGCCCCACACCTAATACACATTCTAAACTCATTTTTCCTGTCGGTCTTTTTTCTGCTTGGAAGTTCCATCCCTTTTGCATTGACTACTTTTATTGCTCCTGTTGGACACTTCATAGCACATGGTCCACAGTATTTACACTTTTCTTCGAGCCACACTAGACCTTCCTGTGTTATTGGTTTTGGAGGTTCGTACTCTACCTCCAAGTTTATTGCATCGACAGGACAGTTAATTTCGCATAGATGACATGCTGGACATGCTGCAGGTAAATCCACTAGAAGCCTATCTGCATCATATTTGATCATGCTTCCTGGACAGATTTCAACACATTTTTCACAGCCGATACATACTTCATCATCAACTGTGAATGATTTAATTGTTTTCTGTCTTTTTTTAGGCATTTTTCCTGCAACGAATATTGCATTCCATGGACATGTCTGTGAACATACTGTACAGTAGATACATTTATCTTTGTCAACTACTGCCTTACCTTCTTCAACGGTAATTGCATCAACTGGACATTCATCCACGCAAACTCCACATGCTACACAGTCGTCAGTAACTGCTATTGGTTCTTGTGGGATGGTAACTTCTTTTTTAGGTTTTTCGATTTTTCCAGGAATTGAAATTATATCTATAGGACAAATTTCAACACATTTTTCACATAGGACACAGTGGCCCTTTGAATATGGGAATCTATCATCTACTTTTTTAATTCCAACTGGACATGCTTTTGCACATGCTCCACATTTTACACATTTTGTTCCATTAAATATTATCTTGCCGTCCTTCTCAACCAATGCTCCTGTAGGACATGCTCCTGCACATGAGAAACATAATATACAGGTCTTGAATGGAGCGATTTCTATTGCCTCTGTAGGACATGCCTTAGCACAGGCATTACATACAAGGCATACATCCTCTTGTATTGATATTCCTGCCAAGTGATAACCCCCATGAAGTTTTTATGGAGTATAATCTTTTTCCTTCTGCGTAGAAGGATTTTTTCCTTTAACCTCCCATTTCTGGGTTCGGTTAAAGATTATTCTTCTTTAACTACTTCAAGGATGACATTTCCTTTTTCATCCTTGACGATCATGTGAGCTGCACATGAGTATCATGGGTCATAAGCCCTTAAAACCATCTCAATTAAGTTCAATTTTTTCTCATCAACCATATTACCACCTTATATTAGGGGTTTATTATTCTTGGTCAAAGATTATTTGTGCTGCCTGTTGGATAGCTTTTTCCATTGTAGGAACGTTATGGGTTGTTGCAACAATCATGTTTGCCTTTGTAACTATACCATTGTCATCGGTTTCATAGTTGTGGAATAACGTTCCTCTTGGAGCATATACTACTCCAACACCATTTCCTGCCTTTGGCTCAACCTCTGCCTTAACATCTGTTGATGTTATTTCGCTGTCGTTTAAGAGCTCTTTAACTCTTTCGCATGCTTCAAGTAATTCTATTAATCTTGCATGGTTGTATGCCAAGGATTGGTTTGCAGGTTTTCCAAATGTTTCTGCAAATTCTTTTCTTGCTTCCTCTGCTAAAGGTGTAGACATACTATCGCATACGTTTAACATGGCTAATGGACCGACCCTATAAAGACCATCAGGATAACCTACTTTTTTGTTGTATGGATATTTTACATAGCTGTGTGAAACTGCATGTTCTCCAATGTAGTCCATGTACTCGGATGGTTCGAACTCCATCTTTTCCTTTCCATCTGGTGAGAGGAATCTTAAGGTTCCGTTGTAGAAATCATGTTTTCCATTATTTACTAAACCTAAGTACCAAGTGTCAATGACACCCAGGGTCTTTACTTGGTCGATGTACTGTTCATTAAGTGATTTTATCAATTCTATACCTTCACTGGCATATTCAACCATTGTGTCGATTTCTTTTAAGAGCTCATCTCTTTCCTCTTCTTTCAACACCTTGGATATACCTCCAGGTATTGCAGTTACTGGATGAATTGGTCTTCCACCGGTCATTTCAACTAAGGTTTGACCGAATTTTCTCAGTGCTATTGCTTTTTTAGCCGCTTCTGGTGCTTTATCAATTACACCAACGATATTTCTAACTGCAGGATCTGCATCAGGACCAACTACGAAGTCAGGTACAGCCAAGAAATAGAAGTGAAGTGCATGACTATGAATCATGTTACCAAGGTGCATTAACTCCCTAAGTTTGTTAGCTGCACTTGGTACTTCAGCTCCCCAAGCTGCATCAATAGCCTTGGCACTCGCCAGGTGGTGAGCAGTTTGGCAGATACCACATATTCTAGGAACTATCCTAGGAACTTCCTCTGCGGGTCTACCTACAACAAACTGTTCAAAACCTCTTAAAGCCGTAATATGCAACTTCACATCTGTTGGCTTTCCTGAGTCGTCCAATGTAATCGTAACTTTTCCATGCCCTTCAACACGGCTTATAGGTTCAATTGTAACTTTGCCCATAGAGTCACCATGTTCTATTTTTATTAGTTATTTCTAATCTTCAATTTTGAAAATTATTTTTATCAGCTACCAAAGGTAGCGTAATTATGAATCGAAACAAAGCTTCAACTAATCCTTCGAGTTCTTATTCGAACTGAAGTTTTATTCAATTTTCTTAGATATTAAGGCTGCAGGTAGTGTAAATCTATTAAATAATGCCGCTTTATCAGGAATCTCCAGTGCAGCATCCCCTGAACATGCGTAGGTATTTGCTGCCGCAGCTCCCTGATCTAAAACTGCATCTGTCTTACCGTAACATCCCCTACATGGTACTCCTGCATTAGGACACATGGCTCCACATCCAACTCTTGTAGCCATACCTATGCAGGTGTAACCTTGCTCAAACAAACATCTATCTGGATCAGGTGTTCCTTCAAAGGTCCTCTTGAATTTCTCAGGATAGGTACCTTTCTTCTCTCTCGGACACTCATCACATACTATTTTTGTTGGTAGTTGTAATTCTCTTCCCTCCAATAATGCAGCAATGGCTTCTGCGTTCATTTCAGGTTTTGGAGGGCATCCTGGTAATATTAAATCAACATCTATAATTTCAGGAACAGGCTTTACAACATCTAGTAACTCAGGTATCTCTTCTGAAGGAAGTTCTCCAGGATTGTCTGTTGTTGCTGTATTGTATACAGTCTTTTCAAGATCGTCTTTTGAATATAAATTACCCAGTCCTGGAATTCCACCATAAACTGCGCAGGTTCCCCATGCAACAACTATTTTTGCCTTTTCTCTAAATTCTTTAATTAGGTGTTCTTCATGTTCGTTTCTTGCTCCACCTTCAATACACACTACATCACATTCTGGAATCTCCTTTGCATCGGCGATAATAGGAGCATAAACTATTTCCAAGTTTGGCAGAACATCCAACAGTTTTTCGTGTAAATCCAAAAGTGACATGTGGCATCCAGAGCATCCACACAACTGTATCATAGCCAGCTTAACCTTATCTGCCATTTAATCACCTTATAAAATTTAAAAATAAGTATAAAACCCCTCACGTTAGGGGCGGTCCTCCCACAGGTCCTTTCGGTTCCCCACGGGATTCATCCTCTTTTTTACTTACTTAAGCCTTGAGAGGGTTTGGACCTAATTTCTTAACCCTTTCGGTCATTTCCTTCACAGCATCGACGAATTTATCTGCTTCTGCACCACTCATGAAGTACATTTCAACCCTGTCTCCGCCAATGCCGAGCTCATCTAAAATTTGTTTGGTTAATTTAACCCTCTCGTCGGCTCTAAAGTTTCCAGCTTCAAAGGCACATTCGTTAGGTTTTCACCCTGCAACAAATACAGCGTCAGCACCTTTTTGGAATGCCCTCAATGCGTAGGTAATATCAAATTTACCTGCGCATGGAACTCTTATAGGTCTGACGGTTGCAGGATACTGTACCCTACCTGTACCAGCCAAATCTGCTGCACCGTATCCTCACTGGTAGCATACAAAGGCCATAATTACCGGTTCAGCCATAGTATCCCCTTTATGATTTTTTAAGAGTATATTGATTTAAAGATAAATTAATTCAAAGTTCCGTAAAGAGCTACATAGCTCCCATCAGCACACCCTGGCAATGCCTTCGGGTAATGCCTCATCTGTTAAACTTAACCACCCTTTTATGTTGAATATTAATTTTGCTGAGTTTATTTATTTTACAATTATTGTTTAATTCTAAATTTACCATTCCCTGTTTAAGTAAGATATAATAATATTACATATCATTGCAATCCTGCTGGTTTAGTCTTGTAAGTCTTATTATTTTTATTTATTCGTTAATCATTTTTCCGGCATCTAACATTCCGTCAATTATAGAGATTATTTGGTCATCTCTGTAGTATCTTAATTGCATAGCTCCACTTGGGCATGCTCCTGCACATGCTCCACATCCTTTACATGCAACGTCATCAGTTACTGCGACTACGTGCCCATCCTTCTCCTCGTAGGATATAGCGTTATATGGACACATTGCACCGCAAACTTCGCATCCACCGCATACACTTTCATCTACGACGGCACGGATCATTTCGATCTTAAAGTTACCCTGAGACATTGGGATTGCCACTGCACTTGCAGCACCTTTTGCCTGAGCTACTGTATCAGGAATATCTTTTGGACCCTGAATAACACCCGCAATTGCTACACCATCAACTTTTGTATTGACTGGTGCTAATTTAGGGTGCATTTCTTTAAGGAATCCTTCTGGACCTACGTCAAGTCCCAGTTTCTTAGCCAAGTCCTTGGTGTCTGGTTTTGCTACAAGTCCTGCTGAGAGAACTACTAAATCAGCTTCTATTTCTAATATTTCTCCCATCAATGTATCTTCTACTCTGACAATCAAGTTCTTGGTTTCTGGGTCTTCAATGACGTTTGCAGGTCTTCCTCTTATGAACTTAACCCCAAACTGTTCCTGAGCTCTCTTGTAGTATTCTTCGTATCCCTTACCAAAGGACCTGATATCCATGTAGCAGATGTAAACTTCTGCATTTGGATCGTGCATTTTCATTAACTGTGCGTTTTTCAGTGCAAACATACAGCAAATTCTTGAACAGTATGGGTTTCCAATTTTTTCGTCCCTTGAACCAACACACTGTATGAATACGGTTTTGTGTGGATGTTTTCCATCGCTTGGTCTGATTTCGTGCCCTCCAGTAGGTCCTGCAGGGTTGATCATTCTTTCCAATTCTAATGTGGTTATAACGTTGTCGTAAACTCCGTAACCATATTCTTCCTTAATTGTTGGGTCAAATTCATCGTAACCTGTCGCTACGATTATTGTACCGACTTTTATTTTGAGTTCTTCTGGTTCCTGCTTGTAGTTTATTGCATTAGGACCACAGACCTTTGCACATAATTCACAGTCGATACAATGTTCTTTATCTATTGTATAAACCAGCGGGATTGCTTGTGGGAATGGTACGTAAATTGCTTTCCTAGTACCTAACCCCATGTCAAATTCGTTAGGCACTTCAATTGGACAAACTGCGGCACATGCACCACATCCGGTACATGTACTTTCGTCAACATATCTCGCTTTTTTCTCAATGGTTACCTCGAAGTTACCGATGTAACCTGAAACTTCTTTTAACTCAGCATAGGTAATTAATTCAACATTAGGGTGGTTCGCTACTGTAACCATCTTAGGCGCAAGGATTCACAGTGCACAGTCATCGGTTGGGAAAGTCTTGGCAAGCTGCGCCATTCTTCCCCCGATTGACTCATCTTTATCCAACAAGTAAACTTTGAATCCCTGATCAGCCAAGTCAAGAGCTGACTGTATTCCAGCAATACCTGCTCCAACGACAAGACAGCTCTTATCGACATCTACCACTTTCTGTGGGACATCTTCTAATCTCTTGGCTCTTTCAACCCCTCCAGCAACTAATTCCATCGCTTTCTTAGTTGCTGCTTCAGTATCATCCATATGAACAAATGAATCGTGTTCTCTAATATTTACAAACTCTAAATAGTAGGGTGATATACCTGCTTCTGCGAGACAACTTCTAAATGTTGGCTCGTGGATTTTTGGAGTACATGCTGCAACCACTATCCTGTCTAATCCATATTCTTTTATGGCATCTTTAATTAAGTTCTGACCTGGATCAGCGCACATAAATGGATAAGTTTTTGCAACTACTACTCCATCAAGTTTGGAAGCAAAATCCTTAACAGCTTCACAATCCACGATACCATTAATATTGGCACCGCAGTAGCATACAAACACCCCAACTTTGGGGTCACTCATGGATTCACCTCCCTGGTAATAATATAACTATAGGATATACATCTATAACTACACTCACATTATTATAAAAACATATATTCTTAATTTTTCTAATAAGGGATATAAATTAATTAAAAAAACCTCATTTTTCTTAAAGTGATATTTATTATCATTTCTAGAAAAAATTTTAAGAATAAATATCGAACTGTATGCTTATTTTATCAATACCGAAAAATTTATATATGTAAAGCTTAAATGTATATGATGCACGGTGTGGGACAGTGGTAAACTAATTATTTTACACCCCCTCATACCCCCCTACCGCTGATAACACCGTGTAGGAGACATGTCTCCTAAATCCCATTCCCACCCCTCATACCCCCTAAATAAGGAATGTAATAAAAATTTTTAAGAATTTAATGATTTAAAAAATAAACCCCCCCGTTCTATTTTTTACCCCTCCCCTCTTATTTTAACGACTATTGTTTTGTAGGATTTATAGGACTTATGGAATTTTATATTTTTTTATCGTATATAATCGTGTATTTTAATATATCGATTTTAACTTTGAGAAATCTTTAAATATCCTTTAAAAATATAGGTTAAAAAATGAGCATAGTTGAAAAGAGGGATTTTATGAATTTAATTTCATTGTTATTTAGTTCACTGTTTTACATTCTACCAGCATACTTTGCCAATGCATTTGCCTGCATATTTGGTGGAGGGACACCTGTAGACCTGGGGAAAAACTTCATTGACGGTAAAAGGATAATAGGAAACGGTGTAACCTATAAAGGAACTTTTTTTGGAATATTATTTGGAACGATCGTAGCTATTCTACAGGGAGTTATTGTTAATCTAAAAATTATAAATATTGACGGCAGCAGTATTTTCTATTATAACGTTTTTGAATATGCATTTATAGGGTTTCTATTATCATTTGGGGCCCTTTTTGGAGATATGATTGGAAGTTTTATTAAAAGAAGACTCGGGATAAAACAGGGGCGACCTGCACCACTATTGGATCAAACGGTTTTTGTCATATTTGCCATACTATTTGCATATCCATTTTCGCCCATACCTTTTGAAATGATTGTTACATTGTTGATTATCTCACCTGTCATTCACCTATCTTCAAATATCATAGCCTACAAGTTGCATATAAAAAAAGTATGGTGGTAAATTATAAATAAAACCAAAGTTTCAAAATCAACATTCAATCAATAATAACTGGTTATTTGCAACACATATTTAGAAAAGGTGAAAAAATGATATACCTTGATTTAGAACTAAATGACACCCCTGGGGAGCTACTAAAAGCACTAACACCCATATCAACATTAGGGGCCAATATCATAAGTGTGATCCACCTAAGGGAAAAGAAAAGCAACAGTAGAGTTCCTGTAAAAGTAGTTATAGACAAAGTCGATGAAAAACTATTAAACATTATCATCGAAGAACTTGAAAAAAGGGACATAATTGTAGCAAAAGTGAATGAAACTAGAAGAAAAATAAACTTAGATGTTGTAATTGTTGGACACGTGGTAGATACAGATGTAAGAGACACAATAGATAGAATAAACGAAATTGGTCTTGTAATCGATTTAGATTTGGTAATGCCAGATCCATACAAAGAATCCTCCGCAAGAATGAAGATAGTAATAGATAGTGATAAGTTAAATGAGCTGTATAAAGAATTAGACAAAATCTCAAAGGAGAAGGACTTATTATTTATTAAATCATGTTAGAGGGATGAATATGAAGATTATTTTAGTTGGGTTTGGAGTTATTGGAAAAGGTGTGGCCAAAGTCATTGAAGAAAAAAAGGCGCATCTCATGGAGAAATATTCTCTAGATTTGAAAGTTGTAGCCATTTGTGACAGTAGTGGTGCAGCAATATGCGAAGAAGGGCTAGACCTAAAAAAAGCGCTTGAAATTAAGGAAAAAACTGGAAAAATAATAAACTATCCTGAGAAGGGTAAAGAAATATCTATTTTAGACGTAATTAAAACAGTTGATGCTGACGTTATTGTTGAAGCTACCCCTACAAACATTGAAACTGGTGAACCAGCAAAAACTTACATGCTTGAAGGATTTAAAAACGGTAAACACGTTGTAACTGCAAATAAAGGACCTTTGGCATTACACTTTAAGGAGCTCATGGAATGTGCAAATAAAAACGGTGTAACATTTAGATATGAAGCCTCAGTTGGAGGGGCTATGCCTATAATAAACCTTGCTAAAGAAACCTTGGCTGGAAATGACATAAAATCAATCAAAGGAATTTTGAACGGTACAACTAACTACATATTAACTAAGATGGAAAAAGAAAAATTGGACTTTAATACTGTTTTAAAAGAAGCTCAGGAATTGGGTATCGCAGAAACTAATCCTCATCAAGATATCAGTGGATTGGATACTGCCGCAAAAATTGCGATTCTTGCAAATTCAATTATGAACAAAAATGTTACAATCAAGGACATTAAAATTGAAGGGATAACAAGAATAACTCCTGAAGCGTTAGAAATGGCCAATAAAAGTGGCTATACAATAAAACTTATTGGAGAAATTAACAAGAATAAATTGGAAGTAGGCCCGAAGTTAGTTCCACTCGATCATCCACTGAATGTAAAGGGAACATTAAACGTTGCGATGTTTGATACTGATTTGGCAAAAGAAGTTGTCGTTGTTGGTAGAGGTGCAGGTGATATCGAAACATCCTCTGCGATTTTAAGTGATTTAATAAATATCCATTTAAAAGAGAAAAATTAGTTTTAAGTAAATATAATTTCTATTTTTCCATCACTAATATTCAGGTATTCTTTTCCTTCCATTCATTTAGTATACTCTCCCAGAAAGGGGCTTCGCCCTTTTCAAACCCCATACATACCTATTCACTTCGTTCATAGGTATTGTTTCTATTATCTTTAGAAATTTAACGGATAGTTTTGGAGCTTTGCCCCTTTTCAAACCCTGCACATACACCTATTCGCTCTGCTCATAGTATCGTTTAGGCATTTTAGTATGCTGGGAGTAGTTTAGTTGGTATTTTTTTCCTTCCATTCATTTAGTATATTTTCCCAGTTTTTCCTTAGGAATTCGCCTACCTGGGATGAGTCTCTTGTACCTACAACACAAGTCCAGCCTGTTTTATCCTCAATATCTCCTCTTGTTGAGGCAGCCAATCCTGGAAGTATTATAATTCTGTGATTTACTTTTTCTTCTAGTTTAGTTTCCTCAATTAGATTCTTAGCATTTTCTCCACAGTACTGTCCCCCTGCAACCGAAACGTCAACTGCCTTACCTTCAGTATCTAATGCAAGGAGCCAGCAATTAACATCGTCCTTTTCAAAGTCACCGGTTACTGTGTAGAATGTTAAAGAGAAGTTTGTAGTCATTATCACAGGGCTGTTTTCGTCAGGGTTTCCAACTGGATATAATCCAGGTTCTACTGCCTGTGGTTTTCTTGGATCAGTGTATATTGCCTGTCTGAGTGTCAATATAGGCATTAATTCCCATGTTTCTGTTCCATGGATTATCATAATATCGGCATATCTGTTTAAAAGAACGTTAGCTGTCTTAGCCTCTAAAATACCTGCAACTTTATCTTTTTCTCCTATAAAATCTCCCATTGGATTTTCATTGTTCATGGCATAGAAGTATGTGTTTATTGGAAGAGCAAGGAGTGGGTATCCAAGTGCCCTGTCCTTTTTTTCAATTGCACTTCTTCGTATCATAACAAATTTATCCATAGTTTCTGCAATGTTTTCAGGTGTTGTATGAGGGTCTAAAACCAAATCCTCAATTCCGTGTTTTGCACATTCAGTAGCCATTGCCTTTAATTTTTTTACATCATTTGATGAAAGTACAAGTGCAAAGTCCTTACCTGATTTTTTCTTTTCCACCAATATTTTAACCAATTCTACGAAATTATCTTCATTTGCAGCGTAAATTAATGGTTTTGATCTAACCACACCTAAAGCTTCACATATATTGTTTGGATTAAGTGAACATATCGCTATAGGTAATTTTGTTGTTTCTTGAACTATTTTTATAGCAGTTTTAAATTTTTCTGGATCATTTGAGGCATTTCTTATAGCTATAAAATCTAATTTTAAACGTTCTCCTGTTCTCTCAAATACAAATTCTTCTATGTATTTAGCCCTATTCTTTATTTCTTCTTCTGTTAAGTTATCGGATACATCTACACCAATTGGGGTTTGGTTGAAAAACGAGAGCTCATACCTATACATTACCTCGTCTCCACCTACTACACACTTTTTATCGTCATGGCCAAACCAAACTTCTTTAACTGGTGGAGAAAGCAACTCAATAAGTGTATTTTTATTTTTTTCAAATTTTGAATTGTTTAAAATTGGACATTGTACTACCATAGCCTCTTTATTTTGTAATTTTGTGGCAAAGGCCATACAGGAAGGTTCACCGCATTTTTTACAGTTTGTTTTTGGTAATAATTTATATATGTCCATTGCACTTACTTTTGCCATCATATCACCATTTATGAACGAACCGTGTTTTGTGAGTAAAGATAAGATATATTTATAAAAAAATAAATTAACAAGTTAATTAGCAGGTTATCCAGTCATAGTTGTTTGTGTTTATTTTTACATCTCCTGGTTTAGATACAAGAGCTTCTCCTACTTCTTTTAAAACTTTTATTGAGAGCGGATGAAGCATCATGAATATATCTACTCCACTCAAAAGCATGGTTAAACCGGTTGTAATTTCCCATAATGGTAACCTGTATTGTCTGTCCCCCCATTCTGGGTTGTTCATCCATGCTTCCCTTGCTCCAATTGCGTTTGTAGTTCCAGAAGACATTGGCATGTTTATTACTTCATCTCCATTTAAACCCGCCAATCTTAACCTTGTCATAGCATTTATGGAAAATTCAATACCATATCCTAATGAACATGTTGTTGGGTCCATTACAATTCTATTTGGGTCTAAACCATGGGATATCAATCTTCTGTTTAAGTCCTTCTGCATGTTTGGATCCATAATGGTCCATGAAAGTACGTTATGGTCATACTTCATAGCAGCATCTGCAACTCTCTTATAGTCTAAATCAAGGTTTGCAGATGCGAGTAAACATTTTTCTCCTTCTGCAACTTCAGCACAGGCTTCCAATACCAAAGGATCCTTCTTAGGGTCCCCACTACCACCAATAACAAATGGGACATCTACGGCTTGTAATAAATCTTCCATTAACTTAGCAGCTTCTCTAGGGGATGTATCATTAATCTTAGGATCTGTAGAAATATGATGTATTGTCACCATATTTGCTCCAAACTCATTAACACACTTCTTAGCCCATTCACATGGATCTTCCATTACATCCTCAAAATAGACTCTAACATTTTTTGGCAATCCTCGCATAGGCATGTCAAAAATATCGAATGTAACAACAGGAGGATTTGGTTGAGGATCTTCAAATCTATAAAGGGCTTTTTGACCTCCAATTTTTACTACCTTTCCCCTTCCTCCTTCAGATTTTGGTTTTCCAAACTGTACTTCTCTTATGTATCCGGGATATTCTTGTATAGGAGGTTCCCATTCTACTTCAGGCATTTCTATCTTTAAATCTTCTAAAACCCCTTTCTCACTGAGCTTTTCACTTACAAGAGGTGTTTGCGGGATTACTACTGGTGGAGCCGATGGTATGTTTATTACCAATTCATCTGCGGTAACCTCTATATTTTCTATCTCAATGCGACCTACTTTCTCTACTATTTTCAGTAATGCACTTAAATCCATGAAATCACCAGATTTATCATTATAAATCATTACAAATTAAATTAATTAATATCTTTTTAAAAGATGTATATATATTTTTTGAATCATATAAAACATAATAGCCCTAAACTAAACGATGTTTCTATTAATATTAATACTACATCATATATGTCAGCATAGAGGATATTAATATTAAAAAATTGATAATAACCAACATTTTTATCAAAAAAGTTTTTATATGTGTTTTAAATATTGTATTACACAGACTTTTTAGACTAGGACAAATTACACGGTCATGAAAAGTTTGATCATAAAGTCTTTTATAACCTAAAAACTTTATGAAGAATGACTAATGCCGAGCTCGATGTGTGGTTATGTCATAAAACCGTCACTGTGGCGCGGGGTGCTGGGCTTGGTAGCTCAGGGCGGACTTCAGATCCGTCGAGTTCCGTCGGAACTCGGGGTTCGATTCCCCCCCTGCGCCGTTATTTTTAATAAACTGTTCCTAAAGATAGTTATGGAAAAGATATACTCTAGAAAGGGAGATTTATCGAAATTAAAAAAAATAATGTCTGTTTTGCATGATTTTAATGGGATAATAAAAATAGATAATTCTAGCCTCTACTATAGGGACTCCAAACTTGTTTTCTCGAGATATAATGACAAAAACACAGATTTAAGGGAAATTTTTAATAAACTACCTGAGATTTTTCTAATTGAGGTATATGCTTGCTCTTCTGACGAAATAAATGAAATTTTGGATAAATTCAATCAAAAAAGTAGTATTAGAGATATCTCCAAAAACCTACCAAATAGAATCGACAAGAAACTGGAAAAGGGAGTTGTAATAAACCAGTATATCGATCTTTACAACCATATTGACAGCAATATCTGTAAAGTAGTATTTAGATTCAAGAAATACAAAGGCGATGAAGGGATACTGATTTTCAGGAATAATGAAGAAATTCTTGCAGTTTATAAGTCTAAAGAGAAAATATTGGAAGGTAAAAGGGCACTTAGTAAAATTAAAACAGCCTTTGCAGTTAGTGACGTTGTCGCATTTATTGAAAAAATTTCAAGTAAAAAACTAAACGACATATCAAAAGAATATCCTGGTTCGTTACTAAAATCCCATGTTTCATTTGAAAACATACTCAAAAAAATAAGAGAAAAAGAATTTAAAACTGTTGAAAACGATTCCTTACTAAACGTTATGACTGAAAGACCTTCTTTAATTGAAATACCTGAAAAAAACGCTTTAGTAGTTTCAAAAGATAGAAAACCTATTTTAGCATTTTTAAAAACTGAATCTGAAAGTTTTGATGACCAATATGATGGGGATAAGGCATTTAGGATGATAAAAAATTTCTGCATACTATCTGATGTTAAATTCAAAATTTACGAGCTCGATGAAGAAGAGTTCAAGTTATTAAAAGAATTTAAACAAGGTAGAGTAAAAGATATAGAACTATAGAATAATTGATAAAATTTGTTTTAGAGTTGTTTTCTAATAATTTCGTAAGCTTTTCTTAAATCCCCAGTTTCAAGTATGGCTTTTTCTGCAACTTCTTTTGATATACCTTTACTTTCAAAAGTACTGACTGCCTCTTCAAAAAGCTTTGATTTTTTTATTATTTCTTCTGCAAGCTGTTTCTTTAATTCCATGTATTCGTCTTCACTAATTCCTGCCCTCATCATCTCACTGTCCCTAAATGGACATGGTTTTGTTATTTTACAGCACCAAACTAAACTACCAAAACAGGTTTGTCCCCCTTTTCCAAGATTGGTCTTCTTAGCAAATTCATCCTTTATTTTCACAAATTCTTCAGGTGTCATTTTGAGTGCATTAAGTGCTTGGTGTATTGGGCAACTCTTTACAGGAGGGCAGCAAAAGGCCAAACCTCTTAAATCACCCCCTCTACAAACATGTGATGGAGCATTTTCCCACATATTATTTCACCTGCCTAATATTTAATTTTTAAAATCATTGGTTAAGTTTTTGATTATTTCTATACAGTCATAAATTAGCGTATTGAGCAACTTCTTTCCATGTTCTTTATCAAGTTTAACTCCTTCTTTTTCGACAATTTCTGCTTCTTTATTGATTGCTTTATTTTTCAATCTAGCTTCTTTTAAGCCTACCATTCCTATTTCAGGATATTTTTTAAAATCATGATCTTTCATCCTATTCTCATCTACAATTCCAACAGCATAACCTAAAGAAACCTCATCTGTTGCCGCATGGGTAAGGCATACGTTCTTCATTTGTATGTCAACATCCAATTCTTTTTTTAAGTTCTCCAATAAATCCGAAATAATTGTATTTCCACCATGGCAGTTAACAATTAGTATCTTTTTTATCCCCAACTTCTTCCCCTGTTCAATCAAAAATTTAATATATTCTACAACATCTTCCTTTGTGTTGTGAATCCCATGTTTAACATAGTCGTATTCTGTTGAAGGGAGAACTACTCCTAAAAATTTAGCTCCAGTTAAAATTGAAACATTTAAACAAATATATGATGCAATCTTTGCATCGGTATCTATAGGTAGTGCTGATCCATGATTTTCTAAAAATGATCCAAGGGCAATTATCCCAATTTCATGGACTTTTTCATTTAAAATATTTCCAGAATCGTATCTCAATCTAACCATAATATCGTAACAGATAATTTATTAGTCTATATATATTTTATCTTATTTTTTCAACGATCTCTTTAGAATTCTCCTGTAACGTCCATATCTATCCTCAGGAGAAAATCTGGGAGGTTTAACTGTAACGGTATTTTCACCGCAACAGAGCTCCTTTAATGTGTATTTTCCACATTTTGAACATTTTCTCATACGCACAGTATCTCCCTTTACTCGCTGTCCTGTCTAACAAAATTACCTTCTCCGCCTTCGTATTTCTTAATGTCTTCTATAGCACTTTCTGCTACTCTTTTTAAAACGTCTTCACCGCTTTTGTAGTCTGGAGCTATAACTTCAACCCTATACTTTGGAGCTCCGATGTACGAGATGCTAACTTTAACATCTTCATAAGGATTTTCTTTTAATGCCTTTTTTAGAGTGTTTTTAATTACCTTTATACCGTTTGGCTCGGTAGTGGTTAATGTAAGAATCCCATCAACCTTGACGTTAGTCAATTCTATGTTTTCTTTTGCAACTTCGTACAATACATCCCTCCATTCTTCAGGGATGTTTAATTCTTCTAAAAGTTCTTTTCCTTCAATGATCAATCCTTCTAATCCATCATAGAGCTCTCCAAATTCTTCTTCCAATGGATATGCCACTTCTCTCCTAGCATCATCTAAAGTTTTTCCAATTTTTTCAGCTACGAATCCTAGTAATTTTTCTGCCCTTTGGAACCTTTTCCAATCTTGGACTTTTACCCTTCTTTGCTGGTCAGTGACTCTTTTCAATGATAAATCTATCTGGCCCTTTTGTGGATTAACCCTCGTTACTTTGGCAACAACTCTCTGTCCTTTCTTTATATGGTCTCTGATATTCTTAATCCAACCTGATGAAACTTCAGAAATATGAACCATTCCCTCCTTTCCAGGATATTCTAAGAGCTCCACAAAAGCACCAAACGATTTAACCTCAATAACATTTCCAATAACAATATCTCCTTCTTCAGGATACTCCTTCCTCATGATTTCACCATTTGTTTTATTATTTTTTTATATTATTTACTACTCACATATAGCCGCATAAAATTAAATTGCATACCATAATAATTAGGTCGTATAGTATATAACTATTTAGAGTTTTAGATGTAAAACATACAACCAAACCCAAAAAAGAACAGGATATAGAGATGTAAAAACAGTAAATCAAAATAACTCAGACGGGACCAAGGGTCTCGTCTGGCCCGCCGAATCTAAGATTGACAGGAATTACAAAAAAGATTTATTCTAAAACTTCTAAAATTTTCGCTTTTATTGATCCTTTTGAAGCTTTTGGTTCAGCCAGTGTTTTTCCACAGGTTGTACACTTTACTACAGTTGAAGGGCATCCAAAAACTACCTGTTCGCTATTACAGTCAGTACATTGAACTTTTAAAAATCTACTTTTTGGTTTTGGTATTAGTTCCATATGATTCACCTCATGGATGAAATTTTAAAAATTTATTCTACTAATTCAAACATTCTTACTCTAAACCCGCCGTTTCTTCTTGTGTGCATTTTTCCGCACTCTGTACACTTGTATCTTAAGTCTAACTTCTTAACAGGTTTAGCTCCACTTGGTAACGGCCTTGGATAACCTCCGTAACCTGCAGTAACTCTTCTGAACTGTCTCTGACCCCATGTTAACTCACTAGCTTTTCTCTTCTTTGCTCTTTCCACATTATGGAGTGTATGTTTTTTACAGTAAGGACAGTACCTTTTTATTTTCTTTTTCATTTTCATGAACATTCACCTTTTTAACTACCCTGTGTTTCTCTAAAATCTTTGAAATTTTCTTGTTTAAAGAAATAATATCGTTCTTATTTAAAACGTAGTTAAATTTCCCATCTGTAAAGCCAGGGAACTTAGTAATAACTCTTACAATATCAATATCACTTTGAGTATTTATAGGTTTTGGTTTTTGGCAAGATGCTGTATTCTCAAGCTCATAACTATGATCAGTTTGAATTTCGTCATTTTGGACGTTATAAGATGGATCTCCAGTTATTCCCGCATTTCCTACATCAAAAACACGATCAATATTTTCCACCAGTTTTAGAATATTTAGTTCTTCTTCAAGAAGATTTTCCCTGTCCTTCTGGTAAAATGCCTTGTAAAGTCTTAATTTTCTCAGCTCCCTTAAATAGTACTTAACTCTTTTAAGTTCGGTTTCATCCTGTATTTGATTTATATACTCACGGACATTATCATAGAAATCTTTAGATAACTTTAACAATCCATCATTTTTTATTTCATTAAAAAATATATCAACTATCTTTTTGTACATAGTTTCACTTAACATATATTATTGGCAAAAAAGAATTAGGTAAAATCCTAAAGGATTTCACGAATTTCACGACTTTCTTCGAAAATTAGGATTCTATTCTTGGAGCCAAGAGAAACAGAAGATTTGCATTTGCAATTTCATACTCTATTTTAACTGGCATATCTGAACCAAGATATATTTTTAAAACATCATCGGCAGATGTTGATTTTGTTATATCTTTTAAATAAGCCAGATTGAAAGTACTTCTTGAAGGAGAATCTATTTTAAGATCTAAAATAGTCTCACTTCCGTTTTCAAAAACTGTTTCACTTTGATTTAAGTCTCCTTTTGAATAAACTGTAAATACGTCATTATCTACTTTTAAAGTTACGTGATCATTAACGAGCTCAGCATCTTTCAGTGCCTCTACAAACCCTCCCGCCTTAATTAAGATTTCGTTAGGGTACTCGATCTCTGGAACTTTCAAATTAGTTGATGAAACATCATACAACGCTATTGAGAATTTTCTAGTAGCTTCGTTTTTAAAAGTAATATTTAACTTGTTTTTCTCCTCATCTAACTCTAAAATCATTTTTTCGTTACTCTTCCCCCTACTCATGAACTTTTTAAGTGCCTCTAAATCTATACCGATATCATGAATATCTGCAACATATTCATCAAATGCTTCTTTAGGTAAATTTACACTAACTAAAGCAACATGAGAAGGATCCATTGCACTTGCCTTAATTCCGTTTTCATCAACCTCAAAACATATCTCATCAACAAGGTTACTCATAGCATCAACGATCTTTTTAAAATCCTTTGCATTGCATACTGCTCTAAACATTGGTTTTCACCAGGATGAATTTAATATCAATTTATACCGCTATCCTATGATATGAGCTCAGCAGTATATAATATTTGTACATATGAAAATTTAATAAATAAAAATTTAATAAATTTACCTAGTAACAAAATCCCAAAATGATTTAACAGCACTTGGATTTCCAGGTCTTTTTCCTTTAACTAGGTATAAATATCTTGTTAAATCCAGATCCACAATAGGTATAATCTTTACAAGTCCTGCTTCAGCAGCTTTCTTTGCAGGTATTTCGGAAAGTATGCTAACGCCGTATCCTTCCGAAACCGCAGTTATAATCGAAGAGTTACTCCCTAAACTCATTACAACATGCAGATCCATCATTGAATACCCTCTATCAGTCAGCGCTTCATCAATATCTCTCTTGTACCAGAACCTTTCTCTCTGTCGATATAATCCTCTTTTAATACATCTGAGAGTTTTGCCACTTCTTTTTCAGCAAGATGATGATTTGGAGGCACTATCAATACAAGCCTATCCTTGCCTATGACTGCACTATCATAGTTATCATCGTAAATATTACCCACTGCAATTATATCGACCATTTTATCTTCAAGTAATTTGAAACATTTTTCTGAATCCGTAATTTGAATTTCAAATTCAACATCTTTGAATTCCTTATTGTACTCTCTAATAATACTCGGTAAAAGATGTTCTCCTGGTGTAGTACTTGCTGCAATTCGTATCACACCTTCAGGATGTTCGTGAAGTATTCTCATTTGTTGTTTAGCACTGTTCAAATAATCAAGTATCTTTTCAGCATTTTTGTATAGTGTTTCGCCTTCCAGGGTTAAATCTACACCTTCAGGAGTCCTTAAAAATAGCTGAGCATCAAAAAACTTTTCCAATACAGATATATGATTACTTACAGTCCCTTGAGTCACCCCTAGTTTTTTTGCAGCTTTTGAAAAGCTTTTTGTTTTTGCAGCGATGACAAATGTTTGAAAATAACTTATTTTAGGATCCACAGTATCACCAAATAATAATATTAGCAAATAATTATAAAGCCATTTGAAACATTCACTCATATTATTAGAAAAACTAATATATAAATCATTCTAATAACTGCATATTATTATTGAATTTATTCCAAAACGGATAAGAATTAATTAACGTGTTTGAAATGAATTCATTTGCATAATAATGGCACTTTAACATGCTGTGTACGTATAACCATATTTTGGTGATTTGATGATAATTCCTCATAGAAAACCATGTATTGAAGCTCAGTTAAGAGTTAAAGGCGACGAACAGGAATTGAAAAACATAATAAATGATCTATTAAGAAACAAAAAAGACATAGGCATATCAAATATAAATATACTTCCTTCTGGAAATGCAGCCATTTGTGTGTCTTCAAAGATTATAAAGGACATATATGGAGAGTCTAACGTTTTAGTTCCCGATATGGGAGGTTGGAAGGGTTTTATAACATATTCAAAGATGTTCAATCTAAACCCAATAAAGATTAAGACAGAACTTGGGATAATTGATCCATCTACTTTAGACGAATGTATTAAAAAATATCAAGCCAAAGGGTTGTTCCTAACCTCTCTTGCAGGGTATTTGACCCCACAACCGCTGAAGGAAATTAAAAAGGTATGTGAAGAAAATGAAATTCTTTTTGTTGAAGATGCCTCTGGAAAAGTTGGTGGAGATTGTGGATATGGGGATATTATAGTCTGTTCAACAGGAGCTCCAAAAATAATAAACTGTGAATATGGAGGTTTTATTGGAATAGATAAAAAAATAAAGGATCACTTAAAAGAGCTCGGAAAATTGGAAGAACTAAAAAGCTTTTTAAAAACCTACAAAACATTCAATATATTTGGTTCGATGAAGGAAGAAACGCTTAGGGCCAGAAAAACATATAAAAAATGTGTTTATCTATCGGATATAATAAAAGAAGAAATGGAAAATGCTTATTTTGAGGGAAAAGAAGGAGTTTCGGTATTCTTAGAATATGAAAACCCGAATGAAGTTTTAAAAAATTTTGAAAAAAATGTAAAATTGGACAATGGAAAATCCCTACTAACAAAATGTCCAAAATACGAAAGAATTCTTAGAAAAGGTGTCGTTGTTGAGATAAAGAAAATGGATGTTCAAAACCTAGACGATGAAGAAATATTGAAAATTTTAGATTTCTTAAAAAAATAGTAATATATTCAGTGACGTGGGAACAGTGATAAGATACCACGGTATAAAAGATATTTAAATATTACATTAAAGTGGCAACCCGATAAAATACCATAAATTTAAAAAAATAATATGAAATATTATTATAATGCACTCTTAATTTTTTCAGTTGCTCTTTTCATAGCTATTCTAATCAAACCAAGATTTACCTTTGAATCAGTTAAAACTACCAAAATTCCTTCACCTGCATCGGTCATCAATGTTTTCCCAAATTCGCCCTCAATCATCATCTGTTCTAATTTCCCCTGACCTATCTCTGTAGCAGTCCTTTCAGCTGAACCAAATGCAGCTGAAGCCATAGCACCTATTAATTCAGTATCAATACTTGAAGGAACCTGAGATGCTATAACTAAACCATCTTTACCTACAACCATTGAACCTTTTATACCTTCGGTTTTATTCAAATCTACAAGCATTCTATCTATCATACATTCCACCATAACAAATTTTTCACCAATCTTATTTAAACAATTTGTTTTTCAAGAAGTCCATGAGCTCAGAAGTACCGTTTCCATTTAGTATCGAACCTTCAAAAATATCCTTGCAGTTCTGACCATTTTCTTCATTGAGCTCCCTTATATAATCTTTTAATTGTTTTATTTTTTCGCAATCTTCACAAAGGTCCATTTTATTTATAAATACTATGTACGGTATTTTTTTAGTATTTAGCACATCTATAATCTTCTTATCAACATTTCTTAATCCAACACTTCCATCCAAAACCACTATAACAAAATCTGCACCAGTTAATGCGATTTCCCTCATGAATTCAAATTTTTCCTGTCCTGGAGTTCCAAAAAAATGGACCTTTTTCCCATTCAATATTGTCTTACCATAATCTATGGCTACTGTGGTCCCATTATGTTCAACCTTACTTACATTGTCCAGTAAATTTTCCATTAATGTAGTTTTTCCAACATCTTGGGAACCCATAACTACAATCTTTATTTCCTCTTTTTCCCTGTCTTTTATCATAATACCCCGTTTTAATCACTGAAAGAGTTTTCTCATACTTCTCTTGATAGCACCCTTAGCCGCAGCTCCTCCTATTAAAGTTTCGATTTCCTTTACTAAAGATTGTGCAGCTACAAGAGTCGTTGGTTTTATTTCCGTTTCTTCTGATGATTTTTTCAATTCATCGTCTAAATTCTTAAGGATATCGAGTGCGGCATCCAACTCTTTTTGCTGATCTAATAGACGCATTGATGAAGCTGATTTTGCCAATAACTCTGGATTTAATGCCTTTAAAAGTCCAGTAACCCCGGAGGTTTCTACAAGAGAAGCCATAGTTTGAAGCGTCATTAGTATCTGTTGTTCAATCATTTTTTCAGGAGCTTTTATAATCTTTTTACCTACCGAGTAGTAGTCTAAAATTCCTGCTAAAGCAACAGCGGTTAAAAGAGATCCCATATCTGAAACAGTTGATGAAACATCTGCTGGCACAACATAGGCTTTTTTACCAACACTTTCTACCAAGTCAATGCACTTTTTTATCTGTTCCTCTGTGGCATAGTTGGTACCATCTGTAGAAGCTCCACCTATAACATAGTGCTCATGCTGAGGAGTTCCAGGAACTGCAGCAGGATGCATTGATGATATCCCTACATCTTTTCTCTTTGTTCTTAATTCCACTTCCAACATGGCATATAGTACTACAGGAGATGCAGTACAAGTATTCGCAATTATTGCATTTTCAGGCAAATGAGGAAGAATATTCTTTGCTATCTCAACTGTTTTCTTTCCAAATGGTGTAAAAAATATTGCAACTTCTGAATTCTTCGCAGCTTCAATATCATCTGAAACTACTTTAACCCCTGCATCCTCAACAGCCTTCCACATATCCTCTGTCAGCATATCTCTATTGGGTTCTGCCAAAATAGTATTATGTCCTGCCTCTGCAAACTCCATTGCCATTCTACTTCCGCCATATGGTGGAGCTCCCCCATATTTTTCAGGTAATTTCAATTCATTAACATAGAGGTTTTGATTCCCTGCCCCATATACTACAACATTCATTGAATCACCCATAAATTTAAAAAAATAGCATGTAAATATTTAATTATAATATATGCGGCTATGATATATATTAACTTATAGCTTTTCTATTACAAAAATTCCATTGCTCAATGTTTTGTATTCAAAATCATATCCCATATGATCCAAGGTATTGATTATGTCTTCTTTAGATACATATCCTCCGAAAAATTTATTCAACCTGTTGTAGAATTCAAATAAATCAACACTAACGTTAGTTGTATCTTTAAAAAACTCCTCTGCAATAACTACTTTTCCCCCAGTTCTTGTAGCATCCATCATTTTCTTTAAAAATGTCTTTATAGAGGGAGCGTATTTTAGTGTATATGTACAAATTACATAATCGTACTTGTTTTTAATTATTGCATCACGGAAATCTATTGGTTTCAATGTTGCCCAGTCCATACCCTGTCTTTTAACCCTATTTTCTGCGATTTTAAGCAGTTTTTTTGAGAAGTCAACTCCGGTGTATTTCCCATTTGGCCCCAATCTAGAAGCATAAAATTCCGGAGATCTTGAACCACATCCAACATCTAAAATACTATCGTTAATATCTATATCGAGGTACTCAGCTATTATCTCCCTACATGCATTTGAGTATGAAGTATTTGATATCATGTCCCAAATATCAGCATCCTTTTTAAAATTGAGTAATATATCAGGGTGATCATAGCTTATAAGAGCATATCTAGCCAAATTTGCCATGAAATCATACCTTAATATATAATCTTCCATAAAGTAGTCATACAAAGGATGCTTAAGAGTTATTTGAAACTCGCTATTTAACTCTAGAACCTTATCTTCACATTTAATAATCCCGAGCTTTACTGCAGTTTTTATATAATCTATGAGAAAATCTTTATTTGGGTAACTTAAAAAATCGGTTACATTATCCAATTTAGGATTATATTTAATGGTCTCAAAAATCCCAAAGTTTAATCCCTGTTTGAAGAAGGTGCATAACAAGTAATCATTTAAATACTCTATGGTAGTATCCATAGCTTTAAGATTATTTTTCATACTTTTAGTTTTGTAACCAGCAATGTTCTCATAAATTTTATCTGTCATACCCTCACTTAGCGAGTTTGTTCTATTGTTATCCAATTCCCCTACCCTGACTTCATGATTGTATGCGCTATTGTCCATGCTTTCACCACTTGTTAATAGAATCGTAATCTTTCAAGTATTCAATGACGTTCTTGCCATACTCCGTCATTATGTATATTTTCATTCCCTCTTTACTTACGCATTCTACTAAACCCAGCTCAACTAATGAAGAATTTCCATTGTAACGATTTCCCATTCCTTTTAAACATCCTAAAACATTGCTGGGGTCCGAATTTACCCTTCTTGAAAGTTCTGAGAGATATATCCCGTTAGGGTAAATCCGGTAAAGGAAATACATTATCTTCTTTCGCAATTTACTTTTATTTAAAGATCTTATTATGGTGGGGTTAATAAAAATCATGTCATCTGTATTCATGGTACCCTCCCCAATGAACTTGTTATACATTTAATTATTATTCAATGCAGTATTGGTTATCATAGATATTAGGCCCTTAATACTGTTAACCACTGAAGAAAATACGTTCCCTAAAAAACCCTGTTCCCTGCTCTCTTCCGGTTGTTTACTTGACTGACTATTTTCAGTACTGTTCTCAGCTAATTTATTAATATCTGGATTTTGTTCCTCTGCGTTAAACTCAGTATTTTTGTTGTTTTCTGTTTCCATGTGGCTTTCCTTCTTTTCGAGGGTCAAATTTATGCTTTTCTTTAAAATCATTGGGTGATATTTTCCATTATCATATACGAAATCTGGTATTTTTGTATAAAGATTGGCAGTATAATTACCATTATCTAAGTCATTCACTGGGATATTAACTAAGTTAGTCTCTAAAGAGTGTAATGTTCCCCTGTAGTATTTACTTCTATAAACCGTAGAACCATTTTTTTCCATCTCTACCCAGTACTCATAGGATATGTTAACAGGATAGTTACTGGCCAGTTCTGAAGATATATGTGCATGAATTTGATTCTCATCGTAGGATAGATTATCTATATTGAGTGGTGCTATGACTTTAGTGACTTTATTGATACTTGTTGGCACTTTACTTAGTAGATCAATTGCAGAGTATCTCCCAATCTTATAGTAGTCACTGATTTCCTTTGAAATCGTTCCGGTACCTTCAGTGTATATTATCTCGATATCTTTAAACTCATCAACAATTGGAACAGCAAAAAACACAGTGTATCCTTCAAATCCTTCTTTAAATTCAATTTTAAAATCAACTGTAGTTATTCCATCATTAATACTCCTTGGTGGTACTTCCACTATTTTCTCCGAGCTCTTTGCCCTTAAACTTCCATTATGATCTACCACCTCTATCCAGGTTTTATATCTAACTTTCTTATTTAAAGGATTTTCCAACACAACTACGCAGGTATTGTTAAAACCTGCAACAGGATAATCAACAAATAAATGGGAATCTTTATTAACAGTGGCTATTTTAGGCTTTAGTGTATTATTATAATATACTTTCTTAATATTTAATATACTATACGCATTGAAATGAACGGTTCTTATACTATCGGCTAATGCATAATCGGTTTTCACAGTTATTTTTATGTCTCCATTAACTTCCCTATTAAACTTCATAGGTATTGAGTACGTTTCCTTTCCATGTGCCCTTACTTCAAAGTATATCTCAGTAGGATATTCTGCAACCTCTTCCTTGAAGTCATCTTCAACTAGGATATATCCAGAAAGTGTTTTATTATAATTATTTTTTAGAGTTACTTCCATAGTATAGTTCTTTCCAACTAGAACATTACCGGAATTGTTAGTCAATAATGTTATGGAATCATCATTTGGATACTTTATTTCGGATATAATGACTGGAGGGATTTCTTCAGGAGTTACATCTATACTTTCAGTTTTGTTATAGGTAAATATTTTGTCATCAGTATAAACTACAAATCCAATATCTTTAGGACCGGAATATCCAATATAACTTGGAGTGTAAATCTCTTTAACCTCAAATCTATCTAATTTTACTTTTATAAGACGCTGACTTCCTGTTGGGTCCTTAATTAAAATATTTGCATTAACATCCTGATCAAATCTATTTTTCAGTTTTAATTTAAGAACTACCAAATAAGAGTCATTTGTTAAATAAACTCTTGGTAAAAGCTTTTTATTTTTATATTGTGATATTGCCCTACTTTTAAGGACTTTTTCAATCTCATCATCTTCAATTCCTGAACTATCGTAGAATTCTCTTACTATGTAAGAATTATTTTCATTTATTTCATTGACAACCGTGTAATCCATTAAAGATACTGGAAAAAGAAACTCCTTATCACTTTTCTTGTAATCGTAGTATATCTTCCCATCGTTATCTATTTTTCTTTCAGTTTTTTCCTCACCATCGGTATAATCATGAAGACCCATTACCAGGGTGTGGACTTGAATTTTTACACTATCATCGTCATAAACTATAGGGGGAATCTTAAATGAAACTTCAGCTTCTCCATGTAATGGCAGGTATATGGTTTTACTGTCATTTTCACCGTAATAAAGAACTCCATCGTCATTTTCATTTTCACTGGCATCTTTATTGTAATTTTTAGATACTACTGCAATCCATGTCTTGACCTCATAGTCTGTTTGAGAATATGGATTGCTCTCTAAAGTGACCCTAAACCATTGTGAATTACATACTTCAACATTTGGATTATTGTTATCTATGTAGGAATCCTCACAAGTTATACTTTTCACGTCTATGGGGTTAACCACATTTACAGTAATTGTTTTAGAATTTATGGTCTCCCCATCCTCTATGAGTGAAATATCCACATTATGGGGGCCCACTTCTTTAAATTTCAATTTTATTTCAACTATATTTTCCTTATGTGAATTGGGAGAAAGCGGTATTATTGGAGACTCCCAAGTCTCATCTTCGTACTCTGCCTTAATTTTAACATTATGCTGGTAAGAATCATGATTTACAAGTCCAATATAGATAGACGGAGAACTGGGATCAATATAGAGGGCACCGCTGGTAGGATTTTCATTGAAAGCCCAAATTTTATAAATTTCAACATTATCCTTAGCCAGGACATCTTGGCAACCAATACCAGTTATAATAAATATTATTACTAATAAGTAATACTCCATTTTTTCCATAATCTTCCCTCTATGTCTAAAACTTTCTAAATTTTATTTAAAATAATTTTTGTGTATATGTTTATGTAGGTTCATATTAGCGATTCATCGAAAATGAGATATACCAATTAGCCACAGATGTGTATGTAATCATGCTAAGGTGATTTTATGGGGTTGAAAATAGTAAGCTCAGTTATTATACTTTTTACATTGGTTGGAGTAGTTAATGGTGTTCCATATAAGTGGGCATCTACGATACCTGTTGAATTTGTTCCACTTTCAAATATGGATAATTCAAAGGAGGTAGATTATTACCTAAACAAGCCAAATATTGTGATATTCTACATAGATGATAATTTTAAATTAAACGATCGAAGCAAGGAAATTCTTCGTCACCTAAATATTACCCAGGATAAAGAACCCATAGGGGTTATTCCGGACTATGGAAACTATACCTTCATCAGTACAAATGGATTTTTTGTAGTATATCCAAAAAAATATGTGTATAGAAGCGAAAATGGGGGAGCATTAATCTTTAACCCACCCAAGGAAGTTAATGAAAATAAGGATGTGTTTGAAGTAAAAAATTTATTACTTGATGAAAAGAATAGTATTTACGAAATTAAAAACAAAAAACTGTTTGTACCCTATCCAGCAAGTCTTGAGAATAAAAAAATTCTGGATTTCGTAGGCCAGTACGTTGCAGAAAATGGAGGCACTTTTGCATACATAAACAAAGTTCCACCATTTTACAAACAGGTTGTTATCAGCGGGGTTGCTGTACAAAATGCAATTCCCGATCCTCAAGGAGATAGTGCGATTTCAGTCGCTGGAAGAAAAATAACGGTAGATGTACGTGATGAAGAAATTATCAATAAAAAGATAAATAAAATTAAAATAATCTCGAAATTATTAAACATCAATACAACATACATAACAACAGGTTCTGAAAATATCAATATAATAAAAGAAAATAGACCTACAAATGATGAAATCAAAACCTTATTAAACGATTACTGGTTCAAGAAGCGTTATTTAGGATATTACTCCCACCTGCACTATGAACCCTCAAATCTAAATGAACTAACAAAAGATTTTGATATTCTGGCTATGAGTTATTACCCACTAATTTATGTTGATAAAGCCCCTGAAACTTTCAAAAATGACCCAATCGGAGGATACTATCCAGAAACCATCTCATATAAAGGTACTGAAGAAGTAGGGTACTGGGAAAAAGGCCCAAAATCTGAAAACAACTACTACCATTACGATGGGGAGGACTACTGGAAGGATGACGAGAAAATCTCAGGGGACTACTGGAGTTTTCAAGGAAAAAGAGTCCCATTAAGGAATGAATCAGATTTAAATGACAAATATAGATACTTTAACTACTGGTTTGTTAAAAATTATGGCTATGCCATAAGTCAGGGAGTTAATGGAATAATTTTATTTACAAATGATGAAGATTTACTTGATGCAGTCTTTAAAAGGGACAGCGAAAATATTCAATGGAAATTAAACATTGAAGATCTAGATTATATCGTAGTCCCTTATTACAGTAGTATAACCGAAGAAAACGGTGTTATGGTTATAAACATTCCCGGAATAAACAACAATGAAATAAATGGCGTACATTTCATTAAAGAATACTACCTACCTCCAAAGGATGAAGAGTATGGAGTTTATGTTGCAGATGTCATTGAATACGATATCAATAAAATTTATGGTCTGAAGGACAACTACACATGGATATGCTCATTCAATGATTATGCCAATTGGATAAAAAAATACAAGAAAAACAGTATTAAAATATTGAATAATAGCGTCTATTTAAAATCAAAGGATGGTGTAAAAGTAACTATCTATAAAAAAGACATGATTAATCTTGGAAAAGTGTCAACATGTCCAAATAGTTCTTTGGAGAACTATAATAAAGAAATAAACAAAATTGTTATTGCAAATCCCCCTAGGGAATTAGTTTTAAATTAATAAAACACATTTTGAGTAGTGATACTTATGAGATTGGGATTCTATAACCTACAGGGCGGTACTGGAAAAACCACTATTGCAGGAAATATCGCATATTACCTCAGTGATAAGGCAAAAACAATTTATGTAGATTGCGATATATACGTAGGTTCTGGAGCGATATTATTTGGTCTTGAAAATGCCCAACACACACTAAATTCTTATTTATCTGGAAATAGTGGGTTAAACGACAGTATTAACCATTATAGGGATTTGGCAGTCATAGTAAGCGATTCAACACCCAATGCATTTAATACAGATATCGATCAGAAGAGGCTTTTAGAATTAATAGAGACGCTAAACGAAAACTACGATATAGTAATACTAGATTTACCACCCAATATCACAGAAGGTAACTTATTATTCTCGTCTTTAAACTTGGAAGAAAAAGTTGTAAGTAAGATGATAGTTGTAGCAGAGGACAGTATTCCTGGAATTGCAAATACTCTTAAAACCATAGAGTTACTCTATGCACTTGATATAGACGTTGTTGGTGTTATTGTAAATAAATACCGAGATATTACAAATTTTGAAGAAGTATTGGAAGATGTTATGGCAGTATTACCATACGATGAAAAAGTTGAACTTCAATGGGTAGAAGCTGTCCCAATTATTGAGAAGAAATCAAAGTTTAGTAGGGAATTAAGTTACTTAGCAGAAGATCTGGCAGAAGTATATATACAGAAAGACTTAGCCGCATTGAGAGCTCTAAAATTAGCAAAAGAATTAAAAGAAATAGGTCTAAAAAAGGTAGATGAAGAAGAATAACATATGTATAAAATTCCATTTGGTGAAATAAATGCTTACTAAGAGAATTATCCCATGTCTCGACATTAAAGAAGGTAGAGTAGTTAAAGGTACTAACTTCTTACAGTTGAAAGATGCTGGGGATCCGGTAGAACTGTCCAAGATATACAACGAACAAGGGGCCGATGAATTAGTATTCCTAGATATCACTGCATCCTATGAAAAAAGAGACATACTAATTGATTTGGTTGAGAGAACTGCGGAACAGGTTTTTATCCCACTAACCGTTGGTGGAGGCATAAAATCAGTTGAAGATTTTAGAAGAATACTAAGAGCCGGTGCTGACAAAATATCAATAAACACTGCTGCAGTTAAAAACCCAAATCTCATAAAAGAAGCTGCAGATATATTCGGAGCTCAGTGTGTGGTTGTGGCCATTGATGCAAAAAGAAACTATGTAACTGAAGATGAACTGAGCTCTAAGAAGTTGGAAGATAAATACGTTATTAAAGTCGATGATAACAAATACTGTTGGTTTGAAGTTTACATCTACGGAGGTAGAGAAGGAACAGGGATTGACGTGATTGAATGGGCCAAGGAGGCTGAGGAGTTAGGGGCTGGAGAAATATTATTAACAAGTATGGATGCAGATGGTACCAAAGATGGTTACGATAACCATTTAACAAAAGCCGTATCAGAAAATACCAAACTCCCAGTTATTGCAAGTGGCGGTTGCGGCTGTGCAGAACATGTCTATGACACATTTAAATATGGAAAAGCGGATGCAGCTTTGATGGCCAGTATTTTACACTACCGGGAATACACCGTTGAAGATATAAAAAATTATTTAAGAGAAAGGAATATTCCCGTCAGAATTTAAACAATTAAAACTCCTTTTTATCAGTATTTTTTATTAATACTCCACTTCAATAATTTCATAAAAAAGTATATATATACTAATTATACAGTATTTTTTTCAGAACTATCATGATTAATAATGATAAATTTGACAATTGTCGAATGGTGGGATAATGAATATAGAATGTGATATAAATCATATATTATCATCAAATATTAAATCAAAAAACTTGAAAATAAAAGGAAATATAAAATTTTCGGAAGCTCCAGTGGCAGAGGAGGATTTTGAACCTATGGGACCTACCCCAAAGCCAAAAATACCGACCCTTAGGAAGTGGGATTTCAAACTGTTAAAGAGGTATCCTCCTTTTTACATGCCAATCTGTGATATGTGCTGTCTATGTACCTTTGGAAAGTGTGATTTAAGCAGGGGTAAAAAAGGAGCCTGTGGGTTGAATATTTCATCTCAGCAAGCTAGGATAGTATTGATAGCGTGCTGTATAGGTACGGCATGTCATGCTGGACACAGTAGGCATCTAATACACACGTTGATTGAAAAATTAGGGAAGGATTACCCTATAGATATGGGGAACAATATAGATGTAGAAGCACCAATAACAAGGACGATAATGGGCATTAAGCCAAAAACACTTGGAGATTTAGAAAAGGTTTTAGACTACTGTGAGGAACAAATCACACACTTACTTTCAGCAGCTCACACCGGCCAGGAAGGTAGCAGTTTAGACTTTGAAAGTAAGGCCATGCATGCAGGTATGATCGACGATTTAGCAAGGGAAGTTGGGGACATTGCTCAAATAGTAGGTCTTAAAATGCCTTGTGGGGATGAAAATGCACCATTAATCGATTTAGGACTTAAAACAGTCGATAAGAATAAACCAGTAATTCTGTGCATAGGTCATAACGTCGTTCCTGGCGCAGAGATTATGGATTACATAGAAAAGAAAAACTTAGAAGATGATATAGAAGTCTGTGGTATATGCTGTACTGCCATAGATGTAAGTAGATATAATGACAGGGCCAAAGTTATTGGACCTTTATCAAGGCAGTTGATGTTCGTCAGAAGTGGAATCGCAGATGTAATTGTGGTGGACGAACAGTGTATAAGAACAGATATATTGGAAGAAGCCAAAAAAACTGGATCCATTTTGATAGCAACAAATGAAAAAATGTGTTTGGGATTGGAAGATCTTTCCCACTTAAGTGACGATGAAATTATAAGCACCATATTAAGAAATAGAGCTGGTTTAATACTGGATGAGAGCAAAGTCGGTAAAATAGCAGTTGAACTTGCAAAGATTGTTTCAGAAGAAAGAAAAGATAAAAAATATCTTCCTGAATTGGAAGAAGTTAGAAAACTTGCAAATGAATGTACAGAGTGCGAATGGTGTAACAGAGTATGTCCGAACTCATTTGAAATAAAAGAAGCCATGATAGATGCCAAGGAAGGGAATTTTGACAAATTCATTGAACTATATGAAAAATGCTACAGTTGCGGAAGATGTGAATCAGAGTGTGAAAGAAACCTACCAATCGTAACTATGACCACAAAAGTTGGAGACTATTTCTTCAAAGATCTGAACTTCAAAATTAGAGCTGGAAGAGGTCCAGTACAAGATATTGAAATAAGAAGAGTAGGAGCTCCTATTGTATTCGGAGATATTCCAGGGGTTGTAGCATTGGTAGGTTGTAGCAACCATCCAAATGGGGAAGAGGAGGTAGCTCTTATAGCCAAGGAGTTCCTTGAAAGAAAGTACATAGTTGTCACCACAGGATGTGCCGCAATGGCAATTGGAATGTGGAAGGATGAAGATGGAAAAACACTTTATGAAAAATATCCTGGTGAGTTCACAGCAGGAGGTCTTGTAAATTGTGGAAGCTGTTTAAGTAACTGCCACATAACAGGAGCTGCCATAAAAATAGCCAGTGTATTCGCCAAAGTACCTTTAAGAGGAAACTACGAAGAAGTTGCAGATTATATATTAAACAGAGTTGGAGCGGTTGGTGTTGCATGGGGGGCAATGTCCCAGAAAGCTGCTGCAATTGCCACCGGCGTTAATAGATGGGGTATTCCAGTAATAGTAGGACCACATTCAACCAAGTACAGAAGAATGTACCTAAGTGACGGAGAAGACTTCGAAGTAATGGATAAGAGAACAAAAGAAATAATGAAAACAGATCCTACTCCAGAACATTTAATAACTTCTGCTGAGAGCATGAAAGAAACTATGGTATTAATACCTAAACTATGTATGAGACCTAATGACGGTCCTAAAGGTAGGGGAATGAAGATATATCACTACGTAGATGTCTATGAAAAGTACTTTGGTTGCATGCCACCAGACCTGGAAAAATTCGTCAGAACAGAAGCAGATATTCCATTTATGATAAAGGATAAAGTTATGAAGTATTTAAAAGAAAAAGGATGGAAACCAAGAGAAAAGATACCAAAAGAGCCGACGTTAATCTATTAAACTAAATACTAAAACATATTTTTGGGTGAAAAAATGCTTGGAAAAACTACGCCTTATCAGCCAACTGCAGGAACTAATTTAAATCATGCTGAATTGATAAGTATAAAAATAGTCGCTCAAATGATAAAAAGAAGTAAAAATCCAATATTAATAGTTGGAGATAAAGGGGAAGGGATAGAACATTTAGAAAATCTCAATATAAAAAAAATCCATGTTCCAAAAGATATGAATTTACTCGATGCCATGAAGATGATTTCAAAGGAAGATTATGATTTAGCCCTATTCTCTGGAATTACATACTACTACCTCGCCCAGGCTCTAACACATTTAAAACATTTCTCAGATATTGTAACTATAACAATTGACAGATATTATCACCCAAATGCAAAATATTCATTTCCAAATATGGAAACTGTAGAATATATAGAAGCCGTTAAAAGACTTGTAATACTTTGCAATAATCCCTAATTTGGTGAAAAAATGAATCCAAAGATAATAGTACTTGACCCATCAAAGTGCTCAAAATGTGATGACTGCATTAATAAATGTAAAGAAGTTCATGGCACTAGCAGAATTAAAAAAGCAGGTACTGTTCCAGTGTTTTGCATGCAGTGTGAAAATGCTCCATGTATGGAAATATGCCCCGTAAACGCAATATACTTAAAAGAAAATATTACCATAGTAAACGAGGATAAATGCATTGGCTGTGGGATGTGTGAGATAGCCTGTCCAATTGGGGCGATATTCATTGAAGATGGAATTGCACATAAATGTACTCTATGTATGGATACTGATAGAATCACCCCAGCTTGTGTTGAAGCATGTAAGGATAACGCACTTAGATTTATCTGCAATGAATGTTTAGATATGGTAAAAGAAGAAAGAAGAAATAAGTTAATGAAAATAATAAGTGATGAATGGAGAGAAGAAATATAATCTCAATAATCATATGAATTTTCTTATTTTATTACATCATAATATTATTTTTAGAGTATATAATAAAAAGGCATAAATATCTTTTTTTAAAAATGTTTAACAATTATAATGATTAATAATGATGAATATACTTTATAATAGTCAATTGGCTTGGTGAGAAAAATGGTCGTTGAAAATATAATTGAAGGGGCCAAAAAGGTGTTAAGTTTAACAAAAGAAAGCCTGAAAGATGTAGAAAACAAACCAGTGGGTTACAAAGATACAAACTATAATTTACCTACAATACGCGGGCTACTTGGAAAAGAGATCAAGAACCTTGACGAATTGAAAGAATTTATAAATTCTCTCGAAGTTAAAGAAGAAGCTACCTTAGAAAATGCCCTTGATGCAGGGGTTTTAACCTTAATGTGTGCAGAGGCTTTAGAAACTCTAAAGTATGCTACAGAAGAAGAACCCTATAAGGAACCTTATGTTGGATTTATCCCTGATAAAATTATAAGGGATTTAGGGGTCCCACTTGTAGAAGGAAAGATTCCAGCCATTTTTGTAGTTATTGGGAAAGTAGGGGATAGTGAAAAATTAAAGAAATTAATTGATGACATAAAAAAGAGAAATATTTTGACCTTATTTATTGGGGACATTGTTAAAGAATTGGATGAAGCAGGTATAGAGTACGGACTGGATAAGCTATTAGTTCCAGTTGGAGAAGGTATAACCTCCGCAGCTCATGCTGCAAACCTTGCCATAAGGGTGCCTTTAATATATGGAGGTATTGAACCTGGAAAAACAGAAGATATAATCGACTACATAAAAAATAAAGTTCCCGCAATTGTTATAGCATTGGGGGAAATTGATGATATAACCTTATCAGCAGGTGCTGGATGTATAAAGGCGGGGGTTCCTGTTATAACAAACAACCCAGTTCCTGAAATAAAAGGAGCTCTGGAAAGTTCAGACATTGATAATATTGTAGAAAATGCTTTAAAAATGAAAAATATTGAGGTAAGGACGGTGACAGAAATGGACGAAACAGAAATTCCTGTATCAGTAGGGCCTATGAATGAAGGAGAAAGAGTAAGAGGTCCAGACATGCATGTTGAACTTGCAGGACCTAAGTCATTTGGTTTTGAACTTGTAACGGTAGTAGATGAAGCTTCTGATGAGGTTAAAATAATTGGAAAAGACATTAAAGACATGGAAGAAGGTAGTAGATCACCTTTTGCAGTAATCATCAGAGTTAGTGGAGATAATCTGGAAGAAGATTTAGAAGGAGTATTGGAAAGAAGAATCCACGAGTTTTTCAACTACATAGAAGGTGTCATGCACTTAAACCAAAGAGATAGCGTCTGGATCAGAGTAAACAAAAACGCTGCTAAAAAAGGTTTAAGTCTCCAACACATAGGAAAAATTGTTCAAAGTTTATATAAGGCAGAATTTCCATTCATAAAGAATATAGATGTCATATTGATCACAGATGAGGAGGAAGTTAAAAAAGAATTGGAAAACGCAAAACAAATCTACGACAGAAGAGATGCAAGAGCCAGGGATTTAAATGAAGAAGATGTTGATGTATTTTACGGATGCATCATGTGTCAAAGTTTTGCTCCTACCCACATCTGTGTTATAACCCCTAACAAACCTGCATTATGTGGTGGTATAAACTACTTTGATGCCAGAGCTGCAGCAAAAATAGATCCTGAAGGTCCAATATTTGAGATACCTAAAGGAGAATTAATAGATGAAACTAAAGGCATCTATAGTACTATAAATGAGGTAGTTAAAGAGAAATCACAGGGTTCAATCGAAGAAATAGCATTACATAGTATAATGGAAAAACCTTCAACCTCATGTGGTTGCTTTGAAGCCATTACCTTCTATATCCCAGAAGTTGATGGATTTGGTATTGTCCATAGGGACTTTAAAGGAGAAACCCCGATGGGCGTTCCATTCTCAGCACTTGCAGGACAGTGTAGTGGTGGAAAACAGGTTGAAGGTTTCTGTGGAATGTGTATTGAATACATGAGGTCATCTAAATTCTTCCAGGCCGATGGAGGATGGAAAAGAGTTGTATGGATGCCTAGTGAATTAAAAGAAAGGGTTAAAGAATCAATCCCTGAAGAATTGCTTGATAAAATAGCAACAGAAGAGAACGTATCAGATACAAACGAATTACAGGAATTCTTAAGAAGCAAAGCCCACCCAATCGTTGAAAGTTGGACTGAAATGGCTGAACCTGAAATGGAGGAAGCTGTTGAAGAAGCAGGATTTGAAGGCGACTTTGAAAGTTCAGCAGGTTCTGACTTTGTAGTTCCTACCATGGAATTACCTGCAGGATTTGGAGGACTACCGTCTAACTTCAAGATAATACTTAAAAATGCAGTTATTAAAGCTGAAAAGATAATAATAACAAAAGAAGATGGAAAATCAAAAAAATAATTTAATTAATTTTTTACCATTTATTTATTTTTTATTCTCTGAGCTCTCTATTTTTTTAATCATGTCTTCGGCAAATTTTCTTAATCGTTTAATCTCAAGGTCGGATTCACACAATACATCAAGGTCTATACCTTCTCCCCTTAAAAATGATATGTAATATAATGATAACAAATGAATAGTAACCATTTCTGAAACTTTTTCAATACTTTTTAATTCTGAATTCTCTTTTATATCAACTTCATCTAAAAACTTTAAAATAACACGTAATACATCTTCAGATATCCATTTTATATCGCAATAGTATGGGAATAGTTTTTTTGCCTGTTCCTTTCCATAATTCGCAACAATATGCTGTATCCATTTCAAAAGAATAACCGTAGTTTCAACTGAATTATCCAATTTAGACAATAAATAACCATCATCATTCTGTTTTTTATTTTTAATTATCTCAGAATTTTCTAGTTTGGATATACATTCCTTAAGTTTTTCCAGTGAATCCATGGACAGCATAGTACCCCTACTAATAAGTTCTAAATTAATTAGGGGTACTATTTTATTTATATTTTTCTATAAAATAGCATATTTAAATTTACAAATTTAGTCGATTATAAAAAAAGAATTTTTCCCTCAGGGATCGTGCATAAGCCCCTTGTGTCTTTAAGTGTCCAGATATTCTGTTTGTATCCCTCGAGCGATTAGTACCAGCGAGCTAAACACCTCGGTTACCCTTGGTGCGTACACTCCTGGCCTATCGA